>Ga0208492_1000525_pt1 | contig 31804 bp, 24 predicted proteins | sample Subbioar_CSW14AB_FD_184820 | JGI IMG/M metagenome (GOLD analysis project Ga0208492, IMG submission 184820) | Serpentinite rock and fluid subsurface biosphere microbial communities from McLaughlin Reserve, California, USA - CR12Mar_CSW14AB (SPAdes) | ecosystem: Environmental > Terrestrial > Deep... | reverse complement strand
GTGGCGCGTGGCCGCCACCAAGGCGGTGTCGGATCACAACGTGCCGACCGAGGACGTCACCAACGTCAAGGATCCCATCGCCCGGTTGCAGCTCGACACGCTGTCGAAGAACTGCAAGACCTACGGCATCCTGCATCATGATGTCGGCGACATCCGCCAGGGCATCGTGCACGTCACCGGCCCCGAGCAGGGCTGGAGTCTGCCCGGCATGACCATCGTCTGTGGCGATTCCCATACCGCCACCAATGGTGCGCTGGCAACCTTCGCTTTCGGCATCGGCACCTCGGAAGTCGAGCACGTGCTCGCGACCCAGTGTCTGGTGTTGCGCAAGGCCAGGAACATGCGCATCACCGTCAACGGCGCGCTCAAACGCGGTGTGACGGCCAAGGATCTCATCCTGCACATCATCGGCTTGATCGGCACCGCCGGCGCCACCGGCCATACCATGGAATACGCGGGACCGGTGATGCGCGCAATGAGCATGGAAGGGCGCATGACGGTGTGCAACATGTCCATCGAGGCGGGCGGACGTGCCGGGCTCGTCGCGTTCGACGACATCACGCGCGACTATGTCAAAGGCCGTCCCTATGCGCCGAGCGGTGCCGATTGGGACAAGGCGCTGGCGCAATGGCAGGACCTGCATTCCGATGCCGATGCGATATTCGACACCGAGATCACCATCAACGGTGATGAAGTCGAGCCGCAGGTGTCGTGGGGCACGTCGCCGGAGATGGTGGTCGCCATCGGCGACGTGGTGCCGGACCCGGAAGCGGCCAGCGACGAGACCCGCCGTATCGGTATGCGCAATGCGCTGAAGTACATGGATCTGAAACCCGGCACGCCCATCAGCGCGATCGCGATCGACAAGGTCTTCATCGGCTCCTGCACCAACGCGCGTATCGAAGATCTGCGCGCGGCGGCGGAGGTGGTGAAAGGCAGGAAGCGCGCGGCGAGCGTCAAGGCGGCGCTGGTGGTGCCGGGCTCGGGCCTGGTCAAGCAGCAGGCCGAAGCCGAAGGACTGGACAAGATCTTTCGCGACGCGGGTTTCGATTGGCGCGAACCGGGTTGTTCGATGTGCCTGGGCATGAACCCCGATCAACTCGAACCGGGCGAGCGTTGCGCGAGCACCTCGAATCGTAATTTCGAAGGCCGTCAGGGGCGCAACGGGCGCACCCATCTGGTCAGCCCGGCGATGGCCGCGGCCGCCGGTATCGCCGGTCACTTCGTCGACGTGCGGGAGTTTTGAGTCATGCAGGCATTCACGAAATTGAACGGACTGGTCGTGCCCATCGACAGACCCAATGTCGATACCGACGCCATCATCCCCAAGCAGTTCCTGAAGTCGATCAAACGCACGGGCTTCGGTCCGAATCTGTTCGACGAATGGCGCTATCTCGACAAGGGCGAACCGGATCAGGACAACAGCAAGCGTCCTCTGAACCCGGACTTCGCGCTCAACCAGGCGCGTTACCAGGGCGCCGAGATTCTGCTCGCGCGCGACAACTTCGGCTGCGGCTCGTCGCGCGAACATGCGCCATGGGCTTTGTATGATTTCGGCATACGCGCATTGATTGCACCGAGCTATGCCGACATCTTCTTCGGCAACGCCTGCAAGAACGGCCTCCTGCCTTTGACCTTGCCGGAAGCGGTGGTCGATCAGTTGTTCGCCGAAGTGGCGGCGACGGTGGGCTACAAGCTCACGGTCGATCTCGATGCGCAGAAGGTCACCACACCGAGCGGCGCGGAGTTCAGGTTCGACTTCAAGTCAGACTTGAAAGAACGTCTGCTGCACGGTCTCGACGACATCGGCATTTCGTTGAAGTACGCCGATGACATCAAGGCCTATGAGGCGAAGAAGCGGGCGGAGGCGCCCTGGTTGTTTGCCTGAACCGCCATGAATGGCGCCGAGCAGGCTGCCGCCTGAGTTCCGCGCGACAGCCGCGAGCGCGCCCCCACGCCCACGGCTGAGCGGCCGGCACCGCGCGTTGCCGGCATGCTCAATGCTGGCCGCCGCCGGTCGCTATACCAAGCAGCAGCCCATGTCATCGCTGGGCACCCCCTTGGTCCAGGCGCGACAGGAATTCATGCCGACTTTCACTTTTCACGCTCCGAGTTGGCAGGCTGTGCGCAGTTTCCTCGTCTCCTGCTGGCGCGACCCGCACGCGGATCAGGCCCTGGCAGCGCAATTCCGCGGCCGCCAATTTCACGCCCTGGTGGCACAGTTGCCGATGTTCTCGCTGAGCAACCTGATGCTGGTCGGCGCCGCGCTGGTGGTCTTCCGCGACTATGTGGACCGTCCGATGGTCGTCGCCTGCGTTGCCATCCTGTGCCTGCTGGTTGCCTTCATCTATGTGCCGCTGTGGCGCGCGTGGGGGCGTAAAGCGAGTGCCACGCCGGTGTCCGCGCGCTCCGCGCTGGCGCTGGCGCTGGCCGTGGCTCTGAGTGGTGTGGCGTTTGCGTGCCTGTCGGTCTATCTGTTCAATCTGGTGGACGATCAGCGGCGTGTGTTGATTGCCGGCGTGGTCGCCGCGCTGATTTCGACGTGCGGCTGGATGTTCGCGAGCCTGCCCCAGGCGGCGCTGACATGGACGCTCAGCATGAGCGCGGTAGTCATGCTCGGCATCGCAACGCTGCAGTGGCAACGCTACGCGCCGCTGGTGCCGCTCATGGCCTTTTATACGTTTGCCCTGGTCGGCACGGTATTGCTGACCTCACGCCAGTTTCTGCAACGCCTGCGTGCCGAGCACGCGCTCACCGAGCAGCATCAACTGGTGGGTCTGCTGCTCAACGATTTCGAAGAAAACGCCAGCGACTGGTTGTGGGAAACCGACAGCGGTGGACGCCTGACGCGGGTCTCGCCGCGCCTGGCGCAAAGCACCGGACTCAGCACGGACAGTTTGCGCGGCCAGGTGCTCGGCGACATGCTGGCCTCGCTGGCGCCCGGCCATGATGCCACGCTGCGCGATCGCTACAAGGTCCTCGTCGGGCACATGCGCGGCAATTGTCTGTTTCGCGACGTGAGCGTGGCAGTGCTGTTGCAGGGCAAGCGTCGCTGGTGGTCGTTTACCGCCAAACCCTTGCTCGATTGCGCAGGCGCGGTGTACGGCTGGCGCGGTGTGGCATCGGATGTCACCGATCAACGCGAGCGCAACAATGAACTGGTGAGACAGGCCAATCTCGATTCGCTGACGGGCCTCGGTAACCGGCATTATTTCAATCGACGCCTGGCCGCGTTCTTCACCACGCCGACCGCCATCAAGCCCTGCGTACTGTTCGTGCTCGATCTCGACAACTTCAAAACCGTCAATGATTCGCTGGGCCATGCCGCCGGCGATCTTCTGTTGTGCGAAGTCGCGCGCCGTCTGCGTGGTCAGGTGCGAAGCGACGCGGTTCTGGCGCGCCTCGGCGGTGACGAGTTTGCCTTGCTGGTGCCGGGCACGTTCGAGCGTCATGTCGTCCAGTCCCTCGGTCAGCGCCTGCAGCAGGCCCTGCTCGCGCCCTGTGTCATCAGCGATCATCGCATCGAAGTGCATGCCAGCATCGGTGTCGGCTACGCACCTCAGGATGCCGGCAATGCGCAGGACCTGCTCAAGGTCGCCGACATGGCGCTGTACGCGGCCAAGGCCGCCGGTCGTCGCGCACTGCGCTTCTTTGAACCTTGTATGGAAATCGACGCACGCGACAAACTGGGGCTGTTGGCTGATTTGAGTGAAGCCCTGCGCGAAGGGCAGTTCGAGCTTCACTATCAGCCCCAGGTGCGCCTCAAGGATGGCGCCTTGATCGGCTTCGAAGCGCTGGTCCGCTGGCAACATCCGACCCGCGGCATGGTGCCGCCTGTGCAGTTCATCGCGCTTGCCGAAGACAGCGGTCTCATCGTGCCGCTCGGACGCTGGGTGTTGGAGCAGGCCTGCCGTGACGCCGCGCAGTGGCCAGGCGACAAACGGGTGGCGGTGAACGTTTCGGCGGTTGAATTCGAACGGGCTGATATTCGCCAGATTGTGCGCGAGGCGTTGCGTGTCAGCGCACTGCCGGTCAAACGACTGGAACTGGAGTTGACCGAATCGACCCTGCTGGCCGACAGCGTCGCGGCGGTCAAGCTGCTGCAGGATCTGCGCGACGACGGCATACGCATCGCACTGGACGATTTTGGCACCGGCTTCTCATCGCTCGCCTATCTGCGCAACCTGCCGCTCGATAAATTGAAGATTGATCGCTCCTTCGTCCGCACCCTCGATGACGAACACAACGCGGAAAGCGTGGCTATCGTGCAGGCCATTCACAGTCTCGCCAATGCGCTGGGACTCGATACCATCGCTGAAGGCGTCGAGAACGAAGCACAGATGCGCACCCTGAAGCGCATCGGTTGCGGCCTGGGGCAGGGCTATCTGTTCGCCAAGGCCATGACCGCCGCGCAGACGCTGGAATTCATCGAGGCCTATGAAAGCGACAATATCGATCTCGCCATGACCATTGCGCATGTCAAGGCGCCGGTGCAGGTCGCTGACCACGATCTGCGCGTGGACGACCTGCGCATGACCATCGGTCGGCGCGGTGTGCCGCTGTCCCATTGGGCCGCGGCGACCGCGGCCCGGCAGTAGGTGCGAATTCATTCGCACACTAATGAGGCGCGACTGAGCCAGGCCCCGATCGAATGTCAGCCTGAAGGCTGACCCACAAAATCTGCTTCTCTCAAAGTCGGCGGACCCTTGTGGGTCAGCCTTCAGGCTGACACTGAAAAGCTAGTCGAAGAGCGCATGCTGACACAAATGTGCGAATGAATTCGCACCTACAGGGGAGCGCGCTTTGATTCAAGCGAGTTACGGACTACCCATCGCCTCGGCATCCTTGCGCAATTTGAATTTCTGAATCTTGCCGGTCGCGGTCTTCGGCAGATCGCAGAACACGATGGTCTTCGGCGCCTTGAAGTGCGCGAGCTTCTCGCGGCAATAGGCGATGATCTGTTGCGCGCTCACTTCCCCGGCGGTCGGCTTCAATGTCACGAAGGCACAGGGCGTCTCGCCCCATTTCTCGTCGGGGCGCGCGACCACCGCCGCTTCGAGAATATCCGGATGCTTGTACAACACTTCCTCGACTTCGATGGAGGAGATGTTCTCGCCGCCGGAAATGATGATGTCCTTGGAGCGATCCTTGATCTGGATGTAACCATCGGGGTACATCACCGCCAGATCGCCCGAATGGAAATAACCATCCGCCAGTGATTCCTCCGTGGCCTTCTTGTTCTTGAGATAGCCGCGCATCACCACATTGCCCTTGAACATCACCTCGCCGAGGGTCTCGCCGTCGCGCGGCACGGGTTGCATGGTCTCCGGGTCCATCACTTCCAGATCCTCCAGCACGTGGTAGCGCACGCCCTGGCGGATGAGTTTCTCGGCATAGGCTTCTTCGTCGAGTTCCGCCCAGTCGTCCTGTGGCGCATTGAACACCGCCGGGCCATAGACCTCGGTCAGGCCGTAGGTGTGGGTGATGTGGAAGCCATTGGCTTCCATGGATCGCAGGATGGCGGCCGGCGGCGCGGCGCCGGCGGTCATCACCTCGACGGTGTGCGGCAAGGGACGTTTGTCTTCCGGGCGGGCGTGAATGATGAAATTCAACACGATGGGCGCGCCACAGAAATGCGTGACCTCGTGATCGGCAAGCGCGTCATAGATGGGCTTGGCGGCGATGCGGCGCAGGCAGATGTTGGTGCCGGCGAGGGCGGCGATGGTCCAGGGAAAAGTCCAGCCGCAGCAGTGGAACATCGGCAAGGTCCACAGATACACCGGGTGGTGCGTCATGTTCCAGGCCATCGCGCAACTGATGGCGTTGAGGTAGGCGCCGCGATGGTGATAGACCACGCCCTTGGGATTGCCGGTCGTGCCCGAGGTGTAGCACAGTGCCATCGCCTGCCATTCGTTGTCCGGCAGCGTCCAAGGGAAGTCGGCATCGCCCTCGGCGATGAAGTCCTCGTATTCCATCACGCCGATGCGGTCATGACAGGGAGCGTCCTCATCGGCGATATCGATGACCAGCGGTTTGACCTTGGCCAGCGCCAACGCATCGCGCGTGACATGCGCGAACTCGGTATCGACCAGCACCACCTTCGCTTCGCCGTGATCGAGTATGAAGGCGATGGCTTCGGCATCGAGACGAATGTTGATCGGATTGATCACCGCACCGGCCGCCGGTATGCCGAACAATCCTTCATAGAAGGCCGGGATATTGGTCGCGATGATCGCCACCGTATCGCCCTTGCCGATGCCTCGCCTGGCGAGTGCCGAGGCCAGGCGCCGGCAACGGGTGAAGGTCTCCAGCCAACTGAACCGGCGCGTGCCATGGACCACCGCGAGACGCTTGGGATACACCGCCGCCGCGCGGGCAAGCATGCTGAGCGGCGAGAGCGGCACATGGTTGGCGGGGACCTGATCGAGGTCCTGCTCGTAGGGATTGCGGGCAACGTCGTTCATGCCGGATGTTCCTCGTGCGAAGTGATGCGAAGCGCGCGCGGTGCGCGCGCCGAGACGAAATCGATAGGGTGGTTTCAGCGGTCCTGCCACTTCGGCGGACGCTTCTCGATGAAGGCATTCAGGCCTTCGACGCCGTCGGCCGCGAGCAGATTGCAGACCAACTCTTCCGAGGTGCCGCGATAGGCGCTGTCCAGGCCCTGATCGACCTGGCGATAGAACGAGGCCTTGCCGAGGCGCACCGCGTATTGCGATTTCTCGGCGATGCGCGCGGCCAGGGCGCGGGTGGTGTGTTCGAGGTCGTCGTCCGCGACGACGTGATTGACGAGGCCGATCTCCTCGGCACGGGCGGCGCTGATGAAGTCGCCGGTCAGGAGCATCTCGAGGGCGTGCTTGCGATGCACCACCCGGCTGAGCGCGACGGACGGCGTCGCGCAGTACAAACCGTTGGCGATGCCATTGGTGGCAAAACGCGCACTCTCGGCGGCGACGGCGAGATCGCAGCTCGCCACCAGCTGACAACCGGCGGCGGTGGCGATGCCCTGCACCTGGGCGATGACCGGCTGGGGCAGGGCGACGATGGCCTGCATCATGCGCGAGCAATCGGCCAGCAGCCGACGATAGAAAGACTCGTCGCGATGGGCGTTCATTTCCTTCAAATCATGGCCGGTGGAAAAAGCCTTGCCGGTCGAGGCGATGATCACCACCCGCGCCTCGGGGCTTGCGGCAATCGCGGTCAGGTGGCCGCTGAGCGCGGCGATGACCTCGCTGGTCAGGGTGTTGTAGCGGCTCGGCCGATTGAGGGTGAGGGTGGCGATGCCGTCCTTGAGATCGCTGGTCACGTCGGCTTCGGTGGCGGTCTGGGCTTGGCTTGCGGTCATCGTCGTGCTCCCGGTTCTGGGGCGTTATTGTCGAGGGGGGCCGAGGGCCGCGCAAGCGACCGGCGACGCGATGGTATCCTGCCATCAGCCGAATATTTCATATCCAATTTCATCGCAGGGGCGGGCGCAGGTCGCGCTCGTGCACGCAGTGCGGGGGAGAGCAGCATGCAGTATCGAGACATTCTCTATCGGATCGAGGATCCGGTCGCCATCATCACCATGAACCGGCCCGAGCGCTTGAACGCCTTCACGCGCACCATGCTGGCCGAGATCCGCCACGCGGTGGCGGCGGCCGAGCGCGACCCGCAGGTGGTCGGCATCATCCTGACCGGTGCGGGACGGGGCTTCTGCGCCGGCATGGACATGGCGGCGCTCGATGAGATCTCGGCGGCCGCGAGTCTCGATGGCGAGGAGGACCCCGCCCTCGCCGCGGAGCCCGGCGACGCCGCCATGGGTGCCGACTTCAGCATCGCCTATACCTATCTGCTCGCCGTGCGCAAACCGGTGCTGGCCGCCATCAACGGGCCGTGCGCGGGTCTCGGCTTCTGCTTCGCCGTACTGAGCGACATGCGTTTCGTTGAACGCCAGGCCCGGTTCTCCACCGCCTTTGCCGGCCGTGGCCTGGTCGCCGAGCATGGCGTCTCGTGGTTGCTGCCGCGTTTGATCGGCACCTCGCGCTCACTCGACATCCTGTGGAGCGCGCGGCGCTTCGATGGCGTGGAAGCGGAAAGGCTGGGCCTGGCGGATCGCCTGTGCGAGACCGGCACCGCGCTCGAAACCGCGCGCCAATACATCGTCGAGCTCGCGCGCAGCGTTTCGCCGACTTCCATGATGGTCATCAAGCAGCAGGTCTATCGTCAGCTCATGGTGACCCTCGGGCCGGCCATGGAAGAGACCAATCGCCTCATGGAAGAGAGCCTCACACGGCCCGACTTCCGCGAAGGCGTGCGCTCCTTTCTCGAGCAACGGGAGCCGGCCTTCAAGCGCGTCAGCCTGTAGGCGGATTCCCGACCCAGGGTGCCGGGCTGACGCTGCCCGGCAGCCGATCTTCGCAACTCAACAATGGGGTACGTCATGAACAATCATTGGTTACTGGCCGTCTCGCTCGGCCTGCTGGTGCACTCGCCGGCTTTTGCCATCGATTCGAAATATGCCGCGCAGTTGGAGCGCTCGGGGTGCACGCAGCTCTCCGAGCTGCAGGGCTGCGACATCACCAGAACCGCGCAGGAGAACGCGAAGGCCGGTTTCGGCGCGGCTGCTGCCGTCCCTCCGGGCAGTCAGGGCGCGCCGGCCGGTCAGTCGCCGGTCGCAGGCAACTGGAAGGCGGTCGATGCCGGCGGCGGCGCCGTGGCGGAGATCCACATCGATGACATGGAGACCGTGTGGGTCGATGGCAACGAGGTGCAGACCAGTCGCAACGGCGGCGCGCTGGTCTTCAGTCAAGGCGGCAGGACCTACACATTCCAGAGCGATCGCAGTTTGCAGGGCAAAGACACCTGGGCCGACGGCGACGCCGGCGAGCGTGGCGCGATCCTGCCCGAATAAGCTGGCCTGGCCACGCTCGACTGGCGCGGCGACGACTTCTCGAGCGCCTGGGTTTCATTGCTTGCGGTCTACACCTATTCGGGGGGAGGCAGGCCCCGACTAAGGACGGCAATCGCGCCGACATGCGCATTTCGTGCGCGCTGCACGCCCTGGAGCTTGAGGTGGATCAAGCAATACGGCCATGATTATGCGAGCGTCGCTGCACTTGTGCTGGCCGGAACAGGCATCCGGTGATGCCGAACATGGCCATGCCATCCATTCAACGTCAGGGGAGAAACCGACCATGCGCGTAGGCGCCACAATCTTCAATCAGAATTATTCAGACTGGGATCGCTACGAAGCGGAAGAACGCGGCGAGAAAGTCGCGGCGCATCCCCAGCAATCGGATCGCGACATCTTCCTCGAAGAACTCGACATCGCGCGCATCGCCGACGACACCGGCTTCGATGCGTTGTGGACCATCGAGCATCACTTCACGCCCTACACCATGGTCACCAATCCGCTGCAGTATCTGACCTATGTAGCGGGCATCACCAAGCGTGTCGACCTCGGCACCATGGTCACCGTGCTGCCGTGGCACAACCCGGTGCGCGTGGCCGAAGACGTCAACATGCTCGACACCTTCCTGGGTCCCAAGCGCGAAATCATCTGCGGCGTCGGTCGCGGCCTCGGTCGTCGCGAATACGAAGGCCTGTCCATCGATCAGGGCGAGGCGCGCGAGCGTTTCGATGAGTCGCTGCAGGTGTTGAACATGCTGCTCTCGACCGGCAAGTGCGATTTCGATGGCAAGCATTACACGATCAAGGGGCTGAAACTGCGTCCGCAGCCGGACCGCGATTTGAGTCCCAACCTGTGGTGCGCCGGCGGTACCGACGAGACGGTCGAGATCATCGCCCGTCATGGTGTGCGTCCGCTGGTCATTCCGACCACGAGCCTGGGGCTGTCGCTCGAGACTGCACGCAAGTACGCGCGCCTGCATGCCAAGGCCGGCTTTGCGCCGTCCAAGACCAAGCTGGCGCTGTGGACCTACGTCGCCGAGACCGAAGCGGAAGCCCGTGCCGGTGCCGAGCAGTACATGGTGCAGTACGCCGATTCGGCCCTGCGTCACTATGAGTTGCGCGGCAGCCACCTCGGCAACATCAAGGGCTACGAGTCCTATGGCGCGATGCAGAAGGCGCTGGCCGCCGATCCCACGCCCTTCCTGCGCGGCTTCGTCGATTCCCATCCCTGGGGCACGCCGGATCAGACCATCAAGCGTGCCAAGGATCTGGCCATGCAGTTCGGTTGCGAGGAAATCATGTTCATCTTCAAGTACGGCGGCATGCCGATGAAGATGGCGGAGAAGAGCATGAAGCTGTTCGCCAAGGAAGTGATGCCGGCGCTCCAGGAACTGAATCCGCAGCCGCTAGAAGTTCGCGAAGACGCAGCTTAAGCGTCAGCGTATTGACCTGCGTCGGGGTTCAAACCCCGACGCATTCCTGAAGGATCAGGCTTTGGCCGGCACCCTGCGGGGTGCCGCCTTCTCCAGGCCCCGCGACTGCAGATACTCATCGTAAGTACCCTTGAAGTCGATGATGCCCTCATGGGTCATCTCGATGACGCGCGTTGCCAGCGACGACACGAATTCCCGATCGTGGCTGACGAAGATCAGCGTGCCGGGATAGTTCTCCAACGCCTGGTTCAGCGACTCGATTGATTCCATGTCGAGATGGTTGGTCGGCTCGTCGAGCAGCAGGACATTGGGCTTTTCCAGCACCAGCTTGCCGAACAGCATGCGCGCCTCTTCACCGCCCGAGATCACATGCACGGACTTGTTGCTGTCGTCTTTCGAGAACAGCAACTGACCGAGCACCGCGCGCACGCGCATGTCGTCGTCGCCCTTCTGGCGCCACTGGCTCATCCACTCGAAAAGATTGTTGTCCTTCTCGAAATCGGCGGCGCGGTTCTGCCGCACGTAACCGACTTCGGCGTTCTCCGCCCACTTCACGTTGCCCTTGTCCGGCGTGACGTCACCCGCCAGGCAATGCAGCAGCGTGGTCTTGCCGATACCGTTCGGCCCGATGATCGCGACGCGTTCGCCGGCGGCGACGGAGAGATCGAGCTTGTCGAACAGTGACACGCCGTCGTAGCCCTTGCTGAGCTTTTCGGTTTCCACCGCCAGGCGATGCAGCTTCTTGTTCTGTTCGAGGCGGATATAGGGATTGACCCGGCTCGACGGCTTGACGTCCTCGAGCTGAATCTTCTCTATCTGCCGCGCGCGCGAAGTGGCCTGACGGGCCTTCGAGGCATTGGCCGAGAAGCGGCTGACGAAGTGCTTGAGATCCTCAATCTGGGTCTGCTTCTTGGCGTTGTTGGCGAGCATGCGCTCGCGCACCGCGGTCGAAGCGATCATGTAGTCGTCGTAGTTGCCTGGATAGACGCGCAGCTCGCCGTAATCGAGGTCGGCCATGTGCGTGCACACGCTGTTCAGGAAGTGACGGTCATGGGACACGATCACCATGGTGCAACTGCGGGTGTTGAGGATCTCTTCCAGCCAGCGGATGGCGTTGATGTCGAGGTTGTTGGTCGGCTCGTCGAGCAGCAGGATGTGCGGTTCGCCAAACAATGCCTGGGCCAGCAGCACGCGCAGCTTCCAGCCCGGCGCGACCTGGCTCATGGGGCCTTCATGCTGCTCGATCGGAATGCCGACGCCCATCAGCAGTTCACCGGCGCGCGATTCACAGGTGTAGCCATCGAGTTCGGCGAACCGCACTTCGAGTTCAGCCACGCGCATGCCGTCTTCTTCGCTCATGTGCTCCATGGCGTAGATGCGGTCGCGTTCCGACTTCACTTCCCAGAGCTGCTCGTGGCCCATGATCACGGTGTTCAACACCGTGCAATCCTCGAACGCGAACTGGTCCTGGCGCAGTTTGCCGAGGCGTTCACCTGGGTCGATCGAGACATTGCCATTGGTGGGGCTGAGTTCACCGCCGAGGATTTTCATGAAGGTCGACTTGCCGCAACCGTTGGCGCCGATCAGGCCATAGCGATTGCCATTGCCGAATTTGACCGAGACGTTTTCGAACAGCGGCTTGGCGCCGAATTGAATGGTGACGTTGGCAGTTGTAAGCACGATAGGATTCCGAAACAGGCACGCGTTGGACCATGCCACCCGCGCGACCCGGAAGGCAGCGTGTGGCGGCGGAATGCCGGGGCATTCGAGTTCAGGGCCCGGAGTGCGCGCGTCGGCGCGGCGGGGAGCTGGAATGCGGCGGTGCCGCATGATACGCGTTTGGCGGCGCCGATGCCCGCTTTCCTGCATCCGCCCGGCAGGCTGGGCCGCCCTTGAATCTGACCTCCGTCAGCGGGGGCGGCCTGGCGCGTGGCTAGTATGGACGCCCATGCCCGGCATCAAGCCCTCATATTTCCCGCGCGGCGGGCATCTTGAAGTCCTTGGGCGGGGTCCAGCGCAGCGCCGCGTCCAGCGCGTGCAGCACCGGCGGGTCGCGCTCGTAGATGTCGCGGCGGAACTGCACCTCGCCGCTGGCGGCAGGGAAAGCCGTCAGGTACAGCAGCATGATGCTGATCTTGCGCGGCAGGTTGATGCGCTGATTGGCGCCCCTGGCGATGGCCTTGTCGAGCGCATTGCGATTCCAGCGCGGGTCGTCCCGCAGTACCTCTTCGGCCAGCTCGAGCGGGTTCTCAATGCGGATACAGCCCGAACTGAAGGCGCGCTCGGCCTGCTGGAACAGGCCGCGGGTCGGGGTGTCGTGCAGATAGACCGCATGCACGTTGGGGAACATGAAGGCCACCCGACCGAGCGGATTCTCGGGGCCGGCGTCCTGGCGCAGGAAGTAGGGGAAACCGCCACCGCGCGCGCGCCAGTCGATCAAGCGCGGGTCGACCGGGTCGCCGTCGAAGTCGATCAGGCGCAGTTTCCGCTTGGCCAGAAACTCCGGGTCGGTCTTCAGCTTGGGCAGGATGTCCTCGCGCAGGATGGTCGGTGGCACGGTCCAGCTGGGATTCAATTCGACGTAGGACAGCTGGTCCTTGAAGATCGGCGTCTTGCGATAAGGCTTGCCGACGATCACGCGGCCCGACCAGCGCACCTGGCCGTGATCGAGATAGACCGCTTCAAAGGCGGCGATGTTGATGGACAGCGCCTCGGCCTCGAGATCGCGGAACACCCAGCGCACGCGTTCGAGGTTGACCCGCAGTTGCGCGATGCGCTCGGGGATGCTGACGTTCAAAGCCGCGACCGTGCCGCGCCCGACCGCGCCATCGACATCGAGACCCTGACGTTCCTGGAAGCCGCGCACCGCCGCGACCAGATTGTCGTCATACAGCGTCGCGTCGCCGGCCACGGGCGCTTCGATGAATTCGCCGCTCGCTGTCAGACGCGCACGCACCTGCGCCACGCGCGCATCGCTCATGCCGGGCTTCATGGTCGGACCCGATGCCACGCCCGGCCAGCTCTCGCCGCGTTCCTGACGCGCACGATAATCGGCCAGCGCCTGCTTGAGCGCGCGATAGTAGTTGTCGGTGGGACGCAGCGCGGCGAGGCGTTCAGCGAGCTTGTCACTCGTGATCGATTCGCGCAGCCATACCGTCGGATCGGTCGTGCCGAAGCTGCGCGAGTAATTCCAATCGTGATCGAGCGCCTCGGGATTGCATTTGCCGAACCGCAGCGTGAAGGCGAGACGCGCGAGGGCCTCGGTCGCCAGCACTTCGCGCGTGGCGTGCGGCAGCGTATCGAGTTCATCGAGACGCGCATCGAGAAAATCATGAGGGTCGAGGCCATCGCTGAAACTTTCGGCAATCGCCCGGCGCAGCACGGCGAGTTGCCTGCTGGTCCAGCGCGGAGCGCTATCCGGCGCGGCATAGAGTTCACGCAGAAAAGGTGTGGACCACAGCGTCTCGCCGGATACCTGCACCTGCGGCGCATCGCCAGCGAGGAGTTGACCGATGTCGGTCGGCGCGAGTTCGGTGGCCGATGCCCATGTAGGAATAACGGAAACACACAGTAGATAGAGCGCGCGCGCATGAGCGCGTGTGGAGATTGGGGCCTGCATTCGGACTTGATTGCTCGGGGTAAGGTCCGCCTATACTAGCCCGGTTCACGACCGAACCGATGTGGGGGAAAGGGTGCCGATAAACAAATCGACTGAACAAACATGCACGGCGGCGACATCCCTGTCGCGGCGAGGACTGTTGAAACTGGCGCTGGGCGCGGCCGCGATGGCAGCGATGCCGGCCTGGGCCAAACCCGCACCGCGACGTGCGCTGTCCTTTGAACATCTGCATACCGGTGAGCGGCTGTCGGTCACCTACTTCGCCAATGGCGTATACAACGAGCGCGCACTCGGCGCGATCAATCACCTGCTGCGGGATTTCCGCACCGCGCAGGTCCATCCCATTCGCCGTCAGTTGCTCGATCAGCTCCACATGGTGCATGCCGCGATCGGCAGCGATGCGCCCTTTCAGATCATCTGCGGCTTTCGCTCGCCGGCCACCAATGCCTTCCTGCGACGTACCAGCACCGGCGTCGCCCAGCACAGTCTGCACATGGATGGCATGGCCATCGACGTGCGACTCGCCGACACCCGCACCCGCGACCTGCGCGACGCCGCGGCCCGCCTCAAGCTCGGTGGGGTCGGTTACTACGCTTCTTCCAATTTCGTGCATCTGGACACCGGTCGCCCGCGTCAGTGGTAAGCCCTCGCGGCGCGCCGCGAGGTCGGGCGTAAGCATCGCGCTTGCGTCCAACGCGGCGCGCACCGCGCGCAGCCGCGTCGATCATTTTGTACTATCCCCACGACCAATCCACTTGTCGTCGCGGCCCGCGGGCCGATGGGGAGACCGCATGTTTGAAACCCTGCGATACGTCGCCGAGGGCGGCATCGGTGTGCTCACCCTCAACCGCCCCGATCGGCTGAATGCGGTCAATGCCGCGATGGCCGCGGAACTCGAAGCCCTGGCCCGTCGGTTACGTGACGAACGCACATTGCGCGCGCTGATCGTGTGCGGGGCCGGACGCGTGTTCTGTGCCGGCGCCGATATCGCCACGCTCGACACCTTGCACGGTGCCGACGCGCCCTACCGTTTCCTCGAATCCCTGCAGGTCGCATTCAATGCCATCGAGGCCTTGCCCATGCCGACCATCGCCGCCGTGCATGGTCTCGCCTTTGGCGGCGGCTGTGAGCTGGCGCTGGCCTGCGACTTCCGTTTGTTGAGCATCGAGGCGCGACTCGGCGTGCCCGAGATCAAACTCGGCGTGCTGCCCGGGGCAGGCGGCACACAACGCCTGGCGCGTCTGCTGCCGCTCGCCATCGCCAAGCAGATGATCTATTTCGGCGAACCCATAGGCGCTCAGACCGCGCTGACCCATGGCTTGATCAATGCCGTGGTGCCGGCCGGCGAAGTGCTGAACGAAGCGCGCGCCTGGGCCGAGCGTCTGGTGGGTCTGCCACCGCTGGCTTTGCGTTCCGCGAAGTCGCTGGTGCATGGGGCGAGCCTGCAAGGTCTGGCCAACGGCATTGAAGCCGAACGCCAGGCCGTCAGTTATCTTTTTCAGACACAGGATGCGCGTGAGGGCATACGGGCCTTCCTCGATAAACGCGCGGCGACGTTTCAGGGGAGCTGAGCATGGATTTCGATTTCGATGAAAGCGAACGCGCGTTTCGCGATACGCTGCGACGCTATGCGCTGGAACGCCTGGCGCCGGACTACGCACGCTGGGATCGCGGCGAAGTCATTCCGCGCGAGCGCGTGCGCGCATTCGCGGAACTCGGCGTGACTGGTCTGCGGGTGCCGGAGGAATATGGCGGTGTGGGCGGCAGTTACGTGATGGCCGGCATCGCCGCCGAAGAGATCGCCCGCGGTGATCACAACTTCACCATGTTCCTGCAACTTGGCGCCATCAGCGCCGACCTCATCGGCCAGTATGCGCAGGAACGCATCAAGCAGAAGATACTGCCGGGCATCGCCAGCGGCGCGACCCTGGTGTCGTTCGGTTTGACTGAACCCGGCGCCGGTTCCGATGCGGCTTCCATCAAGACCCGCGCCACCCTCGAGGGCGACGAGTGGGTGGTGAGCGGCGAAAAGGCCTCCATCACCATGGCCGGCTATGCCGATTACTGCGTGGTGTTTGCGCGGGTCGGCGCGGCGGGTGCGAAAGGCATCGGTGCGATCGTCGTGCCGCTCGATGCACCCGGTGTCACGCGCCGCACCTATGACAGCATGGGCGGCAAACTCACCGGCCGCGGTTCGCTGTTCTTCGACAACGTGCGGGTGCCGCGCGATCATCAACTCGGCGCCGACAGCGCGGGATTTGCCCAGGCCATGGATGCCTTTGATTACAACCGTGCGATCATCGCGCTGGCATGCATCGGCACGGCCCAGCAATCCTTGGACGAGACAGTCGAATTCGCCAAGCAGCGCCACACCTTCGGCAAGCCGCTGGCGCGCCACGAAGGCTATGCTTTTCAGATTGCCGAGCACAGCACGCAATTGCATGCCGCGCGTCTGCTGGCCTATCAGACGCTGTGGCTGCGCGATCAGGGCCGTCCCCACACGCGTGAAGCGGCGATGGTGAAATGGCTCGCACCCCACGCGGCGGTGCAGGCCATCCACGGTTGCATGGTCTTGAACGGCTGGATGGGCTATGACAACTCCATGCCCTATGCGCAACGCCTGCGCGATGTGATTGGTCTCGAGATCGGCGATGGCACGCCGGAGATCATGAAGGGCGTGGTGGCGCGCGAGATCTTCGGCCGCGAATATATTTCCTATCGGTAGCGAGCGATGACCCCAGGCTCTTTCACAGGCAAGCGGGTGTTGATCACCGGGGGTACGCGTGGCATCGGACTCGCGGTCGCCGAGCGCTTCGCGGCGGCCGGTGCCGAGGTACTGCTCAATTACCGCCGCGACGACGACACCGCGCTGGCGGCGGTGGCGGGTATCGAAGCGGCCGGCGGTCGCGCCCGCGCGCTGCGCGCCGACATCGGCGATGACACATCGGTCGCGGCGATGTTCGAGGACATCCGCGCCGGCGGTGAGCGCCTCGATGGTCTTGTCGCCAACGCGGCGGCGACCGCCTTCAAACCGCTGATGGAGGCCGGCACGCACAATGTCGCGCGCACCTTCGGCATCACCATCGCGGGCTTCCTCGCCTTGTCGCAGCAGGCCGCGGCCATGATGCGTGAAGGCAGCGCGATGGTCGCGCTGTCGGGTTTCGATGCGATACGTGTGATTGAACGCCACGGCATCCTGGGGCCGGCCAAGGCCGCGCTGGAATCCATGGTGCGCTATCTCGCCGTCGAACTTGCGCCGCGTGGCATCCGCGTCAATGGCGTGAGTCCGGGTTACATCGATACGCATTCGGCGCGTTTCTATGCCGGCGACCGGTTCGCCACCGAGATCGCGCCACGCTGGTCCGCCCAGACGCCCCTCGGTCGCCTCGGGCGGCCGGAGGAAGTCGCGACTGTCGTCGCCTTTCTGTGTTCCGAGGACGCGTCCTTCGTCACTGGTCAGACGCTCATCGTCGATGGCGGGCTGACGCTGGTTTGACCTGGGTCAACCGTCACGCAACGTCCACCGTGTGCAATGCATGGGACCGCGCAGGAGACGCATCGATGACCACACTCGCCTGGGCCCCGGCCCTCACGCTCGACAACGAAGTGATGGATCACACCCACGGGGAATTCGTCGAATTGTTGAATGCGCTCGGCGCGGCCGGTCCGCAGGACGTGCTCGCCGCCATGGATGCCTTCGTCGAACACACCGAACAGCACTTCGCCGAGGAAGAACGCTGGATGCAGGAGAGCGCGTTCCCGCCGCTCGGTTGTCATCAGAATCAGCACCGCATGGTGTTGGACGTCGCGCGCGAAGTGCGTAAGCGCATCGCCAAGGGCGAGACCACGCTCGCCGAACCGCTGGCCACGGCGGTGGCCGAATGGTTCGGCGATCATGTGGCGGTGATGGATTCCATCCTCAAGCAGTACATGGACATGCAGGGCTATGTGCCGGTCATGGAGCCGCGGGCTGCGCCGACACTGCGCAAGAAGGCCGTGTAGATACCGTCTTGGCCGGGGTCCGGCAAGGCGGTGAATGGGGGGCGTATCGGTGGAGCACGCCATCCTTGTAGGGCAGACCTTCCCGAAGCCTGACCCATGGAAGACCGGACACCGTCCTCAACAGGTGCGAATGCCTACGCGCACGCCGACGCCGGCCGGCGTCGGCGCGTGCTCAATGGCCGGATGACTCGGCCTCTTCCGGCAGGGCAAACGCGATCACCGCATCGCCGAGCGGAAACTTGAACAGCGCATGTCCGCCGGCGGCGACCGCCACATACTGACGGCCGCCGACGCGATAGGTGATGGGTGGCGCATTGACACCGGCACCGGTCGCGAAACGCCACAGGCGTTTGCCCGTTCTGGCGTCGAGCGCGATGAAATCGCCATTCGACTCCCCCGCGAATACGAGCCCGCCGGCGGTCGCGAGTGCGCCCGACATGACCGGCAGCGTGGTCTTCAACTGCCATTGAATGCGGCCGTCCTGCGGGTCGATGGCCGATAAGGTGCCCGCACGCTTCACGTCGGTCTTGAAGCTCAGCACCGTCACTTCCTTGCCCGCCGCGTTCTTCTCCAACTGATAGTGGGTGGCGGCATCGGTGGCTGGCACGTAGACCCAACCGGTCTGTGGGCTGTAGGCGCTGGGTGGCCAGTTGGCGCCACCGGCGGCGCCGGGCAGCACGTCTATGCCCTGCGGCGTGGCGCGACGGAACATGGTCGCGTCCTGCGGCACGAACGCCTGCGAGCGCAGCAGCGGCGCACCGGTCAGACGATTCAAGACATACATCCAGCCGGACTTCGACGCCGCGGCGAGCGCCGGCACCGGCTGCTGGTCGGGGCCTTTGACATCCAGCAGCACCGGTGGCGACGAAGCGTCATAGCCCCACAGGTCATGGGGCACGAGCTGGTGATACCAGCGCAACTTGCCGGTCGCGACATCGAGCGCGATGAGGGACGAGGTGTAGAGATTGTCGCCCGGACGTTTGTCGTCTTCGTAACCCGGCGAGGCATTGCCGGTGCCGAAATAGATCAGGCCGTGGGCTGCGTCGATGGAGGGCGTGGAGTAGATCGAACCGCCACCGGTCTGCCATGCGTCGCGATACTTGTCGGCGTTGGCGCGTTCGGCGGCGATGTCACGCGGCAGCGCATCGCCAAATGCCGTCTTGTTGACGAAATCGCCTTCCCAACCACGGGCGGCGGTCGAATACCAGCGCCAAACCAGATGCCCGTCGTCGACGCTGTAGGCCGTCAGGAAAGCGCGCAGTCCATCGCGCACCCCCGGCCGCCCGAGGGTCGATGCGCTGTTCTTCTCGGCCTCGCTCAACACCGCGCTGTAACCGGTGCCGCTCACACCGACGAAGACTTTGCCGTCGTAGACCAGCGGCGCCATGTTGCCGGCAAAGCGGGTGGCCTGGTCGAACGCTTCGTGATGCCGGGGATCGTAATGGGTGATGGCGGCGAGATCCTCCGGCCGGCCGGTCATGGGATCGACCACCGGTATGTCCCACACCAGTCTGCCGTTCTTGGCATCGAGGGCAATGAGACGCGCATCAGCGGTGATCATGAACAAACGACCATTGCCCCAGGCAAGGCCACGATTGTGCGAGCCGCAGCACAGCTGGTCGGTGCTCGGCTTGTGGGTGTAACGCCATTGCTCCGCGCCGCTCGCGGCATCCACCGCGATGACATGATTGAAGGGCGTGGTCAGATACATCACACCATCGACCACCAGCGGATTGGTGGGAAAGGTGCCGACGATGCCGGTCTGCAGTATCCAGGCCGGCGCAAGTTTGGAGACATTGCCGGTATCGATGTCCTGCAAGGCGCTGTAGCGCTGGTTGCCGAAGCCGTGGCCATAGGTCAGCCAGTTGTCCTGGTCCTGCTCGGCGTGGCTCTGGCGGGCGTCGTCGGCGGCCGGCAGCGGCGCCATGGTGGCCCACAGCAGCACCGCGGTCATGGCGTACAGGGTTCGTTTGATCATGGCAAGGCGGCCCGTGGCTCGAAGTGACCGCACTCTAGCAGAGCGTGAGTGCACTGCCTGCCATGTAGGATGAACCGCCTCGAGGCTCCGCCGGGAAGGGGTGCTGGCGATTCCCCGAATCGGGATTGCGCGCCGCGTGGCATTGGCGCAACTCTGCTCGTCAGGCATCTGGCGGAGGGGAAGTTCGATGACGACCACGGCCACCGAGACGATTTTCGAACGCGGCGCCTTGCGTTTGAGCGTGCGGATGATGGGCAGCGGCCCACCCTTGCTGGTGTTGCATGACGAGATGGGCTACCCGGGCGAGATGGCCTGGCAGGCCGATATCGCGCAAACGCGCCAACTGTTCGTGCCGCTCGCGCCGGGCTTCGGCATCGCGCCGCGCATCGAATGGGTCAATGGCATGCGCGATCTCGCCTGCGCCTACGGCCGCTGGCTGCGCGAGCAGAATCTCGCACCCATTGATGTGGTGGGCTTCTCACTCGGCGGCTGGCTGGCGGCGGAAATGCTCGCCAACGACGCCAGCCTGTTCCGCCGCATGCTGCTGGTGGGGCCGCTCGGCATCAAGCCGACGCAGGGTGTGATCCTCGACGCCTATGAACTCAGTCACCGTGAACATCTGAAAGCGACCGTCGCCGACCCGGCCAATACCCCCGAGTTCGCCGCGCTCTATGGCGGCGCACCGAGCCCCGCCCAGATTGAGGGCTTCGATGACGCGCGCGCCGAGAGCGCGCGGCTGGCCTGGCAGCCCTACATGCACAACCCCTCGCTGCCGTATCTCCTGGAAGGCCTCGGCGGGAGAGTGCCGGTCGCCATCGTCTGGGGCGAGCGCGACGCCATCGTGCCGCGTTCCGCCATGCAGTCCTATGTCGATGCGCTCGGCAAGGCCGAGTTGCATGTCATCGCCGGCAGCGGTCATCGCCCGGAGATCGAGCGCCGTGATCAGTTTGTCGCCGTCGTGCGCGAATTCTTTCGCTGAGTGCGAGGAGTCGAATCATGCATTTCATGTGGTTTACCGAAAGAGCCTATCACTACGATCCGGACGTTGACCCGGAGAAGTACCGCGCCTACGAGAACGAAGTCATCCGCAAGCGCAGCTTCTTCGCCACGCCGAACGAGATGTTCGAACCGGAAGTCGCGGCCAGGCTGCTCAATCAATACCTCGACGAGAAGATTTACACCGACGCCGAGTTGCTGAACTTCGACGGCGTGATGCTGAACGAACATCACGGCAATCCGTTCTGTCTCGGCGCGGTGATGGATGTCGAGGCCGCGGCGCTCGCCAAGAGCACCAAGCGCGTCAAGATTGTCCTGCTCGGCAATCCCGTCACGACGGTGGGTAACCCGCTGCGCCTCGGCGAAGAGCTGGCGATGATCGATTTGATCTCCGGCGGGCGCCTGGTGTCGGGCTGGGTGCGTGGCGCCGGCAGCGAACAACTCGCCAACAACGCCAACCCTGCCCACAATCGCGAGATGCTGGAAGAGGGCATAGACCTCATCGTGGAATCCTGGACGCGCCCCGGCCCGTTCCGCTACGAGGGCAAGCATTTCCACTTCCGCCATGTGAATCCATGGGTGAAGCCATTGCAGCGCCCCCATCCGCCGTTCTGGATGCCGGGGCTGGTCAGCCCCGACACGGCCCATTACTGCGCGCAGCGGCGCTATCCCTATATCGCCCTCGCGACCAAGCTCAAACCCACCACCGAGTTGTGGGACTTCTACGCCAAGGCCGCCGCGCGCGAGGGCTATCAGGCCGGGCCTGAGAACTTCGGTTTCATGCAGCCGGTGATGGTGGCCGACACCCAGGAACGTGCCGAGGAAATGGGCCGCCGCATTCTGTTCGGTGGCGCCTTCGCCCATTTCGCGCGCCCTGAATGGATGTTCCCTTCGGGTTACAACTCCAAGGCTGCGACGCGACGCCTGGCCGAAAACGACTTCGGTCCCAATGCCACCAACAAACCGCTGTATGGCGAAGGCGGCGAGACCACGGACGCCGAAATCGAGGGCGTCAAGAAAATCATCTATGACACCTGGCCGGACGTGAAGAAGGACATGGTCATGATCTGCGGCACGCCGGACAACGTCATCCCCAAGCTCAACAAGGTGCTGGACGTGCTGCGGCCCGGCATCTTCTCGTTCTGGCTCGATGGCCCGGTGCCGCACAAGGATCGCCTGCGCTGCCTGGAGTTGTTGAACCGCGACGTCATCCCCGCCATGCGCGAGCACGGCAGGAAGCTCGGCCTGGTCGACCCCTTCAAGTGTCCGCCGGGCGGGCGACCCTTGAACGGCCGCGCGCCGGAACCGGTGGCCGACCTGGAAGCGCTGGCGGCGCTCGGGGTGTGAGGTAGAATCGACCTTGATACGCGGGGCAGGCCGCGTGCGCATTCATTCGCACATCGCACGCAGACACTCTGTCCGCAATTGATTTTTGTCAGTGTGCGCATGAATGCGCACCAACGAGGAGACACAGCATGAGCAGTCAGGCCACCGCGCAGAGCGCCAGCGTCGCCGACAAGTCCGGCTTCAAATACGACACCAGCAAGGTGGAGTGGCACAAGTTCTTCACGCCCGGCACCTACTACCGCATCCTGAACGTCAACATCGAGGCACGTACCGCCGACATGCTGGTGAAATTCGAAGCCGAAGGGCAGTGCATGTATCACCGTCACGCCTGCTGCACCTCGACCCTGGTGCTGGAAGGCGAACTGCGGGTGCGCGAGCAAATCAACGGCGGTGAAGTGGTCAAGGTCAAAGCGGCCGGCAGCTATTCCAACGGCGGTCTGGGCGAAGTGCATATCGAAGGCGCGGGTCACGAGCAGGCCATCATCTTCTTTGGCATGCGCAGCGACAACGATGTGATCTACGAATTGCTGAATGACGATCTGAGCCTGAAGCGCGCCGTCACCGTGGCCGACTTCGACTACGACTGGCGCACCAAGTGGCCGGGGGATTTTCGGGCCGTATAGGCGCGAATTGAGTCGCACCTCCGCGCCGGAGCCCGACCGGTTAGGCCGGGCTCCGACTGTTCAAGGTGCCGCAGCCATCTTCTCGCAAGGTGGCAGGAACGTGACGTTCATCTGTGTAGGATAATCAAAGCCCGCGCCCGAACTTGCATCGACGGCGTACCCGATGATTCCACCCGCAATCACATTACCCCACACGCCGCCATTCGACGATGACTTAAAAGTACCGCCGGCAGGCGATAAACCATCCTTGGCGCATTCCACTACCAAGTCGCCGTATGCCTTGTTGATCGTGACCGAACCCGGTGTGTTGACGAACCATTTGCCCTTGCTATTGGTCAATGAGCACCCCGCGCCGACGACTGGCTTGCTTTCGCATTGAGCCTGAACGGAAATGGGTTGCATCTTGCCAGTAGTAATTGATGCGCAACCGACGAGGTTGCCCAAGGCCACGAGCATCACCAGTAAGGTGAGCGCTCGCAGATTAGCGGCGAACAGCGCGGCCGAGACCGAGTTCGAGTTCCTTTTTAACATTTTTTCTTACCTCTGATTTCGAGCCCGGAGTAGGCCGTTTCTGACGCATCGTGCGCAAGAGATTTTGTGACCGTGCACAATCCTTAACGCAGGAGCGTTACGAAAAAACTATCCATTAGATAGCAAAACAGAGGCGGGGCGAGTGCTGGAAAGGCGACCCCACCTTCCAGCACTGTATTCGTCAACGCGTTAGGCAACGCGTGGTGTCACTGAATGCATTCGCGCTCAGGAACGAACAAACCCCTCGTAGCTTTTGGCCGCCACCTCCGCGCATTTCTGCCGATAGAGCGGAAAGCCGCCGGCATAGAGCATGAACTTCTTCTTGCGGCCGGGGATGTTGTTGTTGATACCCATGAACCATGAGTCGACGGTCGGGAACAGCGTTGCCCGAGCGGTTTCATCGACATGGTCGGTCCAGGCGATCTCCGCCGCTTCGGTCGCCTCGACGCGCTTGAGTCCCTTGGCCTGCATGTCGGCGATGAGGTCCGTCAACCACTCGACGTTCTGTTCGATGCAACGCGGAATGTTGCAGAACGTCGAGCCGTTGTTGGGCCCGACCAGGGTGAAGAAATTCGGGAAGCCGGTGGTCTGCATGCCGAGATAGGTCTGCGGACCGTCGGCCCATTTTTCCTTCAGGGTCTTGCCGCCCACGCCGCGGATGTCAATACGCGCGAGCGCACCGGTCACCGCTTCAAAGCCGGTGGCGTAGATGAGAATGTCGAGTTCGATCTCGCCATCCTTGGTCTTCACACCCTTCTCAGTGATGCGTTCGATGGGCGATTCCTTGATGTCGACCAGGGTCACGTTGGGCTGGTTGTAGCACTCGTAGTAATTGGTCTCCATCGGCACGCGACGCAGACCGAAGCCATGATCCTTGGGGATCAGTTTCTCGGCCAGCTTCGGGTCTTTCACGCGCGCACGAATCTTGCGCGCGATGAAGTCGCTGGCCAGATCGTTGGCCCGCTGATCGGTGAGCACGTCGCGGAAGGTGCCGAGCCAGATGCCGAAGCCCGGCGATGCATAGAGCTTCTCGAAGAACGCCTCCCGTTCGGCATCACTGACTTCCAGCGCCGAGCGCGGGTCGTTCTTGTGCAGGAAGTTGCCCATCGACTCACTGCATTGCTTGAAGATCTGATCGTAGGTGGCGTGTATGGTCTTCTGCGTGTCCGCATCGATCTTGCTGTTCAGCAGCGGCGCACACCAGTTGGGCGTGCGCTGCAGAACGAACAACTGGCCGGCGGTCTTGGCCACTTCCTGTATGACCTGCACGCCGGTCGCGCCGGTGCCGAGCACGCCCACGCGTTTGCCTTCGAACGAAATATTCGCCGGGCCGTAGCCGTTCGGATCGCGCGGCCACATGCCGGTGTGATAAGCCTCGCCCTTGAAATCATTCACGCCGGGAATGTTCGGCATCTGCGGCGCCGACAACGGACCGGTGGCGGAGATGAGGATGTTCGCTTCCGCCTTGCTGCCGTCTTCGAGTTCTATGGTCCAGCGCGTGCCGGCGTCGTCATAGACCGCCGATTTCACACGCGCATGGAAGGTGATGTCCTTGCGCACGTCGAGTTTGTCGGCGACGAAGTTCAGATATTTCAGGGTTTCGGGCTGCGGCGCGAAGTGTTCGGTCCAATCCCACTCGTCGAGGATTTCCTTGGAGAAGGAGTAGCCATAGGAATAGGACTCGGAATCAAAGCGGCAACCGGGATAACGATTCCAGTACCAGGTGCCGCCGACGCCCGAGCCCGCCTCGAAGACGCGCACCGAGAGACCGAGCTTGCGCAGTTTCCAGAGTTGATACATGCCGGAGATGCCGGCCCCGATGATGATGACGTCGTATTGTGCGTTGGACATGGCGCGTGACCTCTGATGATCGTTTGGGCTGGCGGCGCTTCAGGGTGGAGCGCGCCGCTGTCAGCGCGGTGCAGGAATGCAGGCCGGATTGGGCCGACGGGATACCGCGACGTGTTTCGATGGTAGGGACGGCTGCTCCGCATTCGATTGACCTGGGTCATGGGAGTCACCCGCAACGCCAGCTTACAGGCTCGACTGCATTACATACCTCCACAAAGGTGGAGGTATGCGATGCCGTCCTTCGATCAACAGACAGTCCCGTCGCTGCGTAGCAAGATGAGACAGTGCCACGCAAAGCGGCGCAGGCTTGGCCGCGGTCGCTCCAGGCGTGCTGTAATGCGCGTCCCCTGGAACACGAACCGACCAAGAAGGGAATATCCGATGTTGAGAAACATGCTGCGCAGATCACTCGTGCCGAGTCTGATCGCGGGAAGTTGTCTGCTCGCCCAGAGCGCCGCGGCCGAACCCATCAATCGCGCGAGCGTCGAGGCCTGGCTGGCCGCGCCTGCGCCGGCCACGATGCCGGCCCCCGGCACCGAGGTCAGCGGTGCGGACATCGAAAACCTGCGCAGCCTGCTGCCGCCCGGCTATTTCGAATTCATCGCCGACGGTGAGGTGCCGGTCGAGATTCAGGCCACCGGCGATTACTCACCGCCCGAGGCCTACCGCAAGATCACCGCGGACAACGCCGGCAAGGCCAGTCTGCGCGCCGATGGCGGTGTCGATGGCTATGTCGCCGGCCAACCCTTCAGCGAAGCGCAGATTCAGGAGGCCACACCGGAAAACGGCGGTTACATGGTCGGCTGGAACAACGTGCATCGTTGGCAGTACTACGGCTACAAGGTCGACGCGATGGACATGATCTATGTCGACCCGACCGCCCCGGGCGTCAATGGCACGCGCGTGCCGGGCATGGAGGGCGGTGGCAATGTGCAACGGTCCATGGTGCAGACCTATCATCGTGTCTATCTCAACCGTCTCGCGATGCTGTCGGGGCAGGACTATCGCGTGAAGGCGGCCGATGCCGACAAGCGTCTGTTCAAGGATTACATCTCGTTCAGCGCACCCTTCGACGTCAAGGGCACGACTTTCGTCGTCGAGCGCTCGCTCGATCCGAACGAAGAGGATCAGGTCAGTTCCTACCTGCCCAAGGAACGGCGCGTGCGGCGTCTGTCGGCGCAGGAACGCGCCGACAAGTTCATGGGTTCGAACTGGACGCTAGACGACTTCGAAGCCTTCTCCGGTCGCGTGATGGACTACGAATGGATCTATCGCGGCAAGAAGGCGATTCTGCATGTGACCGACTCACGCGAACCGAAGCTGCGCTTCGGCGGCAAGCAAAGCAATGTATTCGTCGACCGTTGGCAGGTGCGCGATTGCTATGTGGTCGAACTGAAACCGCGCTGGTCGGAGCATCCGGTGGCGTCCAAGTATCTGTTCGTCGACACGCAGACGGGTAACGGCCTCATGGCCATGGCCATCAATCGCAAGGATGAGTTATGGCGCGTGTTCATGCCGGCCTATCAGAAGGCCGCGGCCGACGACAGCACGCCGGAAAAGGCATTGGAAACCTCGGTGCTGCGCTGGCGCGGTGCCATCGGCCTCGATGTGCTGGACAGTTCCACCAGTCTCGCGATTGCCACTTCCCAGACCGATATCCCGACCATGACGGATAAGCAGATCGAACGGAAGTTTTCGATTTCGAATCTGAGCGGGGGGCGGTAGGACTAACCCCCTCACCCTGACCCTCTCCCCCAAGGGGGAGAGGGAATGTTCTTACACCCTCGCCCCCAAGGGGGAGAGGGAATGTTCTTACACCCTCTCCCCCAAGGGGGAGAGGGAATGTTCTTACACCCTCTCCCCCAACGGGAGAGGGAATGTTCTTACACCCTCGCCCCCTACAGGGGGTGAGGGCAGGGGTGAGGGGGGCCCGAAAATTCCTCAAACCCTGAAGTAATCAAAAAACCGGATATTCGGCGGGCCCGCCATCATCGCGCCGAATTCCACCATGTCGCCGCGCTCGGTGCGCCAGGCGAGATACTTCTCATAGTGCTGGCGACTGTCCCACTGCTCGACAATCACGATACCGGTCGGGTCTTCCTGGTTCTGAATCACGTGCAAGGTCACGCAGCCATCGAAAGAGCGCGTGTCGGGCAGCACGCTTTTCAACCACGCGCGGACCTTCTCCACGCAGTCGGGTTTGGCCTTGAATTCGAGTATCACCTGGCAACTCATCGTCATTGCTCCTTGGGGTTCATTGTCTGGTTCACACCGCCAGCGGGCCGCGGCTCATCTCGGCACCATGCGCTTGGCGACTTCCTCGAGCATCACTTCCGTCGCGCCGCCGCCGATGGACTGCACGCGCGCATCGCGGGTCATGCGTTCGATGGCCGATTCGCGGATGTAGCCCATGCCGCCGTGGAATTGCAGGCAGTCGTACATCACTTCGTTGACCAGGGTGCCGGCCAGCGCCTTCACCATCGACACTTCCTTGGTCACCTGCTGGCCCTGGGCATCGCGCCATGCGGTATTGAATATCAAGGCGCGACAGGCTTCGACCTGTGAGCTGCGCATGGCGAGGCGCTGACGAATGGTCTGCTTGTCCCATAGCGGCGCGCCGAAGGCCTGCCGCTGGGTCGTCCATTCCAGCGCCAGTTCGATGGCGCGTGCCGCTTCGCCCATGGACTGCGCGCCGAGCACGATGCGCTCGTTCTGCAGGTTGCGCATGAGAGAATAGAAGCCCCTGTTCTCTTCGCCGAGCAGATTCTCGAGCGGAATGCGGCAGTCGTCGAAATGGAGTTCCGCCGTGTCGCTCGACAGCCAGCCGTGCTTCTTCAAGGGCCGCGCGACGCTGAAGCCCGGCGTGCCCTTCTCGACGATGAACATCGAGATGTCGCGATTGCGCCCGGGCAGGCCGGTCTTGGCGGCGACGAAGTAGATATCGCCATGCACGCCATTGGTGATGAACATCTTGGCGCCATTCAATACCCACTCATTGCCCTCACGACGCGCGCTGGTGCGCATGCCGGCGAGATCGGAGCCGGCATCGGCCTCGGTCATGGCGACGGCGGCGATGCGCTTGCCGGCGATGATGTCGGGCATGTAGCGCTCGAGCTGCGCCTTGGAGCCGGCGTGGTGCAGATGCGGACTCGCCATGTCGGTGTGCACCAGCACGGTGACGGCGAAGCCGCCATAGGAAGAGCGACCGAGTTCCTCGGCCAGCAGCGCGGTCGCGAGCGTATCCATCTCACTGCCACCGTATTGCGACGAATAGCGGATGCCGAGCAGACCGAGGCTGCCCATCTCGCGCAGGATCTCGCGCGGCACCATGCCGGCCTCTTCCCAGGCGTCGCCGTGCGGCAGCACGCGATCGGCGATGAAGCGACGCAGCGTGGTCCGCAGCATCTCGTGTTCTTGGGTGAAATAAGGCCAGGCGGCGTTGCTGTGATCAGCGCTCATCGAAGACTCCGAAACTTGCATTTGTGAAAAACCTTAGGCAGTGTCCAGGCGCATTCACCCTTGTGTCAATCAAGCACCGCGTCAGCCATGATCACCCGCATCGACGTTCGTTCGCAGACTTTCACACGCAATGCTGAAAGCTATGCCGCGCTGCTGGCGCAGTTGCGCGAGCGCATGGTCTGGGCCATGGCGGGCGGAGGTGAGAAGCTGCGTGCGCGTCATCTGGAGCGCGGCAAGTTGCCGGTGCGCGAGCGTATCGATCTGCTGCTCGATGCCGGCAGTCCGTTCCTGGAGTTGTCGGCGCTGGCCGGCTTCGGCCTGTATGGCAACGAAGTGCCGTCGGCGGGTGTGGTCACCGGCATCGGCCGCGTCAGCGGCGTGCCCTGCATGCTGATAGCCAACGACGCCACGGTCAAAGGCGGCAGCTTCTTTGCCGAGACCGTGCGCAAGCACGTGCGCGCCCAGGAGATCGCCTGGGAGAACCGTCTGCCGTGTCTTTACCTGGTCGATTGCGGCGGCGCCTTCCTGCCCGAGCAGGATCGCGTGTTTCCCGATTACGGCCATTTCGGCACGACTTTCTATCACCAATGCCGCATGAGTGCCGAAGGTCTGCCGCAGTTGTCCGCGGTGTTCGGCGGCTGCACGGCGGGCGGCGCCTATATTCCGGCCTTGTCGGACGAATCGGTGATGGTGGAGGGCACCGGCCGCATTCATCTCGGCGGACCGCCCATCGTCAAGGCCGCGATTGCCGAGGTGGTCGATGGCGAGACGCTCGGCGGTGCGGCCATGCATGCGCGGGTGTCGGGCGTCACCGATTACCTCGCCACCAATGAACATGAAGCCCTCGCCAAGCTGCGCGACATCGTCGCCCATCTCAACTGGCCGCGTGCCGGCCATGCGACACGCCAGCCGGTGCGCGCGCCGCTGCATGACGCCGCCGAGATCGGCGGCATCGTCGGCACCGATCTCAAGCAGCCCTATGACGTGCGCGAAGTCATCGCGCGCCTGGTCGATGGCAGCGAGATGCAGGAATTCAAACCGGAATACGGCGCCACCCTGGTCACGACTTTCGCCCATGTGCATGGTTATCCGGTCGGCATCCTGGCCAACAACGGCGTGCTGTTTTCCGAGTCCTCACTCAAGGGCGCGCATTTCATCGAGCTGTGCAATCAGCGGCGCATTCCGCTCCTGTTCCTGCAGAACATCACTGGCTTCATGGTCGGCACCGAGGCCGAGCGCGGCGGCATCGCCAAGCATTCGGCCAAGCTCGTCTACGCGATGGCGACCGCGCGCGTGCCGCGCTTCACCGTCATGATCGGCGGCAGCTATGGCGCCGGCAATTACGGCATGAGCGGCCGCGGTTTCGCGCCGCGCTTTCTCTTCACCTGGCCCAACAGTCGCATCGCGACCATGAGCGCCGATGTCGCCAGCAACGTACTGCTGGATCTCAGGCGCGGCTCCCTGAAGGGCAACGCCGATCCCGCCGCGCTGGCCGAACTCGAAGCCCAGACGCGCGAACAGTTCGACAGCCAGAGCGATCCCTATTACGCCACCGCGCGCCTGTGGGACGACGGCATCATCGAGCCCGCCCAGACGCGCGACGTGCTCGGCATCTGTCTCGAACTGGCCGACGTCAGCACGCCGCGATTCGCGGGCGTGAGCCCCGTCTATCGGATGTAAGCGCCATGTTCACCCGCCTGCTCATCGCCAACCGCGGCGAGATTGCCTGCCGCGTCATTCGTAGCTGCCGCAAGCTCGGCATCCACGCCATCGCGGTCTATTCCGATGCCGACGCCAACGCGCGCCATGTGCGCGAGGCCGACAGCGCGCTGCGGATCGGCCCGGCGCCGGCGCGCGAGTCCTATCTCGACGCGCGAGCCATCATCGCCGCGGCACGCGCCAGTGGCGCGCAGGCCATACACCCCGGCTACGGTTTCCTGTCGGAAAAGCTGGAATTGATTGACGCCTGTGCCGCCGTCGGCCTTGTTTTCATCGGCCCGCATCGCGACGCCATTGCGCGCATGGGCTCGAAGATCGAAAGCAAACGTCTGGCGCGCGCCGCCGGCGTGGCCTGCGTGCCGGGCTACGACGGCGACGATCAAAGCGCTGCGCGCCTTGCCGCCGAAGCCGAGACGCTGGGCTATCCGCTGCTGATCAAGGCCAGCGCCGGCGGCGGTGGCAAGGGCCTGCGGCGGGTCGATGCGGCCAGCGAATTCCCGCGCCAGCTCGCCACCGCCCGCGCCGAAGCGGGCGCCGCCTTTGGCGATGAGCGCATGCTGCTGGAACGCTGCATCACACGCCCGCGGCATCTGGAAGTGCAGTTGCTGGGCGACCGCCACGGCGGCCTCGTGCATCTGTTCGAGCGCGAATGCTCCATCCAGCGCAATTACCAGAAAGTCATCGAAGAGGCGCCGGCGCATCGATTGAGCGAGGCCGTGCGCGAACGCCTGTTCGAGTCCGCCCTGGCCCTGGGGCGCGCCATCGGCTACGACTCGGCCGGCACGGTGGAATTCGTGCTCGATGCGGCGCGCGGTGACGAACCCTATTTCCTCGAAATGAACACGCGTCTGCAGGTCGAGCACCCGGTCACCGAACTGACCACGGGCATCGATCTGGTCGAAGCGCAGATTCGCAGTGCGCTCGGCGAAGCCTTGCCGTTTACCCAGGCCAGCATTCGGCGCAGCGGCTGGGCCATCGAAGCGCGCATCAATGCCGAGATACCGGACAAGGACTACCAGAGCTCCTTCGGCCCGCTGCTCGATTACGCCGAGCCGGACCTGCCCGGCCTGCGCGTGGACAGCGGTATCGATGCCGAGAGCGAGGTCACGCCCCATTACGACTCCATGCTCGCCAAGCTCGTCGCGTTTGGCGGCAGCCGTGAGGCTGCGACCGAGCGCCTGCGCGCCGGGGTGCGCAGCCTGCGTATCGAGGGCGTTGCGACCAATCAGGCCTGGCTGCATGAACTGCTCGGGCTGCCGGCTTTCGACGCGGTGCTTACCACGGGCTTTCTGAAGGAGGCTTACCCCGAGGGTTGGCAAGCCCCTGCCGAACTCGCGATCGAACGTCTGGGCGCGGCAGG
>Ga0208492_1000524_pt1 | contig 31828 bp, 27 predicted proteins | sample Subbioar_CSW14AB_FD_184820 | JGI IMG/M metagenome (GOLD analysis project Ga0208492, IMG submission 184820) | Serpentinite rock and fluid subsurface biosphere microbial communities from McLaughlin Reserve, California, USA - CR12Mar_CSW14AB (SPAdes) | ecosystem: Environmental > Terrestrial > Deep... | reverse complement strand
GAAGGCACGGTTGAGCATGAACAGGCCGTGCTCATAAGTGTTGGCGCTGTAGAAGGCAAAGAAGGCCTCGCAGCCGTAGCCGTAAAACACCATCAAGCCGGTGACGAGCATGACCTTGGCCATGTTGTCCATGTGCTTGTCGGTGATGAAGTCCTTCATGCCGTAGAAAGCACGCGCGGGAACCGCCAGCGTGATCACCATCGCGAAACCGGAAAACACGGCGCCTGCGACGAAGTAGGGCGGGAAGATCGTGGCGTGCCAGCCGGGCAGGTTGCCCACGGCGAAGTCGAACGAAACGATCGTGTGCACCGAGAGCACCAGCGGCGTGCTCAAGCCGGCCAGAATGAGATAGGCATTTTCGTAACGGTGCCAGTGCTTGGACGCGCCGCGCCATCCCAGGCTGAGAATGCCATAGATCCGGCGAATCCAGATGTTTTTGGCCTTGTCGCGAATCGACGCCAAGTCGGGAATCAGGCCGGTGTACCAGAACAACAGCGATACGGTGAGGTAAGTCGAAACCGCGAACACGTCCCAGATGAGCGGGCTACGAAACTGGGGCCAAAGCTGCATCGTGTTGGGGTAAGGCAACAGGTAGTAAAAGAACCAGGGGCGGCCCATGTGCGCCAAGGGATAAAGACCCGCGCATGCCACCGCGAACAGGGTCATCGCTTCGGCGAAGCGGTTGATCGAGGTGCGCCACTGCTGATGGAACAACAGAAGGATCGCGGAAATGAGCGTTCCCGCGTGGCCGATGCCGATCCACCAAACGAAGTTGATGATGTCGAAGCCCCAGCCGACCGGGACGTTCACGCCCCAGACGCCGATGCCCTCGTAAAGCAGCCAGCTCACCGCGAGGAACAAGATCTGCAAGACAATGAATGAAAGACCGAAGCCGACAAACCACGCGATGGGAGTCGGTCCCAAAACGACGTCGTCGATCTTTCTGCCGATCGTGTCGAACTTGTAGCCGGGAGCGATGACCGGGAGGTCATCGGTTACGGTTTCCCTATCGTGCCGAGTTTCGGTTGCCATTTGGCGCTTACCCCTTGGTCGTTTCGAAAGCGGCTTCGTATGCCGGGTTGGGATTACGCAACGCGGCAAGGTAAGTGGTTCGAGGGCTGGTGTTCAATTCGTCAAGCAAGCCGTAGTTGAGCTTCGAGCGATTGGAATCGAACTTGAGCTTGTGCACCGCGCTCTTGGGATCGTTGAGATCGCCAAATACGATGACGCCGGAAGGACAAGCTTGCTGGCAGGCGGTGCGAACCGCTCCGTCAGCAATCTGGACGCGCGTGGCTCCCTCGGGAGTTTTGCCGTCGGCATCCTCGATTTCCTGGGGCCTGGCTACCCGGCCGCCCTTGCTGTCCACCAGGCGAACCGCCTTCTTCTGGGCTTCGATTTCTGCCGAACGAATTCTCTGCACGCAGTAGGTGCACTTCTCCATCACGCCGCGCGTACGCACCGTGACTTCGGGGTTGTTGACCAGCTTGAGGCTGGGGGTGGTGTAGTCGGTGTATTGCAAGAAGTTGAAACGGCGCACCTTGTAGGGGCAGTTGTTGCTGCAGTAACGGGTGCCCACGCAACGGTTATAAACCATGTCGTTGAGGCCGTCGTAGCTGTGCGCGGTCGCCGCCACGGGACAAACCTGCTCGCAAGGGGCATTTTCGCACTGCATGCAGGGAATCGGCTGGAAGTAACCCTTGATGGCGACCGGATTCTCGGGGGCGCCGGTGAAGTAGCGATCGACCCGGATCCAGTGCATCTCGCGGCCGCGAGAGACTTCGAACTTGCCCACGACGGGAATGTTGTTCTCGGCCTGGCAGGCCACGACGCAGGCATTGCAGCCGGTGCACCCGGTCAGGTCGATCACCATTCCCCATTTGTGGGTGCCGGTGTATTTGAAACCGCGCGGGTTGGAGAGCAAGGTGTCCTTGGGGACCACGGCCAGGGCTTTCTTGCCATGGTCGTCCTTGCCTTTTTCTTCCTTGTGTTCATGGTTGTGACCGGCATGGTCATGACCCGCGTGATCGTCATGACCCGCTTCATGGCCGCCATGTTCACCCTTGGCCCAGTCAGGCTTTTCTTTGTTTTCCTTGACCGTGGCAATCTTGATCGGCTCGCGCCCTTCCATCGAATGATGGCCCTGGGTACAAGCCAGGAGGTGTTCCTTCTTTTCGGAAACCGCCTTGACGCCGCTGACGACCCAGGGCGACTTCGAATGCCTGAGCTTGTAGGTATTGAAGCCGATGATGTCGCCTTGCTTGCCGCTTGAAAGCATGTTGGTCGGCTGATCGGACTGCTTGCCGATCCGGTTGCCGCCGACGCGGCCCGCCCGGGTGCGACCGTAGCCCAGTTGCACGACGAGGGCGTTGTCGGGCAATCCGGGCAAGATCCAGACCGGAAGCGACATCGTCAGTTGTTCGGTCGTGCCGGGCTGGTCGACCTGAACGCGGATGACTTCGACAACCGCGCGGCCATGTTCGCCGCCGGTGGTGCCGAAATCCTTCGCCGGAGCGATGTACTTGGGGTCGGTGCTATAACCCTTGCGCAGCGAAATTTTCAGATCGCGCGCGGTGTTGTAGTTCATGTACACCGCATTGTCCCAGGTGATCTTGGACAAGGGCTTGGGCAGTTCCATCAACCAGCCGTTATTGGCGAACCGGCCATCGTAGATCGATTCGTCGGCGCGGAACACCAGTTCGAGCTTGTCCCTGTCGGCGCTCACCCCAGCAGGAATCGTCAACGACGAAGCCACCGAGTCGCCAGCGGGTCGAACCGCGACCGGCTTGGCGGCCGAACCGGCGACCCAACCATCGTGCACCGACTTGCGCCAGAACTTTTCAAAGTTGCCGGCGGCCTGATAGGCCGGATTGGCCTTGTGTTCCGCCATCCAGTATTTGCGCACGCTCTCGTAACCGGAGCGCACCGAGTCCTCAAGCAGTTCCGAAAGGAATTCGATCGCCGAGTGCCCGTTATAAAGCGGCGCGATCAAGGGTTGCTGAATCGTGATGGTGCCATCGTGGCCGCGAATATCACCCCAGGTCTCCAACCAGTGGGCACACGGCAGACGCCAGACGCAATAGTGCGAGGTTTCGTCTTCATACTGGGCCAGGTGGACCGAAGTCTTGACCTTTTTGAGTCCTTCGCGGAACGACTTCTGCAAATCGATCGGCGCATTGAAGACCGGGTTGCCTTCGAGAATGATCAGGAATTCGACTTCGCCCTTGTCGAGCGCGGTGCACAGATCGGCCAGGGTCCGGCCGGCGGCGAGAGGACGCTTCAGCGCAATCGGATCGACATAATTAACGGTGGAACCGACATTGCCCAGCGTGTGATTGATCAGGGCCACAAGCGTATGCACCGCGGCGGGCAGGTGTTCCCCCGCCACGACCAGAGTGCTCCCCTTGGTCCGGCCCGCCTTGGCCGAAAGCCATTCATCGGAGCGCGCTTTCAGATCTTCGGCAACGATCTTCGCCCACTTGGCAGCGGCATCGTTGGCGGGAACCTTGACGCCGGAAACCCCCAGTTGCGCGGCAAGCGCGGCAACATAGGAGGGGATTTCGGAAATCCGGACCGGCTGGCGATGATCGGCCACGGTGCCGGTGGGCGTTTGCATGCACTCAACGGCATACAGACGGTTCATCGACTTGTTCGCTTCGGCGGCGTGAGGCACTTCCACCGAACGGCGACTCGAAAATTGCCGCGAATAAGCGGGCATGCCAGGGCCGGATCCAAGGAAATCGCTCTCGAACGAGACGACCACATCGGCCTTGGTGAAATCGAACACCGGCTGCAGCGGCTTGCCGCCATCGAAGGCCGCCTTGATACCGTTGTAGGCCTCGTCGCTTGCGAGGGGTTCGTACTCGTGCCATACCGCTTCGGGATACTTGGCCAGGAAGGCACCCAGCTGAGAACCGAGCGTGGGACTCGTAATCGTTTCGCTGAGGATCCGCACGCCCTTGCCCTTGGGCAACCGGGCCAGCTCACTAAGGAAAAACTGATTGGCATCGGACCACGAGGTCGGGTTGCCGGCCTTTTCCGGGCTCCAGCCGCGATCGGGATCGTACATCCCCAGAAGCGCGGCCTGCGCGAAGATATCCGTGCCGCCCTTGCTTGAGGGATGCTCGGGATTGCCTTCGACCTTGATCGGCCGGCCTTCGTAGCTGCGCACCAGAACGCCCGTGCCGTAGCCGCTCAAGGGGAACGACGAAGCGAAATGCAAAGGAGCGCCGAGCAAACCGCCATCGTCCTTCACATTGGGGACGATCGTGCCCGAAGGCTGGCGGCAGCCGGTCATGCCGGCGAGCGCAAGAGAGGCGCCCATCAAGGTCAAGAACTTGCGGCGAGAAAGCGGGTCGGTGAATTCGGCCGCGAAACGGGGGAATTCCCGATTGACCATCTCGTCGAAATTCTTCTCGCCCGACCATTCTTCCAGGCTGCGCCAGAACTTCTGGCCGTCGGCAGGCTTTTCCACCAAGGGCGAGTTGACCGGGGGCGGGTTGACCGGAGCCGAAACACCTTCCACTGCGGCGGAAACAGTAGAAGCGCCTTCGGAAACGCCCATTTCGAGCAGGACGTCAGACATGTTGGAGGTTCCGTTTAGCGATGGCATGTGGAGCACTCTTTCAGGCTTCGAACGCCATATTTTTCAACCAGTTCGGCACCAAGTTCCTCTTGGGTGCGACCGATATCCTCGGCTTTCCATGCCATGTTGAAGATCTGATCCCGCGGGCGGATGAATTTTTCAGGGGCGCGATGGCAATCGAGGCACCACTCCATGAGCAAGGTGCCCTTTTGCCACACGGCCTGCATCTGATCGACGCGGCCGTGGCAAGCGGAGCAGCCAAAACCCTTGTTCACATGGATCGAGTGGTTGAAGTAGACAAAGTCGGCAAGGCGGTGAAGGCGCTTCCACTCGATCGATTCGTCGTTCTTGAAGCTTTCGCGAATCGGCTCGAGCATCTTGGAACCAACCCACATCTGCGAGTGGCAGTTCATGCAGGTTTTGGTCGCGGGAATGTTCGAATGGGCGGCTTCTTCCACACCGGTATGGCAATAGCGGCAATCGATGCCCAGGCCATTGACATGGTGCGAGTGGCTGAATTGCACCGGCTGAGTGACGGCGTCTTCTGCCCGCGTGAAGTAAGAAGAGCGCGCCAGAACCATGGCCGCGTAGCCAACACCCGCCGCGCCAAGAATGACGCATACGATCGCCACGCGGAAGAGCGTATTGGCGTAGCGTGGAAATATTTGTGCCATCCAAACCCTCTTGGCAAATGCCGAGATGCAGTGGGGTTTTACCTTTGGCAAAGTCTAGGAACGCCGTGCCAAGGCAACAACCCAAAGCTCCGGGCCACCTGCGGAAAGAACCGTCGTCCCTTCCCGAGCGATCACCCTTCGCTTCACTTTCAGATCTAAGAGCAAGTGCCGGGCCCAAAATTCCACGGCGGCCAATTGTTTTGGTTCGAGAGCCTAACTCCCGCGCGCGCTTCGTTTTAAAAAGGAAACCTTCAGAGGGGCTTTGCTGTCATCGGGAGGTTTTGTTTCCAGGGAAATGGAAGAGCCGGGGATCCTTTACCAAACCTGAGAATGCTCTCTTTCGGGAAACATCTCGGTTTTTTCAGTTTTTTTTCGCATCGAGCAAGCGGGCGAATTCTTCCGGGGTGTTGCATGGTTGAAAGGAACCAAGGGCTGGATCGACTGCGGCGCAGGCGCGTTCATCGAGAAACACCCCTTCAAGGTGCTGGCGCAATTGCCCCATGCTTGCCCCGGTTGCGCTCATCGTTTCCAAGGCTTTGAGAGTCGCTTTCACTCGGTAAAGCGCGCAAAGGGGCTGAGGGTTTTCCGAAATCCTCGGCATGGCAAAGTCGGCCTTTCCGATCGCCTGGAGCAACAACCCGGCCAATCGGGGTTCAAAGAGCGGTAAATCGCAGGACAGCAACAGGCAAAATTCGCTGGAGTCGGGCAAACCGCGAAGCCCGGCTTGAAAGGCCGCCACTGGACCAGGAAATGCCAGTTCGTCGAATACCGTGACGGCCCCCTCAAGAGGCGGCAGCGGTTGGCCAGGACTTGCCACCACCAGAATGGGGTGAGCGACCGCGGCAATCTTGGCGACGACGCGCTCGATCAACGGCTTGCCCTGCCAATCGAGTAGGGCTTTGGATCGGCCCATGCGTGAAGAACGCCCGCCGCAAAGGAGGATTGCGGCGGGCGTCGGTTGATTCGTCGGGGAAACCGGCATCGTGGGACCGATTCTCAATGGAGACGGCCGCCAAACGACTCGGTGACCTTCTTCTTCGGAGGGTTAAAGCAGGTGGCGAGCAAGACCGTGGCCGCCAGCGACACGGCGCAGGGCACCAGGAACAGATTGCGGAAATCGACGATCTTATCCTTCGTGAAAACTTCCTGCATGAGGTAAGGGCAAACCGAATTCGCCACCAGCGCCCCGACCCCCAGAATCATCACATTGAAGAGGCCCTGCGCGCTGGAGCGAGCATCCTTCGGGAAGAACTCGTCGACGAAGATGTAGACGGTCGCGAAGAAGAACGCATAGCAAATGCCGTGAACGACCTGAATCGCAATGATCAAATAAGGTTGATCGGGCAGGAAGGCATAGACGGCGAAGCGCAGGAAATGACCAAGCACGCCGACGACCATTGTCCATTTCCAACCCAGTTCCTTCAGGACGAATCCCAAAATCAACATGGTTAGAATTTCGGCGACTTGCCCAATCGACATGATCGGCATCACCCAGTTTCCGGGAATCCCCACGCCTCCGACGTCGGTCGACGCGCTCAAGAAGCTTCCGGTCCAGTTGAAGTAACAGTTGTGCACGAACGAATCGAGGAAGGTAACGATCCAGAGCACCAGCACAAACGGTTGCGCCAAAAGCTTCATCGCTTCCAACCAGGCGAGGCTTTCACCGCCCACTCCTTCGGCCTTTTTGGGCGGGGTGTGCGGAAGGGTCAGGCTGAAAGCAGCAAGCAGCAGCGAAGCAATCCCCGAAACAATGTAGGTCCACTTGGTGGCTTCCTTGAGCGGCTCGCCGGACAATCCGTTGGCCAGAGCCGTGCCAATCCAGCCCCCGATCCCTTCCGGATTGGCGGCCCGCACCGCTTCCCAGTTGATGAAGATGAAGGTGAACGGCCAAGCCGCCAGGATCCAGCCGATCGTCCCCCCCATGCGCACCAGGCCAAATTCGCTTTGGGCATCCTTGAGGCTGGCGAAGGCGATCGAGTTGGTGATCGAAATGGTCGGCACGTAAAGAAGGCAGTGCAGGAGCATCAGCCCAAAGAACGGCCAGAAATCTCGGGTGAAACCGCAACCCAGGATCGCCAGGCCTCCGACAAGGTGGCTGAAGGCCAGAAACTTTTCCGCGGCGAAGTTGCGATCGGCGAATTGATTGCTGAAAAACATGCCGACGATGGCCGCCACCGGAAACGAATTGAGGATCAGCGCCTGTTCGCTGAATAGGAATTTGAGCGCATCGGGCACAAATCCGGCAATTTCCTTGGGAGGGTTCGTTGCCGAAAAGCCAAGGCTCGGCAAGTAACCAAAGATCAAAGGCAGCCAGGCCCCCCAGATGAAAAACTCAAGAACCATCATGAGAAAGAGACGGTATTTCAGCGGCATGAGGGGAAAGCCTCCCTGAAGATTGAGGACGTTGGCGGGGGTTGGACCTGGCAAATGCTTTTCTTACAAACCGGATGCAACGCCACCCACCTCGCTTGCAATCCAGACCCCCCCTGAAGCCCGCAATTTCCTAATCTGCCAACCCGGCCTTCGGCAAAATCGGCATCTCTTTCGTTTTCCACTCCCCGCGCCAACAATACGCCCCCGCCAGGGTTCTTTTCTCAGGTCCCCTCTCTTGGTTTCTTTTTCTCCCTCCCTGGAGGACGCATCATGAATGCGCGATGGATTCTGGCGCTGTTCCTGACTCTGGTTGGCATGGCGCCGCTTTACGCGGAGAAGCCGGTAAAATCGGTGGACCTGGCAATCTGCCTCGATACCTCCAATAGCATGGACGGCCTGATCGACGCGGCAAAAATCAAGCTCTGGCGCATCGTCAACGATCTGGCCAAGATCGACCCGGCGCCCCGCCTGCGCGTCGCCCTGCTCAGCTACGGCAACAACAGCCACAGCCCGGCCAATGGCTGGGTGCGCAAGGAAGTTGACCTCACCTACGACATTGACGAGGTCTATCGCAAACTGTTCGATCTACGCACCAACGGCGGCACCGAACTGGTCGCGCGCGTTTGCCGCGATGCTCTCGTCGATCTCAAATGGTCCGACGACCGCACCGGTCTGCGCATCGTGTTTGTCTGCGGCAACGAACCGGCCGATCAGGACAAGGAAGTTTCTCTTTCAAGCGTGGTCAATCTGGCCAAGAAGAAGGATGTCGTCGTCAACACGATCTATTGCCAGTACGGCCGACCCGAAGAGGAATCGGGCTGGCGACTGTTCTCCGAACTGGCCGGCGGCAAGCATGCCGTCATCGATCAGAACAAGAAAATCGCGGTGATCGACACCCCCTACGACAAGGAAATCCGCGATCATAATGACCGGATCAACCGCACTTATGTCCCATTGGGCCGGGATGGCGCGCGTGGCGCGGCCAATCAGCAGGCGCAAGATAAAAATGCGGCGGATGCGTCACCCGTCGGTGGCAACGAACGGGCGATTTTCAAATCGTCGAAGCTCTATAACTGCGAATGGGACCTTTGCGACAAGTTCAAAACCGATCCCAAATTCGACATCGGCAAGGTCAAGGAGGAAGACCTGCCCGAAGAGATGCGCAAGCTGAACAAGGACCAGAAACTGGCCTATATCCAAAAGAAAATCGCGGAACGCGACGAGATCACCAACAAGATCAGCGACCTGGCCAAGAAGCGAGCCAAGTACATTGAAGAAGCCGAAAAGAAACTTCCCGCCGAAAAGGGGGACAAGGCCTTCGACGATGCCGTGCGTTCCATCATCAAGGAACAAGCCAAGGCGAAGGACATGAAGATCCCCGAATAGGTTTTTCGCTTTCGCCCAAACAAGAGGGACCGGCCTTTCAGGCCGGTCCCTCTTGTTTGGGTACCATGCAATCGCCCCAGGATTCTACTTCGGCGCGGCCGCCAATTTCGCCGCCAGGGCCTGATCGTCGTAGACGCACCCGCCCCAGGTGCCGCCGCCCAGGTTCTGCAAGAGCGCCCACAACCTGGTTTCCGGCGGAAGCAAGGGATCGGCGGCCAGACCCGGTAAGGTCTCGCGGCTTGCCAGGAGGGCCGCCCCTTTTTGAGGATCGCCGGGCTCGTTATTCTCTCCCACCAGATCGATCGAGCCTTCCAGGTTCACGCGATCGACGACGATGCGAATGCGATCGTTGTCGCGCAAGCGTCCAAGCGGCCCGCCCGCCAGCGCCTCGGGCCCGATGTGACCAATGCAAGCACCGGTCGAAACCCCCGAAAAACGCGCGTCGGTGAGCACGGCCACCTGGCGGCCAAACGGCAAATGCTTGAGCGCCGAGGTGATCTGGTAGATTTCTTCCATGCCGCCGCCCAGCGGTCCGCGCCCCAGAAGCACGAGAATATCGCCGGGAAGAATTTTCCCTTCCTTGATCGCCTTGATGACCGCCGGCTCGGTGGTGAATAGTTTTGCCGGCCCTTCCTGACGGTAGACGCCGTCGGCACCCACCACCCTGGGGTCGATCGCGGTCGCCTTGATCACCGACCCTTCGGGGGCCAGATTGCCGCGCGGGAAAACGACCGTGGAGGTCAGCCCCGCTTCCTTCGCCCGCGCCGGACTCATGATGACCGCATCGGGATCGATGCCATCGCGCTCATGAAGCATCTCACGCACGCGCTTGCGCCTTTCTGACCCTTTCCAGATGTCCAATATCCGGTCAATGGTCAGGCCCGTGATCGTGCGGGCATCGAGGCGCAACAGGCCCAGTTCGCGCAAATGGAGCATCACCTCGGGCACGCCGCCGGCCAGGAACACCTGCACCGTGGGATGGCCGACCGGACCATTGGGCAAGGCATCGACCAAGCGCGGCACCCGGCGGTTGATCGCGGTCCAATCTTCAAGCCGTGGCCGGGCCAGACCCGCGCTAAAGGCCACCGCCGGAATGTGGAGCAGAAGGTTGGTCGATCCGCCGAAGGCGGCGTGGACCGCCATGGCATTGTGGATCGCATCGTCTGTCAGGATATCCTTCCCCGCCAGGCCCGCCTTGGCGAGGTGATAGACGGCGTCGGCGGTTTGCGTGGCGAGGTTCAGCCAGATCGGCTGCCCCGAGGGAGCCAGCGCCGCATGCGGCACGGTCATGCCCAGGGCTTCGGCAACCACCTGGCTCGTCGCCGCCGTCCCCAAAAACTGGCAGCCGCCGCCAGGAGATCCGCAGGCCCGGCAGCCCGATTCGGCCGCCTCCTTGAGCGAAATCAATCCATGGGCAAAGCGCGCCCCGATCGTCTGCACCTTGCCGGCGTCTTCCGCATCCTTGGCGGGCAAGGTCACGCCCCCAGGCACGAGGCCCCAGGGCAGGTCGCGAAAGGCGGCCAGCGCCATCATCGTGGCAGGCAATCCCTTGTCGCAGGTGGCCACGCCCAGGATTCCCCGGCGCGTCGGCAAACTGCGGATGAGGCGGCGCATGACGATCGCCGCATCGTTGCGGAAAGGCAAACTGTCCATCATGCCGGTCGTGCCCTGCGTGCGGCCGTCGCAAGGGTCGGTCACGAATCCGGCAAAGGGAATTCCCCCCAGTGAGCGGATGCGCCGGGCCGCTTCGGCCACCTGCAGGATGACTTCGTAATGGCCGGTGTGAAAACCGAGCGCTTCGGGAGTGCCGTCGGGCCGGCGCAATCCACCCGAAGTGCTCAAGATGAGAAATTCGGGGCGACCTAATTCTGACGGCTTCCAGCCCATCCCCGCGTTCTGCGTCCAGCCGAACAGATCGCCCGAAGGAGCATCGCGCAGCAGTTCCTCGGTCAGGGGCAATTCCCCCTCGGGACCCGGTCCCTTGGTTTCGAGCTTCAGCAACTCTGCTGACGAGGGAAACCAGTCGATCTCAGCCATGATTGTTTCCTTCTTCCATCGCTTCCCATTCCTTGGCCATGAGGTGACTCAGCATCTGGCCCTGATCCGGAATCATCATCGGACCGAGATGCGGCGACCGGAGCTTACCCAGTGGAATCAGCCGTGGCTTGGGCACGGCCCAGCCATCGATCCCGTCGAATTGCTGGCGCACTTGCGATAAGTTCCAGCGAAACGGAGCCAAGATTTTTTCGTGAATGGGGTGCTTGAGAAAGCGATCGACCAGCTCCCCCATGATCGCGTCGAACCCCTTGCGGCTGGGGCCATGGTGGCGGCAGTTGCCGCCGAAGTGGCGCAAACCGCCATGGAATTGGGGCGCGATATGGTACAGCTCGTGTACGACCGTGATCAGCCGCTCCCGAAACGAGAGCATGAAGAACCGCGGCACGCAAAAAGCGAGGTGGTAAAAGAGCTCGGTGCCGTCCAGAAAATAACGCTGGATCTGGTAGGTGCGGCCGCGCCGTTCGCCGGTGAGGTTGCCGTCTTCAAAGCGTAGCGGCGTGATGCGCGCTTGCAGGCCATGCACCGTGCGCTTGCGGTTGCGCACGATGTTCAAAATCAGGCGATCCGGATCGATGTGGTAAAGCTCGGGGATGTGCGTGCAAAGGGTTTCGCAGAGATTCACCAGGGCCAGCGAAAGGTCCAGCCGCTTGCCGCCATGGGTGGGGGTCGGGAAATCAAGGCGCAGGCGCGGCGGGGGAAACCCTGGCCGGATCCAGGAAATGGTGAAATTTGGCGCGGTCAAGGGCCTGCTCGAACGGTGTGCTGGGAACTGGGGAGTTTAAATTGTCAAACTGGGCAATCTAAAACCATCCAAAAAGCGCCCAATTGGCGCCGCCTAGTAGGGATTATGCGGATTTTTCATTTAAGTGGAGCCCACAACCGGACCGATCAGGAGAAGTAAGCCCTGACATCAGGGAGCCATGGTTGGGGCCGTATTTCGGGATTCAGTGAGGAGTCGGGACATGAAGGCAAATAAGCTCATCCTTTCGGGAGCCATGGCCGCGGGCGGCCTGTTCTCGGCGCTGGCAAGCAGCGGTTGCCAAACCCATGTCGCCGGCATGACCTTGCCTTCCGAGCACTACCTGGAGCACCCGCCCCAGTATTTTCCGCCCTCGCCGGCCTTCCCGCTCAATCGTGAATTGCGCTACCAGGAAGAGACCGCGGCGAAACCGAACCCCGGCGCCGGCACCGTCCGCTAAGTTTTCGTTATCCGCCGATCGGCGGTGGTCGAACGAGTTTTCGGCCGCCGGTCGCGATCCTAGCGTTTTGACAAAACCGTCAGTTCGCGCGGCAAGGGGAAGCTCACATTCTCCTCCCTCACGACTCGGTTTTCGATGGTGGCTCCAAAACGCTTCTGGATCATCGAAAGACAGTCCTGCACGACATCCTCGGGTGCACTGGCGCCCGCCGTGATCAGGACTGTCTCGACGCCGGCAAACCACTCCTCCTTGATTTCCGATACCCCGTCGATCAGAAACGCCTTTTTTCCCCGCGATTTTCCCAGCTCCGCGAGCCGGTTGCTGTTGGAGCTATTTTGGCTGCCGACGACCAGCACCAGATCGACTTCGCCCACCAGCTCCTTCACCGCCTCCTGGCGGTTTTGCGTCGCATAACAAATATCTTCTTTTTTCGGTGCCGCGATCTGCGGAAAGCGCGCGCGCAGCGCCTGGATGATCTCTTGCGCTTCATCCACACTTAAAGTCGTCTGGGTAAGATAGGCCGCCTTGGCATCTTTGGGCAAATCGGCGAGTTTTGGCACATCGTCCACGGTTTGCACGAGGGTGATGCTTGCGGGCGCTTCGCCCATGGTGCCGATCACTTCATCATGGCCTTCATGGCCAATCAAAAAGATGTGATACCCTTCGCGGGCGAATTTGATCGCCTCGACATGAACCTTGGTGACCAGCGGACAAGTCGCGTCGATGGCGCGCAAGTTGCGCGCGGCCGCCGCTTCGCGAATCATCGGCGCCACGCCGTGGGCGCTGTAAAGCACCGTCGCGCCATTGGGAATCTCGTCAATGGTATCGACAAAGGTGACGCCCCGCTTGCGAAAGCGCTCGACCACGGGGCGGTTATGAACGATCTCGTGATAGACATAAAGGGGCGTGCCGAAAAGCGCGAGAGCCCGGTCGAGGCTTTCGATCGCCATGTTGACGCCGGCGCAAAAGCCCCTGGGATTTGCAAGCAAGATTTTCATCCGTGGCCCTCCGCGAGATCGTTTGGATCCCTGATCCATTTTAGGAAGAGACGCTCAATACGATCGAAATGCGATCCATTCATCAAACCGCGACCGCGCCGAAACAGTCAACGAAAAAACCCCCGCCGAAACAGGTTCCGCGGGGGTTTCGAGGGATCGGTCCAGCCGAAGATTCGAGACTTAGTCCTTAATCTTGACGCCGTCCTTGCCTGGCTTGACGTAGGTGTAGCCCTTGATGGCATCCTTCTTCTTTTCGACAATCACCCCGGTGACGGTGCCCGGCTTGACAGCCTGGCAGATGTCGCCGTGATAAGGAGCGCCGCCGCCCTTGTCTTCGAGAATATAAACCACATCCTTGTCGCCTTCCTTGACCTTGATCGCGTTGGCGCACTTGGTCACGCCTTCGATTTTCAGTTCGCATTTCGCGCAGCAAAGGTCGCCCTTGAGCTCAACCTTGGTTCCGACTTTCTTGGTTTCTTTCTTCTCATCAGCCTGAAGACCCAGGCCCATGAAAGCCACCAGGGCGAAAGTACCGGCAATCGCATAGACGGACCGCATCGTTTTCTCTCCTGAAATTGTCGCGAGGGAGGGGTTCTAACAATCCCACCGGGATCATTCTAATTCGTCGGACAGATGGTTGCCACGCCATGTGTCAAAATCGGTTGACGATTGCCCTTGCTCGACTAAGTTTATGGTTTCCATTGGGTTAGGTTCTTCAATAAAGTTCGGCAATCGATGGGGTTAGGTCCGTTTCAGATGGAAGCGACGCGCAAGGCCGAGGCATTGATCGAAGCGCTGGGATATTTCCGGCGTTTTCGCGGCAGCATGATCGTGATCAAACTGGGCGGCAGCGCCATGGAAGATCCCGATGCTTTGCGTGCCACCCTTCAAGATGTCGTCTTCCTCGAGACGGCGGGGTTGCGCCCCGTGATCGTTCACGGCGGCGGCAAGGCGATCGACCGCGCCATGGCCGAAGCGGGTCTTCAACCCAAAAAGATTCGCGGCCGCCGCGTCACCGACGACGACACGCTTTCCATTGTCGTGCGCGTGCTGCGCGAAGAGATCTGCGCGGGCATCGTCCGCCAGATTCGCGATTTCGGCGGGCGCTCCGTCGGCCTCCATGGCGGCTCGCTACAAGCGCTTTTTGGCGAAAAGCTGATTCTCGAAACCGAGGATGGTCCGGTCGATTTGGGCCAGGTCGGCCGCGTCAATCGGATCGACCGCAAGGTGATCGAAGATTTCACCCTGGGCGGCGTGGTCCCCGTGCTGCCTTCCGTGGCGCTCGATGCCCAGGGCCGATGGCTCAATATCAATGCCGACACCGCCGCGGCCGCCGTGGCGCTGGCGATTCGGGCCGAGAAGTTGGTCTTTTTGAGCGACACTCCCGGCATCCTTTTAGATCGCAACAATCCGGCTTCGCTCATTCCCACGCTCGACGCCAAGGAGTGCCTCGATTTGATGCGCCGGCGCATTATCGACGAAGGGATGATCCCCAAGGTGGAGGCCTGCCTCGACGCCCTGCGTGGCGGAGTCGGCAAGGTTCACATGGTCGATGGCCGGACCAAGCACGCCTTGCTTTTGGAAATCTTCACCGACAAGGGAATTGGTACCGAAATCGTTTTGGGTTCATGATCGAAATGCAATTCGTGGGAACTCCGCGGGAAACACCAGGATGTTCCCGCAGGCGGGTTCCTTCGAAATCTTGAAACCAAACAGAAACGGCAAACGGAAACGGGAATGCACGCGCACACCTCTCAACTCTTTCACGATTATGTGATCGGCAACTACACCCGCTACCCGGTGTCGCTCGTACGCGGAGTCGAATCGACGGTTTGGGACGACGAAGGCAACGAATACCTCGACTTTTTCCCCGGCTGGGGCTGCGGCATCTTGGGCCATTGCCCGCCGCGTGTCGTCGAAGCGGTGCGCGATCAGGTCGGCAAGTTGATTCACGTTCCCAACACCTGGCACACCGAACTGCAGGGTCAGCTGGCCGAAGCACTCTGCACCCGCACGGGCTGGACGGGCGGCGCCAAGGCGTTTTTCTCCAATAGCGGCACCGAGGCGAACGAAGCCGCCATCAAGTTGGCTCGCCTTTGCGGCGGCCCGGGCCGGTTCAAAATCATTACGATGCTCAACGGCTTCCATGGCCGCACCATGGGCGCCTTGAGCGCGACCGGCCAGCCGAAGTACCACGCCGGCGTCGGCCCCATGCTTCCTGGTTTTTCGCATGCACCTTTCGGAGACCTCGATGCCGCGGCGCGCCTGATCGACCCGGAAACCTGCGCGATCATGCTGGAACCGATCCAGGGAGAAGGGGGCATCAATCTTCCCCCCGCCGGATACCTGGAAGGTTTGCGCGAACTGGCCGACAAGCACAATCTGTTGCTGATCCTCGACGAGGTGCAGTCGGGCATGGGCCGCACCGGCACCTGGTATGCCCATCAGCACTGGCAGATCCAGCCCGACATCGTCACCCTGGCCAAGGCCCTGGCCGGCGGCATCGCTTGCGGCGGCCTGATCGCCAAGCCCGAAGTCGCCGCGAAACTCAAGCCCGGCACCCATGCCGCGACCTTTGGCGGCAACCCGATCGCCTGCGCCGCCGCGTTGGCGACCATCGAGACGATCGAACAAGACGGGTTGCTGGAACGTTCCCGCCAGATCGAAAATCGTTTTCGTCAAAAAGTCGAGGCACTTCGTCCCAAGTGCCCCTGGATCACCGAATTTCGCGCGCGCGGCGTGATGATCGGCATCCAACTGGCGATCGAAGGCGCGCCGATCGTTCAGGCCTGCATGGAAAAGAAGCTGCTCATCAATTGCACCCATGGCACAGTGATTCGCCTGCTCCCCTCCTTGACCCTGACCGACGAGGAGATCGATCGCGGCTTCGCCATCCTCGAGGACGCGCTGACCTCCCTGGGTCAAGCCGCTCAGGGGCAAGTCCGCGCGGGCCATTAGTGAACCTCACCAAGAGACGTACCCTACCGCACGGCCTCCCATTCAACGACTTTAAAAACAGGTGCCCCATGCGCCATTTCATCGACCTGCTCAGTTTCACCACGCTCGAACTGTCCCGCCTGCTCGATTTGGCGGCGCGCCTCAAACACGATCTGGGCCAGGGGAAGCGCCCTGCCCTGTTGCCGGGCAAGGTGCTCGGGCTGATCTTCGAGAAACCATCCTTGCGCACCCGGGTGAGTTTCGAAGCCGCGATGGCTCATCTGGGCGGATCGAATATCTTTCTTTCGGCCACCGATGGGCCGATCGGTCAGCGCGAGAGCATTCCCGACTACGCCCGCACGATGAGCCAGTTCGTCGATGGGGTTGTGCTCAGGACCTTCGAACACCGCACGATCGAGATGTTCGCCGAGCATGCAACCGTACCGGTCATCAACGGCCTTTCCGATTTCAATCATCCGGCCCAGGCGCTTGCCGACATCTTGACCATGCAGGAAGTGTTTGGAGATTTGGAAGGACGCACCGTCGTCTTCGTGGGAGACGGCAACAATGTGGCGCGTAGCCTGGCGGTCGGTTGCGCCCGCTTTGGCATGCATTTTGTCTTGGCGGCCCCCAAGGAATATGGATTCCCCGCCGACTTTTTGAACGGTTACCGCGAGGCCTTTGGGGGCAAGAATCCGGTCCACTTGACCGATCCTTCCGAAGCGGCGTCCCAGGCCGATGTCATCTACACCGATGTCTGGACGAGCATGGGGCAGGAAGCGGAAACGGCTTTACGCAAAAAGGCGTTTCACGGTTTTCAAGTCAATGAAACGCTCATGGCCAAGGCGCCGGCGCATGCCAAGTTCCTTCATTGCCTGCCGGCCCACCGGGGCGAAGAGGTGTCGGCGGGAGTGGCCGACGGGCCTCAAAGCGTGATCTTCCAGCAGGCGGGGAACCGGATGCACGCCCAAAAGGCGATTTTGGTCTCCCTGTTGGGCTCGGGGTCGTAAGCGCCTGCAAGAAACGCAACATCATCTGTATTTGATTTCTCCTTGAGGTCCGCTTCATGTCGACTCGCGCCGATGGCCGCAAACCCACCGAACTGCGCCCGATCCGCTTTCGCCGCCGCTTCACTCGTCAAGCGCCCGGATCGGTGCTCACGAGCATGGGGGTCACGACGGTCCTTTGCACCTGCACGATTGAGGAAGGGGTGCCGCCGTTTTTGAGAGGATCCGGCAAGGGTTGGCTGACGGCTGAGTATGCGATGTTGCCCGGTTGCGGAGGCAGCCGCAAACCTCGCGACCGCTCGGGTAAGGTCGATGGGCGCGCGGTCGAAATTCAGCGTTTGATTGGCCGCTCACTACGGGCGATTGTCGATCTCGACAAAATCGGCGAACGAACGATCTGGCTCGACTGCGATGTGATCGAGTCGGACGGCGGCACGCGCACCACCGCCATCAATGGATGCCTCGTGGCGCTGATCGATGGCCTCAATTGGCTCAAAAAGCAGCCGCTCAAGGCCGCGCCAGCGGGAAAGCCCGAACCCAAGCCTTTGCCCCCGATTCGCGAGATCCTCAAGGACTCGATCGCCGCGGTCAGCGTCGGCCTGCTCGAAGGCCAGCCGCTTCTGGATCTCAACTACCCCGAAGATCGCGATGCCGAAGTCGACCTCAATCTGGTGTTGACCGGGTCTGGCCAGTTTGTCGAAGTTCAAGCCGGCGGCGAGGAATCGACCTTCAGTCAAAACCAGCTTGATAAACTCCTCACCTTCGGGCGCGACGGCATCGGCGCCATCCGAGCCTTGCAGAAAAAGGCACTGGGCGCTTCCTGGCCTTTTGGAAAGTAGTCCCTTCCGGCAAAAGAAAAAGCAGAAACCCTGGCGACCTTTCCACGCCAGGGCCGCCCTAGCACGATCTATCCCTCGATGCGGCGTCGGTATTTAAGATTGTCAGCTTTCTGGCATTGATGTAAAAATCCATAGGTAGAGTTTCATTCTTTCATCAGGGCTTCCCCACTGCGGATCGCCGCCATCGCCTGAATGTTCTTCTTGGCATTTCGGCAGCTTTGGCCAATGAGCTGATCGAAACTGCGATCCTGACGCGGTTCATTTTCCACTCCCTTTCCCGGAGTCTCGGTTGAACATCGCACCACCCATCCGGGGCACCGGCTACAGACGACAAGATGTCCTCATGCCAGCAAGTTTTGGCCAGCGCAGGTCGCGGCGAGGAATCACACGCATCGAAGTCGTCGTCATCATTGTGGTGGTTTTGATTTTCCTGGGAGTGCTCATTCCCGGTAGCGGGATGTTCCGCGAGACCGCGAAAAAAAAACAGTGCCAGGAAAACCTAATGGAGATCGTACTGGCTGCACAGCAATTTCATGACCACCACAATGTCATTCCTTACAACTATGGTGTAAGAGGCGAACATCATGGCGCCGCAACCCATGGCTGGAGTTGGATGGCGCAATTGCTCCCCTATCTTGGCCACGACGATATTTACAAGGATGCCGGAATTCCCACCAACACCTTGTTGGAAGCTAAAAACCAGATTGCGCGACCCATCCCTGTTTTCTTGTGCCCAACCGACCCCAGAACCGCCGTGGGAGCCAGTACCGACACCGCCGATTTGGGAGTAGGTTTTACTCCTTATGTCGAGGTCGGGTACACAAATTACAAAGGGGTCATGGGGTCGAACTGGGAAGTGGGCGACGCCGCATGGCACAATCGCGGACCAGGCAATTACGGCGATCCGTTTCGCCACGGCGACGGCACATTTTATCGTGATGATTTCTATCGCAAAAAGCCTTTCTCCGCCATCACCGATGGCCTGAGTCAGACGGCGATTGTCGGCGAGGCCCTCCCCGACAAAAGCAAGTGGTGCGCCTGGCCCTACAACAATTCGGTGAACAGCACCTGTGCCATTGATCCCAACGCCAAGCAGGCCGACGGACGGACCATCGATCGGGCCGACTGGCAAAACAGCTTTGGCTTCTACAGCTACCACCCAGGCGGCTTGCATTTTGCGTTTGCCGATGGCTCGGTGAGGTTCATCGACGATTCGATCGAGCGAAATATCTACCGAGCCATGTCCACCATTGCGGGGGGAGAAGAGATTACTCTGCCCTGAGGATTCATTCTAGCGATTTCAACGCCTAATACTTTCCACGCAAAATAAACACCAAGCCCAAAAATCCGTTATTTAACAACATTAAATAAAACTAGATATACGCAGGCATTTTTATCTTTAATATTTTTCGGCGTGATGAAATCTTCAATCATCATCCGAAGATTCATAAACAAGCAAAGGAAAAACAAAACAATCGGCCCTATGACGTATAGGCGACTAAGAACATGCCAATACCCCAAAAGCCTAATCTGCGTCGTCCAGGCCAGCGGTCCGACAATGGCGGTGCATTCCTCGGCGATGAAACCATATTGCTCGACTTCACGAAGCAGTCCATCCTTGGTCCAGCGCCTATAGTCGGTGGGATGGGGATGATAGGGCCAAGTTCCATGAGTGGACAAAACCAGGAATCCACTTTTCTTCAGGATCCTATGAGCTTCCCCAAGATACCATTTCAAATGCCAAACATGCTCTAACACCTGAAACGAAACCACAACATCCATCGATTCCGACTCCAACGGAATCGCTTCACCCGGCTTGATCTCAATTTCCGAACCCGGCGCAATATCACAGGCATAATAGCGATACCCCAGGGCCGAAAGGTGCTGCCGATAAGGAGCGCTTCCGCAGCCGAGATCGGCGAGCTTCTTATCTGCGCCATGCTCCAGCCTTTTCGCGAAGAGCTCGATAATGGCGCTTCGCAACGCGACGCGAACGTGCCTTTGATGATCCCAAAAAGGTGGGTTTCGAAGTCGCAACGCCGATTTTTTGTTATCTTCCATCTAGGAAATCACCAAATCGCCAGCGAACAGGCCCGATTCCCGCCCGCTCTTCTTATCTTCAGCGCACGCTTTGACTTAGGAGTGGTTCTTATTTCAAAAGCCCAAGCCAGACAAGATTGCTAGGAAATTCGCTAGATGGATGCTACCTTCCCCGTATATCCGCCCTTCCCTATTGATTCCCACCCGTCTTCTTACTCATTGGAACTCTAGCGGTTGCCGATAAAAGAATCAAAAAGGACTCTCAGCGAAATGAACCGGTATCGAAGCCAAATTCTAGCGTCGATTTCGGAAATGGTGTCTCCGTTGAGACCGCTTGCCATCGGTCTCGACCTCGGTGCCGGCGATGGTTGGTTTACAAAACAATTGATGGAACTGGGTTTAGTGTCCCGTGCACTCGGAGTCGAGCTCGGCGCACGCAAAGGGAAGCCCGAAAACGTCGTTACCTACGACGGCAAGTTGATTCCCTTTCCCGATAAACATTTCGACGTCACCTTTATCATCGATGTTCTCCATCATACCGATTCCGTGGCAGATCTGATCAAGGAAACGGCCAGGGTTACTCAAAAATATATTGTTGTCAAAGACCATACCTTCTCGTCGCCATTAGAAAGGCTGCTTTTATGTGGGCTTGATTTGGTTGGGAACATGGGGAGAGGGGTGAATTTGCCTTTTCATTTCCAACGCTCATGGACTTGGAATCCATATTTTGAGGAGGCCGGATTTACCTTAAATGAACTGAGGCATCCTCTGAGATGCCATACAGGTATGACCGGAATGATGACAAACAAGCTGCAGTACGCATGCGTTTGGAAAGCACATAACACCCCTAAACACGGCCACCCAACGACTAAGTCGAGTTCGGGAAAAGCGATTTAAGGGACTGAGGCGACTTCGCCGCCTTGAATGGTCGCCAGTGCGCGGTAAAGCTTTAGCTCGATCGAGTTCGCGACGAAATGGACCGAACCGTCGGCCAGTGCGAATTGCAAACCGCCCGGGTGTCGACTTCGGAATCCAATGTTGTTTGCGAAGTCTTGAGGGCTGTAATCCTTGCCACCGGGCCCCAATACGTTCGGTGCAATGGCGCAGGTGCCGAAGGAACTATTGGCATGGGGCCAGGAGCACCATTGGGTTTTCTCAGGTAAATTCTCGGCGATCATGAAGGTGTTGGAGGCACCATCGAGGATGTCCATGATTCTTTTCGGAGCAACCCAATCGTACCGATAGAAAATGCCGTCGCCGTAATTCAGCCCATCAAACGAACCGTTGATGCCCGGGTTGGTCCACTGCGGGTCGCCGTAATTCCAGTTCGCCCCTCCCACGCCTTGATAATTCGTCTGGCCGGCAGGAATGTTGGGTGGATGGAAGGTTCCGAGGTTACGGTCGTCGGTACGCGCCCCACGGTTGCTATAAGGGTCTGATGGGCACAAAAACAGCTTCACCTGGGTCGCCACGGTCTCTCGGCTCTGATAAAGGGTGCTGGTGGGAATATTCCCTTGGCGGTAAAGGCTTTCTTGTTCGATGAATGGCAAGATGCGCGCAAGCCAACTCCAGGAAGGATTGTTCGCGTCGTAGGGCCCAAGAGGACCGGGAAGCGTGTTTACCGGCAAAACGCTGAACGTGTCGTGGTAGGCGTGAGTCGCTAGCGCGATCTGCTTTAGATTGTTGCGGCATTGGAGCCGCGAGGCAGCCTCTCTGATCCTTTGGACAGCGCCGGCAAGAAGGCCGATCAGTATCGCGATGATGGCGATGACTACCAATAACTCGATCAGCGTGAATCCGCGTCGGGCCGATTGAAATTTGGCAATGGGCATTGCTCATCCCTTTCCGTGAGAGTCGAAGTCGGGATAAAGATCGTCAGATGGGTTAGCTCACCGCATTCAAGCCGCACGTGCGTACAGGTCTACAAACCCACTTCCGGCGATCAAGGAGCCACCAAAGGTCCCAAGACTCTGCATTCAAAGGCATGCGGTTGATCGCCTCACCAAACGCCATGCCAATTCGCAATCGTGACATCCATCGGAAAAGCAAGGAGAACGAAAGCGGCCGAATTGCTGTTGGAGGCCCCTTATTAAAGCTAAGGGTCAGAACGCAACGAATCAATAGAAATTGAATAGCCAAATCACCAAGTCTTCAATTTTTTGGGGAGGCCAATCGTCACTCGCTGGCCAAAAAATGCAATCGGGAGCAAAACGGCAGGTAGATAGAACCTAAATCTCACCAGAAAACGGAAAAGTCTTCTCACCATCGCTCTTTTGGCAAGCTTACCTTGAGAGCCGGCCCCCTGAGCGCCGATTCGGCCCCTTTTCTATCAGCTCGCGGTACAGGTTGAAGTAACTATCGGCACATTGATTCCAGTCCCAATGGCGCCTTGCGAAGGTCGCCATCTCGACAGATCGCTCGCGCAGACGTTCAGGTTGTTCGATGGCTGCACGAAACTTCTTGACCAAGTCATCGCACTCGATGTCGACAGGAATGGTTACAGCATCAAGCCCAGCAAGAGCAAGCGCTGTTTCCTGGGAAACCATGGCGGTCAAACCGCAAGCCATCGCTTCCTGTACGACCAGAGGAAGCCCTTCGCCGACAGAGGGAAGCACCAAGAGGTCGGCCGCTTGGTAGTATGGGATGAGTTCCCGTTGAGTAGCCTTCCCAAGGCAGTGCACGTTGGGCAATCCCCACAGATGCGGCTTTTCGGGGCCCCAGCCAAAAAGAACCCATTCACAAAAAGGAAACAGCGTCGCAAGCCGCCGGATATGCCGTAGCCCTTTCTTTTCGACAAATCGGCCTACAAAGAGAGCCAGCGGCCTGCTCATTGGCACTCCGATCTCGGAACGGAGCCGGTTCCTCTCTTCAGCAGTAGCCAACTGAAACGACGAGTGGTCAACCCCGGTCGGAATGAAGGCTGGGGGTTGGCGGAAATTCACGAACCGTTCAAAGTAGTCGCGAACCCGCGCACCGTAAAAGACGCAGCCTTCACAACGGCCCAAGACCAAAACTCCAAGAATCCGGTTGCTCCAGCCGTGCAGCACTCGCAGTATCCAGTTCCGATAAGGGACGTGACCGATATGTTGCGTTACGACAATCGGCTTTCTAAGAAGCTTGGCTGCGAAAAACGCCACCATGCTGCCCATATACAGGCAATCATGAATATGGACGATGTCGCAACGCCGCACTGCCGAAATTAGGCGCCTCAAGCTGCCCAGCGACCAAATAGGATAAGGGATTCCCCAGCGATCCTCGCTGAGGTTCCACGCTCTCATGGGCAGCCTCGTGAGTTGGCTTACTTCACCCGCCGCTTCAGCGCCGCCGGCCGCCCAATCGACACGCACGCCCCGTTGGCAAAGTTGACTTGCAAGTTCACCTGCAATGATCTCAACTCCGCCTGCGTGTTCCGGGTAATAGTGTGTCACGAGCAGGATCTGCATTCAAGTCGTCTCTTGCCCATTTTGTCTGCACGCCTGGCTCATCGCCCGCAATCGAGCACTTCCGTCATGATTAGAAAATTCCTGACCCAATGCCTTTCTTAAATCACTTAGCTTCGGTTTCCTCACCTCACGACGTCGGGATGCAATCCTATCCCTCCGAGCGCTCGTTTTTGGAAACCTTCGTAACCGCAAGTAAGGCCCCGACCAGCGCTTAAATTAATATTGAGAATCTCGTAGACGCCGCGATGAATCTTGAAACGGCCGAACCAATAAGCCTTCCCGGCTTCCGGTCATGTGGGGCAAAACAGAAATACCAAATAACACGTAACCCGATTAAAACAAGAAATAACGCCCATCGACTCGAGATTGACGACGAACTCGATGCCGGTTTCAACCCATACAATAATCTCGACCTGATGGTTAGCGGAAAGCCGGTCTATCGATAATTTCCCATCTCAAACGCAATGAATGTCGATCGCAATTCCACCTTCAAACTCAATCAACATAGCGCCACAGAACTGTCATTTGCGAATGGCCCGGTCATCGATGCCAACACGTCGGAGGTGCAGCCGAGGTTCCAAGGCGGAGTTCTTAACCCCCGCAGAATGATGCCCGGGCTGGTGAACACTGCTCGTTTTACTGCGAAACACGCTCCAGACTCGCCACCAAGCGTTAAACCAATTGCCCACTGAAAAACCACAATTCATCGTTTCCTCGGACGTATTTTTCCGTTAATCCAAGAAACCGTATGCAAAAAAACGGCATGCAGACAATCGAGGGATTGGAATCTGGATTCTCCAGCCATAAGTGACAGGGCCAATGGATCAACTCGGCATGATTGATCTCGACTCAGTCGACGGCATCATCTCTGGACCGTGGGCGAATGCTGCTCACAACGAGAGCAAGGCGCAAATGGTTGGCTGGCTACCAGATCGACAACCACATTGGCTCGATCAAATTTAACACATTGAATTAAGGCAACGGCAATTAAAGTAACTGTTGGCCCCGCTAAATCGCTTCTAATAAGAAACTCATCTATACGAGTGGTTTAACATACCGCAGAGCATTCCACATTACCAGAAGTGCGTAACAGCTCTAATTCGACGCCGCTTTCAACGCGCTTGAAAAGGGCGTCTCGATCGACAATCCTAGGTTTGTTGGCTAAATGCAACTTAAACATGAGATTTTTAAGATTAGCCTCGAAAATCCCAACGCTCAAGCATCAAGCCACTTTGAATCACTTAGCGTCATTGCCCGTCGAGCACCCCGCCGTTTCTTGGGTTATCCCGCCTGATCTTTATCCAGAAAGTACCATAGATCGAGGAAAGGGAAGATGACCCCCAGGAATTTCCTAAGAACAAGCGCCTGATCAAAATAATTTTCATTCACCTTATACAATATCAGAGATCTCCGGTCGAGAGTTAACGGCGAAAATAACAACGGAAATTTTTTAATGACTCTATTAGCAACTAAAAATGGGCTACCCTCTACATACATTCCATTCGGCGAACCTATGCAAAGCTTAATTTCATTCGCCTTTAAATAATTCACAAAACCCACGTCGTCCGCCAAATAATAAGGCTGCATTAAAACCACATTTCTGGAGCCTCCGTAGAAACCATATATTGGATAAGTAAACACGGCAACTTTCATACCGCAGTCTTTATTTTGACCAACAAATCGAACAATTCCGACCCCGAACGAACCCTGGTAAAACCTGTTAAAATTTTCCTCCCAGTAATAACCCCTGACACTGAAAAGAAAGCAAACGCCGCACAAACCAATCATGCCAAAAAGACACGAAGTTATGCGCCACCACCAGCTTCCAGATCGATCAAATATACTCATCAAAACAATCGCGATCCACAAAACTACGCATACTCCGACGACGACTACCACATCAATCCCCGTAACACAACACCACCTAGCCCCCTGAATAACTCCAGCAACGATCGGCAAAACACAAAATATGCCAATTCGGATAAATCTCAACCAGAATTTTCTATCGAAGCCGATCACTCCAGGCTTTGATCTGAGGCCACTCTTAGCGGCTCCATAAGCTGCGAATAAACTACCCCTCAATACGTGAAGTCCATTTAAGAACGAAAGCAAAAGAAACGGCAAGCTATACCTAACCGGGCAATAACCGGATTTCATTTGATTCAATGTTCCCGGCTCATCTTCCACCGCGAACGGAGTGATCAAAAAGACCGCGAGTGTCGCCACCTGCAGCATTAAGCGAATTAACGCCGCAATCGGAGCCCGCCTTAAATAGCAAATCTTTAATAAACCTATGCAAATGATCACTGGAAATAGCATTACCGCCAAAAAGTATCCCGCACCTAAAAACTCGAGGGTAGCTGACAAATAAAGAATCGGTATTCTTAAATCACCGTTCCCTCGAATTGATGATGTTTCCAAGGAAGGATAAGCGCGTCGAGACAAATCAACGTCCCTAGCAAATGAAAAAGGATATAAAAGCATACCTCCACAAAAATAGTTCCGAAGATACCAAAATAATGCTAGCGCTACGAATGAGCTTCCAAACACGATCCCGATAACCAAGCCAAAACGCCACGTTCTTACCAGGCTACAAATTAAAAAGCAGAAAAACAACACAAATGAATAACCAAGCGCGTAATATTTAACGCCGCCTAACAGCCCAAATGCAACACCAGCAATTACCAGATCAGCACCGTCACCGCTCAAAAAAAATCTAGTCCCAAAAAACACACATGACACAAAAAAACCTGCAACAGCTAAGTCGTTTTCCTGATCGCACACCTGCCGAAACATAACGCCATTGCTTATAGCCATTACCGTTAAACCAAAAGCCGATGCAGGAGAAAATCCAAGCTGCCTCACTGACAAAAACAATCCCAACACCAAAACCACCATAGAAGGCAAATTATTTAATCCGACTAAAAAATCGCCTTCAAAAAAAATCAACAGCCAGCAACCAATTATCTCATTATTACCAGGACAGCTCCAATGCATGCACTGAGGGGCGTACAAGCTTTCGCTCTGTATCCAATTTACAGGTAGTGGAATATGATAAATAAGCGAATCAGTATCAACCGGATAATTAGTGAGGGCATTGACGAAAGCGATAGACACAAACCAAGCAATGATGAGCAAACACAATGTCAGGGATGATTGATTCAACTTTCTCTTCAAATTGTTTTTTTTCACATTTGTAGCTAAAAGAACACACCAGCCGACACAGAGCAAGGTGCCGAAATAACCCCAAACAGCCACACGCGTCACACCACCAAAAATATTGGCGGCAAAAAAAACAAAGACAATTACGGCGTAGAAAACAATTGACGCAGCCAATATTTGATGAGCAGAATCCCACCTCGTGTTTCTGGAAACGCACTTCAGAGAAAGATGAAACAAGAGTGAATTTGCAATACAAAAAACAAAGCAGCGTACAAATATCGACACAAAATAAGCATCAATAAAACACATCCAGGTAGCCTTAAAAATCATCTTTTTGAACAAGAACCCTAACAGGCAGCCTATAGGCTATATCTTTAACTCCGTTTATGCGGGCAAATTCTACGGTGGCTTCTCCAACAATGCTCTTTTCAGGCAAAGAGCCCATTGAAATAGAAAACTCGTTTTTTCCGGGCCGGCCAAGCTTGCAGTCGAAATACCGGCCAATCTCAACCTCCTCAAAAAACACCTTTGAAACCACGCCGACATCATCCATATTATGAACCGCAAATTTAACTAAAGATTTTTCGCCCAACTCCGTTAGACTGATATCCTTAGGGATCCTAATAAAATAGTTGATCGGATTAATATCCAACACTTCCGCCTTGCTCTGGCCGATGGCGGCCGTTTTCACGAATTCCTTTCCACCTTTTCTATATTTCAAAACAATCGAGTCGCTTTGATCATATTTAGCATTGTCATAGTCCACATAAAGCTCAACAAGGTCCGGTTCCCGGTTTACAAGGATCACCCTGCCTTTCCCTCGGCTTACCGCCTCTAAACCCTTAAAATCATCCATGGATAAAAAACCTCTCTCAATTCTGACCCGGTTGGTCGCCCTGCTCATGGCACTAAAAGTAGCCACCGATGGATCAATTTTTAGGTCCTCTAGCGGTGTGGCACGAATACTAACCGTCTTTTCTAAACCAATCGGAGCAAATTTAATGGTCAGCTTTTTCTCGATACTCTGGTTGCGCTCGCCACTTCCCTGTCCGGAATTGAGCGCCACCAATATTTTCCCACATTCATTTGGTGCAATTTCTTCTGTTGAAAATTCGGGCAGAAGGCAACCGCATGATTTTGTAATACTCTGTATCCAGACTGGCTGCTTAAAATGATTCTTAAACTCAAATTTGCTGGTAACAACAGAATCTCGCTCGACAGCCCCCATGTCAATATTCTCTTCCTCAAAAACTATCCCTGTTTTTTCACGAAAGTCAATTGGCACAACAAACCCTAAAATAACACCAAGAAAAATGACAGCGATACAAAATAGAAGATAGCTACTTTTCATCTTTCACCTACTTATTCTATTGAGCTAGGGGCAGAACCGCAGATTCTACCTCTAGCTTTTACCGCACCCTTATTCAAGGGCAAGAACTTTGCGTAGCCGGGTCACATTTAAATCTTCTAATTTCAGGGATAGTCGACTTTCCACCAGTAGACTTTTTGCACTCGGAATCATAATAAATAAGCAGGAATTCCTTCTTATCATAGCATATTTGAGCATTAACAATATTGTTGCAATTACTAAGCTTATTTGTGGTGTCCGCGCATTTCTTCCAGGGAATGCTTGGGAGAAATGCATAATAACCTACATGTTCTTTATTATCATAGATAACCTCCTGGCACCCTTCGCACTCCTTGACCTCTTTACAGCACATTGAGTTACCTCCAGATTGGGCGCTTGCCCGCATTGACACCACTCCAGAAGTAACCATAAAGGCCATTAAAATCCCCAGTAGAGGAACAAACACTAATTTCATACACTGCATCACAGCCTCCTTTTACAAAGCTTCTTGCTGAAACCTAAAGTACTGCCGCACAATCGCAAGCGCCAACAGCTAAAATCGCCATTTGGCCGTCAAAAAAGCCAGCTTTTTAGTTCCATTTTCTAAACAACCAAGGCTGGCGAGTTTTAAAGCAGCAACCTTTACCAGGCGTGCAAAAGGAGATTAAGCGCTCCTTATTTTTTGCGTATAACTTTTGTGACCATTTAAAATTTTTCTTCATCTCGGACGCTTACCGCCTTAAGCAGGAGCGAAACTGATTGACGAGACATATAAAATCAGCGATAGATTACCAAAATCTCCTTCTGCACATGTATCGAAATACCGCCTGCCTTAATACAATATATGGCTTTAATTATGCCACTTTCGAAACCCTGTCCATCTGAGAGCAAGCATCCTGATACTCTTTCACTCCGTAAACCAAGGACATCCGCTTTGCGTCGTCGCGTCACACTTTTCTCTAAATTGTTCTGGGTAAGGACTCTTATTACCGATCGGCTGCGTACACTCCGAGTCATAGTAAAAAACTTTGTTCTCTTTTCCTGAATAGCATTTCTGCGGCGTAACAATATTTTTGCAACTCCTAAGCGAATCTGTGGTCTTATCGCATTTCTGCCAGGGAACAGTGGGGATCTGTCCATATAGACGCCCCCCTGTGTCCTCCCAATAGATTACCTCCTTGCACCCTCCGCACTCGTCGCTATCTCTACAGCATTTGGAGTTACCTCCAGATTGGGCGTTGGCCCGCATTGACAGCATTCCGGAAGTAGCCAAAAAAACCATTAAAAATCCCAAGAGCGGGATAAACACTAACTTCATCCATTTCATCACGGCCTCCTTTTAAAGATCCTTCTAGCCAACACATAAACCACTGCAAGAAAGATACCAATTCCACCAGCCAAAATTGCAAACCACAACACCATACTGCGCATAGATGCCTGCCCAACCACCTGAATTTTATCCAAGGCCTCTTCGCCAATGATATATGTAGAATTAGAAACAGAATCTCTGACTTCTGTGCCAGCGGGAAATGAGGCCGGGGTCACCTTCTTCCCGAGTTCGTCACAGTCATGCAATTTGAACTCTACTAAAGAACTAGAAGAAGCAAATAGCAGATTCTTATCCTCTTTTTCTAAATCTTCCAGCTTATCAAATTTCGCTGTTGGAGTTGAAGCTTTTACCGCCGCAAAAGAAGGAAACCAAAAGCCCGGCTTTTTCTCCTCGTAGCTGATTTTTGTGATTTGGTAGAAAACTGTCTTATCGCGAATACTTGCAACCTTAACAGGCAGAAAATTCATCGACGAATCAAATGAAATAAGCGAGCGAACACCGGAATCTCTTTCCAAGCATATATCGACAATACTATTACCTCTAAGACGTTCCTTTGTTTTTTTTACATAGATTATTTTAGATGCTCTAAGAATTTGCGGATAGCTCTCGTGAAATTCGTCCAATCCCCAAGCCCTCGGGTCGCTGTTTGCGACACCCCTCATATGTTTTAGAGATCTTTTCCATACAACTCCATTTGCGTCGCCCTCTTCCAGTGTGGCAAAATGAAAATATACATCTCCATTCTTAGTAAGACTGTTAACAAACTTTCCTTCGGTAGATTCTGCTATTGCTTTGTAGTCATCGCCGCTGACTAGCAATGTGCAAAAATCCTTCGTCTTACGCCGCACCATCCCCTTCAATACCCCACCACCCTTTAGCTCCTTCTCAATCATAGTGTCTTCTTTCACCATCATATTGAGAGATTCATTACTGTATTTCACAGCAAAGCATTTCAATTGGCCGTAGTTATTTTCAATGCTTGATGCAATTATTTCCGGCAAATTCGATTCATCGTCCGGCAAAAGACAATTTGCAGTGAAAGAAAGACATAACACATAGAGGAGAGTGGGCATTTTTTTGCAACTTTACTTAAGCGTAAGTGTGTTGCTAACCAACGCACTCACGAATGGACAACTGGCGCATTTACCCGAGGTGGAGAGTGGTGCTCTAAGCTGATGGCTGGACGACTACCAGAGATTTGTAATGGACACTTAACCCGCTGGCAATAGCTATTCAGTGTTTTTTTTCGGAAGATGTGGTGATCCACTGGGAAAACCGAGTATCTCAACTTAGGAGCCTCAGCGGTAGACCCCGTTTTACGGTTTGTAGAGCGCAATCTCAGAGAATTCGATGGAAGTGTCCTCTTGACGACATCTCCGATCACATACAGCCCCGTATCCAGCCCTGTATCGCGAAAGCTATAATGGCAGTTAACCTCCGGAAAACTAGACGCCTAGCCTCAGATAGTCCCGAAGTGCAGTGGGGCATCGGGCGACAATTAGATTCGTTCAGCCACACTGATGATGGAATCGGCCTTCCCAGTTATTTGCCTGTAAAATCTTACCAACAACTCTGAAACGCATTTGAAACATATCCGCAATTGGGCGCAATTATGAGTAAGGCGAATGCCTTTTCCAGAGATGCGAGTCAAGGAATAAGCGGTGATTAGGTAAACGGCAGAATGAGGCGCTCACGCCCAACGTATTCCTTTTCGGGTTAGATTTGCAGGGAACGTTTTCTGTTTTCCAACCCAAACGCGCACGGCTCATTTTGGCCCTGTCTTTTCTACCTTTGGCAGAACTCCCTCTTCCGATGCCCACTTTTCGAAAACCAAAAGTTCTTCGGCTGCCGTGAGTTCTTGACTTCAGCAGGAAAAGCCAATGTACTCCAAGAGTCCACACCAGAACGTTTTCCTTTCCGCTAAAATTATGAAAAATCGCGCTTTCAAAACTTGCATCGAGTTCCTAAAAAAGCCCAATGGCCACGTCCGGGAATTTCTCTACGTTTTGATCGCTGCCCTTCTGGCGCCATTACGTGACGAATTAATTACCGCGTTGAAAAGTTTTCAATTTCCCTTGCTGTGGCTCCTGCCATCGGGAATAATATAACACGGTACGCATTGCAATGAATGTACTAGCGCTTTCCTGGCACCTCGGCAATTCTGGCATCGCGGCTAATTGGCATCGAGTAGGTCTCCTTAGATTTGACGTCTCCGGACCGATACGCCCCATGCTCGGCGAAATTTTTGTTTGGCTCTTCCGTATAAGACTGAGGTAGATGTTGCCAAATTAAGCGAGTGGTCTCCGTCTATTGCCAGATTCCCGTTCCGGCCCAAGTTGCCAGGAGACACGTAGGTGAGCGGTCGAAAAAGTCTTAGGAGCCGACAAGGCAGCGCCGAAGCCGGCCCGAAAAGTGAACCGCACCTTGGGGACTTGATTCGAGATTGCGTCGG
>Ga0208492_1000523_pt1 | contig 31830 bp, 21 predicted proteins | sample Subbioar_CSW14AB_FD_184820 | JGI IMG/M metagenome (GOLD analysis project Ga0208492, IMG submission 184820) | Serpentinite rock and fluid subsurface biosphere microbial communities from McLaughlin Reserve, California, USA - CR12Mar_CSW14AB (SPAdes) | ecosystem: Environmental > Terrestrial > Deep... | reverse complement strand
AAGGATCGAATTCACCAAAATACTTTCTGTTTTTAGTAAGTTTGATATAATCTGTTCTGAACATCACTTTAGTTCCGCACAGGGTATCTTTAAAACGCTGGTCGAGCAGCCAGGTGAATGCCCAGCTGAAAAAATGGTTGCCAAGGTAATTAAGAAAACGCATTGCCTCTTTGTCCATTGGGTATACCAGCCGTGTACCGTTAATAAAATCACCTTTACTGCTGGCAATGGCGGTGTAAAACTTAGGAAGATCTTCCGGCGGTACGGTCAGGTCGGCGTCAAGGATCATCAGGATGTCTCCCGTGGCGATCTTGTATCCTTCGCGTACGGCATCCGCTTTGCCTTTTCCTTTTTGCTGGCCGATTTTTATATCATGTGTGGCTGAATATTTTTTCTGGATCTCCTGGATCTTTTCCCAGGTATCATCTGTGCTGTTCCCTTCAATAAAAATAATTTCAATGTGTTTTCCGAATTTTGGAAGGCGCAGAATGGCATTCTCTATGTTCCCGCTCTCATTCCGGGCTGGTATTACAACAGTAGTGGAATACTTTGCTGCATAACTCTCTTCGGTATTTTCTGGCAAAGGTTTTGCGAAGCTGTATATATTGAGACTGAAAAAACGAAAAAAGGGGAACTTTGCAAGGTACTTATTAAACAGAAAAGAAAGCAAAGGAAAAAAGAACGGAAAAATAAGTCTTTTGCTGTTGCGGTACACATCAAAGCCCGATACATAAAGCAGGTTGTTGATGTCGCGGGTACTCAGCCAGTTCTGTGTGGGCGTTCTCTGTTTTAGCCCGATGAGCTCCGAAAATTTAATAAGCGGTTCCCACATGGAATTATAAAACTGAACGATGACTTTGGTATTTGAATGGGAGCATTTTTTTATTTGTTCAAACACGTGCTGGATGTCGTCTACAAAACCGATCAGGTTGCTTATAACGATCAGGTCATATTTCTGGTCCAGCCTGATATCGTTGGCATCCATTACCAGGAATTCAATGTTTTTACCGGCGTGTTTCTCCTTTGCCCAGCGTATGTACTCTTCACTAAAATCGACCCCTGTTTTTCTGCTGCCTTCAATGCCCGCCAGAAGGTCACCATTGCCGCAGCCAACCTCCAGCACTGAACTGTTTTCATGTGAAAAATACCGGACGTAGTTTGTAATTTCGTTCCAGTAGTAGGCGCTGAATCCCCTGTTTTTCCGACGGGAAGCGATTGAATCAAAATATTGTTTTTTTTCCTTCAAGATAAGCGTTAAAGATACTAATCATTTTTAAATTTTTGGAGGTGGAGAGATGTTATTGTCGAATGACTTCCCAGGGATGATTTCCACCTCTCCTTACCATAGCATAAAGTAGGTAACGGTTTCCGGATTGCATAAAAAACAGGTAGTTCAGTGAATTTAGCATCTCATTACACATAATTCTCTCCGGTATACCCGAATTCTAACTTTTGTTAACCGAATTCTAAAGGAACCCAGGGGGTGTGATTGTATTAATAATATATTTATATTCGAATATCTTTTTTACCCGAAATCTTTAATTAATATTTAAACCCAAAAAAATGAAAAAAACTTTATTAACGGCCTTAACTCTTATTAGCCTTGGTCTTGGATCACAAGTTGATCTTGTAAGCAACCTCAAGGTATGTATGCCATTTAATGGAAACGCCAACGATTTTTCCGGAAATTCCAACAATGGCACAGTAAGTTCCGCCACACTTACAACAGACCGGTTTGGACAACCGAACAAGGCTTACGCTTTTAACGGGAACAACAATAGTCATATTGCTGTGAGTTCATTTAGCGCTATTGCACCTACAATGAGCTTACTATTAGTATGTGGGCAAAATCAGACCAAACAACCTCAAACTGCCTTTTTGCGCTTGATCCTGACAACGCGGGTGATCGCTGTGTAGGTTGCGCTCAATATCTTAATGGTAGTTCCACCATGATGGTGTGGGATTACGGTGACATTTATATTGGCGGACGGGTTACAGTTAGCTCAATACCCACCGACATAACAAACTGGCACCACTATGTCTATGTAGTAAGCCAATCGGGGAACATTAAAAAGACCTACCTGGATGGTGTTGCGAATTCGTCCAATGTGTATTCGCAGAGCTGTATCAATAAGAACTTTCCATTTTTTATCGGAGGCACTTTTTCGGACGGAACAAGCAGCAAGATCATGTGGACAGGAAAAATTGACGATGTAAGCATCTATAACCGGGCGCTGAATGCAAATGAAGTAAGCGCTCTTTATAACGCCACCTCAATATGCGCGTCAACTGTTGGAATTAAAGAATTGCAAAAGGCCTCTGAGCTGCTTGTGTGTCCAACTGTTTCAATGGATGGAACGTTTTCAATCATGAACGACAACTTTGAATCTGCAAAAGTATTTGGAATGGACGGAAGGTTCATACGTTCTTTCTCCTCGAAAGAGGTTGGGAAAACAATTGACCTGGGTACCTGTAATGCCGGAGTGTACTTTTTGGTAGTTAAGTCGGGTGACTATTATTTTACACAAAAAATTATTGTGAACTAAGAGCGTTAAGATCATTTATCAAGGCATTCGGTATGATCATCCTAAATTAAGGAAACTTATAATTTTTCCAGTTCTATCGTACAGAACAGACCTAATTGTTTCGAAAAAGGGGAGAGGATCCACTCAATTCCTTTTACTACAGGGTACATAAAATAGGGAAGCATGGCGCTGCGCGATACACCACCACTGATCACATAAGAAAAAGGCGAATGATAGCGGATCGAGCGGATCTTTAATTGTGGAAATTCTTTCTTAAAAAGTTCCAGGTCTCTTTCAAAATAAATATAAGGCAAAGCCTGGTTGCTGTTTGACAAAGGATTTCCCGCCTCAATTTCTCTGCCTCCCTTTTCTTCGAAAGGTTCGTGATGGAAACGTTTGTAAATAAATCGTCCAAGCATGCTGTTTGCAGGTTCGGTCATAACAACAATACCGCCGCTCACCAGGGTTCGCTGGGCCTCCTTTAAAAATAGATGCGGTTTTGGAATATGGTGAAATACATTCAGCATCATAATTCCGGCGAGTTCTTTGTCTTTAAAAGGCAGTTGTTCCGCGCTGAAAACCTGGTCAACGTTTGGAAGGCTTAAAATATCGGAAGTGATCACTTCGGGGAATACTTCTTTTAAAAAACCGCCGCCGGAACCGATCTCCAGGTATTTCCCATTTTTAATTTTTTTTGATTGTTCAATAAACACTCTATACCAATCCAGATATAAGCGCTTTAAGAATGGCTTTTGAAGTATAATATCCCTGTGAGCCAGTGTTGTTCTTGGATCATCGAGATCATAGGGGATGGTGTATTTTTTAAACATCGCTGCGGCTGGCAAAAATATTAAAATAATGTTCTTCCCCTAAACCTTCCAGAGAGGTAACCTTCTCCAGGGATAATTTTTCAAGGGAGTTTTTCTTAAGCAGGTAACAGTTAAAACCGTTAGCGGTTAAAAATTTAAAATAATCCGCAGCAGAACTGCCGGCTTTTTTCAAGCCATATGGCCAGAATTCAGAGATAAGTTTAAGTTCAGCATTCTTTTTCAGAAGTTTTTCCATCCCGCGCATGGCCTGCATTTCAAAGCCCTGTATGTCCATCTTGATAAAATCTATACGTCCGCCTTCTTCCGTTATGTTTTTTAAAACATAGTCATCCATGCTTATCGCTTCGATCTCAAGTTCCTGGTCATATTCTTCCGGTTTATATGTGCGGTGGTCAACGTTCAGGTTTTTGGAGGTATATATTTTTATGTTCTCCGTTTTAGGTCCGGCGGCCTTGTTATTGATAAAAATATTGCTGGTTTTTTGAGTAGCTTTCCTAAGGTGATCGTAATTTTTTTTGTCGGGTTCAAAGCAGTGTACACGGCCTTTTTTACCCACCAGTTCAGAAAGTATTAGTGCGTAGTACCCAATATTGGCGCCTATGTCCAGGACAATATCACCCGGCTTTATGTATTTTTCAAGTAATTTTATTTCAAAGGCATCCTGCCTGTTTTTAAAACTGGTATAAAGAGGCCTGTAGAGCTTAAAAGCATTCTTATATAGAAAGTTACCAAGTTTAATACTAAAGGACATGTGGGCTTAGTGATTTAAGAATGGATAATGTTGGTTAAGTGCAGATTAATAAACGATTTCGTAAAGTTCTGTTTCTTCGTAGACACCTTCTTTATGCACCAGTCTTAGCTTGTTGGGATAAGCCTCAAAAATGGGGATAAAGATATGGTGAACCGTATTGATAATACCCATAGCAGGATCGTTAGGATTTGCGCGCAGGTTCGCCAGCATCACGTGTGTGACCTTGTTCTTTTTAAAAAATGCCAGGGCACTGTCAGGATTGGACATCTTCGTTGCAGAATCCCTGAAAATAACGCTGTAGATCGGGAAGAATTTTTTGCCTTTTCCATACACAAAGCTCATGGGCGCTTTTCTGCTTGCCACGAGGCTATTCGCATCAAGGCTATCGGCGCACCATTCGCTGCATTTTAAAAAATTCTGCCAGTCCTGCGTATAACCAAAATACTTATCACCTTTCAGATTTTTTTGAATGATCGGTACATTTTTTAAACCCCGTTTAAAAGAGGAAATGCACACGGAGCCTATTACGAGCATAGCGATAAATAAATAAATTGTCTGGCCTATGCCTGGTGTGTCAGTGAGGCTGTAGATAGTGTAAAACATAAGGATAAGCAGCACGGGCATACATACAAGCGTGATCCTTGGCTGGTCCCATTTTATCTGCAGAATTAAAAAGGAAAGTATAAGTTGGGCACCGGTAAAAAGTCCAAGAACTATCATCGTTTTGTTCTTATCTTTAAATAGTCTCCAGAAGCCGAATAACGCGAGGACAACTGTGAGCAGGGTAACAAACGTATGCGCATCCACATTTGCCTCGTCCTTCCAGCCTAGCAACTGGTAAAAACGTTTGCTCAGCGATAGATTGCAATTTTCAAGAAAGCGTTGTATAAAGCCGGCAAAGTCTTCATTTCCCTGTGTTTTATCGTAAGGGTCTTTTTGAAGGAGGATCTTGCTTTGACCCGCAAATTGGTTTTGAGCGCTCCAGGTTAGCTTTACAATGATCTCGTAAGGGATTTTAAAAACGAGATAACTTGCCAGGGAAACACCAAGCGCTTTCCAGTTCTTTTCAATGGCAAAAAATAATAATACAGCCGGAATCACAACGATGGCTGAACTTTTTGCGGTACTGACCAGGAACATGCTTAAGCCAAGCATTAACCAGGTCTTTAGCTGGGGCCTCACCTGCACGCCTTCTGCGCTGATCATTTCCACCAGCTTTGCCGCATAAAAAAAGAAAAGCCCCTGGAGGAAAAAATAAAAAGCTTCCGTAAATGTCATGCTTGCATAATAGATAATAAGATGGTTGCAGGCCTGGAAGATCATCACAGGTATAAACACAACGGCCGGAATTTTTCCCCTTAGTGCTTTATAAATAAGGATCAACCCTGCGACATTAAAAAGTGTAGAGAAAATCTTGAAAATGATGAGCTTAAATCCCATGATCTTTATAAGCAGGGCAAGGAGCATTGGGTAGAGCGGGGCATTCTGTGTGTAAAAATAATCCGGAAACTCATTCACATAACGCCAGCCACCTTCCAGGTAAAGCGCGTCATCATGAGCTTCGCTGATCCGCGCGTTAAATGAAATAAAGGATAAAAATAAGCTGGCAATAATTAAAACGGTAAAAATTTTCTGATCGTTTTTCGCGGCCCAGTTCTCAAATTTCTCGTAGGTTGTTTTAGCGTTCCTGATAACCGGCGTTACCATTTTTTTATTCGCGTTCATAGTGGGCAAAAATAACAAATATTTGATTGTAGGGCAAAAGCCCTGTGGGCTTTTGAGCCAGCTTGTGCGTTAGTTCTTTGTTTAAGCGAGAATAAGGGCTTAGTTCACCTGTTTTCGAAGCAGCAAAACTACCATGAAAGGAAACGAGGGATTGCGTTTTCGAAAGGCACCTAAATGGTTTAAGCGGGGACATTGTTATCTTGTGAAATTTGTTTTAACGCATCAATACCATTTTACCAAAATCCTTCACAAAATATTTGTCGGCTCCTGATGCATTTTTTTCTATGTTCTGGCCATTCAGCTTTGTGAGTACCCTGTATAAATAAACTCCGTTGGCAAGCCTGTCGCCAAAATTGTCCCGGCCATCCCAGGCGTACCCGGTAATATTTCTTCCGATATGCAGATCGCCCAATTCCCCGCGGGTTATTTCTTTTACAATTTTTCCTGTCACGGTCATTATCTGAATCGTAAACACCTCAGGAATTTCGCTGCCTGTCAGTGTAAATACAAAACGGGTGCTTGTACTAAAAGGATTAGGGTAATTCAGAACCTGCGTGACACTAGGCTTGTTTTCTACTTCGAACTGCACCCGGTAATCCCGCGCGGCGGAGACATTTTTACTGCGATCCTTTGCTTGTACGGTGAGCATGTATTTTCCGTCAAGGGTAAACGTCGGGTTGTAATCTATAGAGCAGCTGTTTTTAGGAAGGTTTGCCGGCGTAAATTGTAATTGCTCCCCGAAATAGATCCGTTTCAGACTTTGGTCGGGCGACTGCAGGAAAATGGTGAACGCTCCTGTGTCATTCAGGACCAGGAATTTATTTTCATCCTTCAGGGTGATCAGAATAGTTGGTTTTGCGGAAACCAGGTCTCCATTCAGGATCCTCACTCCGTCAAAGGTTACATCCAGCAAGGGGTTTGTAATATCGTTGTTCACCTTAAAAGGATACCGCCCTATATTATTGAACTGGGTCTGTTCGTATTGATAGTTGGGATCGTTGAGTGGATTTACATAGATCCACAATGCATTATTCCCGGTAAACTGGTACGTATTGATCTTTATTGTATCCGTCAAAACCTGCCCTGGTGTAAACGGTGGGATCTTGAGTGTATGCGGGAGGGGAATTTTTAAGAGATCTTTATTTTCTATCCAGTAGGTAACAACCAGGCTGTCGGTAAAATCTTTTGTGCCTATGTTTTCGATCGGGAACCTGAAGGTGACTTCATCTCCTTCCTGGAGCGTGTCGTTAATGCTGGCAAATCCTTTTAAAGGATTAATGGCGCATTCCGGCGCTTCATCATATAACACCTGCCAACGCTGCAATTGTGGCGACGTGCGATGCACGTTATCATGCATAAAAGCGATCAGCTTAAGAAATGGATAAGTGGCGGCATCGGCATAAGCAGAAAGAGCCATCACATCCGAACTGTCCTTTTTAAAACTTGCCAAAGTGTCTGTTTGCCCGTTGGCCCTGATCCCCACTATTTTTAGAACCGTTGTATCACCTGCCGTATTGTCAAGACTTTTTACGCGCCAGTGCAGGCTGTTCCATTTATAGGAAGGACCAATTAGTTCTGAAGCAACATAACCACTGCTCCACTTGCTGTTTATGCTATCCTCCAAAAAAAGAATGGAATTTTTATTGGCCCCGATCATGGTATGGGCCTGACTTGCCGACATGCCTTTTTTTCCGAAAAAGACATAAGGAACGGTGTCAGGTGTGGTGCGGATATTTTTGGCGCCAACACTTTCAAAAGCGGTGTATAATGAATTGCTGTAAGAGGAAACTTGCGAATATGTGGAATCTGTCATACCGGTTGTATAGCCCAGAACGTATTGATTGACAGGAAGTGAGTTTAAAAAGGTTTCGATATCCATTTTCCAGGTGACTGGACTGCCACATGCACTCCATGCTCCAAATGAATATACATACCTCATGCCATGCTCAATACAATTATTAAAAGTGCCCAGTCCGGTTGCAGGATAATTTGAGCTGAAAATTTGTTTTGGTAAGCCGCTGATCGTATCAAAAATCGCAAAATTCCAACCATCAAATGCTGACGGCCATTCTTCCAGCTTTTCATAATCAAAAAAGAAATTCATTTCCGATAAATGTATCGCAGGTGAGTGAGCGGCTCTCGCCTGCACACTGTGTTTGTTGTTTAAGAATATAAATTTCCGTTGGTCCTTTTTATAATTTACAAACTGGTAGGCGTCGTTCTTAAATTGATAAAAATGGGCCTGGCTCCAGCCGCGTTTTGTCCCTATGGTCTGGAAGGAGCTCTCCCGCCAGGCAAACGCTTTCTGTGGTGAAATGCTATCCCTGCTTACCCTCCAGAAATACACCGTGCTGTCGCCGTAAGGCAGGGTTATATTCCACTCCAGAACGCCGCCTGTGCTGCTTATCAGGGTTGTACTGATAAGACTGGTAAATAAATCGCAGGTATCCAGCTGGAAACGGTAAGTAGTCAATGGTGCGAAGGGATCAGAAGTAGAGGCCTTCAACGTGAGCGTTTGTGTTTTGGGCACAATGGCATATTTATAAGGGTACACGGGAAGTACATCTCCTCCCGGGATAAATAATTCAACCGGACCTATATTATTGTTCCCTTCAGATACTTCGGTGATCTGCTGGTAAAAATCCAGTTTTACGCTGAATTTATTCAGTCCGATCCCCCGGTTAAAGTCTAAAGGAAAGAAATAAGCGAAGGTGTCTTTATACATCGGGGCTTTTACATATTTTAAAAGTGTGGTTGAATCTCCATTGGGAAAATATCGTTCTATCCGGATCGCAAAGCTGTCCCGCACAGCCATTCCGAGATTTTTATATGCTACTTTAATACCGACTGAGTCCGTATATTTTTTAAGATCAAAAGAAACGTTCGTATTAAATACCTGGTAATCCGGTAAAAGACCAACGTTTACTTTAACGGAGGGGTCGCCGCTAAGAGTCATTTCGATCGCTACCAGTTTTGTAAGATCGTCGCCGTTGGAGTTTGAAAAGGAAGCTTGTCTGATAATATTTCCGATACTCTGGTTGTAATGTGTCTGTGAAAGTGCTTTGTAAAAACTGCTCGTAAAATTATTAAGGTTCCATGGAAAACCGTAAGAAGGTGTAGCGATAAAACCAATACTTCCTTTTTGTTTGGCAAAAACAAAACGTTCGCTTACAGACCTCTGACCCAAAAGATGAATGTCGCCGGAATAACAGGAATTCGCGATTACAAAAGGGTATCTGTCTTTGTTATCGAACATGTCTGGATCGTCAACGGCTTGGTCAAATCCCGATGCGGAGCCATGGCCAAAGAAATTGATCAGTGCCGCCCCACGGTTTACTACATTTCGAAGGCTGTCGCTGATGTTGCTTTGTACAGGCGCAGTAGTGTTTTTTCTAACGGTTGTGACGTTGCCGCCGAAGAGCGTGTCCCGGATAGTCTGTTCATATCCACTCATATAACCGTTTAGCTCGTTCGAAAGTGCATCATCATCTCCGCCCACAAAATGCAGCACCTGTTTTCTCCAATCGCTCAGCTGAAATGGTTCTTCGTGTTTCTGGATTTTTGCGAGATAGTTCGTCACCTCTGTATTGCTGAGAGCGGCAAGTCTGCCAATGGGAATCTCCGCGTAATACCCGTTTGTGTTTGTGCCTGATATGGCTGCAGTAAAAAGGTTGTCGCAGGGAGGCGCCCCAATTGTCGGAAGGAAATTGAGTTGTTGATTTGAGGTTTGGTACCAATCCTCGTATCGGGCAGCTTTCCCGATCAGAAATACGTATTCAGGTGGATTGGCAAGACTATCATTTAAATATCTGATAAAATTCCGCATCGATAAGGGATGTTTGCGGATACCATATGAAAATTGTTCGTAGAGTGTTTCAATATCCGCATCAATCACATTGTACGCTCCGCCCGCCATGCTTTGCCGGTAAGCTTTATAGACCTGGGCGGAAGATTCCAGGTTTTTATGATAGATCAATACAAAGGGCTTATTTGCAGGAGAATTTTTATAATTAATGAAGCTTCCGGTTTGATTTATCCTGATCAGTTTTTTTACAACTACGGTATCAAATTCGGCCGCCATAAAGCACACTTTTTTTCCTGGACCATTTGGTATGACAGCTCTCAGGTTGGAACCGTTTATGACAGTTGTGATCCTTTTTCCATTAGTAAGGTCATATAAAATAACCGAGGAAGAAGTGCCCGTATAAAAATTTGAAAAATTAAAAAAGTTTTTGGTAGAAGATGTGCTGTTATCTACTGTGAATTTTAAAAAATAAGAATTGTTAAGATCGGTTGTACGCGGATAATAATAGTGTGCATAATGCCACATGACAAAGGAATTTGAATTCGTAAACGTTGGTGCAGCCACATAATCTAAAGTAATGGCGGTGGTGTTGCCGGTATTCTGAGAATTAAGGACGAATTTTTTTTGTACGGGCTGATATCCATAGAAGCTGCTGTCTGATAACACTACGCTATTGTTGTTCTGATCGTTGTAGGAAAGTTTTATCTGGTGATCGGGATTATAATTAGCGGACTTGCTTGCACCGGAGTAATTTACCGTTACATAAAAGGGGAGCGGCTGATTTGTATATGTATTTAAGCCTGAAGTTGGAAAGGCATAGGATGATCCCACCTGGAACATGGCGCCCTTTCCTTCTGCCTGGGTAAGGTGCGGGTCGCTCGACCCGCTGGAGTATTCCTCTACAAAATTATAGTCGCCGAACACTGTGAATATTTTTTCGGTATAAAAATGATCTGCCGCAGAGTAGGCGGCAGAATTGGTATCGGTTTCAAGGGTGTAGCGTTTGTTAGGGAGCGAGGAGCTCAACGTTAAAAAGGCATAGAGCGTGTCGTTAAAAATAGGCAGGTAAGGATTCGGCAGGTAGTTGATATTCGAGTAGAGCAATGAATCCACATCGCCCATATAGGGGCTGGCATAGAACTCAATAAAATCGCTGCTGTTGATCTTGCCATCTCCTTCACCATTTATATATAAAAATTGTTCTTTGCCTTTTAAAAACAATTGAAAATTCTGCGGGTTGGTTGTGCCCAGATCGTAATAATTGGCAAGAGTGGTGGAATCGATCCTGTAGATCCCTTCGCGTGCAACAGGAAGTTTCAGGTACTGCTGGGAAAAGTTAATCCATTCATTGCCATATTTCTGCGCTTTGATGGCAAACGAAAAAAGAAAGGCTATGATAAGGAGAGGTAAGTTTCTCACTTGTTCATCTTTTTATTGATATCAACTTTTAATGAAAAAATATTTGAATAAATAGCGATCGAACGATCGCCGATATCCGTCAGGGCATAATCCAAAGTAAAGATCTTGTATTTAACGCCTACCCCAAAATTAGGTTGAACGGTTGTAATGTATAGCGTTGCTCTGTCGTTTAACTGCTTTTGAATATTGCCAAGACCGCCTCTCAGAAAGATAAATCCTTTGTATCCTATTTCAAGCCCGAACGCGGGTTCCATGCTCCAGATATCAGATTTTATAACGGTGTTGCGCAATCCGTCGAAAGTATTGATGAGGTTAACCTCTCCAAGAATTGAAACCCTGTCTTTCCATAATTTAAATGTTTTCGCTCCGCCCAGGATCAGTTTCGGAACCGTTACTTCCAGCGAAGAAGAAGGTACTTCATTCCCTGTTTGAATAAGCGTCGCGATCTGTTTCTGATCCAGGTTAAAGCTCCAGGCATTAAACGTTCCGGTAACGTCGCGCGCCATCGCGGCAAAGGTCCAGCCTTTATAATTGTATTTGGCGCCTGCGTCAAGTCCAAAGCCCCAGGCTCCTCCAAAATCACCTAATTTTCTCCTGATCACCTTGAAATTTCCGCCCGCTTCAATTCCTTTTAGTTTAGGCATCGCACGGGCATAACTTAATAAAGCGGCAAAATCCACCGCGTTAAAAGTACTCACACGGCTATAATCAACATTGCCGTTAGCGTCTACGAGGTCCAGGGTATTTGGGATGTTATCCACCCCGAAACGCAGAATGGAAAACCCTGCAACGCTGTTCGAATCAATACGTTTGGAGGCGCCCATATAATCGTACTTGGCAATTCCTGCGAAGTATTCGGCGTGCATTAATCCCACCTCAAGATCATTTTTTTGTTTTAGAAGACCTGCCGGATTCCAGTAGCCTGAATAAACGCCTTCTGCGGAGGCTATGTTGGCATTACCCATGCCTAGTGCCCGGGCACCCACACCGATGTTCAGGAACTCATTGCTGTATTTGCGGGTCTGTGCCTGTAAACCCAGTGAAAGTAAGAGAAGGAAGAAGAGGACGTTTTTATACATAATATGCAACTAATTTAAGCTAAAAATCTTAATCTTAATCCTGTTTTAACGAATGATTTCCCGGATTATTGTTAAGAACCGGGCCCGATTCTGAGTTATTTTCAGACCTGAAAATGTACAGGTAAACTTTTAGGCCCTGGGTTTTCCGCGTAAAAACAGGCCTTTAATTTCTTCGCTATAATAAAGTGCTGAAAGTAACAGAAAAATCATGGCCGGACTTCTGTACCTGAAAATAGCCCCGCTGTTAGGAGCTGTAAGGCCTATTAACAGGCATAAGGATAGGGTAAAAAATAAAAAAACAAGAGGCAGGAACCTGTTCTTTTTGCTCATAAAAAGACCAGTAACAAGTATTAAAAGCGTTGCAATTACAAGGAGGTTTTCAAAAGAAGCCAGGATCTGTAAAGCGTTTTTTGCGTTAAAAAATAAAGGATAAAACAAAGTATAATAAAAGCAGGCCGCGACCGTGACAATTGGATTTGAGCGGGGCAATTCCAGGTTGGATTTACTTTGTTGAATAACATACACAAGTGTGTAGGTCTTTAGTGTATCGGTATTGTTGTAGCAGTGCAGGGTATCTTTCTGGTCGGTTGTTTTCCAATACATGTAGGAAACATTCTTGCGGATGCTAAAACAGTCCTTTTTACCCACAATTTTTTTAAGCTGGGAAGTGTCGTTGGTCAGCCGGATAAAATTAATTGTGTCAGACAAGAAGATTCCGCCTCTTGAAACGCCAACAAACCGGTGCTGTTGTTTTAGCGCTGCCTCCATTAATGAGCGGTGTTTTATGAAAACAGAAGCAGTGTTAACGCTAAGAACAACGAGTGCCATTATTGAAAAATAAAGCAGCAGTTTTCGTTTTGCCAGAGAACGATAAATACTAAAAAACAAGGCGAAACAAATGGCTGCGAATAATAAAAGATAAGGCTTTAGAAGTAAAGAGATAAATAATAAAAACAGGAGGGAAAAAATACCGGCAAGGTTACTTTGCCTGCTGATCAGTTTTTTTAACTGCCAGAGCATGCAGCCGAGTGTGAAAAAAGTGATCCCTTCCTTTAACAAGGCCCCTGTATAAAACCAAAGGGCAGGGAAGAAGCATAAAATAAATAGCATCCACGTTTCTTTCCCGGTAAACCACTCCTTAAAGGTCTTGTAAAAAAAGAATATTCCGGTAAAAGACAAAAAACAATTAAAAAGTGCGTGAACGGGATATGAGCCAAAGGCAGGAAAATGAAGTAAAATATGTGTCCTGATCACAACACGGTTGTCGTTATATAAATAGTCTTTTACCGTGCCGTTATCCCAGTTTACGGTATTTTGCAGGCAGTTGACAAAATCGGCCGAGCCTTTGTGGTCATCCTGGAGCCCGAATAACAGGCGGATCAGAAATCCGGGATCAGTTTTTCCATAATCACAAATTACTTTTACATCGTGGTAAAATTTTCCTGTATCAAATTCTTCAATTCCACCATACATCTTTGTATATACAAACAAAAAAACAGGGACAGCAGCGATCTTTCCAAGGAAAAACAAGGCAAGTGTTTTTTTGGAGATCGTGGGATCTTCAAAGAGCCTGAAAAAACCGTTATAAAATATCAGGCCGGATATAACAAAAGCGTATATACTAAAAATGAGCAGGTCTGGAAGCATTATTTTTTTGTGACTATGTTATTTTTTCCGGGACTTTATTTGCACCAGCTATTTTTTTTCTGCCGGCTGTTAAGGAAGCGGTACCAAATGCACGGGCACCTTCTTTCATGTCCCACCAAAATCCGTGCTGGTTGTATTGGTTATTTTCCACGCCAATGATTATTTCTTCATCGGTGGAGGCATAGGTGCCAAATAGTCTGTCCCAGAAAATAAAAATGTTCCCGAAATTTTTATCATAATGATCGGCTTTTTCGCTGTGGTGGAGCCTGTGTGCCTTTGGGGAAACAAGTATATATTTTCCGGCCCAGCCAAGTGATAAATTAATATCTGAATGCAAAAGCTGGCTATAAAACTCTTTTATAAAGAGGAGTAATACAAACTGTTCAAGTGGCGCGCCAAGCAGCGAAAGTAAGATGCTGTCAAAAACGACCAGGATGCCTTTTTCCAGGAAATGCCCCCGTGAAGTGGTGATCAGGTTAAATTCTATTGCCGAGTGATGGTATTTATGAAGTTCCCAGAAGGGCTCACTGTGCATAAACCGGTGCCAGAAATAATGTTTCAGATCGCCAAGACAGAACACAACAAGGAATTGAGCCCATGCAAACGGGATCAGTTGGATGAGATGAAAGCCGCCGGCTTTTATGATCATACTTGAAATAACGTAAAAAATACCAAAGGAAAACAGGAGTGTAAAGAAATCATAAACACTAAAAATAGAAAGAAGCCAGCACCAGAGATCTACCCTGGAAGATTTTCCACGCTTAAAAATTAATCTGTTTATGGCGCTTTTTTGCCAGCCAAGAATGAAGAGGTCAATAAGCGCGGCCGATAAAAAAATTCCGATATTGATCAAAAGAAAGCTCAGGCTAAAAGCTCTGAGGCCGGAAACGGAAAGAAATAAGTTTGAAAATTTTGAAGGGTTTTTTACCAGCCCGGCAAGCTTTGGATAATAATAAGCAACCGGTATCAAAAGCAAAATGATCAAAAGCGTAAACAAAAAAATATATTTGCGAGCGGTTTTCATAGAGGGGCCTTCTTTTTTTAACCACCTATTGCTAGGATTAGGCAAATGCTTTGTAACATAAATTTGTAGCGTTTGTCTTACATTTCTTGAACTATTCTAAACCCTATTATCTGCGTCATCTGTGGCTTATAAAGGCAGAGTCAAAATCCGGTGATCTTTTTCCGCAATTGTTTTTTCTCTCCTCTTAGTTTTTTATTCTCCAGTTTCTTCTCTTTAGCACCTTTACCGGGTTTGGTGGCAACGCGTTTTTTTACAGGTTTCAACAATTTGTTGAGCAGCGCAATGAGTTTGTTTTTCGCCTCTTCTTTATTTTCAAACTGGCTCCTGTATTTGTTCCCGATAACCTGTATTACCGATTCATCAATAAGATCTGTGTATTTTCTCAGGATGGTTTCTTTTTGCCTTTCTGTGAGCGCCGTGGAAGCTTTCACATCAAACCCGATGGCGACCTTGGTTTCTACTTTATTTACATTTTGTCCTCCTTTGCCTCCTGACCGGGAAGTCTGGAAGGTCAGCTCCTTTTTTAAGATCGTTATTACTTGTTCTTCTGTTAACATACCTGGCTTAATAAGACCTTTTAAAAATACGAAATTTATCGCGGCCTTTCTCTATTTTTATAGGAATGAAAATTTGCTCATATTTGTTTTGTTTGTTTGTTTGTTTTTCGCAGGCGCAGAGCATTCAACAGTGCAGGCAGCGCTTTGATACTTACCTTAATTTTCGGGGATCGTTGAATGCGCTGGTGAAATTTGAAAACGATGCGATCTGTCTTTTTAATGCTCAGGGTAAAAAAGAATTTACTCTATACGCTTCCGAGCTCCTATTGCTTTCTGATTTTTTTCAAAACAGCACTATCAGTCAGCAGGAACAACTAATGCGAATGAAGGGGACCAAAAAATTAACGCAGCAGCAAACCGATAGTCTTACTTTTTTACTCAGAAAACCTGAAAAAAATAATGTAAAAACTCCGGCACAGCCTTTAAAAGGATACAGGATCGCACTGGATGCAGGTCATTTTTCTACCAACATGACCGACGCCCAGTCAGAACAAAAATATTTGTTTTTTGTTCCTCAGGTTATTAATGGCCCGGCGGATACGGTTAAATTATTTGAAAGCCAGCTGACCTTTAATACAGCGCACATTCTCAAAAATATGCTGGAAGAAAAAGGCGCAGAAGTATTCATGACCCGCACCCGTGCTGATTTCACCTCCTTTAATTGCACTTACCCGGAATGGATCAGGCTTCACCGGAAAAGAACACTTGACAGCTTAAACCGGAATGGGTCTTTAACCGCAGAGAAACACAAAAAACTCCTGAAATGCAATAATTATACCTTGTTCTGGGATTTTTTCAGGGATTATGACCTTGTTAACAGGGCAAATAAAATAAATGCCTGGGCGCCGGACGTTACCGTAATTATACATTACAACGTAGATGAAAAAAATGCTCCCTGGAAACAATACACAAAGAAAGACTTTTCCATGACCTTTATTGGCGGAGCTTTTAAGGCTGATAACCTTGCAAAGACCGAGAGTAAAATTAATTTTATCCGTTTGCTGATCACGGATCAGTTGAACAGGTCTGAGGAACTTTCTGCAAAAACGGTAGCTAATTTTAATAAAGTGCTTGAGATCCCGATCGCAAAAGCAGTAGATGCTGACTATCTGAAGGACAACTGCCTGATCACTGCCAGTCCCGGTGTATTTTGCAGAAACCTTGTGCTGTGCAGGAAAATAAACTCTCCCCTGGTTTATGGCGAAAGTTTATACCAGGATAACGAAAAGGAATGCCGGCTGCTCATGCGTTGCGACATGGATATTTACGGAATTCTTGCGAATGACAGATTGCATAAAGTAGCCCTGAGTTATTACGAAGCGCTTGTAAGTTTTTTGAAAAAGTAGATAGAAAATATGGATCTGGCATTTTAAAAACGTGCAAATTTCACAGATCACAGGGATTTTATAATTTCCTTTTACTAAATCATCAGCGAAATCCGCCTGATCTGTGGCAAAAAAGATCTGAAACCCGTTATGGAATATTCATATACTTATGTGTCTGCAAACTGATCATCCATTTTGGATGGTGTTTCACATACTCAATAATTTCAGGCAGTAGTTGGGCGTGTTTGCTCCACTCAGGCTGAAGATATAAATAACAATTTTTTTGCACATGTTTTGCCTGTTCTTCAGCCCAGGTAAAATCATGTTTGTTAAATACAATTATTTTTAATTCCTGTGCTTTTAAATAGACTTCTTTCAAAGGTGGCATTGTTTTTTTTGGCGAAAGGCAGATCCAGTCCCAGTTTCCGCTTAAAGGATAAGCGCCTGAGGTTTCTATAAAGGTTTCAATATTATTTTGTTTTAATAAGAACGTAAGTGCCTCAAGATTATAGATCAGGGGCTCTCCGCCCGTAACTACAACGCTGCTGGCTTTATACGCAATAACATTTTCAATTATTTTTTCAATAGGGGTAAGAGGATGAATATTGGCGTCCCAGCTTTCTTTGACATCACACCAGTGGCAACCAACATCGCAGCCGCCGATCCGGATAAAGTACGCGGCTTTTCCCGTATTAAAGCCTTCTCCCTGTATTGTATAAAATTCTTCCATTAATGGAAGCAATTTCCCCTCTTTTAAAAGGGCATCATCGGCGGGATCCAGGCTATGTAATTTGTAATTCAAGGCTGCAAATTTACGTATTTGTTTCTCGTGATGCCATAGAATACAAATTTTGTCATGTTCCTGTTTCTGATCTCCTGTTTTTGGTTTCCTTAAGTCCTTCCTCCGGGTTCTCCATCCTTAACATTATTCTACTAAAGAAATGCGTAACTTTATCGACTATGAATATAGGAATGGTTTGCTTCCCTACATACGGAGGAAGCGGAGTAGTAGCAACGGAACTGGGCATTGCACTGGCAAACAAGGGACATAAAGTACATTTTATGTCCTATAGTCAACCTTTTCGTTTAAATCTTTTTAACGAAAATTTGTTTTACCATGAATTTAATGTAAATGATTATCCGCTTTTTGAGTATCAGCCTTATGAAAGTGTGCTGGCCAGTAAAATTGTGGATGTTGCCATCTATGAGCAACTGGATGTATTACATGTACATTATGCAATACCGCACGCCTCGGTGGCATACACAGCTCAACAAATTTTAAAATCAAAAAAAATAAATCTCCCTTACGTTACCACCCTCCATGGAACGGATATCACCCTGGTAGGACGTGACCCTGCTTTTGAGCCGGTGATCAGGTTTTCATTGAATCACAGCAATGCTATTACTTCTGTTTCGGAAAGCCTGAAAAAAGACACGCTTAAAACGTTTAAAATAGACAATAAGATAACCGTTATTCCAAACTTTATTAATATTAAAGATTACGAAGCGCGGAAAGAGTATTGCATCAAACGTAAATACGCTCCAAAAGGTGAAAAACTCCTGGTGCACATGAGTAATTTCAGGAAAGTAAAACGTATTGAAGATGTATTAGGTGTTTTTGAAAATGTACGTAAAAAGATCTCTTCAAAATTGATCTTTGTGGGAGACGGCCCCGAAAAAGCAAATATTGAGCAGCTTTCGAGGCAAATGAATCTGCACCATGATATTATTAATCTTGGCAAGATCAGTGACCCGAAGGAAATTTTAAGTTTAGCTGATCTTTTTATTCTCCCTTCTGAAACAGAAAGTTTTGGTCTGGCGGCCCTTGAAGCTATGGCAATGAAAGTTCCTGTAATTAGTACCAATAGCGGTGGCTTGCCGGAAGTGAACATACAAGGTAAAACCGGTTTCTTAAGTAAGGTGGGAGATGTTGAAGGCATGTCTAACAACGCTATAAAATTATTAAGTGATAATTCCTTACTTGAGCAGTTTCGTGAGAATGCTTTTGCCCAGGCTAAAAAATTTGACATCGAAAAAATACTTCCGCAATACGAAAAGGTATATAACCAGCTCCTTATAAAAGAACCTGTTACCGGCTAACTTTGGAAGAGCTTAACAGGTTGTAATGTCGGTTAGCCTATGCAAAGTTAAAACAGGTATGATTTTTGTTTCCCTTTTAATATCAAAGGCCGTTTAGTTCTCAATTGTTAAAAAAACAATTCAGTAGTTTTTATGAAGTAAAGGCTTTAATTTAGTGGCGGCCAAATGGTAAAGATAAGTACTCATAATATTGAGATCTCTGTAGAAGTCAAATATTGGCCGCAGCATAGTATGCCGAAAGAAAATCACTATTTTTTTGTTTATTTTATAACCATTGAAAACAAAAGTGATTTCTCTGTACAACTGTTAAGGCGGCATTGGGATATTTTTGACAGCATAGGAGATAGCCGCGAAGTAGATGGTGACGGAGTGGTAGGAGAAACCCCTGTGCTGGAACCGGGACAAAAATTTGAATATAACAGTGGCTGTAACCTCACTAGCGAAATGGGGCACATGAAAGGATATTACACGCTTGTAAAGCTGCTGGATGGCAAGGAATTTAATGTCGAAATTCCCAAATTTGATCTCATTGTTCCTGCTAAAATGAACTAAATTTCTTTTAAGTCACGAATTACACGAATCTTTATTGAATAAATTTTATCGCATTGAGCCTGATTTGGGTACACTTCGAAGTTAGTGTCTGTTTATCTGAACTATCCGAGTTCAATCACCTCTGCATATCCCTGCAATATTGTTCATATAACTTCACCGCCATTTCATCACCCAGTCCATCGGCTTTTCCAAGGTCTTCACAGGCGCCGCGCTTGTCTTTGCTTGCCATTTTTATAGCCGCCCTGTTTACATATGCTGCGGGATAATCAAATTTTAATTTTATAGAGTAGTCCAGGTCTTTCAGAGCTTCCACGTATTGTTTGTTGCCGCCTTTTGCCACGCCACGGTAGCAGTAACTCACCGGATTTTTCGGGTTCATTTTAATAGCCTGATCAAGATCATTGATCGCCCCTGAATTGTCATTTTTATTTATTTTTGCCGCCCCCCGCGAGATCAGGGCTTCTTCTTCTGCAGGCATTCCATCTATATATGCATCCCAGTCGGCAACAGCGCCTTTGTAATCTCCGATCTCAAATTTACTTTTCGCTCTCAGTTTATAAGCGGAGTAGTTTTTATTCGTTTCGTCCATCAGTTTTATGGCCTCATTCAATTCCTTAATTGCATAGTTGTATTCTTTTTTTGCAAAGCGGATCTCACCTTTCAGAAGCATTGCTTCGATGTAGTTTGGTTTAAAGTCGAGAGCGCTCTCACAGGTTTCAAGCGCGGCTTTATAACTTTTACCCTTAAACATAAGGAGAGCCCTGTAATAAAAGATCTCGGCATCGTCAATTTTCTCGTCATTTAATACATAAATTGCGGTATCCAATGCTGTTTTTGCTTCCTTAAATTTATCACTGAGGTAAAAGGCAATTCCCTTTAATTTGAGGGATTCATAATTAAGAGGCGCAATTTTTTCAGCTTTTTCAAGGTCCTTAAGCGCTTCTTTGTAGTCCTTTAATTTAATCTTTGCGAAAGCCATTTTATTCATCGCCTCCCAGTAAACCGGTTTTTCTTTAATGGCTTTCTTTAAAAGTGGTATGGCGGCTTCATATTGTGCCGAATCGATCAATTTTTTGGCTTTGTTATACAGGACTTCATGGCTCGCAATAGAGTCCTTTTTCAGCTCCTGGGCCTTCCCCGGTACCAAAAAACACCAGATAAAGCCAAACAGGAACCATTTATAAAACCTTATTGCCACCCTTAGTTTTGCTTTGGAAAAAAAAGATTAAATTGCCTATCTTTATACAAATATAATGCCTTATGGGATCAATCGGAACAATATTACTGGTAGTGTTTGTTTTAGCGACTTTGCTGTTGTCTTTTGTTACCGTTCAGCAAGGTACCATTGCCATTACAACCATTTTCGGAAAATTCAGCCGCATTCTAAGACCGGGACTGAATTTTAAGATCCCTTTTATAGAAAAAGTATTCAAAAAAATATCTGTTCAGAACAGGAGTTCGGAACTTGGTTTTCAGGCTGTTACCATTGACCAGGCGAACGTGAACTTTACCGCGATGCTGCTGTATTCGGTTATAAACAGCGATGAGGAAACCATTAAGAATGTTGCGTTTAAATTTATTGATGAGCGTAATTTTATGCAGGCCCTCGTGCGCTCGGTGGAAGGGTCGGTACGTGCCTTTGTAGCTACAAAAAAACAATCAGAAGTGTTGATCCTTAGAAGGGACATAGTAGAAGCCGTGAAAGACCAGTTAGACAGGACTCTGGAAGACTGGGGTTATCATTTGATCGATCTCCAGCTGAATGATATTACCTTTGATGAAGAGGTGATGCGTTCCATGGCAAAAGTTGTTGCCAGCAATAACCTGAAGTCCGCGGCGGAAAACGAAGGTCAGGCTTTGTTAATTACGAGGACCAAAGCAGCGGAAGCGGAAGGGAATTTTATTAAGATCTCGGCACAGGCTGAAAAAGACGCGTCTCAGCTAAAAGGGCAGGGTATTGCGCTTTTCCGGCAGGAAGTTGCCAAGGGAATGGCCGGGGCGGCAAAACAAATGGAAGAGGCGAATCTCGATTCATCACTGATCTTATTTAGCATGTGGACGGAAGCTGTGAAAAACTTTGCCCAGGAAGGTAAGGGAAATGTTATATTTTTGGACGGCAGTGTAGATGGGATGCAGAAGACGATGAAAGACATGATGGCACTTAATCAGCTAAATCAAAACACAAAAAATAAATAATATAATCAACAATGAAAAAACAACTAACAAAGATCTCAATTCTTGCCTTTGCCCTCTTTTCTTTTGCGGCTTTTTCGCAGGACAAAATCCAGCCTTGTGTTACTTATGAGGCTATGGAACAGCATTTTGCCGACGATCCGGAGGCAAAAAAGAACTATGAAGCTGCGCAGGAAGAGCTTAGATTACAACTTGAAAATTCGGCTTCAAAGCCGGCTTCAGCTTTTGAATATACAGTCCCTGTTGTTTTTCATGTATTATACGAATGCGGCGGACCAACCATTACCGATGCAACCATCATGCAGGCATTGGACGAAGTAAACAGTGATTATGCCCGTCGTGGAGCTGATACTAACCTGATCGTGCAGCCGTTTAAATCTTCATATGTCAATTCTGAGATCAAGTTTATGCTTGCGAAAAGAGACCCTCAGGGAAATTGTATCAATGGTATAGTAAGGCATGATGATGCCAAAACTCACTGGTCGCAGGCTACTGCCAACGGTGGCGCCAGCAACAGTTATTGGGCCTACACATGGGATCCTACCAAATACCTTAATATTTACGTAGTAGCGGAAATTATCCCGCAAACCACTGTTACGGGAGGTGGAATTATTGTTGGTTATACCTATAAGCCGGGAACATGGGCAACTGGTAATCCCCATGATGCGATTGTTTACAACATGAACTATTTATCCGGCGGCGGTAATAGCCCCAATACTCGTTCTTTAAGCCATGAGATCGGTCACTGGTTAAGTCTTTCTCACACCTGGGGGAATACTAATAATCCGCAGGTGGCTTGTGGAGATGATGGCATTACAGACACACCGGTTACCAAAGGTGAGTTTGGGGGGTGCGCCAACAGCCTTACTACGGCCTGTACGCAGACTTCGCCCGCAATGGCAGGGTTGAACAATGTCCAGAACATTATGAATTATTCAGATTGTCCGCGAAACTTTACTTCCGGGCAAACCACCAACATGAGAAATACGCTGGCGGGATCTGTAAACTTGCGAAGTAATCTCTATACGAGCACTAATCTGGCATTTACCGGTGTGGACAATTCTGGCTTATGTGTTCCAAAAGCAGAATTTTTCTCAACAAACTGTTCATATACTGTGTGTGCGGGTTCGTCTTTAACTATGAAGGATCTTTCTTACAATGGCACAATAACTTCTACTCAATGGACAGCTGACAATGGAGCTGTTATTGCAAGTCCCAATGCTACGCTTACAAGTATTATGTTCCCGAATGTAGGAACGTCTAATGTTACCATTACCGTTACCAATCCACAAGGATCACATTCCAAAGTAAGAACAATTACTGTAGTCGACAACACTCCTGCTTTTGGCCCTGTAGCAATGGAGAGTTTCGAGAACCCGGGAGTACCTCCTGATTGGACAGTGTTAAATGAAGACAATGACGCTGTACAATGGACGCAAACAGCTAACGCGGCTTATGACCAGGCAAATTCATTTATGATTGCAGGAGCTACCAACCAGCCAAACAATTCCGATATCCTGCAAATGCCGATTATGGACGTACTGAATAACCAGGGAAATGTTCTTGAGTTTGCATATGCCTACAGGCAGCAAGCATCAAACCAAAACGACCAGTTGAAGATCGAAGGTTCTAAAGATTGTGGTGGTACCTGGCAAACGATCTACACCTTAAACGCGAATACCATGCAAAATGGATCCGGTGGAGTAAGCACGGATGATTTTGTTCCCGCAATCTATGAGTGGAAGATATATCAGATCTCTTCACACCCGAACTGGCAGAGCTACAAAACATCCAGCAGCGTAATGGTTCGTTTTAATTTTATCGAAGGAACCAATGGTTATGGCAACAACATGTATATAGACGCGGTTAACTTTTATTCGACAACAGGTGTGAACGAGCTTACAAAAAGTATCCGTTTTAATCTTTCCCCAAACCCTACAACAGGTGAATCCAATGTTAGTTTCAACCTGAACGACCCTGCAACGATCAGGGTAAGTGTGATTGATATTATGGGCAGAGAAGTGTTACCTCCGACAGAAAACTATTATCAGGCAGGAGAACAAGTGATAACCGTAAATAAAAACAACACGCTTTCAAAAGGTGTTTATTTTGTGAACCTTTCTTACAATGGCGCAAAAATGTCGGGTAAGCTGGTTATCAACTAACAGCAAATAACTTATAAAATCCCGGGTAGTAAGACTGCCCGGGATTTTTTTTATTTTTATGTTTTTTCATCCCCAAATGAAAACATTCACAAACATTCCCTTTTTCAGGATACTGATCCCTTTTGTTATTGGTATTCTTACCGGAATAAAAATGGAGATGCCTTCTGTTGATATTTATTATCTTCTTGGATTAGTCATTCCAATCGTTTTTTTTAACTTTTACAGACCCGGAAAAAAAGAATACAAAATTCTATTCCTGTTGTTTGCAGATGTGTTTCTGTTCCTGTTGGGAACCTGCCTGGTAAGCAGGAATAACCTTATAAAACAACCTTCATTTTATGGGAACCTGGCGCGTACGGATACTGTTGTGACTTTTATCGCTTCGGTTAATGATGTACCAGTTGAAAAGGAGAGATCCGTAAAGTGTGAACTCCGGTTAATGGAGGTGAAGTCAGGTAAAGGGTTTAAAAAAGCCAATGGCACGCTCCTTACGTATTTTAGGAAGTCAAAGGCGGTTTCGGGAATAAAACCGGGACAGGTACTCATGGTAAAGGCAGACCTTATAGAACCTGAATCCCCAAAGAATCCGTTTGTGTTCGATTACAGGAATTACCTTTTTAATAAACAGATTTACCATACTGCTTTTGTTGATTCAGTTTCATTTGCCACACTTCCTTTAAAAAGTTCTTTAAATTCTATCTGGTTGTTTGGATTGCGGTGTAAGGAATTTTTATTGATGCGCCTGGAAAATTCGGGACTTTCAAAAAACGCTTACAGTATCTGCGCGGCTCTGCTCTCTGGTTACGATGATGAGATTGACCGGTCAGTTATGGAGGCGTTTTCGCATTCAGGTACGCTGCATGTGCTTTCTGTTTCGGGCCTGCATACAGGTCTCATTTATCTCGCGCTTAATTTCCTTTTTAACTATATTGACAGGAAAAAGAAATACAAGCTGGCCCGGTTTATTTTTATCACGGTATTTTTGTGGTTCTTTGCATTGATCACCGGTTTTTGCGCGCCGGTTTTAAGGGCTGTGATTATGTTCAACCTGCTTGGGTTCGGGAAGATCTATTTCAGGGCAAAGTACAGTCACCAGCTGAATATTTTATTGGTTTCTGCATTTATTCTTTTGCTTTATAATCCTTTTTACGTCACGGATGTGGGATTTCTGTTGAGTTATTTTGCATTATTCGGTCTGCTGTATTTTCAGCCAAAATTATCTGCCTGCTGGCAACCCGATAGTAAGATCCTTGGGTATGGCTGGCAGAGTCTTACGGCTTCAGTAGCAGCTACTTTGAGCACTTTGCCCATTACTCTTTTTTATTTTAAACAGTTTCCACTTTGGTTTTTCGTATGTAATATTGTTGTGGTACCTGCTACCTTTCTTCTTCTAATCTTAGCTGTACTTGTGGTTTTTAAAGTAAATCTTGTAACCATTGTTGTAAATTATCTTGTGGCTGTTCTCATCTGGTTTATTAATTTATTTAATTCGGGTAGTTATGGATTTATTGACAATATTCATTTCACTCATATGGATGTTATTCTTTTATCGGTCTTTCTGGTAGTGATCTCCATCGCTGTTCAATTCAGGTCTTACAGATACTTGCGTTTGAGTTTATTGATCCTCATTGGCTGGCAGCTTTTTTCCCTGATTGATTCCTACGCCTCAAAGAACGGATCCTTGCTGAGTATTTATAATGTGAAAAACAATAGCGTGGTTTCAGTCAAAAATGCCCGTAGCGTTTACCTGACAAAAGTACCCGCGTCGATCTATAACTTCAGTATTAAACCTCATCTTAATTCATTTAACTATGCTGATATTAAACCGGCTGAGTTTAATGTACTTAAAAAAGATAAGGAGTGTGTTTTATTTTTAAATAAGCCGGGCTATTGGCCGCTGGTAAATTGTGATAAAATTACCACCCTTATTCTGGCTAACAATTTTAAGCTTTCAAAAAGTGATCTGGATAAATTTCCAAACCTGGCGACTCTTGTAATGGACGCTTCAAATAATAACTACATCCTTGCAAAGACTGAGGAATTAAGTCGTAACTTTGGCATCAGGTTTTATAATACGAAACATTTAGGAGCATATCTCCTGGCATTAAAATGAAACTCAGGATTGGCGATAAAGTAAGATTTTTAAATGAAGTGGGCGAAGGCATTGTATCGCGCATGAAAGACCAGAATACCGTTTTTGTGGAAATGCAGGATGGATTTGAGATTCCCTTTTCAATAAAACAGCTGGTTCCGATACACACTGAATTAATAATTGACAGGGATGCTGAAAATATTGAGTTAAATCCCGACGCACATTTAACGGATGCTATTTATTTTATCATCGAACCGGATCATGATTTTCCTTCTTTGATTAATGATTACAAAATATATCTTTTTAATGCTTCGTCCTTTAATTTGTTGTACTCATATTCTATTAAAGATGAAGAGTATTTTCAAACACTTAAGCATGGCGAAGCCGGCCCTTATCAAAAAGTATTGCTGCGTCAGGTAAAACTGCAGTTCTTTCAGGATTATTTCTATCATAAAATAGAGTGTCTCCTGTATAAAAACACTTTTTTTAAGGGCCAAACCCCTGTTGCCGAGGTACTCCACATTACACCAAACGGCTTAAAAGAGTCGAAAACCATAAAACACGACGAGTTTAAATACCCGGTATATGGTTTTTTGCTTAAAGATGAATTTGCCAATGTGCATAAAGTAGAACCGGAGCTGAATCTTGTGGACATTGCAAAGTTAAAAAGTATTAAAGAGTTCCGTTCAAAAGAAAAGGTATCGAAATCTGCCCGCGAGTACTTAAAATCCCTCGAAAAAGAGGTAGATCTTCACATTGAAGAACTGGTGGAAAATACAAATGGTCTGAGTAATTTTGAGATGCTGAATATTCAGCTTGAACGCTTTGAAAAAGAATTGGATGAAGCCATAGAAAAAAATATGAAAAAAATAATTTTTATCCATGGGGTTGGAAATGGTCGTTTGAGGCAGGAAATTGCCTCGGTTCTGAAACGAACAAAAGGGGTAAGTTTCCAGGATGCATCATATAAGGAGTATGGCTATGGTGCGACGCAGGTAAATATTCTATAGATTTAACAGTACTGGTTTTTAGGTATAATGATTTTACACTTTCAATTTTTGATTACTTTATGATTCCATTTTCTCCTCCACGTATAGATGATAAAATTTGCAACGAAGTTGTAGCTGCGCTTAAAAGTGGATGGATCACTACGGGGCCGCGTACGAAACTATTCGAAAAAAAGATAACGGAGTACTGCGGCAATAAAAATACGCTCTGCCTGAATTCTGCAACAGCGGGCCTGGAGATTATGTTGCGCTGGTTTGGGGTAAAGGAGGGTGACGAAGTAATTTTACCTGCCTATACATATTCCGCTACAGCCAATGTGATTGTTCATTGTGGAGCAATACCGGTTTTTGTGGATATTAATAAAGATGATTTTAATATCAGCATTGCGGAGATAGAAAAAGCCATTACTGACAAAACAAAAGTCATTATGCCGGTTGACTTTGGCGGTTTACCATGCGACTATGATGAGATGAATTCCCTGGTAAAAAAACACAGTGTCAGGTTCATTGCGGCAAACGAAAACCAAAAAAAACTTGGACGTATTTTAGTCCTTAGTGATTCGGCTCACTCTTTTGGTGCGGATTATAAAAACAAAAAAGCCGGGGCGCTTACGGATGTGAGCGTGTTTTCGTTTCACGCCGTAAAAAACCTGACAACCGCGGAGGGAGGAGCGGTAGCGCTCAATTTACCGGATCCTTTCGATAATCTAGACATTTATAACAAACTCTGTGTAACTGTATTGCACGGCCAGAATAAAGATGCTCTTGCAAAAACACAAAAAGGTAACTGGAAATATGATATTGTAGAGGCAGGTTATAAGTGTAACATGACAGATCTTAGCGCGGCCATCGGCTTAATTGAACTCGGGCGCTACGATTTGGATACCCTGGTGAAGCGCAAACACATTGCGACGACTTATACGAATTTATTAAAGAAAGATAAACGTTTTGAATTACCGGTTTTTGAAACATCCGCAAAACAAAGCTGTTATCATCTGTACCCATTAAGGATCAAAGGAATAACAGAGCAGCAGCGCGATGCAATTATGCAGGAGATCTTTAATGCTGATGTAAGCGTTAACGTCCATTTTATACCTGTTCCCGCCATGAGCTTTTACAAAAACATGGGTTATGATGTAAATAATTATAAAGCAACCTGCGATAATTTTAGCAGGGAAATTACTCTGCCTTTGTATTATGATCTTACCGATGCGCAGATACATACGGTAGTAAACGCGGTTGTAAACGCCCTGAATGCCGTATGCTGAAACGTTTGTTCGATATTGTATTTTCTGCCATCGGGCTGATCCTTCTTTCTCCTTTTTTATTACTCATATCTTTTTTAATAGCCCTGACCTCAACAGGCGGAGTGTTTTATTTGCAGGAAAGAGTAGGAAGGCATAATAAAAACTTTAAACTTTTTAAATTCAGGACTATGCGTGCCGGTGCTGACAAGGCCGGATTGCTTACAGTTGGAGGAAGGGATCCACGTATCACCGCTATTGGTTATTATCTCAGGAAGTATAAGCTTGACGAACTGCCCCAGCTTTTAAATGTTTTTTTTGGAACGATGAGCCTGGTGGGACCAAGGCCTGAGGTAAGGAAATATGTTGAGCTTTACACTGAAGAACAAAAGAAAGTGCTGGATGTAAAGCCTGGAATAACAGATTATGCGTCACTGGAATATTTTAGTGAAAACGAACTACTGGCAAAGTCATCTGACCCGGAACAAACCTATATCACGGAAGTTTTACCGGCTAAACTGGCTCTGAATAAAAAATATATTTCTGAGGCCGGAATACAAACAGACCTGAAGGTAATTTTCAGAACTCTGTCTAAAATTATTTCCTGAGATAAATTACCTTAATAAGGTTACATGTCCATTCAGTGATCTCATTTCACCACTATTGCTTGACGCATTGATCTTCCAAACATACACGCCATCCTTGCAATTCTCTCCATTATAGGTTCCGTCCCAGCCGGCAGCCAGATCATTGCTGTGAAATATTTTTTTGCCCCAGCGATCAAATACTGAAAGTTCAAACAATCGTGTACCGGTGCATACAGGCAAAAATATTTCATTATCATTATCACCATTAGGGGTAAACGCATTAGGAACAAAGATGTTAAAGTCTGTTTCAATCTTAACAGTTTTTACTACTGTATCAGCACACCCCCATATATTTTTAACGACCAAAGCAACTGGGTATGTTCCTGCGTCTTTAAAGAAATAGCTTGTATTTTGCTGATTGGAGATCTTTCCTTTATTGTCAATAAAATACCAGTTCCAGGCAGAGATTTGATCTCCTATGGAAGAGTTGGTAAAGAGCACTTCATCGGTCGACTCAACGGGTGTTTCAGGGGAGGTGTTAAAATCGGCGAGGGGTAGCTGTCTTGCATGAACCACAAACGAGGCAGTGCTTGCACAGGTGCTTAAGGTATTGGTAAAGGTTCCCTGGATAATATAATCTCCCGGCAGGGTGAAAGGAAGTGTAAAATTCCTGGCATTAATTGTTTGCCCTGTTGGGTTAACCATCCATTGTGTTGAAATTTGCTCAGAGGCTTGTGTCGAATAATAACTAAACTCTGATTTAAAGGGAACACAGGCATCCATTACCGAGCCTAATAAAGTGCCATCAGGTAACGGATCAAGGAAAATAGTAGTGGTGGTAAAATTGCTGCAACCTTTCTGGTCGGTAACAAGCAAGGTATAGGTGCCAGCATAAGCAAAACTGCCTGCGGTAAATGTAACCACATTGCCGCTGAATTCTATATTACCCGGACCCATCCATTGATAATTTACGCCTCCGGACCCTTCAAATCTTAAGCCCTTGTTTAAACAGATGCGGGTATCGGGATATACACTTAAGGAAGGGAAGGGCAAAGGCAGGGTAGAGATGCTTGCCGTGCTGATGCTTGTGCAGGTATTGGCAGCCCTTCCGGTAACAGTGTAAATGGTTGGAACAGGACTTGTGGCTTTGGTGATGAGGGCTGTTGGGCCTTCTGAATAATAAAACCCGGGACCATTCCAGGTATAGGTAGCAGCCCCGCTTACTTTTAAGCTGGCCGGCTGGTTTAAACACACCGTGGTGCTTACAGGACTTAAGATGGGGTTTGTAGAGATGCTCACCGCTAAGGTAGCCGAGTTCTGGCAGGTATTGGCATCCACCACGGTTAAGGTATAAACACCGCCGAACTGGGTTTTACAGGAATCTCTTCCTGTATACTGGTACTGGCTTCCAAAGCTGGGTCCCTGCCAGAGGTAAGAGGTCGCGTTCCCCACAGGGGTGCTGTATAGACTCAGGCTTTTTGTCTCGCATACCGGGCTGTTGGAGCTTAAGCTAAAGGAGGGCAGCGGATGAATGATAACAGTGTGTGTGGTACTGGTCAGGCAAGGCCCTGTTGTTACCTGCAGGGTGTATACACCTGCATCGGCAAGGCTTACAAAAGAGATCAGGGGATTTTGTAAACCGGATGAAAAGCTGTTGGGTCCGTTCCAGGAATACAAGGTTGCGCCGGAGGCGTTAAAATTTAAGGTCGAGCCAAAACATTTAGGGCTGGTGCTGGTAATGATTGGAACCGGCATTGCTGTTACCGTTACATCACAGATGGCAGTGTTGGTACAACCCACCGCAGAGGTTGCTTTAACAGTATAGATCCCCGAGGCGCTCACCGGAGGGTTATTCACAAATGGGTTTTGAAGGTTGGAAGTATAGGAATTTGGTCCCGACCAGAGGTAAGAAGAGCCTGCAAAGGAATTAGAATACAGGTTTAGGGTCTGGTTCACACACACGGTGCTACCAGCCGCGCTCAGTGTTGGGGTAGGATTTACGGTGAGTGTTTTTGACAGGGAGGCTGTGCAGCTATTGGCAGCTGTTACCGTTAAATTATACACCCCGCTTTGGTTAGGAGCCGCCCCCATGATCACAGGGTACTGCAGGGAAGAGGAATACCCCAAAGGCCCGGTCCAGTAATAAGAGGCCCCGCCATTGCCAAACAGGTTCAGGTTCTGTCCGTTGCACACCGGGCTGTTACTGTTAAGCAGGGGAACAGGAAGTCCCTTGATAATAATACTTGCCGAGGCAATGCTGGTGCAGCCCAGGGCGCTTCCCGTAACCGAATACTGGGTGCTGGTAAGCGGGTTATCACTCAGGCTTGGTCCTGTCGTGACATTGCTCCAGGTATAGCTGGTGGCCCCACTCACAGTTAAAGTACCACTCTGCAAAGGACAAATAGAAACATGACTGACAGAAAGAACGGGATTGGCAATAAAATCCACTGAGATGGTGTTGCTGATCAAACAACCCAGTGAGTCCTGGCTGGTTAAGGTATAGGTATACAAATTGGCAAGGGGCTGGCTTACCACGCGGGTACTCGTGGAGGGTCCACCGGTCCAGGTATAGGTGTAGCCCGCACCGGTTAAGTAGGGCGTACCCCCGGAGTTAACCCCGGATACGGTAGCGTTTTTTGTGGCACAGGTAGTGGGACTGTTTGAAGAAAGCACCAGGCTCATGGGTGGAGGCTGTGTGATGTAAAAACTCTGGTTGATCTGGCAACCCGTTAAAACATCGGTTACTGTCACGGACCATAAGCCCGCGCTTAATAAAGGAGTGGGACTGGTATAAGTGGTTGTTGCATTATACCATTGATATGTGACGGAGCCGGAGCCACCGGCGAGGTTCGTGACACTGGCCGTGGCAGTGTAGGCCCCATTACAGGTCACACTGCTGGAATTATTTAAATTACCCGTTAATGGAATTAAAGATGTAAATACAGTTAAAGCGGTGTAAGTAAAATTAGTTCCAAAATCGTAAACGGTGAGTGTGTAACTACCCGGACTCAAACCAGTGGCTACTGAACTGGCCTGTGCTGTTGGCATCCAGGTGTAAGAGAAAGGTCCGACCCCACCTGTTGCCACAACGGTTGCAGAACCGAGATTGGCGCAGGTGATCGATGTACTGCTGACGGAAATACAGGGCTGGTTAATATTAACCACTTGTTTTAATGTGTCGGTGCCGCCGCCGCAGCTATAAT
>Ga0208492_1000522_pt1 | contig 31869 bp, 23 predicted proteins | sample Subbioar_CSW14AB_FD_184820 | JGI IMG/M metagenome (GOLD analysis project Ga0208492, IMG submission 184820) | Serpentinite rock and fluid subsurface biosphere microbial communities from McLaughlin Reserve, California, USA - CR12Mar_CSW14AB (SPAdes) | ecosystem: Environmental > Terrestrial > Deep... | reverse complement strand
GGGCCGCCGGCGGACGGCTACGCGCTCGGGGTCATCGCGTTCGAAGCGATCACCGGCACGTTGCCGTTCGACGGAACCCCGCTGCAGATGCTGGTCGACAAGCGTCAACGGGAAGCCCCGCGGCTCGACGCCGTCGTCGACGGCGTGCCTTCGGATCTGATCGAGCTCGTCGCGACCCTTCTCGCGCGCGATCCAGCGCGACGCCGTCTCGGCGCGTTCGCGCGCGAGGCGCCGCTGGTCGGTCGCGAAAAGGAGCTCGCGATCCTCGAGACCGCGTTCGCCGCCGGCGGCGGACGCACCGTCGTGATCGACGGCCCATCGGGGATCGGCAAGACCTCGCTGGTTCGCGCGTTCCTGGCGCGCGCGCGCGCACGAGGAGCCGTCGTGCTCGAGGGACGCTGCAACCCACGCGAGACGGTCCCGTACAACGCGTTCGACGGCGTCATCGACGCGCTCGCGCACGAGCTCCGGGCGAGGACCATCGCGGTGGACGATGCCGCGATCACGAGGCTGTTCCCCGTGCTCGGAGGCGCGCCGAGCTCATTTTCCGCCGCGATCGACGCCGACGCGATCCGGCGTCGCGCGTTTGCGGAGCTGCGTGGCCTCCTCGGACGTCTCGGGCCGCTGGTGATCTTCGTCGATGACTTCCAGTGGGCCGACCGCGACAGTCAGGTGCTGCTCAACGAGATCGTCAAGGTGCCTGCGTTGTTCCTGCTCACCCAGCGCGGTGACGCACACCCCCTGCCATGGGCAGCCGAGCGCATCGAGCTCGCGGCGCTGTCGGCCGAGGCCTCACGCGAGCTGCTCGCGCGGACGCTCGGGGGAGAGCCGGCGCGCCGCGACTCGCAGATCCAAGCGCTGTTGTCGATCGCCGACGGCCACCCGCTGTTCTTGCAGGAGCTCGCGCGAGTGAGTGGCGCGGAGCCTCCGCGCGACCTCGAGCACGCGCTCCGCACGCGCATCGCCGCGCTCGGCGCGGACGAGCGGGCGATCCTCGAGCTCGCCGCGGTGGCAGCAGCTCCGTTGCCGGCGCACCTCCTCGCGCGTGCGGCCGAGCGCGGCATCGTCCGACGTGCAGATGGCACGCCGACACTCTCTCCCTCCGAGTCGATCGCGGAGGCGATGCGCAACGTCGATTCGCTGCGGATCGCCCGGCTCCTGCGCGTGGCCGATCGCGGGGTAGAACCGTTTCACGACCGCGTGCGCGAGGCGGTGCTGACGATGCTCTCGGACGACGAGCGTCGAGCGCGGCATGCGGCCCTGGTGCGTGCGCTCGGCGAGCGTGGTGACCCGCGCACGCGTGTGCACCACCTCGCCGGTGCCGGCGATCATGGAGCCGCCCGCGAGGCCGCGTTGTCTGCCGCCCTTCGAGCCGAAGAATCCCTCGCGTTCGAGCAGGGGGCCCTGCTCCTTCGCGACGCGATGGCCTACGGGGCCGACGGCGACGAGGTCCGACTCCGCCTCGCCGAAGCGCTCGCGAACGCGCATCGCGGCGTCGAGGCCGCCGAGGTGTACCTCTCGATCCACGGCGCCGAACGCGCGCGCGCCCGTGCACGCGCAGCCGAGCTCCTGCTCGCGAGCGGCGACATCACGCGCGGTCGCGCCGTCGTCTCGGAGCTGCTCGACGAGATCGACCGACCGCTGCCCAAGACGGCGCCCCTCGCCGTGATGGCGCTCGCCGCCGAGAGGGCCGCCCTGGCGATCCGTGGGTTCGTCCCGCGGCGTGGCACCGTCGCCCCGTCTGCCGCAGAGCGCGCCGACCTGTTTCGTGGCGTGGCGCAGGGCCTCGGAATGGCGGACAACCTGCGCGCCGCGCTCTACAACACGCGTTCGCTCCGCGCCGCGCTCGATCTGGGTGATCCGGTTCGTGCTGCCATCGCGCTCGCCACCGAGTCGATCTTCCGCGGCTCGGTCGACGTGCGCAAACCACGCGATCTGCTCGAGCGAGCGCGTGCGCTCGCGGAGGAGACGGGCGACGAGACCGCGCGCGCGTGGGTCTCCGGCGCCGACGCCACGCTCGATGCGCTCACCCTCGAGCACCCGGACGTGGTGAACGGTCTCTTGCGCGCCGAGGCCTACTTCCAAGAGCGGACGCGCGGAAATGGATGGGCGCTCGACAGCCTCAAGCTCGTGCGCGGGCTGACCCAGCGACTGCTCGGAGAGGTCGAAGCGCTCCGAGCTCGGCTCCCCGAGGACCTCGCCGACGCCCAAAGACGGGGCGATCGTTACCTCGAGACGACGCTGCTCCGCGGCGCGACGCAGATCTGGTTGTGCGACGGCGACGTGGCGCGGGCGAGAGAGGCCATCGAGGGCAGCGCGTGGACGTCGTTCCGCGACGGGTTCCACATCCAGCATTGGCTCGAGCTCGAAGGGCACGCGGAGATCGATCTCTACGAAGGCAACGCGTCGACGACGCTGGACCGGTTCAGAGGCGAGCACCGCGCCCTCCGCCTGTCGCTCGTCGCGCGCCTGCAGCGGCCTCGCATCCTCTCCCGCACGACACGAGGAAAGCTCCTCCTCTCCCGGGCCGCGACCCGCCGCGATCGGACGGCGCTGATCGAATGCACCTGGCTCGCGAAGCAGTTGTGGAACGAAGACGTCGGCTACGCGCGCGTGCGTGCGCTGCTCCTCCGCGCAGGCGTCGCGGGACTCCGCAGAGACCACGACACTGCGATCACCGCGCTGCGTGACGCCATCGCCATCGCCGATCGCATCGGCCTCGCGCTCACGGCCGCGGTGGCGCGACGGAGGCTCGCAGCCCGGCTCGGTGGCGACGAGGGCCGCAGCCTGAAGGCGACGTCGGACCGCTGGATGCACGACCAGCGCATCGCCGAGCCGTCCCGCATCGCCGACGTCGAAGCGCCGTTTGCGTGACGAAGAATTTCCCCCGGACTGAAGTCCGGGGCACCGACAGCAAGACGAAGCCCTCCGGGCTGGCGGGGTTTCAAACGAGGAAGCGCAGTGCTTCGTTCACGAACCGCGATCGACGCGAGGGAGGAAGTGCCGGTGCTACCTGCACGCCGGCCGATCGCAGATCGGCATGACTTTTTCGCACGTGCGATACGAACTTTCATTTTGCGGCGACAACCTCGGGCCAGCCCAGCGAGTCGGTGAGTCCGAAGGACTTGAGGTCGCTGTCGGTGCCCCGGACTTCAGTCCGGGGGAGGATCTTCACTCGATGCGCACGCCATCCGTGAGACAGTAGCCGTCGGCAGAGCGCTCGATCGCGTCGCGCAGCCCCATCTTGCGCAGCGAGGTGATCGACACATAGACGCGGCTCGCTCCCGCCCGCGGCAGCACCCTCTCGCCGGGCCAGCCCGCGGCGACGAGGTCGGTGACCGAGAGCGCGCGGCCCGGCTCGACGCGGTGGGCTTCGGCGAGCGCGGCGAGGATGCTCGCGAGTTGTTTGCGCGACTCGAGTGACACCCTCGAGACCTCGGGCGCGTCGAACCACGCGCCGTTGCGCGCGACGACGAAACCCTCCCGAGCTCCCGGCGCGGGCTCGGCGTGGGAGGGACTCGCGAGCAGCGCCGCCGTGCGTGCGTCGAGGCGCAGCTCTCCCGCGGCGTCTCCGTCGCGATGCGACGCCACGCGGCCGAGCACCGCATGGAGCTCACGCACGTTGCCCGGCCAATCGTGGCGCAACAGCGCGAGCGCGAGCTCGTGGTGCAACCGCGGAGCACCCTCGAGGCCCTCGACGAAGCGCGCGGCGATGAGGCCGACGTCCTCACGGCGCGCGCGGAGCGGCGGGATGGCGATGCACCACGTACCGAGGCGGCTGACGAAATCGGCGCGCAGGCGGCCGTCGTCGACGAGGGCACGCAGGGGCTCGCGCGACGACGCCAGCACCCGCACGTCGAGCGTGCGCGCGTGAGCTGCGCCGACGCGGCGAATCTCGCCGTGCTCGAGAAACGAGAGGAGCGCCGCTTGCAGCGACGGGCGCGCATCGTCGACACCGTCGAGAAACAAGGTGCCGCCATCGGCGCCCTCGAGCAGCCCCGCGGTCTCACCGTCGCCGAACAGCTGCGCGTGCAAACGCTCGTCCGAAAGTGCGCCGCCGTGCACGGTGACGAACGGTCCGCCGCGCCCGCTCGCGAGATGCAGCTCCTCGGCGAGCAGTCCCTTGCCGACACCCGTCTCGCCGACGAGCAGCACTGGATCGCGCCGGGACGCGGCGCGCGACACGTCGGCCAAGACCTCGGCCATCGCGGCGGAGATCGCCAACACTCGAGGGTTGCTCGGAGCCTCGAAGAAGGGCGGTCGACGCTGGCATGCGAGGAGGATGCCCCCTACGCCGATCAGCGCGTTCTCGCCGAGGAGCGCGTGGGTGATGGGCGCGCCATCGACGAAGGTGCCATTGCGGCTCTTGGCGTCCTCGATCGAGGGCTGGTCGTCGGAGAGGCTCACGACCGCGTGGGCGCGCGAGAGTTTGCGGTCGCCCTCGCCGTCGAGCACCCGGAGCTCGCGCCCGAGGGTGACGGGGGCGCCTCGTTCCAATACGACACGTCGCCCGATCGTCGACGCGTTCGGGTGGTGCACGATGGTGAGCGTCCACACCGACGAAGGCGGCGCGGTGTGCCGCGTCGTCTGCTCAGTGGAGTCCATCGACGCCATCTTAGATCTGAAATAGAAGCTTTAAGGCCCAATTTGGACGTGGGGGCTGAAACGGGAGCCCAGGTTCCCCGTCCCACGCGAGAACAAAGGGACGGGAGGAACGATGTCGAAGCGAGCATTGCACGGGTTGGTGTTGGCCATGGTCGTGGCGAGTCCGGTTGCCTTCGCGGGCGATCCGCCGAAATGGGGCGCGGGCATCACCGGCCTCGACGTCAAGTCGGGCGTGGCCTTCGAGGTGAAGGGCAACCTCTCGGCCGGCAAGACGATGAACCTCGCCTGGGCCGCGAAGAGCTCGGTCGCCTGCTTCCCCGCCACGGAGTTCGACAACTTCAAGGGCAACCACGTGTTCTACGGGATGCAGCTGCCCAAGGACTCGGTGGTGACGATCACCGCGATTCCCGACGACCCCAAGACGGACATCAACCTCTACGCGTACTCGGTCTCCTCGACCGACTTCAACCGCGTCCCGCCGGGTCTCGCGAGCGCGACCTCGTGCGAGGCGAGCTACGACCAGAAGACCGACAGCAACCCCGGCGCCACCGAGAAGGTCACGCTCAATGCGACGACCAACCCGTACAACGTGATGATTGGCGTCGCCGGGCCGAAGGGTGTCCTCACCGGCGGCTACAAGCTGAAGGTGGAGCTCACCACCAAGGCCGCCATCACCAGCGCGGTGCTCGTTCCGATCGCCCTCACCTCGAAGCCGGCTGGGAGCGTCACCGTCTCGGGCAAGCTCGAAGACGGCGGAAAGATCGATCCGGCCTTTGCGTACAAGAGCTCGGTCGCTTGCTGGCCGGCCACCGAGAACGTGAATTTCAGCGGCAACCACGTCGTCTACCGGACGTCGCTGCCCAAGTACACCGACATGACGATCACGGCCACGCCGAAGGACGCCAAGACCGACCTCAGCGTGTACGCGTACATGGTCTCGTCGACCGATACGACGAGCATTCCGCCGAACGTCAACTCGGCGATCTCGTGCGAGGCGGGCTACGACGCCAAGACCGACAACAACCCGGGCAAGGCCGAGACCGCCAAGCTGAACTCGTTGAACAACCCGTACACCGTGTACATCGTCGTCGCCGGCGCGAACGGCACCACGGCGGGCGCATACGACCTGAAGGTCGACCTCAAAGCGAAGCAGTAGCGGTCGCGTTCGGCAGCGACTGCTCACTCCGGTGAGGCACGTCGCTCGCAGGCCGCAGACCGATGCTCCTCGCGTCGGACCTCGTCGACGACCCGACCCGCGATCCCGCACGCGAGCTCGATCGGGTGCACCCCACCGCGACTCGACGACGTTTGTGGGCCCGGCGGGCGCTGCGCGCGGCGATCTCGGTGAGCGCGTTCGGCGCCTTCGTGGCGATCGAGCGCTCGGTTCGTGGCGGCAGGCCCAACGCGTTCGATCGCGGCATCGTGGACGCGATGGGCCGGGCCCGACGTCCGTGGCTCAACATAGTCGCCAAGACGATCACGTTCTTCGGCGGCGTGATCGGGGCCACGGGCGCCGCGACGGGAGCGCTGTACGCGGCCCGCCAGCGCCCGCGCATCGCCGCCCAAATCGTGGTCGGATCGATGGGCGGCATCATCGCGGAGCTCGGCCTCAAGGGCCGGTTCTTCGCGCGCAAGCGGCCGACGCGCCTTCCGCACCTCGAGGTCGTCCACAGCACCTCGTTTCCCTCCGGCCATTCGATGGCGGCATCCTGCATCTACCTGACGCTCGCCTACGTCGCCTCGCGCAGCCGTCACCTGCGGGCCTACCGCGCGGTCTGGCTTGCCTCGGCGACGATGCTTGCGTCGTCCGTCGGCGCGACACGTGTGTACCTCGGTGTGCACTGGCCGACGGACGTGCTCGGAGGGCTCGCGCTGGGTACGGCCTGGGCATCTGCCGCCGAGGCCGTGTTCTCCTGGACCGGGGCAGCCATGGTCGAGCAGGCGAGTGGTCAACCGCACGTCGCCGACCTACCTTCTCCAGCGATATGACCGTTGCTCCCCGGCCGCTCGATCTCGCCGGCGCCCGCGCTGGCGCCGCCGTCTATCTCGACGCCACCCGCACCCGCATCGCCCTCAGCGGCGACGACCGGTTCCGCTGGCTGAACGGCATCGTCAGCAACGACGTGCTCGCCCTCGAGAAGGGCAAGGGCCACCGCGCGTTGTACGCGTGCGCCCTCACCGAGAAGGGCAAGATCCTCGGTGACCTGGTGATCGTGTGCACCGGCGACGAGCTCGCGGTGTGGGCGCCGAGCGCGGTCGCCCCGACGCTCGTTTCGCACTGGGAGCGTTACATCATCATGGACGACGTCGAGCTCGCGCTCGACCCCGAGCGACGCCTCGTCATGCTGCAGGGTGGGCAGGCGGAAGACGTGGCGCACGCGAGCGGCATCGCCGTCCGCGGCGCCGCGTTCGACGACCTCGGCGTCGGCGGCGGTCTCCTCTTCGATATCCCGCGTGCACAAACCGAAGAGATCGTGAAACGTCTGGTCGACCAGAGCGCCGTCTCGCTCGAGCCCGAAGACGTCCACACCCTGCGGGTGCTCGCCGGCCGCGCGACCTTCGGCTTCGACTTCGACGACAAGAGCTACGTCCAGGAGGCCGGCCTCGAGAAGCGCGCCGTCAACTTCCAGAAGGGCTGCTACCACGGCCAGGAGGTCGTCTGCATGCTCGAGATGCGCGGCCACGTGAACAAGCGCCTCGTGCAGCTGGCCATCGAGGGCGACGGCGTGCAGCCCGGCGAAGAGGTTCGCGCCGGCGACGCCGCGATCGGCAAGATCACCAGCATCGTCCACGAAGCCACCGCGAACGCCGCCATCGCCCTCGCGATCGTCAAGCTCGGTCACGCCAAGCCCGGCGAGAAGGTCATCGTCGGCGGGCACGCCGCAGAGGTCCGCTCGCTCGCGGGGTGACACGCGGGTCTCGGCTCCCGCGGGCATGGCGTTGCAACCGGGGCCCCCAAGACGACATCAGCGTCCCCACCATGACAACACCCGCGTCGCCCGTTCGTCCCCGCGTTTCCCCGGAAGCGCAGCAGAAGATGCAGTCTTTTCACGCCGACGTCGTCCAGCAGGTCGAGCGCGCGATCGTCGCGCACCCGGTCGTCGTCGTCGGCATGGCGCAGAACCCCCACGTGAAGAACGTGCGGGCAGCGCTCCAAGGTGCAGGCGTCGAGTTCGAGTACCTGGAGTTCGGAAGCTACTTCTCGAAATGGAAGGAGCGACTCGCGCTCAAGCTGTGGAGCGGCTGGCCGACGTTCCCGCAGGTGTATCTGAACGGCGAGTTGATCGGCGGCGAAGACCTGACCAAGGCTGCGATCGCCGCGGGGCGCTTCCGCACGCGCGGCGAGGGTGTCCCGGCCGATCACGCCGCGGCGCGGTAGCCCTCGATCATCGCGGGCCACACCACCTCGGCGAACCCGCGGTCGAGCACCTCGCGCTGCACTTCGACCGGGAGGCCACCTTCGCTGGTCTCCCGCGGCGCACGGAGGGCGGCCTCGCGCGCGAGCTCGGCGAGATGCGGATCGTCTCCGATGATGAACTGCGCGATGCGGAAGGCGAGCTCTGCGTGGCGCGCCTCTTCATCGGCGATCGTCCGATAGATCGTGGCGAGCGCCGGCGTCGCACGTCGTGCGGCCTCTTCGAAGAGCAGACTGCCGAGCGTCTCGCCGACGCAGCCCTCGATCACCGTCGCGACGAGGATCTGCTCGCGATCGATCGGTTTCGGTGCGGGCAACGTGAGGGGCCCGGGCCCGACCGGCTCGCCGGTGAGGGCCTGGAGGAGCGAGTAACACGCGCGTGCGTGACGGATCTCGTCGAGCGCAGCGACGTGCGCCGCCTCCACGAGGTCTGCGGGTGCACCGAGCGCCATCAGCTCGAGCGAGACGGTCGCGAACGCCGCGACCGAGCCGTGCTCCAACCGCGCGACGCGCCGGAAGTGGGTCACGAACGAAGGGACGTCGATGACTTCGCGCGCCGCGGCGGCGACATCGACGTCGCCCCATCCCCGACGACGCACCTCGGGTGCGAGCACGAGCCTGTCACCATCGCGGAGCGGTCGGCCCTTGCCGCAAGGCCCGGTCTCGTAGCCGTAACAGCACGCCTCGGGGTCCTTCTTTTCGCGCTGCTCCTTGGTGATGAACTCGATGAACGAGGAGCTCATCGTCTCGGGGAAGCCGTCGAGGAGCGCGTCCTTCGGGACCTGCACGCTGCTCCCACACTCGGCGACGAGCGCGCCCGCGTCGCTCGGGTAGGTGACCTTCGGCCGACCGGTGGTGCAGTAATGCACGTAGCCGCAGTGGATCGGCTTGTCGGCAGATCCGGGCAGCTTCCACGTCTTGACCGGCTTGGGCTCCGGCGGATCTACCTTCTTCTTCTTCTTCTTGATGGCCTCGTTGTCGACGGCGCTCGCCTCGCCGTCGTCCTTCTTGCAGGCCGTCGGTGCAGCGGCACAGGTGACCGAGAGCGCGACGAGGAGCCGCATCCTGAGGGCGGAGTACATCCCACCGAGGCTACGCAGGTGCAAAACCCAGGTCCAGGCGTCAATCCGCGCGAGCGCAAAACGGCACGCGCCGGTTCACGTAGTCGTCGACGACCGAGTAGCGAAGCGTGAAGTAGGGCACCAGGGCGAGTCTACCCTTCAGCGCGCTATCAGCGTGGGCGTCTCACACGTGCAATGGCGATTCGGTTCTCGACCTCGACGAGGTAGCGACCAGGGGTCGCGACGGAGCGGGTCTTGCGAAAGATGCGCAGCCAGTCCGTGCCCGCGCGCTCGCCGCTGACGACATCGTAGCTGTCGGGGAGTCGCCCACCGAAGCCGTGGTACGTCAGCACCAGGGTGCCGACCGGAGCGTTCGCGAGCATGCGCTCGATCCGGAGGAGGTCCGCGATCATGCGGCGGTGCGAGAGCTCCACGGTCGAGTCGTAGCAATTCTCGTCGGAGAAGCCGTTCTCGGCGAATGGATTGAAGAAGTAGAACGCGCCGATGCCTTCCGCCGAGGCCTCCGCCACATCGCCATGAGCGAATCGAACGTTGGAGACCCCGATGCGGGCCGACACGGCAATCGCTGCGGCGACGAGGTGTGGTCGTTGCTCTATCCCGACGAACTCGGTCGAGGGCGCGATCGCTGCAGCAGCGATGCAGAACTTCCCGCAACCGCTCCCGACATCGAGCACGCGATCGACGCCGAGCTCGGCGATATGCTCGGCTGCGCGACGGGCGACCGGCAACGGAGTCCAGAAGCGGCGCGCGACGGAGCGCATCGGCTCCGGGTAGAGCGCGTCGAACGCGTCGTCCTCGAGCTCACCTGCGCGAAGCCTATCGAGCATCAGCGACGTCGTCTCCTGGTGCTGCACCTCAGTTGCGCCCTCCCTCGAGGCGCTCGATCAGGGCTCGGTGCTCGCCGAGTAGCGTGCGGGGAATCCGCTCCCCGAAGCGCGCGAGGAAGGCGGCGTTGCGTCGGGTCTCCTCCAGCCACTCGCCGCCATCGATCGCGTGCAGCCGCTCGACGTGCTCCGACGGGAGATCGAGACCGCCCAAGTCGAGCGCGCCGTGGGCCGGAACGACGCCGATCGGCGTCTCTCGACCCGCTCCGTTCCCTTCGACGCGCGCGAGCATCCACGCGAGCACGCGTATGTTGTCGCCGAAGCCCGGCCACAAGAATTTGCCTTCGGGCGTCTTGCGGAACCAGTTCACGTGAAAAATCTTCGGCGGCTGCCGCAGTCGCCGTCCCATGGTCAGCCAGTGCCGGAAGTAGTCCGCCATGTTGTATCCGCAGAACGGCAGCATCGCCATCGGGTCGTTGCGGGGAACCCCCGTCGCCCCCGTCGCGGCTGCGGTGGTCTCCGAGACCATCGTCGCGCCGACGTAGACACCATGCTTCCAACTTCGCGCCTCGTACACCAACGGAGCGACGCTCGCACGACGACCGCCGAACACGATGGCCGAGATGGGAACGCCGCGCGGCTCTTCGTGTGCGCGAGTCGCGCTGGGGCATTGCGAGAGCGCGACGGTGAACCGCGAGTTCGGGTGCGCCGCCGGCGTCGTGCCCTGCCCCGTCCATCGCTCCCCGCGCCAATCGGTGAGGACCTCGCCGTCCCCGAGCGGCTCCTTGCCCTCCCACCACGGAGTGCCGTCGGCGCGGAGCGCGACGTTGGTGAAGATCACGTCGTGAGCGAGCGAACGGATCGCGTTGGGGTTGGTCTTCAGGCTCGTGCCCGGCGCCACGCCGAACATGCCGGCTTCGGGGTTGATCGCCCAGAGTCGACCGTCGGCGCCGACGTGCATCCAGCAGATGTCGTCGCCCACCGTCTCGACGCTCCACCCCGGGAGGTTCGGCACGAGCATCGCGAGGTTGGTCTTGCCGCATGCACTGGGAAACGCGGCGGCGACGTAGTGTTTCTCGCCCCGCGGATTGGTGATGCCGACGATGAGCATGTGCTCGGCGAGCCAACCGTCTCGCTGCGCGTGCACGCTCGCGATGCGGAGCGCGTGGCACTTCTTGCTGAGCAGCGCGTTGCCGCCGTAGCCGGAGCCGACGCTCCAGATGGTGCTCGTCGAAGGGAAGTGCACGATCGCGCGCCGCTCCGGCGAGAGATCGCCGAGGCTGTGGATTCCACGAACGAAGTCGGATCGGTCGCCCAGGTGCTCGAGCGCCACGCGTCCCATCCGCGTCATCGTGCGGAGGTTCGCGACCACGTAGGGGCTGTCGGTCAGCTGCACCCCGACGCGGCTGTAGGGCGAGCCGGCCGGCCCCATCAAGTACGGAACGACGTACATCGTGCGCCCGCGCATCGCGCCCGAGAACCACGGCCAGATGGTGCGCTCGGCCTCGGCCGGTGCCATCCAATTGTTCGTGGGACCGGCGTCGTCCCGATCGTCACTCGCGATGAACGTGAGGTGTTCGGTACGCGCGACGTCCGACGGGTCGGAGCGATGGAGGAAGCTGTTCGGGTGCGTCTTGGGATCGAGCCGGTGGAGAACGCCGTCTGCGACCATCGCCTTCTGGAGCTCGGCAATCTCGGCCTCGCTGCCGTCGCACCATCGAATCGAAGAGGGGTTGGTATGTCGCGCAATCAGCGTGACCCAATTGGTCAACGCCTCTTCGGGAGGGGTGAGAGCCATGGGCCGGCGGGACTAGCAGGCGACGTTCCACCGCGATTGAGCCTCGATTGGGGCGGCGATCGTGGGCAACCAGACAACGCGTCGCATGGGTATCCATCTCGAGCCACCAGTACGACACTTCGTCATACCAATGGTGGTCACGCAGGCATCCATTCTGCCACTTCGCGTGGATGGCTGGCGTCGCGTGCACGAGGCGCGCACGGCTCGGTCCGGCCGACCAGACGGTTGCCGTCGCGTCCAGAAAGCGGTCGTGCACGCGGATTGCTCCCTTGGCGCCGATGCCCCGTCCCTCCGAGCCCGAGCTCTTCGATCCTCGATCCACCTTTGATCCCGCCTGGGGCGGCGTGCGCTCGAGCCACGCCGAGGACGACGAGTTGGGTGTCGCGCCCGATGCGGCCGACCCCGAGAGCGTCGAGGACTTCGATCGGTACGGCGAGGACGCCTGGCCTCAGCTCTCCCGAGACGTACCTGAAGAGCACGGCGATCGCGTGCACGGTAGGCGTTGGCGTTCGCGTCCCAAGAGCGCCGGCGACGTGATGACCACCCGGCCGCACAGCGCCTCGCCCGACGCCACGCTGAAGGAGCTCGCGCAGGTGATGGTCGACGAGGACTGCGGCATCGTACCCATCGTCGAACGCGGCCGACTCGTCGGCGTCGTCACCGATCGCGACATTGTATGTCGCACCGTCGCGCGAAGGCTCTCCCAGAGGTCGGCGCGGGCCCGTGACGTGATGAGCGAGGACGACCTCGCGTGCGTGGAGGCCGGGGCGAGCCTCGACGTCGTGCTCTCCGAGATGGAGCGTCATCGCGTGCGGCGCATCTGCGTGGTCGACGAGGCCGACCGACTGCTTGGCATCATCTCGATGTCGGATCTCGCCCGTGAGGCCGACGTCGATCTCGAGCTCCAGGACGCGTTCCTCGACATCTCGTCCGATCGCTCGTTCTGGTCGCGGCTCCGCTGACGGCTTGCGCACGCGCAATCGAACGTCACAACGCGGCTCACGCACGCGTCGTTGGATCGACTGTTGCGTAGGAGCCCCGCATGCTTTCGCCACGCCACCTCGCCATCGTTGCCGTCGCCGTCGTTCTTCCGATCTTCGTCGCCTGCGGCGCGCGAGTCGAAGGAGAGGAGGCGGGTGCAGTGAATTCGGGGACACAGGCGAGTGCGTCAGAATCTGCCAGTCCTGCACCCTCGGCCACCCCCGCTCCGAGCGACGCGGGCTCGAGCGCGTTCCCTTGTCTGTCGAGCACCGCTGCCTACTACACGGATCCGGGCCCGCCTCCGGCGACCGGCGGCTGTCCCGACCTGTACTCGCCGGGCACCCGCCACGCACCGGGCTGCGTCCGGACGATCGTCGCACCGACCAGCCCTGCGGCCGGGTCGTGCGCGTATCTCGAGTGCGTGTGTGGAGCGACCGGCCGCTGGGAGCCGGCCGGTCGCCCCGGTTGCGATCGGTGATCGCTACTTGCGGCCCCTCGCTCTTGGCTCGGTCAGCGTGCCCTCACTGGCGCTCTAGAGTGGCTTGGACAACGTGATCTCGGCGAGCGTTCCGTCGCACGGGATGTCCACGATCCGGCCGTAGTTCAACCACCCACGCCAGATGCCCTTCCGGTCGGTGCGCGCCACATTCACGTAGTAGCGACCGCACGGCGCTTGGATGGTCTTCTCGGTTTCGCCCCAGGCGCGCGCTGCGACGAATACCTGCCCGATGGTGCCGCCGGAGTGGACGTGGAGCCAACCGAACTCGGGCAAGGGCTTGCGCGCCGGGGGCTTCATCGTCGCCGACGCCACGGGAGCCGCGGGTGGCCCGAAGGCCGGTGGGGTCGGCTCGGGCTGCGACCGCTGTGCAAGGGGCACCAATACGCGCGCGCGTCCTGGACCGCGGGCGCCGTGCGCGACGATCGCCAGCGCAGAGAGGGCGGTCGCGACGAGGAGCGCGCGACTGCCGATGCCAGCGACGACGCGACGACGGGGCGGCACGACCGGCATCGGCGCCTCTGCCGTCGGTGGCGTCGGGGCGTCGACGGGCTCTAGCTCCTCGAGCTCGACGGGCTCGAGCTCTTCGAGCTCGACGCTGATCGGATCGGTGCTGATCGGCGCCGCCTCGTGCTCGGGCTCGCGAACCCGGGCACGCCGCAGACGATGACGGGAAGCCAGCTGTCGTCGAATCGCGCGCGTCAGGCGCTGCGACCCGGAGCCCTCGTGCGGCACCTCGAACGCAGGCTCGATCTCCTGCCGGAACCACGACCGCCCCGCATCGAATTCGATGACGCGCGCGATCCAGCGCGCAAGCTCCGCGGAGCCGATCGATCGCGCCGACGGATCGAGAGTGAGCGCCGCATCGATGGCGGCACAGAGCTCGCGCGGCAGGTCGCGACGAAGCGCCGCGAGCCGTGGCGGTCGCAACGAAGCGGCGCGCGCCAACACCGAAGCCGCATCGCCCCTGGCGAACACCTGCAGCGCCAGCACGCCGAGCTGCCAGACGTCGCTCCTGGCCGTGGGCGCCGCACCGCCTGCTTCCTCGGGGCTCCGCATCGTCTGGAGCGGAGGGGGCGCCGACAGCCTGACGGTTCCGTCTTCCGCGATCACCACCGCAGCGGGCGAGATCGCGCGATGAAGCACCGGAGTCGGCTGGGCGTGCGCGTGGGCGAGCGCCTCCGCGACGGTGGCCACCACATACGCCGCGGCCGAATCGGGCAGGTGCTCGCCACGCGCAGCGAGTCGCCCCAGGATCTCGTCGAGCGTGACGGTCTCACGCCCCTCGACGACCAGGACGACGCGATCGCCCTCGACGAACAGCTCGTGAACATGCCCGATCGCCGGGTGATCGAGCCCCTCGCGAAAACGCATCTCGCGCACGAGCGCGCTGTCGTCGAACGAGCTGGCATCGCCGTCGCGGCGGATGATGCGCAGCGTGACGTCGCGAGCGAAGTCGTGTGGTCCTTCCTCGCGCGCGAGGAAGACCTCGGCGGCGCCCTCGACGCGTACTCTCCCCTCGAGTCGGTACTGACCGAGTCGGCTGGGAAGCCTCGAAGCGGGGGCCATCTTCTGAAACGGTAGCAATCGACACATGCACAGCACGACATTTTGCGTGCATGCACCGAGCTCCAACGAGCGATTTCACCATCCCTCTATTGCGTATTCCCGTCCTCAGCACAGGCATGAACGGCCTGGTGCGCCGCGGCGTACCTCCTCACGAGCGTCGCAAGGAGGAGAGGCGTTCGAGCAAGCGGACCAGACCGGCCTGACGATGGGTGCCAGTCTTCTCGAAGATGCGCCGCAGTTGGAGGTGCACGGAATTGGTGGTCGCCGACGTCGCCTCTGCCACCTCTTTGGGGGTGCGTCCGGCGGCGATCTGCAGCGCGACGTCGATCTCCTCGGTGGTGAGGCCGTACACGCGACGCAGCGTCGCGCCGACCACGTCGTGCGAAGGCGGCGTCGACGGATCGACGACCCGGACGAGCACGAGCTTGCGCTGACCGTGGCCGGGGACGCGATCGAGCAGGAGGAGCTGGCCGCGGTTCACACCATGCCGCGCGACGAGCTCCGTCGGCCCGCGGCGAACACACGCGTTCAGGCTGGCTTTCAGCTCCGCGCGACGCGCAGGCTCGAACATCGGCAATTGCCTGCTCGAGAGGGCGACCGTGGCTGCTGCGTTCGCGCTCTGGACGCTCCCGTTCTCGTCGACGAGGAGCGCAGGCGTCGCGAACCGCGCGACGAGCTCGCGCGCCGAGGCGTCACCATCCATCTGCGCCCGCAACGCGAAAGCGCGCCGCAGGTGGGGCATCAACGGCGCCACCACGCGGCGGAACTCCTCCGACGAGCCTTCGCCGTCGGGGTGCATCGCAGAGATCGCGACGAGGCGATCTCCGCTCCTCAACACCACGCCCACGGTGATGCCGCCGATGGCGAACGGCCGACAGAGCTCCTGATAGAACCTCGTCCGGTGGAGGTCGGCGTCGGGAACGACCTCGCGACCGTCGCGCAGCTTCCCGAGCTCGAACATCTCGGCATGTACGACCCAAGGGTCGCTCTTGTGATACTCCGAGACGTACGCGCGATCGAACGCGGCGGGCAGCCCGACCCACCATTGTCGAAACATCGGCGTCGGCCCACCGAGCGTCCGATCGGAGATCCCCAAGGGGCGGTCGACGAGCGCGCTGAGCGCCTGCACGAATCGCTCGGGCGCCCCGGTTTCGAGGATCGCATCGTAGACGAGGTCTGCGAGATCGGTCTCCGCGAGCGCCATCGACCCCTTGGCTTTCGATTGTCGGCCTATCCTGATCTACCGTGAAGAGCGCGAAGAGAACATCCCACGGGGGCTCCGGCTGCTTCCGTCCAGCATTGGCATCGCACGCACTGAGAGAGGAGCCTCAGCGTCGCGTGAGCACGCCGAGGATGGCCGCCACGATCGCGAGAATCAACCACGGCAGCCACACGGGGACCTTGGGCAACTGAGGCATCCCCGGTGGCACGACCGGCTCGACGTCGTGGTTCGGTCCGACCCACGTCACGCCCTCGGACGGGGTCGGGCCTGCCACCAATCGCACGACGAGCAGCGCCGGCTCCTGATCGCCGAACGGGTTGGTCACCCGCAACGCGAGGTAATCGTCGGTCACCCGCGGCAACGTCAGCGCGATCTTCTTCCCCTCTTCCGGCGCACGATACGCGCCGCTCCGCCCGCAAGCGTCACAGCCTCCGCCGTCGCAGAGATCGCAGCGGAGCTTGTTCGGCAGCACGAGCTCGAGGCGCGCCCCCTCACGCAGCCAGTTGCTCGGCACGATGATCGAGACGCGTGCGCGCGGCGACTTCTTCGCGTCGAGCGCGGCGGGATCGAGAAGCCGCGCGTCCGCCATTACGCTCGCTGCAGCACGCCGAGGTACGGCAGACCGCGGTACTTCTCGGCGAAGTCGAGGCCGTAGCCGATGACGAAACGGTCCTCGATGGTGAAGCCGAGGTAGTCGATCGGCACCGCGACCTTCGAGCGCGCGGGCTTGTGCAGGAGAGCACAGACCTTCAGCGTCTTCGGCTTGCGGGTCTGGAGCAGGTCGAGCAGGTAGTTGATGGTCAACCCGGTGTCGACGATGTCCTCGACGAGGATGACGTCCTCGTCCTCGATCGGCTTCGACAAGTCGTTGACGATCTGCACCACGCCGCTCGACTCCGTGCCCTCGCCGTACGAGCGGACCGCGAGGAAGTCGACGCGCACGCTGTGCAGGTCGATCGCGCGGACCAGATCGGCGGCGAACACGAACGAGCCCTTGAGCACGATGACCAGCACGGGGCGCTTGCCCTCGTAGTCGCGCTGGATCTCGGCACCGAGGGCTTTGACGCGCTCGGCGATCTGTTCGGCGGAGAGGTACGTGACGATCTGCTCCATGGACCCGCGCTTATCACGGGGGAGCGTCGAAGGCACTCGCCTGCGTCAGGGACGGAGGACGCGAGTGTTGAAGCCCCAACGTTTGGAGATCGGGCGCTTCTCGCCGCCCACGGTCAGCGGCATCTCGGTGAAGAACGCCGAGGCCTCGACGCCGGAGGTCGTGGGCATGTTGAAGACGTACGTGCGGTACTGCCAGATACTCTTGTCGCCGTTGTACGGATTCTCGGGGGCCGCGCACTCGGTGCAGAACGGCACGAAGTCCTTCGGCAGCGCGGGAATGAGCACCTTCTCGAGCGCGTCGAGCACCTGCGGGCTCTGGGGCTCGAGGTCGTGCTTGCCGTCGGCCGACTTGTACGCACGAGCCGCGGCCCACTCGCCGGTGATGATCGCGGGGCGCGCGCCGCTGGTCGCCTTGACGAACTTGGTGACTAGGTTCGCTTGCCAGACCTGCTCCTGCTCCCACGGATCGCCGCCGCCCGCGACCGCGTAGTGCCCGTAGTACGGCACGAGATCGCCGAACGCCGCGGAGAGCTCGCCGCAGTAGAAGTCGATGAACTTGTCCTTCTCGATCTCGACTTTCGCGTACTGCACCACGCGCTGGTACGAGGTCGACGGCAGGACGTACGTCTTGGTGTCGGTGAGGGGGAACTTCGACAGGATGAACGAGTCGGTCACGCCGTCGAACGCCTTGTAGTCGCGGACGTCCTTGGTGCAGCGATCACGCACCTCGGTGGTCGTGAGGTCGGCGAGGGTCGCCACCGTCATGCAATTGAAGCAGCGCTGCTCGTCCTTGTTGCCGCCGATGAACGGGATCAGCTGCGACGAGCAGTTCGACCCGAAGCACGCCGTCGACACGCCGTTGTACTTGCCGTCGGCACCGGTGCACTTGCTCTGGATGCAGCCGAGCGCGGCCTCGACCTGGTCGGGGAGGTTCGTGCCGCCGCAGGGCGGCGTGGTGTAGGGCGCCGGAATCTTCCCCGTCGGGTCGGTCGGCTCGGTCGCCTGCGTGTCGAGACTGGTGTCGCTCTGGTAGGAGTAGGGCCAGGTGCCCTTGTCCTTGGCGGCCTTCACGATCTCGTCCTGGTCGGGACGACGCGAGACCGCGGTGATGCACATCACCTCGCCGTCGGTGCGACTGACGATCGCATCGCGCACCAGGGGCCGGCGCAAGGCCTCGTCCGCCGCGTACTGGCCGTAGAGGTAGGCGTTGAAGACGTCGATCGAGAGCGTGCCGAGCTGCGTGACGGTGCAGGAGGTCTTGAGGCCGACGAGGTCCAGATCACTGCAGACGAGCGCACGCACCGGGAAGAACGGCTGCGCGGGATCGCCGATGGCGATGATCGTCCGACCACCCTCGGTGCCCGGGAACTCGGTGGCGAGGAGCGCGCGCTTCTGACCGGTAGGGGCCGCGGCGAGGTTGATCTTGGTGCCGAGGAACTCGAGGTAGCCGTTCTCGTCGGGCGTGCTCGGGAGCTTGACGGTCTTCGAGTCCTTCGTGGTCGACTCGCCGTAGGCCATCGGGCTCGCCAGGAACGGCTGGGAGATGTCGACGGGCAGTCGCGGCGAGTCGGCGAGGCCCCAGTCGAGCGCACCGGTGCCCGGCGACGCGTGGATGAGACGGAGCTTCGCGTTTCCGGACTTGGCGCGGCCGGGACTTTCGCGGAACGCCTTCACGGACTCGGGCACCTTCGCGTTGCCCATGCGGAGCAGCGTCGTCGTCGAGCCGCTCGGGGCGTCGATGCCCTTCGCCTCGGACAGCGCTGCCGCCTTGCAGGTCGAGCCGGCGGCAACGACCTTGACGTCGATCTTCCCCGAGGGCGCGGCGAACGGCGCACTGAGCTCGGCGTACTTGAAGCCGGAGACGCACTCGGAACCGCCGCCGCGGAGCACCGGACGGCCGTAGTCGCCGCCCGACTTGCGGATGCAGATGTCGACCACGGCATCGGACGGCACGAGGTTGCCGAATCGAACTTTCGCCTCGCCCTGGGTGGGGAGCGTGCAGCCACCGATGAGCGGATCGGTGTCTCGCGACTCCACGCCGATGATCGCCTGACACCCGACCGCGCTGCCGAGGGCAAGCAGTCCAAACAGTCGCACGATTGCCCGAGACTTGAGGTGCGTCACGCGACGGACTCCTTTGTCGAGCTCAGAAGGAACCGGTGAGCAAGCCGGAGAAACCATTGGGACCACCGGCGACACTCCAATCGAGCTTGCGCGCCGACTTCTTCGCCGCCTCGGGCTCGGTGTTGCCACCGGTCACGAACAGGTAGGTGCCGACCGCGAGCGAGCCGAGGCCGACACCGATGCCGATGTTGGAGAACCAGGCGTACTTGTTCGCGTCGGTCATGGCGGCGGAGCCCACCGACGTGCAGCGCCGCTCGTCGTCGAACACCGGGCAGGCGTCGTCGCTCTTGTTCTTGGAGTCGAGCGCGCGGAAGCCGAAGTAGCCGCCGACGCCGAGGCTCACGACGCCGAGGCCCATCAGACCGAGGCCGACCTTCTTGGTGGTCGACCAGCTCGGCTCGCCGACCATGACCACCGCGACGGGGGCCTTCTCCAGCGCGTCGACCGACACCTCGAGGTGTTGGCGCTTGGCGATCTCGATCTTCTTGGTCTTGGGCTTGTAGCCGGGCGCTCGCGTGACGATCTCGACGACGCCGGGATCGACGGGGAGCTCGGCGTCCCAGCCACCCTGCACCAACGGCAGCCCGTTGCGCACGACCTCGAGGCCGGTGACGCGAATGGCGGCGGGCACGTGGATGGTGAGGTACGGGAGATCGGGCTCGAGCACGTCGATGTGTTCTTGCGCGAGCTTCTCGCGGTCGGCGCGACCGGCCTTCTTGGCGTCGAACAGCGCTTGCTTGAACTCGCCCCACGCGCTCGCGATCTTGCCGATCTTCTCGTGGCAGACCGCCATGTTCAGCAACGTGCCGGCGGCCGCATCGAGGTGATAGCTCTCCTCGAATTTGGTGCAGGCGTCGGCGTATCGGCCGGCCTCCATCATGCCGCGCGCGGTGAAGAACAAGGTCTCGGCCATCGCCTTGGCCTCGGAGCTCGGGGCCTTGCCTCCGGTGGGCGTCGGCAGTGGAGCCGCGGGCGCAGCGGACGGCGCAGCGGACGCAGGCGCAGACGCCGCGGGGGCGGCACTCGACGACGACGCTGCAGGCGTCGACGCCGTCTGTGCACCCACGACACGCGCGAAGAACGGTAGGCCCAAGGAGGTGACGAGCAGGAGCGCGACCGAACGATTCACTGGCGATCCTCCAACGGATTGGCCGGCTTCTTCGGCTCCGGCGGCGGCGTGGTCACGACGGGCGGCGGCGCCGCAGTGACGGTCGGCGTCGGCGCAGGCGTCGCCGCGGGCGCTGCCCCGACAGGCTTCTTCCCGAGCACGGGCTTCGTCGCCACTTGCGTCGGCGCGGTCGTCGCGGACGGCTCCGCAGTCGACACCGTCGCGGCTACGGTCGGAGCCGCGCTGGGCGTCGTCACCGCGGGCGTCGCGGCCACGGTCGGCGTGGGCGCCGCGCTCGGAGTGCCGCTCGGAATGCCGGCCGTCTTCGCAGTGGCATCGCCCTGCGGCGACGAGAAGCGGAAGATGGCGAAGACCGCGATCAGCGCGAACACCGCGAGCGCGATGTAGAGGCCCTTCTTCGAGGACTGCTTGTCGTCGGCGGGGGGCGCGATCGTCGCGACCTGAGCGCCGTTCGCCGACGGGTTCGTGCCGGAGATCGAGAGGTTGCCCACCGAGGGATTCGCGCCCGTGCGGCCGAGCGAGAGCGACGCGCGGACCCACTCGCCCGAACGGACCGAGGCGGTGGTGAGCTCGCCGGATCCCGTGCCGCCCGCGAGGATGGCCAACTGGCGCTGGCGCACCGTCTCGGCGGTGGCGTCGCCGATCGCGTGCAGGAGCTCACCCGCGAGCTGCGCGACGTTGGGAATCCGGTCGGTCAGGTTGCGCTCGAGACAGAGCATGACCGCCGCATCGAGCTCCTCGGTGAGATCGGGGCGCATTTCGCGCGCGCGGCGCGGGGGATCGGACGCCGCGAGCCGCGCGCACAGACGTGCGAACGTCGGCTCCTCGAACGGCGGCTTGCCGGTCAACAGCTCGTAGGCGATCGCGCCGATCGACCAGACGTCGGCCCGCGCATCGACGGTGTGCGAGCCGAAGAGCTGCTCGGGCGCCATGTACTTGGGCGATCCGAGCACCGCACCGGTCTTGGTGAGCTCGTCTTCGGCGGCGTCGAGATCGGCGCCCCACTTGGAGATGCCGAAGTCGAGGATCTTGACGAGGGGCGTGCCATCGCTGCGACGGACGACGAAGAGGTTCGACGGCTTGAGGTCGCGGTGGACGATCCCTCGCGCGTGGACCTCGGCGAGACCGTCACAAACCTGCACCATCAGCTCGACCGCCTCTTGCGGCGTGAGCGGCTCCTTGAGCCCGCGCATGAAGCCGCGCAGGTCGGAGCCGTCGAGGTGCTCCATGACCATGTACTCGGCATCCTGATAGGTGCCGACGTCGATCACGCGGGTGATGTGCTCGTTCTTGATCTTCGCGCAGATCTGCGCCTCGCGGCGGAACCGCGAGCGGAAGCTCTGGCCGGTCTCGTCGTCGACGCGGAGGAACTTGAGGGCGACGCGCTCGCGGAGCTGCAGGTGCTCCGCCGCCATCACGATGCCCATGCCACCCTGACCGAGGAGCGACTGGATGCGATACTTCCCGTCGACCAGGGTGCCTTCCGGCAGGTCCTTCGACGTGAGTGGTCGCGGCCCCGAGAGGCTCGTGGACCCAGGAGACGCGGTGGCCTCCGGGTTGTTCTCGGGAGAGGCTTGCTCCTCCGTCACTGGGGACTCGTTGGGCATCGCGTTCCGCGTCAAATTTGTTTAGGGGACTTCGCCATTCGCATCAAGCGCCGCCGTGGTTTTGTCACCCTGGGGTCGCACAAATCGTAAAATCCGTCAGGCCATCGTACAACAGACCACCCGCATCTCGGCGTCGCTTTGCGTGGTAGGTTCCCGAAACGATGCACGCGGTCGCGACGGACGACGGCCGACCGTGTGATGCGCTTCCCCCCGTCCTGGCGACTTTGGACCCGCAAGGGTGGCGGTGGTTGGGCGCAATCGCCGCGGAACTGGCCCTCGGCAAGCCCATTCTGGGCCGATTGGGGGATCCGCAGGCGCTCGACGCCTGGCTCGCCGGAGGGCTGCGCACAGGAACGCTGATCGTCTCCGCTCCGGGCGAAGTGTCGGTGCACCCGGACTACGAGCAGCCTGTGCTGCGCCACCTCGCCGCGACGAACGACCTCGAGCGGATCGCCCGAGCGACGGGCACGCTGCTGGAGGCACGGTCGGTCAGCGACATCGCCCTCGCGCTGCAATGGGGCGACTGGGACGCGTTCACCCGCGCCGCATCCGTGCGTCGTCTTCCGCGCGCCGTCCCCTTCCCCGACGCCGCGACCTGGCTCCGTCGGAGCGTGTGCGCGCCGTTCGATGGTGGATGGCTGCAGGAGACGTGGGGCGATCGCGCACTCTTCGTCGCTTCGCGTGTCCTCGAAGGGAGCCTCGACGGTCCGACTTCGTGCGGTGCGCTCGTCGAGTGGCTGAACCAGGTTCTCCCCGAGCTCCCCGAGAGCGAGCGGCGGCCGCTCGCGCGGACGTTGTTCGAGCACGCCGTGCTCACGGGGGATCTGGCGATGCTCGAACGCATCGAGCTCCCCGATCGCGGCCATCGCGCGGCGGCGCGATTCTGCGCGGGCGATCTCGCGGGTGCGCAGGTGCAGCTCGACCGGGCGTTCGAGGGCGCTCTGCATCGACCGCGATCCTCGTCGGGGACGTTCCCCACCTACGGCGCAGTCGCGCCGCTGCTCGCCATTCTCCTGTGTGCGCGTGACGACGACGCAGCACGCGAAGTCGCCAAGAAGCTGCTCGCGGCGGGGACGCGCGAGGCGGACCGCGATGCTGCCAAAGCGTTCCGAATGCTGTTGCGATTCCTCGGCAAGCCCGGGTCGGAGCAACGCCGCATCGACGTCCATCAGTTCCCCGCCGACGCGAGCGCATGGGAGCTCCTGCTCGCTGGCTTCACGGTTCATCTGAATCTGCAGCAGCCCTGGGTGCGCGCGAGCTGGGCCCAGCGCATCGCACGCAAGGCCTGCGAGTGGCACGACTCCGGTCACGTCTGGCTGAGCGAACAGGCGGTCTCGCTCGCCCGATCGCTCGACGAGGACTACTGCTTGAAGGAGCTGGCGAAGCGTCCGCTCACCGGCGCGCGGCTCCCCTTGTGGAACCTCCTCGAGCCCAAGCCCGCATGGAAGAAGTCGCTCGACGCGCTGGCTCAGGTCTCCGAGGCGGTCGCCCAAGCGGCCGAGCGCACAGTTCGCGTCGCCTGGTTCGTCGACATGTCCGATGGGAGCCTGCAGCGTCCGGCCCTCCAAGAGCACCGCGCGGGCTCTGGCTTCGGCACGGGACAGCGCCTGTCGATCGGCGAGGTGTGGGAGCGACGTCACGAGCTCCCCGACGAAGACGCGCGCGTGCTCGAGCACACCCGCGAGACCCGCGCTGGGCGCCGCGAGCTGCTGCCCGAAGCGTACGAGCTCTTGATCGGACACCCGCGGGTGTTCGACGGCGCACGGGGGATGAAGCCCGTCGAGGTCGTTCGGGGGAGCTGCCGGGTCGAGACCCACGAGGAGGCCGGCCACATCCGTCTCGTGGTCGAGCCCGCGGGCGCCGAGCTCGGCGTGAACGTGCGGCCGGAGAGCGATCATCGGCTGGTCGTCTATCGCGTGACTCCGGCGATGCGACGCGTGATCGAGGCCTTGCCGCAGGGTGCACGCGTCCCGAAGGCCCACGAAGCCGAGGTGCTCCGCGTGCTCGGTCGCCTCGCCGAGAGCGTCGAGGTGCGCAGCGATCGAATCGGTGCGGAGCGAGAGATCACGGCCGATCCGCTGCCGTGTCTCCGGCTGCAGCTCGTCGCCGGCGCGTTTCGCGTGCAACTCGGGGTGCGACCGTTTGGGGAGAACGGTCGTTTCTTCGTCGCGGGAGAGGGTCGGAGCAGCATCACCCAGCAGGTCGACGGGCAACGCCTGCGATGCACGCGCGACCTCGAGACGGAACGTGCACGCCGCGACGCGCTCGTGGCCGCTTGTCCCTCGCTCTCTCGCCCGGACGACGACGAAGACGTCGCCGCTGACGATCAGGACGCGTGGTTCTTCGACGAGGCCTCGGTGCTCGGGCTGCTCTCGGAGCTGCGGGACTCGGGGGTGCCGCACGCGGTGGAATGGCCGGAAGCGAACGAGCTCACCGTCCGCGCCACGGTCACGGCAAAATCGCTCCACGGCCGGGTGCACCGGCTCCGTGGTCGCAAGGGTTGGTATCTGGCGACGGGCGGCATTCGCCTCGACGACCTCACCGCGCTCTCCCTCGGAGATCTCGTGCGCGCACCGGTGGTCGGCAATGGTCGATATCTGCGTTTGCCCAATGGCGACTATCTCGAGGTCGAAGAGCGCATTCGCGGAGTGATGGCTGCGCTGCGAGCGCAGACGTCCTCACGGCCCGAGGTCGAGATCCATCCGGCTGCCTTCGAGACGATTCGCCGCGCCGTCGACGGCGGCCTCGAGGTGGAGTCGGACGCCAAGGAATGGCTCGCGCGGGCCGACACCATCGAGTCGGAGACGTTCCCTCTCCCCGATTCGTTGCAGGCGACGCTACGCCCTTATCAAGTCGACGGCTTTCAGTGGTTGTGTCGATTGAGCGAGCTCGGGCTCGGCGCGTGTCTCGCAGACGACATGGGTCTCGGCAAGACGCTTCAGCTCATCGCGCTCTTGCTGCGGCGTCGCGACCTCGGACCGGCGCTGGTCGTGGCGCCCACCTCGGTCTGCGGCAACTGGGTGCGCGAGCTCTCGAAGTTCGCGCCCTCGCTCGAGGTGGTCGAGTGGATCGGCAAGGATCGCACGCGGGCGACGCTCTCTGCCGGAACGGTGCTGATCTGCAGCTACGCCATGCTCCAACAGGACGAGGCCGAGCTCGCCGCGCGGACCTTTGCGACGGCGGCGCTCGACGAAGCGCAGTTCATCAAGAACCCCGACTCGCTCCGGGCGCGCGCTGCATTTCGGCTCCAGGCCGGGCAGCGAATCGCGCTCACCGGCACCCCCGTCGAGAACCACTACGGCGACCTCTGGAGCATCTTCCATTTCATCCTTCCCGGCCTGCTCGGCGACTTCGCCACGTTCAAACGACGGTTCATCCAGCCGATCGAGAGCGGCAGCAGCGCCAACGCCGACCCGGGCGAGGCGCCCGAGACCATGCTCCGAAAGCTGGTGCAGCCGTACGTGCTCCGGCGCCGAAAGCAGGACGTGCTCTCGGAGCTCCCGCCGTTGACCGAGGTGCAGCTCGAGGTGCAGCTCCCCGAGCGCGACGAGCTGCGATACGCGCTCCTCCGCAAGCAGATCCACGACAAGCTGTTCACCGCCCACGGTCGCCGGCACAGCAAGCTGCAGATCCTCGCCGAGCTCACGCGACTGCGTCGGTTCTGCTGTCACCCGCGACTGGTGTTCCCCGAGGCCGAGGCCGAGTCGGCCAAGATCGAGGCGTTCCTCGACCTCGCCGAAGAGCTGCGCGAGAACCAACACCGCGCGCTGGTGTTCAGTCAGTATGTCGACTTCCTGGGGCTGGTACGCGAGCAGCTCGACGAGCGGGGCATCGCGTACGAATACCTCGACGGCTCGACACCGGCGGCCGCGCGTCAGGCGCGGGTCGATGCGTTCCAGGAGGGCAGCGCGAGCTTCTTCCTCATCAGCCTCAAGGCGGGCGGGTTCGGATTGAACCTGACCGCGGCCGATTACGTCATCCACCTCGACCCCTGGTGGAACCCCGCCGTCGAAGCGCAGGCGACCGACCGCGCCCATCGCATCGGCCAGGACCGGCGCGTGACGGTCTACCGCCTGGTCACCAAGAACACGATCGAGCAGCAGATCGTGGAGCTCCACCGGAAGAAGCAGCGGCTCGCGCGCTCGCTGCTCGACGAGACCGAGGGCTCGGGCAACGTCACGGCGGACGAGCTGTTGCGTTGGCTCGCAGCGCGGGACCACGCGTAGGATGAGCCGGTGACGCTCCGCACCGGCCAAACCTTCGACCGATACCGCATCGAGGCGGTCCTCGGCGAAGGCGGCATGGGCGCGGTGTACCGGGCGTTCGACACACGTCTCCAACGCGTCGTCGCGCTGAAGATCGTGCGTCCCGGGCCCGACGGCTCGACCGGCGGCACTGCCCGCGTGCTCCGCGAGGCGCGCGCGGCGGCGGCGCTGCAACACCCCAACGCGGTGGTCATCCACGACGTCGGTGAGCAGGACGGCGAGGCGTACATCGCCATGGAGTACGTCGAGGGCTCGTCCCTCCGCGAGTGCATGTCTGATCACGACACGCCGATCGACTCGAAGGGAGAAAGTGCCGGCGTGCTACATGCACGCCGGCCGATCGCGACCAAGCTGCGTTGGCTCGTCGACGTCGCCCACGTGCTCGACGCCGCGCACGCCAAAGGCATCGTCCACCGCGACGTCAAACCCGAGAACGTCATGCTCCGGCGCGATGGCACCGTGAAGGTGCTCGACTTCGGCATCGCGCGCCGCGTTCGGACCGATGTCGATCCGTCGGGACCGACGCTCGAGAGCGAGACGGTGACGACCAAGACGGGCGAGGGCGTGGTCGTCGGCACGCCCGCGTACATGGCCCCCGAGCAGATTCGCAACGAGACGATCGACGCTCGGACCGACCAGTTCTCGTGGGCGGTGATGGCGTACGAGGTGCTCTCGGGCAAGCTGCCGTGGAAGCCGCGCGATCACGTCGCGATCATCGCATCGATCGTGATGGACGAACCGGCACCGCTCACGACCGTGGCGCCCGAGGTCCCCGCGCGCATCGCACGGGTCATCGATCGCGCGCTGTCCAAGTCGCCGGCCGCACGATTCGCGTCGATGGAGGAGCTCGTTGCATCCCTCGAGGACCGCGCGCCCGAGCCGAGGAGGACCCGGTCTCCGTGGCTACCCGTTGGGCTCGCGTTGGTGGTGTTGGTGACGCTCCCGATGCTCGCGCTCTCGCTCCGCAAGCCCGACACGAAGCCCCCCGCTCCGTCGACGTCGGCGTCCGCGAGCGCGGTGCCCCACGCGATCACCGATCACCCCGATCCGCTCGGCTGCAACGCCGCGGCGATCAAGGCGCACAAAGAGGGCCTGCACGCGATGCGGCAGGTCGGGTGGGACGTCGCGCAGCACGCGTTCGAGGCGGCGATGGCGGCGGATCCAGGGTGCGCGGCGCCGCACCTGCGCCTTTCGCTGATGGGCCCCGGCCTGAGCATCCCCTCGTCGCGCGTGCGTTCCACCTGGCAGACGGCGGCGAGCCTTCGGGCGAACCTCACGGATCGCGAGCGCGATCTGCTCGACGCGTCGGAGCCGTGCATCGCGCGCGATCCCCCCGACCGTCACGAGTGCGCCCGGCGCGCACTGCCGCTCGCCGACAAGTACCCGCTCGACGCCGAGGTGTTGGCGTGGGTCGCAGACTTCGCGCACAAGACGGCCGCCGACGACGAGGCGCTGCTCACCCGCGCGGTGAAGATCGATCCCCTCTATGCCGATGCCTGGCAGGGGATCGCGAGCGCGCGCATGCGCAAGAACGACACGCCCGGCGCGATCGAAGCGCTCGACAAATGCATCGCAGCGGCGCCGGCGTCGAACGACTGCCGGTTCGAGCGCGTCCGCATCGACTTCCACCGCGCCGACTGCAAGAGCGCCGAGCAGCACGCGCGCGATTGGGTCGGTCGCACGCAGGGTCAGGCGTTCCCCCAGCGATTCCTCGCCAACGCGCTCGCCGCCCAGGGCGAGTCGCGCGAGGTGGTGGAGGAGTCGCTACGGAACCGCTGGGCCGTCCTCGAGCCCGACGTCCGAACGTTCTTCCCGGTGCTCGAATCCGCGCACGTCGCGGTGTTCTACGGTGATTTCGCCGCCGCGCGCACGCTCTCGCGCAAGCTGCTCGAGCTCGCCGAGGGCAACGACTACGCGAGACACGCCGAGGCCGCGACGTTCGCCGCGCGCCTCGCCGCCGAGGAGGGTCGCTCCGCCGACGTCCTCGCGATCGCGTCGTCGTTCCGCAAGGGCGCGCGCGTCTGGCCCTACCCGACGGTGTTCACCCCCTACGCCTGGACGGCAGTGCCGGAAGGTGTTCCGTCGTTGCTCTCGCTCGAGCACGACGCGGGAGGCCTCACTACGACACAATTTGTCGCATCCCTCGGCGCGTGGCGCGACGACGCGAGCGCCACCGGCCGGGTGTCCCAACTGCAGGCGCTCGCTTTCGGCAGCGCGTTGCTCCCGAGCACCAAGGCCGAAGCCGAGAAGACGATCGACGGGGCCAACCTCGCGCTCGTCCCGCTGCGCCTCGATTCCGACGGCGCGCTCCTCCGGGGGAACATCGGCCGGTTGTTCCAGCGCGCGGGCCGGAGCGACGACGCGCTCGCTTACCTGCGTGCGGCCGCGGGAGACTGCAACCCGCTGCAGAACGCGTTCGACGCGGTGCACGCGCACCTGTGGCTCGGCGAGCTCCTCGAGGCCCGCGGCGACACGGCGGGCGCCTGCACCGAATATCGCGTGGTGCTCGACCGCTGGGGCAAGACCAAGTCAGTCACCGCCGAGCGCGCGCGGGCCCGACGAGGCAAGCTCGCCTGCGGTTAGCAGCTGAGCGGCGAGTGATTTGGTGTCCTGAGGACCGTTCCGCCAGTTACGCTACGTGTCGATGCGTATGACTGCTCGCGCGCAGTGGATCATCACCACGCTGGTGGGACTCGCGCTCCCAACGTCGGCGTGCTCCTCGGACAACGCAACCGCCGAACGCACGTCCGCGGAGGACGCGGCAGCCGACACGGGCGGCGGCATGGATTCCAGCGTCACGGTCGATACGGGGGCCGCGCCGGATACCGAGCTCGCCACCGACTCCGCTCTGACGACCGACAGCGGCGCGGACTCCCACGTCGCGGACTCCGAGCTGCCCGATGCTGCCGACACGGCGACGACGACCGATGGCGGCGCGGACACCGCGATGCCCGATGTTCCCGCGGTCGCGGTCTGCGGCAACGGCGTCGTCGAGTTGGGCGAGGCGTGCGAGCCCGCGTCGACGGCGGGCCTCACGACGCTCACCCAGCAGGTCGCGCGGACGTTCACCGACGTGAACCACTGTTCGCTGCGTTGCCGGGCGATCGTTTACAGCCCGTTCGGGACCGACATCACGAAGCTTGGCCCCGCAAGCCCGACCGACCTCGCGCTCGATCGCGTTCTCTACTCGCAAGTCCAGTCGAACAACTGGAACCCGACGACCTACGGCGGCTACGACTACCGGCAGTACTTCCGCATCGTCCTCCCCACGACGACCCGGCTCGACGTCTACTCGATGGCGCAGAACACCTTTGATGGCGGCAAGTGGTACCTCTATGACACCGGTGGCACGCTCTACACCGCGATGGAGCTGTTCACGTTCTACAGCGCCGACAAGAGCACGCGCGTAGGTGGCTTCAAACAGGTACGTGGCAACCCCGACGCGTCGCCGCCGTATGCGGAGCACAACACCATCGAGCTGCCCGCCGGCACGTACTACCTCGCGATCGCGACGCCTTATTGGACCGCGTCGAAGCCGAGCAGCTTCACGCTCTATACGTACATCGCGCACACGCCGCTCTAGCCGCGCGAACGCGATTTTGGGCGCGTTCGGCGGAGCCGCCGTGCGGGCGTGATCAGCACGTTTTCCGAAGGAACGCCTCGACGTCTGCATGCAACGCGGCCTGGTATGCGTACTCTCGGTGGAGAGGACCTCCGCCGATGAAGCAACGAATCCTGGTCGCCGCCCTGTTCGTCACCATCACCTCTTGCGCGGGCTCGCAAGCGCCTGCGTCCACGACGCCTGCCGCGGCGGCCGCGGAACCCGAGGCGGAGCCGCCGGCCACGTTCGTGCCGACGCCCGTCCCGAAGAAGTCCGTGGGAGCCCTCGGTGACCGCGACGGCGACGGAATTCGCGACGACGTCGACAAGTGTCCCGATGATCCAGAGGACCGTGATGGGTTCATGGACGAGGACGGCTGTCCCGACCCAGACAACGATCAGGACGGCATCCCCGACAGCTCCGACAAGTGCCCCAACGATCCGGAGACGCTCAACGGGATCGCAGACGACGACGGCTGCCCCGATGTGGCCAGTGGCGATCGAGACGGCGACGGCATCCCCGACAGCTCCGACAAGTGCCCGGACGATCCCGAGGACAAGGACGGGTTCCAGGACTACGACGGCTGCCCTGATCCCGACAACGACCACGACGGCATCCTCGACAAGAACGACATGTGCCCGAACGAACCAGAGGACAAGGACGGCTTCGAAGACGCCGACGGTTGTCCCGATCCCGACAACGACCACGACGGCATCCTCGACGTCGACGACAAGTGCCCGAACAAGGCGGGTCCGGCGGCCAAGGGCGGCTGCCCGTGATCGTCGCGTTCGAATCGATCGACATCCCCACCTCGGGGCCGCCGGTGCGCACGTTGCTCGCGCGTCCCAAGGGCACCGAGGGCACCCGGCTCCCGACCGTGGTGATCTGGTCCGACATCTTCCAGCTCACCGCGCCGCACCTGCGCGTTCTGAGTCGATTCGCGAGCCACGGGTTCCTCGTCGTCGCCCCGGAGATCTATGCGCGCGTCGAGCCTGCGGGGACCGTCCTCGATTTCGAGCGTGATCGCGCACGTGCGCTCGACGACGCAAGCAAGGTGGAGCTCGCCTGGATCGACGAGGAGCGACGCGCGGTGCTCGATGCGCTGCGCGCACGGAGCGATGTCGGCGCCATCGGCGCGTGTGGCTTCTGCTTCGGTGGGCACCTCGCGTTTCGCGCCGCGCTCGAGCCCGAGGTCCAAGCGACGGCATGCTTCTACGCGACCGGCGTGCACGACGGAAACCTCGGCGCCGCCAAGGGCACGGCAGGCACGCTCGAGCGAGCCGCCGAGATCCGCGGCGAGCTCCTCCTCGTGTGGGGCGCGAACGATCCGCACATCCCCGCGGCCGGGCGCGCCAAGATCCACCGTGCGCTGGAGGATGCGTCCGTGCGCTACGAGACGCGCCTCTTCGACGCCGAGCACGCCTTTGCCCGCGACGAGGGACCGCGCTGGGATCCCGAGGCCAGCGATCGCGCGATTGCCGCCGCCCTCGAGCTCTTCCGACGCAAGCTTCACTGTCGCTGACGGCGCTGACGCTCTTCCCACTCGTCGAACGCGGCCTGTCGCTCACGCTCCTCGGCGGCGCGTCTCGGGTCGGCCGCACGAGCTCGACGCTCGCGCTCGTGGCGTTCCCAGAAGTCCTCGTGACCGACCGACGCCGCCTCTCGCCGCGGAACGACGTCGAGCTGGTGCTCACGGATCAAGCGACAGGCGATGACCGCCGACGTGCGCGCCTCTTCTTCGTGAGGCGATGAAGCCCGGGCAATGAGCGCCTTCACCCGCTCCACGACGTCTGCCATGCGATGCCCTAGCACATTCCCCACGCAGCATCCGAGTCACTCGATACCTGAGCACTGCCGCTAGAGCACTTCCCGTACGGGTTGATCGTTCCGGGAGGACGCGCTGGGTTCGACTCCGTCCGCGCCATCACGGGCCGCTGCGCGTCGGGGTGGTGCTCTCCAAATCGCGTAGACGAGCTTGTTCGTAGCTTCACCGTCTATACGCCATCCGCTAGCACCGTCGCGCGTAGCCCCACCCTTG
>Ga0208492_1000521_pt1 | contig 31890 bp, 26 predicted proteins | sample Subbioar_CSW14AB_FD_184820 | JGI IMG/M metagenome (GOLD analysis project Ga0208492, IMG submission 184820) | Serpentinite rock and fluid subsurface biosphere microbial communities from McLaughlin Reserve, California, USA - CR12Mar_CSW14AB (SPAdes) | ecosystem: Environmental > Terrestrial > Deep... | reverse complement strand
GCGAAAGCCGCACATTCCGCCTGGCGCAGGTGGGCAATGCCGCCATGGCGAAACCAGCTGAGCCGACGGACGCAGAGGTGCAGGCGTGGTATGACGCGCACAAGGCCAACTTCCAGCAGCCCGAACGCCGCCGCATCTCGGTGCTGACCTATTCGCCTGAAGACTTCCTCGACAAGGTCGAGCTGTCGGATGAGCAGCTGAAAGCGGAGTACGAGAAGCGCATCGCGCAGTATTCGACGCCGGAGACGCGTACGCTGGTCGAGTTCATCTCGCTGGATCGCGGCGCGTTGCAGAGCTTCATCGACCTGACCGCGCAAGGCATCACGCCGGAACAGGCGCTTGCCCAGTCGCCGAGCGTGTCGCGCACGGAATCCGCCGTGAAGCCGGACGATGTGAAGGACAAGGACCTGCGCGAACTGGTGTTCACCACGGCGGTGGGCAAGGTCTACAGCCAGCCGCTGCGGCTGGCGGACAATGAGCCGTGGAAGACGGTGATGGTCTCGGCGATCACGCCGGGGATTCCCACGCCGCTGGAGCAGATCAAGGACAAGGTTCGCCGCGACGTGACGTTCAACGATGCGGTTGGTCTCTACGAGAAATCCGCCGATCCGTTCCTCGACGCGGCCGGACAGCCGCTGGAAGACATGGCCAAGCAGTTCGGCATCCCGGTGATCCAGCTGGCGCCGGTGGACGCGCAGGCGCGCACCCAGTTCGGCGAACAGGCGCAACTGCTGACGCAGAACCAGGACTCGCTGCAGCAGCTGTTCGCGCTGTCGCCGGGCGCCATGACCAACGTGGTCGAAGGCGACAACGTGCGGACCATGTTCCGGCTCGATGAAGTGATCGCGCCCTACATCCTGCCGCTCGACGAGGTGAAGGACCGCATCAAGCTGACGATCATGAACGAGAAGGTGATGGAAGCCGCGAACAAGGCGGCGGACAGCATGGTGGCGGCCGTGAAGGCCGGCGCGACGTTCGAGAAGGCGGCGGCGGACACGAAACTGACACTGGCGCCCCAGCCGATCACCCTCCTGCGCGCAATGATGTCCCAAGCGGCGACGCGCATCGACCCTGCGGTGCTGAATGGCGTGTTTGCGCTGAAGGCGGGTGAGACCGCGGTCGTGCATGGGCGCGATGGCGGGCCGTGGGTGGCGACGATCGACAAGATCGAGCCGATCACACCGGAAATCTCGCAGATGCTGCGCGCGCAGGTGCAGGGCGAGATCACGCAATCGATCACGCGGGACCTCAACGAGACGTTCGTGTACGGCCTGCGGTCCGAGGTCGACTACAAGCGTGACGAGGCCGCCGTCGAGAAATACGTGCAGGGCATGATCGGCGACAAGGCGCAGCCATGACATCCAAGCCCGCCCCCCTCATCGTAAGGCGGCGGGTCGACGACACGGAGTCGCCGGTTTCAGCGATGCTGAAGCTGAACCCCATGTCGGCCGGGCTCGTGCTTTTCGAAAGCGTGGTCGGCGGTGAAACGCGCGGCCGGTACAGCTTCATCGGACTGGCGCCGGACCTGTGGTGGCGGGTGAAGGACGGCAAGGCCGAGACGTCGCTGACGTCCGACTTCAAGAAGATTGAAGCGACCTCTGACGACGTGATGGGTTCGCTGCGCGGCTTTATCGAGCTGTGCAAGGCGGACGGCATGGACGGGTTGCCGCCGATGGCGGCGGGGGCGTTTGGCTATCTCGGCTATGACATGGTGCGCCATGTCGAGAAGTTGCCGGCGGCGAAGCCGGACCCGAACGGCGTGCCGGAAGCGATGCTGATGCGGCCCGGCGCGGTGCTGATCTTCGACGGGGTGAAGCAGGAGATCATTCTCGCCGCGCCAGCACGGAAGGATGCGATCGCGGCCAACTCCCTGCTCGACCGGATCGAGGCGACACTCGACCAGCCAATGCCGCCCTCGCGGCCGAGCGAGGCGCCGCTGGAGAAGATCGAGTTTGCGTCGAACACAACCAAGGCGCGCTATCTCGACATGGTGGCCAAGGCGAAAGGGTACATCCACGCCGGGGACATCTTCCAGGTGGTGCCGAGCCAGCGGTTCACGGCGCCGTTCGAGCGGTCTCCGTTCGCGTTCTACCGGGCGCTGCGCCGGCTGAACCCCTCGCCTTTCATGTTCTACGTGAATTTCGGCGACTTCCAGATTTCGGGATCGAGCCCGGAAATCCTGGTGCGGGTGCGCAAGAATGTCGTGACGGTGCGCCCGATCGCCGGGACGCTGCCGCGCGGGGCGACGCCTGAGGCGGATCTTGCGAACGAGCAGAAGCTGATCTCCGATCCGAAGGAGCGCGCCGAGCACCTGATGCTGCTGGACCTGGGCCGCAACGATGTGGGCCGGGTGGCGGCGCGCGGGTCGGTGAAGGTGACGGAGAGTTTTACGATCGAGCGCTACAGCCATGTGATGCACATCGTCTCCAACGTGCAGGGCGTGCTGAAGGACGGCGAGGACATGGTGTCTGCGCTTGCCGCCGGCTTCCCGGCCGGGACGACGTCTGGCGCGCCGAAGATCAGGGCGATGGAAATCATCACCGAGCTGGAGCCCCACGCGAGAGGAGTTTACGCGGGTGGCGTCGGCTATTTTGGCGCCGGTGGCGACATGGACACATGCATTGCGCTGCGCACGGCGGTGTTCAAGGGCGGCAAGATTCACGTGCAGGCGGGCGGCGGGGTCGTGTTCGACTCGAACCCCGAGAGCGAGTTCATGGAGACGGTGCACAAGGCGAGCGCGCTGTTCCGGGCGGCAGAAGAGTCGGCGCGGTATGACCGGGGGAACAGGTGATGGCCAGTTCCCCGTTCAAGGTTCTGCTGATCGATAACTACGACTCGTTCACGTACAATCTCGTGCACTACCTGCAGGACGTCTCCGAGAAGGTAGAGGTCGAGGTGGTGCGCAACGATGCGCTCTCCGTGAAGGAGGCGCTGGCGAAAGGCGCGGATGCGATCGTGCTGTCGCCGGGGCCGTGTACACCGCAGGAAGCGGGCATCTGCATGGACCTGATTGCGGCGGCGCCGGATGACCTGCCCATCCTTGGCGTGTGTCTCGGCCACCAGGCGATCGGCGCGGTGATGGGCGGGGTTGTCGAGGGCGCGAAGGAGATCGTGCACGGCAAGGCGTGGGATGTGAAAGTGCTGGGCGGCGTGCTGTTCGAGGGCGTGCCGGAGCATGTGGAAGTCGTGCGCTATCACTCGCTGGCGATCCGGCGTGCGGGCATGCCGAACGTGCTGACGGTGGATGCCGAGACGGCGGACGGCGAGGTGATGGCGGTGAGCCATGCGACGCGGCCGGTCTATGGCGTGCAGTTCCATCCGGAGTCGATCGGCTCGCAGCATGGGCGGACGATGCTGGCAAACTTCCTGAAGAAGGCTGGGCTGGCATGAGCGAGGCTGTGCGGCGCGCAGTGCATCAGCTGGCCGATGGCAATCGTCCGTCGTCCGCCGGAATCACGGCGGCGTTCGAGGCGATCCTCGGCGGCGATACGGAGCCGTCGCTGATCGCGGCGTTCCTGATGGGGCTCCGCACGCGCGGGGAGACGGTGGACGATATCGTCGCCGGCGCGCGCGTGATGCGGGCGCATGCGCGGATGGTGAAGGCGCCGGACGGCGCGATCGACACGTGCGGCACGGGCGGTCTCGGCTGGACGTCGCTGAATACGTCGACGGCGGTGGCGCTGGTGTCAGCGGGCGCGGGCGCGGTGGTGGCCAAGCACGGCAACCGTTCGAAGAGCAAGGCGGGTTCGGCCGATGTGCTGGAGGCGCTGGGCGTCAACCTCGCGCCGAGCGATGCGCAGCTGCAGGCGTGTTTCCGCGATGCGGGCGTGGGCTTCATGTTTGCGCCGGCGCATCACGCGGCGATGAAGCATGTCGCGCCGGTGCGCGCGGCACTGGGCATCCGGACGATCTTCAACATGCTGGGGCCGCTGGCCAATCCGGCGGGCGTGAAGCGGCAGATGCTGGGCGTGTTCTCGCCGGAATGGGTGGGACCGTTCGCGGATGCGCTGCTGGCGCTGGGCGCCGAGCGGGCGATGGTGGTGCACGGCGTCGATGGCATGGACGAGATTTCGACCACGGGCGCGACGCTGGTGGCGGAGCTGAAGGATGGCGGCCTGCGCATGCAGGACCTGACGCCGGAACGGCTGGGCGTGAAGCGCGTGACGCTAGACGACCTGCGCGGTGGCACGGCGGCGGAGAATGCGCAGGCGGTGAAGGATGTGCTCGCGGGCAAGCCGGGGCCGTTCGCGGATCTCGTCGTGGTGAATGCGGGCGCGGCGATCCTGGTGGCGGGGCTGGTCGATGGCCTGCTCGACGGGATCGACCGGGCGCGCGATGCGATTTCCAGCGGCAAGGCGATGGCCGCGCTCGATGCGGTGAGGCGCGCCAGCAATGACTGACCTGCCTGATCGACTGAAAGCCATCATCGCCTACAAGCATGACGAAGTGGCCGCGCTGAAGCGCGAGCGCACGATGAGCTCGCTGCTGGCCGAGGCGAAGACGGCGAGCAAGCCGCGCGGGTTTGCCGAGGCGATCATCCGCACGGCGCGGAACGACGGCAACGCGCTGATCTGCGAAGTGAAACGCAAGAGCCCGTCGGCGGGCGACATCTCGCCGGGCCGCGACCAGGTGGCGGTGGCCAAGGATTACGAGGCGGGCGGCGCGGCCTGCATCTCCGTGCTGACGGACGGGCCGAGCTTTGGCGGCTCGCTGGCCGATATGGTGAGCGTGCGGAATGCCATCGCCCTGCCCGTGCTGCGCAAGGACTTCATGGTCGATCCGATCCAGGTGGTAGAGGCGCGGGCTGCTGGGGCGGACGCGATCCTGATCATCCTCGCCGCCGTGGACGATGCGCTGGCCAACGAGCTGCACAAGACGGCGGACGAGCTGGGCATGTCGGTGCTGCTGGAAGTGCATGACGAGGCGGAGCTGGTGCGGGCGCTCGGCCTGCCCTCGCCGCTGCTGGGCGTGAACAACCGCAACCTGCGGACCTTCACGACCGACCTCGCCGTCACCGAGGACATGGCCGACCTGGTGCCGGACCTGGCAGCGCGAGGACGGATTCTCATTTCCGAAAGCGGCGTGAAGACCCCGGACGACATCCTGCGGTTGCGGGCGTGCGGGGCGCGGGGTTTCCTGGTCGGGGAAAGCCTGATGCGGGCCGAAAATCCCGTCGAATCCGTGAGATCGATGGTCGAGGTCCGCGCTTAGGCGTTCTGCCCCCGGGACTATCCCCTTGAAGCACGTACACCGATCCCCTATCTATTAGCGGTAGGAGACGGATCAATGTCGAAACTCACAATCACCGAGTTCTTCAAGCGCTTCCCCACCGAGGAAGCCTGCCTCGATCACGTGATGAACGTCCGCTACGGGATGCGTCACACCTGCCGGAAATGTGGCGTGGTCGATGCTTCGTTTCACCGTCTCGCAAGCCGCCCGGCGTACTCCTGCTCGCACTGTGGCGCGCATGTGTACCCGTGCGCAGGGACGGTGCTGCAGGACACGCGCACGAGCCTCCAGCTGTGGTTTTACGCGATCTACCTGTTCGTCACGACGCGCCACGGCGTCAGCGGCAAGGAACTCCAGCGCCAGCTTGGCGTGACCTACAAAACGGCTTGGCGCATGGGCCACCAGCTTCGCCTGCTCATCACCGCGTCGGACGAATTCCGCATGCTCAAGGGCCACGTTGAGATCGACGAGGCTTTAGTTGGCGGCAAGGCCAAGGCTCCCAATTGGCGCGACAACAAAACCGTTGTCATGGGCATGGTCGAACGTGGCGGCCTCATCCAGACCGAGGTTGTCCCTGACCAGACGCTTGCCGTCCTGCGTGATGTGGTTCTCGAAAACGTCGAGCGCGGCTCTATCGTCTCGACCGATGAATGGCGCGGCTACTCGTTACTCACGAAGGCTGGCTATGAGCATGGCAAGGTGAACCACTCGGCCAAGGAATGGGCGAAGCGCGATCCTGATACGGGCGTCAACCACCACATCAACAGCGTCGAGAGCTTCTGGAAGCTGTTCAAGAACTCGATCCGCTCGACGCATATCCACGTCTCGCAGAAGTACATGCAGCGCTATCTGGACGAGTTCACCTTCCGGTCGAACCACCGCCAGATGGGCAACGCTATGTTTGACCTTTTGATTGCACGTTTTTAATCGCGCTCTTCAGCGCAGCGTTCACAGCGCGCGCCTCGGGATGCTCGGCGCCTAATTCCTTCAATCGCGCTTCCGCCTGCTTGATGAACTCAGGCAGGCGATTCTGCTTGATGGCGTCCGACAAGGTCAGCAGGTCATTCTTCACGGTGCGCTCCTGTCCCAGTACCCTTTAACCCATCTGCCAAAGACTGTCGCTGGCGCGTATGTGGTCGCGGGTAGGTCGCTTGGCCCCGGTTGATAGGTAGGAACGGCACCGTTCGCGAAAGCCGCAAGCGCGTCTGCTTTGTGCCTTGCGCCTACGTTTCTCAGGATTGAGTATCCGAAAACGAGGGTGCCGGTTGATCCTCGTGCTGGGTCGTCAGCGTGCCTTACGTACTCTTGTCGAAGGTTTATGACTGCGTTCAATCGGTTGTGGGTTTCCATGTAAATGCCCGCGTCGGCGCAAACCTCTAGGTGAACGTCTTGGTTGGAGCCAACGAACCAGGATTCAGGCAGGGCCAAGAAAACCACCGCAGCATTGTGTTCCGGGAGCTGCTTCATCTCCGCCTTGAGCGTGTTTTCAACCGTCTGCGGCCGATAAGCTGGCGTGTTGATGGTAGAGACCTCAACGTTGACGGTGCGCCGACGATGTCGAGCGATGAAATCGAAGTCCTGTTTTTCCTTGCCTCTCTCGTGCCTCACGCGGACGTCGAAGCCTGCTTTCTTGAACAGTGCAGCCGCAAATAGCTCTGATGCCGAGACGGTGAGATCCATCGCGGCCAGACGCTTGCACACGTTGCGAAAGCCCTTGATGTGCCGCAGTTCCCACAGCGAGTCGGCAATGCTCTGTATCCGGGCGGAGTACTGCCACGCATCTTCGGGCTTCTGGTCATCAGGAATGCGAAAGAACGGGTCCGAAGCGGGATGATTGATCGGCATCCGAGTGCAGTCTTCAATGACCATCTCTGCCGCCTTTGCATGGAAATGGTCTGGGTGGCGCCCGGCACGTCGCATGCCTTCGGCGTGGTACCGCATGAGGTGCTGTAGCCTCATTGACGGAAGCGCAACTGGCTCAGCTGCGCTCCAAGCCTTCGCTTGCTTGCGAAGGGCCCGCACTCGGTCCTTTCGGGCCGAGCCTTTCAGCAAGCCTGCGGGCTTCGGCTTCCGACTCATAGAACACCCCCTCCGAACACTCGTAGACCTCCCACTCTACGGGGAGGCTCGCGCACCAAAAATGGCGTCCTTGCGATCCGAGGGTCAGCCGTGGACCCGCCGCTATCTGCAGGAGCCGCCACTCCCGTCCGTCCGCATCGAAGTATCGGAGTCCATATTTCAACGCTGCGCCCCATTGCTAGGGGCGGTGCCGGCCTGTCCACCTATTGATGGGCCGGAGCCCTTACCTGCGTCAAGGGGATAGTCCCGTCTGCCCCAATTGACCCAAAACGTGAACGGTAGTAGAACTATCTGCGACTCAACAGTGGAGACGTAGAGCGTCATGCTGACCAAGAAACAGCGCGAATTGCTCCTGTTCATCAATGACAGGATCAAGGAGACGGGCGTTTCCCCCTCCTTCGACGAGATGAAAGAGGCGCTCGATCTGGCGTCCAAGTCCGGCATTCACAGGCTCATCACGGCCCTCGAAGAGCGTGGCTTCCTGCGTCGCCTCGCTCACCGGGCGCGGGCGCTGGAAGTGCTGAAGCTACCGGAAAGCGCCGTGCCGCAGCCCATCGGGCGCGCGCCGTTCCGCCCGAGTGTGGTGGAAGGCAATGGCGGGGCCCGCAAGGCCACTACAGCGGCTGTGGCGCGTGCGGCCAATATTCCGGTGATGGGCAAGATTGCGGCGGGTACGGCGATCGACGCCATCGAGCATGAGACGCACCGCGTGGCGGCGCCGGACGATGCGTTCGATCCGGATAATCACTACGCGCTCGAGGTTCAGGGCGAGAGCATGATCAATGCCGGCATTCTCGATGGCGACATCGTCATCCTGAAGAAGACCGAAGTGGCGCAATCCGGCGATATCGTGGTGGCGCTGATCAATGACGAGACGGCGACGCTGAAACGCTTCCGCAAGAAGGGCGGCTCGATTGCGCTGGAGGCGGCGAACCCGGCCTTCGGCACGCAGATTTTCGGGCCGGACCATGTGAAGATCCAGGGCAAGCTGGTGGCGCTGGTACGCCGGTATCACTGAGCCGGGCTGAGTTCGGAATTTGACGGTGAAGCGGCGTCCTCTACGGGCGCCGTTTTGCTGTCTGGCGTGTCGGTTGCGGGCGGGGCCTTCGAGGATGCTTTGCGCGGCTTGGCGGACGGCTTTGCTTTTGGGACGGGCGTGTAGAGCGGCTGGGTCCATGGCCGGTTGCGCTGGGGATCGGCCGGGGTGAGCACGAGTTCGCCAACAGCTGTGCGCTCGATGACGGCGCCGAGGCCGATGAGATCGCAAGGGGCGAGCGCGAGGGGTGGGCCGGTTGGCGAGGTGATCGTGAGCTGGGCGGAGGTCTTGCACGCTGGTGGAGCGGGGGTGGCGGCGGGCGCGAGCGCGGGTGTTGGCGTGGGCGCTGCGACTGGCGTGATCGTCGCCTGCCCGGCTTCGGCATCCAGCACGCAGCCGGCGCCTTTGCCAGGGCATGGGGATTTCAGGATCACGTCGCCGATGATGAGAGGGTTGAGGCCGTTGTCGCCGCGCCAGTCGGCGAGTTCGGTCCAGCCTTCCGTCTGCTTCAGGAAAACGGTGCCGTCATTGGCGATGTAGCCGGTGGCTTGCGGCGCGGAGAGCCAGACGGCGACGGCAGCGGTGGCGGGGATCAGCGCGAAGATGCGGCCGCGACGGTAGAGCACGCAGAAGAGCGCGATGGCGGTGGCGGCGAGCGCCATGCCGGCGCCGTCGAGGCGCGGGAGATCGACTTCGGGGCTGAGTTGCACGGAATAGTGCGCGATCCAGATCACCAGTTCGAGGCTCTTGCCCATCAGCCAGAGGAAGGGATCGGCGAGGCCGAGCGGCGCGGCGATCGCCGCGAGGGCAGCGGCGGGGGTGGTCCAGAGGGTGATGATCGGCGTCGAGACGATGTTGGCGATGACGCTGAACAGGGCGGCGCGATCAAAATGGTGGAGCGCGAAGGGCATCGTCGCGAGCGACGCGACGAAAGAGGTCGCGGTGGCGGCGACGAACCAGCCGCCAATACGTGTGAAGATGCCGGGACGTTCGAGGCGCTCGAGCTTCGGCCAGATTTCATAGAGAGCGATGAGGGCGGCGGAGGCGGCGAAGGACATCTGGAAGCCAGGCGTGACGACGGCTTCGGGCTGCAGGATCACCACGATGGCCATGGCGATGGCGAGGGAGCGCAGGGAGAGTGCGGGGCGATCGAACAGCTTTGCGCCGAAGCCGATCATGGCGATGACGTAGGCGCGCTGGGTGGCGACCTCCATGCCGGAGACCGCGAAGTAGAGCGTGCAGGCGATGATGGCGGCGAGGGCTGCGGCCTGGACAGCTGGGATGCGGAGGGCGAGCGGTTCGATCAGCGGCCAGGTGAAGCGGATGAGGAAGAAGATCATCCCGCCGACCAGCACCATGTGGACGCCGGAGATCGAGAGCAGGTGCGCGAGGCCGGAGAGGCGCAGGGCTTCGGCATCTTCGGGCGTGATGAAGCTGCGGTCGCCGGAGACCATGGCGGCGGACATGCCGCCGCCTTTCTCGCCGGCAGCTTCGTGGACCTTCTCGGCGAGCGCGCGGCGGATAGCGCCGAGCCAGTTGAACACCGTGTCGGTAGGGTGTGACGGCGGGCGGATGGCGAGCGGCTGGCATTGGCCGATGGAGAAGCCGACGGCGCCGAGTTGCTGGAACCAGGCGTCGCGGTGGAATTCATAATCGCCGGGCACGACGGGGCGTGGCGGCGGGGAGAGGATGGCGCGGCAGGCGACCCCCCTGCCCGGCGTGAAGCCCAAGTCGCCCTTGAAGCTGAAGCGGACGAAGCGGGGCGTCTGGGCGGGGGTGAGGCCCTCGATGCTGCGCACATCGATGCGGACGCGGCGGCTGCGTTCGCTGGCGTCGATCTCGGCGATGACACCCTCGATGCGGACGGGGCCGATCTGTTCCTTCAGGATGGGGGCAGCGATCTGTGTGGCGCGCACCTTTCCGGCCAGCGCGCCGATGCCGAGGCAGGCGATGAAGGCGATGGCGAGCGGCAGCAGGCCTGCGCCCCGGCGGCGGACGAGCACCCAGATCAGGGAGGGGATGGCGGCTGCGGCAGCCAGCAGCTCCCAGCCGGGCTCGTCCGGGGCGACCATATAGGCGGCTGCGCCAGCTGCTAGCGCGAGGGGCAGCAGGAGGGGCCAGCGGAGGGCCTGATCGTGGAGCGCACCCTTCAGAAAGCCCCCAATTGACCCCGGAAAGCCGGGGCGCGGGGCCTCGGGGGAAAGGGTTGCCATGGAAGGAGCGGATGTGGTCTTCAGGGCCCGCGCTCCGCTGGCCGGATGCGCGGCAAACTCCTGAGTTGGACCCTGATGACGGTAGTCACCCGCTTCGCCCCCTCCCCGACCGGCTACCTCCATATCGGAGGCGCGCGGACGGCCCTGTTCTGTTGGCTATATGCCCGGGCGAAGGGCGGCAAGTTCCTGCTTAGGATCGAGGATACGGACAAGGAACGCTCCACGCAGGCGGCGATCGACGCGATCCTCGATGGGCTGAACTGGCTGGGGCTGGGCGGGGACGAGCCGCCGGTGCTGCAGTCGGAGCGCGCGGGGCGGCATGCGGAGGTGGCGCACGAGCTGGTGAAGCGCGGGGCGGCGTATCATTGCCCAGTGCCGGCGGAAGAACTTCAGGCGCGACGCGATGAGGCCGAGGCGCTGCAGAAGAAGAAAGCTACCGAGGGATCGCTGTCGGATGCCGAGGCGGCGCGGATGGCGGAGCTGCTGAAACCGTTCCGGTCGCCGTGGCGCGACCCGGCGAAGGCGTTGCCGGCGGGTGCGCCGACGGTGGTGCGGCTGCGCATGCCGGATACAGGCGAACTGACGGTGAGCGATCATGTGCAGGGCACGGTCTCGCGCAGCTATGCCGATCTCGACGAGCTGATCCTGCTGCGCTCGGACGGAACGCCGACCTACATGCTGGCGGTGGTGGTGGACGATCACGACATGGGCGTGACGAACGTGATCCGGGGCGACGATCACTTCCTGAACACGTTCCGGCAGCTGCCGATCTATCACGGTATGGGGTGGGCCCAGCCGGAGTATGCGCACGTGCCGCTGATCCACGGGCCGGATGGCAAGAAGTTGTCCAAGCGCCATGGCGCGACAGCGGTGGACGAGTATCGCGACCAGCTGGGCTACCTGCCGGAGGCGATGCGCAACTACCTGCTGCGGCTGGGCTGGAGCCATGGCGATGACGAGATCATCTCGGACGCGCAGGCGATTGAATGGTTCGATCTGTCCGGGTTGAACAAGGCGCCGGCGCGGCTGGACTTCGCAAAGCTGGATTCCGTGAACAAGCACTACATGGCGCTGGCGGACGACCAGCGGATCTACGACCTGTGGGCGGCGCGGCCGGAGGCGGCCGGGCTTTCCAGTGATGAGACGGATCGCATTCAGGCGGCCATCGGCCACCTGAAGACGCGGGCGGCCAATATCGTGCAGGTGAGCGAGCAGGCAAAGTTCCTGACGAACATCCGGCCGATCCAGCTGAGCGGAAAAGCCGCAGACCAGGTGAACGCCGAGGCGAAGGCTCGGCTGGCGGCGCTGCTGCCCGGGCTGGAGGGGCTCACGGAATGGTCAGAGCCTGTTATCAAGGAAGAACTTGCCCAATTCTGCGCCGCAAACGGCATTGGCATGGGAAAAATCGGCCCTGCGCTCCGGGCCGTGCTTACCGGAGGGGCCCCCGCGCCCGATATTGCTCTTGTGCTGGCGTTGCTAGGACGTAATGAAGCTTTCGCACGTATCAGGGACCATGCTCAGGCGGCTGCCTGAGCCATCTGACGTGCAGCCATATTGAGGAGACCCGGTCGATGCAAAACAAGGTGAAACCCAACGGCAAGGCGAGCATCACCGCCAACGGGAAAACCGTGGAATTGCCGGTGTATGCCGGAACCGTCGGACCGGACGTGATCGACATCGGCAAGATGTACGCCCAGACGGGCATGTTCACGCTGGACCCCGGCTTCACCTCGACCGCCAGCTGCGAAAGCCAGATCACCTACATCGACGGCGACCAGGGCGTACTGCTGCACCGCGGTTACCCGATCGAGCAGCTGGCCGAGAAATCCAGCTTCCTCGAAGTCTGCTACCTGCTGCTGCACGGCGAGCTGCCGAACGCTGCCGAGAGCGCGGAATTCAACAACACGATCACGCGCCACACGATGCTGCACGCGCAGTTCGATCGCTTCTTCGAAGGCTTCCGCCGCGACGCGCACCCGATGGCCATCATGTGCGGCGCAGTCGGCGCCCTGTCGGCCTTCTACCATGACTCCACGAACGTGGACGATCCGATCCAGCGCAAGGTCGCCCAGCATCGCATGATCGCGAAGATGCCGACGATCGCGGCGCGTGCGTTCAAGTATCACGCGGGCCAGCCCTTCGTGAGCCCGCGCAACGAACTCGACTATGCGTCGAACTTCCTGCGCATGTCGTTCGCCGTGCCGGCGGAAGACTACAAGGTGAACCCGGTTCTCGCCCGCGCGATGGACCGCATCTTCATCCTGCACGCCGATCACGAACAGAACGCCTCGACCTCCACCGTGCGCCTTGCCGGTTCGTCTGGGGCAAACCCGTTCGCGTGCATCGCGGCCGGCATCGCCTGCCTGTGGGGCCCGGCGCACGGCGGCGCCAATGAAGCCGCGCTGCAGATGCTGCAGGAGATCGGCACGGTCGATAACGTCAAGAAGCACGTCGAGAAGGTGAAGAACAAGGTCGACGGCGTTCGCCTGATGGGCTTCGGCCACCGCGTCTACAAGAACTACGACCCGCGCGCGAAGGTGATGTCGCAGACCTGCAAGGAAGTTCTTGCCGAAGTCGGCATCAACGATCCGCTGCTGGAAGTCGCGATGGAGCTTGAGCGGATCGCGCTGTCGGACGAGTACTTCATCGAGAAGAAGCTCTACCCGAACGTCGACTTCTATTCGGGCATCACGCTGCGCGCGATGGGCTTCCCGACCTCGATGTTCACGGTGCTGTTCGCGCTGGCCCGCACGGTCGGCTGGATCGCCCAGTGGGAAGAGATGACCACGGACCCGACGCAGCGCATCGGCCGCCCGCGCCAGATCTACACGGGCGCCGCTCGCCGCGACTACGTCGCCATGGGCGACCGCAAATAGGTTTCCGGCAGACCGGAATGGAAAGGGCGGCTCGCGAGGGCCGCCCTTTTGTTTGTGCGGTTTGATCAGGACAAGCGCAGGATCGTCTCCGCCGAGATCACCGCCGCCGGCTTTCCATCCCCCGCCATGATGCGGATGGCGTCGCGCTGGCCTGAGCGTTGCGCCTCCAGCACGGCGGGATTGTGCAGCCGGTCGATGGCGGACTTCGCGATAAGGTCGGCGCGGAAACGGGTCTGGATGAATTCCGGGATCAGCTCGCGATTGGCGGCGACGTTGACCAGCGCGGAGTATTTCGACTTGAAGAGGAAGGCGCGCAGCAGCGCCCAGGTAATCCAGCCGAGGCGGTAGCCGGTAACGACGGCGGCGCCCTGGGCCGCAAGCTCTGTGGTGACGGTGCCTGAGCAGGCGATGGCAACGGTCATGGCGGCGTAAGCGTCGGCTTTTTCGGCTTCGTCGCGGATCAGGATGACGGGATAGGGCTGGAGCTTTGCCTGACGTTCAACTTCGGCGGCGACGCTGGGGGCGACCATGCCGACGACGTGGCTACCGGGCGTGGCGCGGTGCGCCTGCCCTGTCGCGTCGAACAGCGTAGGCGCGACGCGGCGCATCTCCGCATTGCGGCTGCCGGGCAGGAGGCCGATCACCGGGGCGTCGGCGGGGATGCTGTGGCGCTGGCGGAACGCGGCGCTGTCGCCCTTCGGAAGGCGGTGAAGCGCGGGGTTGCCGATGACAGTCGTGGGAAGGCCCCACTTCACGTAGAAGGGCTGTTCGAACGGGTGGATGCACAGGAGATGATCCACCCATTGCGCGAGGACGCGGGCGCGGCCGGGGCGCGTGGCCCAGACCTGCGGGCCGATCAGCTTGATGCGCTTGGCGCGGACGCCACGCAGCTTCAGCGCGCGGGCGAGACGCCACATGAAGCCCCAGCTGTCGATGAGGACGACGCTTTCGGGATCGGCTTGCGCGATCACGTCGGCACAATCTTCGACGGCTTTCTTCACACGATCGTACGCCTTGAGACCTTCAATCAGGCCGAGAACGGCCAGGCCCGACATGTCGACGTCGGTGTGAGCGCCGCGCGTCTTCATGCGCTCGCCGCCGATGCCGGAAATCCGGATGTCAGGCTGCATCGCGCGAAGCGCATCAATGACATCTGCGCCGATGGCGTCGCCGGAGTCTTCCGCCGCGACCAGGAAGACGTGGGTCACGAGACTTCGACCTCGGTGAAGCCGTAGATGAAGATGCCAGCCGCATCCGCAGCGGCAGCGACCTGCTCGCGATCCACGACGAGCGCCGCGCCGGCTTCCACAGCGATACCGGCGAGGCAGGCGCGCGCGGCGCCTTCAACGGTGGTGAGCCCGATGGTCGGGAGGTCGATGCGGCGTTCCTGCTGCGGCTTGGGTCGCTTCACGAGGACGCCGCGAGGAAGCCCCGGCGTGCCGCGGATTTCGGGAACGAGATCCGGGATGCGAGCGAGCATGCGGTCCGTGCCTTCCTGCGCTTCGACGGAAAGGATCAGGCCGGAACAGGAGATGGCGCCCTGCCCGATTTCGAGCGAGCCGGAGATTTTTGCGACCTCGGCGGCGCGGCGGATATCCGGCCAGTGGTCCACCGATGGGAGCAGCTTGCCAAGCGGACCGGCGGTGACGCGCAGGTCGTCCAGCACATCGTCCGCGCCGATGATGCGGAAGCCGGCGTCAGCGAAAATGTCCATCACGGCGCGCAGGAGCGCGTCATCGCCCTTGCGGGCAGCGGCGAGGATTTTCGGGAGCGATTGCACGCCCTTGAGATCAAGCTTCAGCGTGGAGAAATCCGGGCGCTTGATCGAGCCTGCGAAGACCATCTCCTCGGAGCCCTCACTGCGCATCAGCTGCATGAGGCGGCCGAGTTCGCCGACGGACAGTTCGGGGCCACTGAACTCCGTGACCAGGGCCGGATCGACAAAGCCCTTGAGACCTACGACCAACGGGTTCCGTCCGGTGCGGCGCGCCTGTTCGGCGACGCGACGGGGGAGATCGCCGCCCCCGGCGACGACTGTGAGGCGGCCGGCGGACATCAGTTGCTTCTCGGGATGCAGAGCGGGCGCTTGTCCCCGGCGGCGATGAAGTCCAGCACGCGCTTCACTTCGGGAACATGCGAGCTCGTTTCGCTGACGCGGTCGAAACGGTCCTGGAAATAGCCTTCACCGTGGAAGAGGTCGCGATAGGCACCGCGCAGCGTGTGGATCGTCTCGCGCGTGGCGCCGCGGCGCTTCAGGCCGACAATGTTGAGGCCGTGCAGGTAGCCATGGTTGTCGACCATCCCATACGGGATCACGTCGCCGACCACTGCTGAAGAACCGCCGATGAAGGCGCCAAGACCGATCCGTCCGAGCTGGTGAACGGCGCAGTTGCCGCCGAGAATGACGAAATCGTCGATGGTGGAGACGCCGCCGCACACAGCATGCGTCGAGAAGATCACGTTGTTGCCGATCAGGCCATCATGGCCGACATGGCTGTTGTTCATCAGCATGCACTTGTTGCCGATGACTGTCTGGCCACGGCCCTGCACCGTGCCGAGATGCAGGATGCAGCCCTCGCGGATCAGGCAGTCTGTGCCGACGATCAGCTTGGTGTCCTCGCCCTTGTACTTGGTATCCTGCGGCGCGCCCCCGAGGGCGGCAAAGGGCGACACCACCGTGCGGGCGCCAATCGCGGTCGAGCCGGCGATCGACACGTGCGAGATCAGGCGGACGTTCTCATGCAACTGCGCGCGGCCCGAGACCACGCAGAACGGGCCGACCTCGACGCCGTCGGCCAGCTCGGCGCCCTTGTCGACGATGGCGGTAGGATGAATGCTGACAGCCATTTATGCCGGCGCCCCTGGCCGGTTTCCCGGCTGTTATTCCTTGATCTGGGAACGCTTTTGCGCTGCCCGCGCGAGCCATGCAAGCTCGCGCATCCAGGTGCGGATCGGCTTGGCGGGATAGCCTGCAAACGTTTCACCGGCTGGCACGTCTCCGAGCACCGCAGCCCCAGCGGCAACCCGCGCGCCGGGGCCTACAGTAACGTGGTCCTTGAGGCCGACGCGCCCGCCGAACTGGACGCCATCGCCCACCTGGGACGAGCCGGAAACGCCGGCAAAGGCTGCCATTACGACGTGGGAGCCGATGCGGCAGTTGTGACCGATATGGCAGAGGTTATCGATGTGGGTGCCCTCGCCGATCACGGTGTCTTCCAACAGACCGCGGTCGATGCAGGAGCTGGCGCCGATCGACACGCCGTTCTGGATGATGACCCGGCCGAAATGGGGGGTGAGGCGCGCCCCTGCCCCGCCTGCGGCCAGACCAAAGCCTGCCTCGCCGATGACCGATCCGGGATAGAGGATCACGCCGTCGCCGATCAGGGCGCAGCGGACGCTGGCGTTGGCGCCGATCACCGTGCGCGCGCCGATCTGGACGCCGGGGCCGATAACGGCGTTCGCGCCGATGCGGGCCTGCGGGCCGATGGCTGCGCCGCGGCCCACCACCACGCCGGGCTCCAGGACGGCGGTGGCGGCGATCTTCGCGGTGGGATGGATGGAGGGGGCGCCGGGTTCCAGCGTGCGCAGGCGCACCAGCTGGTCGGCCACCTGCGCGAACTTCGCGCGCGGGTGGGAGACGATGATGACGGCCGGACCGTCGGGGATCGCGGTGGCGGCTTCGTGGGACGCGAGGCAGATGCCGGCGGACTTTGCGCGCGCGGCCTCGCGGGCTTCTTCGACGAAGACGAGATCCGGGGCGGCGGCGGTGGCGGCGGGCGCCAGCGAGCTGACCATCCGCGCCGGGTCTCCTGCCGAAACAGCGGCGCCGACCAGGGCCGCAATGCCGGAGGCAGAGAGGGGCTGTGGAACCTCGTAGAACCTGAGATCGATCACAGCCCCGCCTTCACGTTACAGATTACTGGCCGGCCGGCTTGGGCGCGTTGGCCTGGGCGGGCGGCGGCGGCAGCGCGGCCTTGAGGGCTTCGATCGTCGGGACCGTGGCGTCGAGGCGTGCGACGACCTTGGCGGTCAGGTCGATCGAGTCCTTGGTGTAGAGCGTCGAGGGATAGCTCAGCACGATGTCGGCGTTGGCTTCCTTGGAGACGGTGTCCACGGCGCGCATCATCACGGCGTAGAAGGCATAGTTGTAGCCGGTGTCCTGCTTCTCGACGGTGGCGTTGAGAGCGTTCTGCTTCTGCTGAAGCTCGTTCGCCTTCTTGCTGAGGCCTTCGACGCGCGCCTTGAGCGTCGGGTTGGACTCCAGCGCTTCCCTGGTGAGGGACTGGGTCTGCGGCTTCAGGGCGGCGGCCTCGGTCTCGACCTCGGTCTTCAGCGTCTTGAGGCCAAGCTGATCGATGCCCTTGTTGGCGAGATCCTGCAGGGCGCCATCGAGCGCCTTGCCCAGCTTGGAATTGGCGCGGACTTCCTGCTCGTTCACGACGAACACTTTCGTCTGGGCCATGGCGACGCCGGCCATGTTGCTCAGCCCGACCAAAAGGGCGCCGACGAGGACGATGCTGCGGACTTTCATAACGCTAGAACCTTGTGTTGGTGGCGAACCGGAAGCTTTCCGTCCGGTCGTATTCTTCAGACGAGAGAATCTTTGCGAAGTCGAAGCGGATAGGGCCGAAAGGCGAGTCCCAGCCGATGGAAAGACCGGCGCTGGCGCGAAGGCTGGCGCTGTCGTCCACGCGATCGACCGTGAATGCGTCCTGTTGCTGGCGACGGTCGCGGTCGGCCTTGTCGAGAATTCCGAGCGTACCGACATCGACGAAGAACGCCCCATCCAGTCCGAACTCTTCCGGAACATACGGCAGGGGGAAGGCCAATTCAAAGGACCCAATCGCATATGCCTTGCCGCCCAGCGAGTTGAGCGGGATGACCTGCGCTGGCAGCACGTTGCCGTCGGCGTCGCGGGCGACGGTGTCGTAGATCAGGCGGCCCGAGTCATCGACGACCTGGGTTCCATCACTGTTGAGACGGGGGACCGAGAAGTCCGGCGGCGACACGCCAACGGCGAGCGCAAGGAATGGAGTCTCGCACGACGTATTCGTGAGCGCACAGTTTTGAGAGTTCGCGTACTGGTAACGCACTTCGCGCGGACCCATGCCGGCCTGGTCGAAGCCACGGAAGGAGTTGCCGCCCTTGAAGAAGCGGTCGTTGATGCGGATGCCTTCGTCGCCCCAGCTTTCGATGTAGCCGATCTCGAGGCGCGAGCGCAGCGTCCAGCCCGGCGCGAAGCCGTGATAGATCGAGCCCTCGAACTCGTTGCGCAGGTAGTTCACGTCGCCGCCAAGGCCGGCGATGTCCTGGCTGAAGTTGAGGTTGAAGCCGCGCGTTGGCTCCAGATAGTCGTTCGTGCGGTTCATCTGGATGGAGTAGCCGACCGACGATGTCAGGCGGTCGCCGCGCTGGTCGCAGAGCGAGGAGCGGAAGAAGGCGGTGGTGGTGCAATCCGTCTTCGTGCCGTCATTGACCTCGCCAGCCTGAAGCTCGTCCAGCTGGAGGTTGTCGTTGCGCAGGCGGTAGCGCAGGTGCAGCTGGTCCGTATCCGAGAGCGGGAACAGCAGGCGGCCGCCAGCGCCGATGATCGAGTTCTGGAAGCCCGCGAGATCGAAGAAGTCCGACTGCGTCATGAACAGGTCGGCGCCGACGGCGAGGTTGCGGTCCTGGAATTTCGGCTCAGTGAAGCGGAATTCGATGTCCTGCTGGCGCGACGTCGTCTGGATGCGGGCCGAGAGGAACTGGCCGCGGCCGCGGAAGTTGCGCTGCTGCGCCGAGGCGCTGAACAGGAAGGCGTCCTGCGAGGAGAAGCCGGCCGAGAATGCCAGTTCGCCGGTCGCCTGCTCTTCCACCTTCACCTTGATGACGGTGCGGTCCGCCGTTGAGCCCGGCTCGTCGTTCACTTCCACCTTGTCGGGGGTGAAGAAGCCGAGCGACCGGATGCGGTTCTTGGCATTGTCGAGCTGGACCGGGTTGTACTGGTCGCCCTCGGCCACGCGGATCTCGCGCCGGATGACGCGATCGAGCGTCTGCGTGTTGCCCTGGATGTCGATGCGCTCGACGTAGACGCGGGCGCCCTCGTCCACCTCGAACGTGAGGCCGATGGTGTGGTTGACCGCATCCCGCACTTCGCGCGGACGGATCGACACGTTGGCGTAGCCGGCGATACCTGCGGCAAAGGTCAGCGCGTCGATGGCGTCCTGGATGTTCTTGGACTTGAACTGGTCGCCCTTCTTCATCGGCAGGAACAGCGCGAGGCGTTCGCCCGACAGCTTCTCGAGCTGGGTCGAAACCTTGAGGTCGCCGAAGGTGTATTTCTCACCTTCATCGATCGTGAAGGTGAGATAGAAGTCGCGGCGGTCCGGGGTCAGTTCGGCGACCGACGAGATGACGCGGAAGTCGGCGAAACCTTCGTTGGTGTAGAACTCGGTGAGCTGCGAGCGGTCGTACTCGACCTGGCCGGGGTTGTAGTTGTCCGACTTCTCGAAGAAGCGCCACCAACGCGACTGGCGCGTCGTGATCTCGCGACGCAGACGATCGTCGGCGAACGCCTCGTTGCCGATGAAGTTGATCGAGCGCACGCCCGTGGTCGGGCCTTCGTCGATCACGAAGATCAGGTCGGCGCGGTTCTGCGGCAGCACCTTGTACTGCGGCGTCACCGTCGCGGCGAAACGACCGGCGCGGCGATAGACTTCGAGGATGCGCTGCACGTCCTGCTCAACGCGCGACAGCGTGAAGGTCTGGCGGGGTTCGGCCTCGGTCTCTTCCTCGAGACGGTCGGTGGTGACCGCATTGTTCCCCTCGAACATGATGCGGTTGATGATCGGGTTCTCGAGCACGCGGATGACGAGGTCGTTGCCGCGCGTTTCGATCTGGATGTCGGCGAACAGGCCGGTGGCGCCGAGCGCGCGCACCGAGAGGCCGATACGTTCTTCATCGAACGGGTCGCCGGGGCGGACCAGCAGGTAGGACTGGACCGTGCGTGATTCGATACGCTGGTTACCCTCGACCAGGATGCGGCCGATGATCTGGGGTTGCTGAGGCTGCTGTCCCCAGGCCTGGCCGTTAGGCGCAAAGTCCTGAGCGGCGGCAATAGCGCCGGCCGATGCAGTCAGCGCCAGCGCGCTCGCAAACCAAGACCGCATCGAAACCCCTCAAACGACTAACAAACCACCACATACACGGGCCGCTGGCGGCGGCCTTCTTTAGGCGTCTTATGACTACATGCCGGTCAAAAGCTCAACTCCCCCCAGGCAGCCTGAGGGCGTCCTGGAAGGTGATAACCAGCGCAAAGCCGGCCAAACAGACAAGTCCAATTGTCAGTCCGACGTTCTGAACCTTCTCGGGTAGAGGCTTTCCGGTCGCAGCCTCGGCCAGGGTCATGACAACCGCCCCTCCATCGAGGACCGGAACCGGCAGAAGATTGAAGAATCCGACCCCAACGGACAGCATGGCGGCCAGCTGGAACAGCATCCAGAACAGATCGGCCATTTTCTCGCCCAGAGAGATATCCTTCTGGGCCATGGTCATTTCGGTGACCCCGCCCGTGAGGTGGAGGATACCAAGCGGACCTGACAGCTTTTCGATGCCTTCCTTGCCCGTGATCAACCGGCGGAGGACGTTGAAGGTCTGGCCGATCGCGTCGCCGGTGCGCTGCACGCCGTATCCGACCGCCTCGATGGGATTGAGCCCGCGGATCGAGGTATCGCGCTGGGCGAGGCCAAGGCCGATCTGACCGACCTTCTGCTTCATGCGAAGGGCTTCGTCCGTCACCTCGGTCTCGACCGGGGTAGCGGTCAGCGGCACCACGGCGTCGCCACGCTTGACGCTGTAGTTGACGCCCTCACCCGAGCTGAGCTGGGTCGCCATGATGACGTCGCCAGAGGTGGTCACCCGGCGGCCGCCGGCCTCCACGATGACGTCACCGGCCTGAAAGCCCGCTTTTTCGGCGGCGCCGCCGGCGACGACGCCGGTCACGTAGACTTCCTGGGCCTGCGGTACGCCGTGCACGAAGCCGAGAACGCCGAAGGCGAGAATTGCGAAGATGAAGTTGGCGAACGGACCGCCGAGCGAGACGGCAATGCGCTGCCACGGATTGAGAACAGTGTACGGGCGGCCGACGAGGATCTGGTTGTCATAGAGGGTCGTTTCGACGCCCTCTTTTGCCGCGGCCGGTTTCGGCAGGGATTCCGCCATCCGGCGGGCCTGCGCTTCGGTTTCGACGGTTTCGGGAGTTTGCGCGCCGACATCCTGCGGCAGCTGCATCTCGCCTACGAATTTCACGAAGCCGCCGAGCGGCAGCCAGTTGATGCGCCAGCGCGTCCCGCGACGGTCGCGCTTTTCCCAGATCGGATTACCGAAGCCGATGGCGAAGGATTCCACGGCGGCGCCGAACAGGCGGCCGACCCAGTAGTGACCAAGTTCGTGGACAGTGATCACCGCCGAAATGAGCAGGAGGAATAGCGGCGCGTAGGTCAGAACCCAGAGGATCACATCCATAGGCGCGCGTCCTTCATCGACCAGTGCACAATCATATCAAGCAGCTATGCGAAGCTTTTCGAGCGTCCGCTGACGTACCCAGCGGTCGAGGTCGTAGACCTCGTCGAAGGTGGCGGGACCAGAGGTCCCGGCGTGGCTGTTAAGGAAATCCTCGAGCACCTGCTCTGCCACCTCAGAAATCGTCAAAAAGCCTATGCGTCGCTGCAAGAAGGCCGCCACTGCGACCTCATTGGCCCCGTTCAGTACGACTGGTGCGCCGCCCCCTGCGGAAACCGCCGTCCTCGCGAGCCTTAACGCTGGGAAGCGCTGGGGGTCAGGAGGCAGGAAATCCAGCCTTCCAATCTTGGCTAGATCAAGGCGCTCAAGCCCCGGCAGGGGCATGCGGTTGGGCCAGGACAGGGCGTATGAGATGGGGGTCCGCATGTCCGGAAGTCCCAGCTGCGCAAGGACGGAACCGTCATCATAGGCCACCAGCGAATGGATGATCGACTGGGGGTGGACCAGCACATCGATGCGACTTTCGGGCACATCGAAGAGGTAGGCCGCCTCGATGAGTTCCAGCCCCTTGTTCATCATGGTTGCTGAGTCGACCGAGATCTTGGCCCCCATGTCCCAGTTGGGGTGGGCGCAGGCCTGTTCGGGCGTGGCGGCAGCCATCTCGGCTTGGCTAACGTCGCGGAATGGGCCGCCGGATGCGGTCAGGATCAGCTTCTCGACCCGGGCGGGGCGATCCAGCACTTGGAAGATCGCATTGTGCTCCGAATCGATGGGGAGGAGCCGGGCCCCTGCCCGCCTGGCCTCAGCGCGCAGCAGGGCGCCGGCGCAGACCATGCTTTCCTTGTTGGCCAGCGCGATGTTCGCGCCCTGCCGGACGGCGGCGAGCGTGGCCGGCAGGCCCGCGATGCCCACAATGCCGGCGACCACCACATTGGCGGGGCGGGCGCCGGCTTCGGCGACGGCGTCGGGACCCGCGGCGGCTTCGATGCCTGAGCCTGCAAGCGCGTCCTTGAGGGCGGCATAGCAGCTGGGGTCGGCGATCACGGCGAGCTCGGCCCGCGCGGCGATGGCGGCACTGGCGAGCGCCTGGACATTCGTGTTGGCGCTGAGCGCCACGACCTCGAATGCGGGCGCGCCGGGCCCCTGCGTGGCGATGACGTCGAGGGCCGAGACCCCGATCGAGCCGGTAGCGCCGAGAACGGATACGCGGACCGGATCGGTCATTGGCCACCCACGATGGTAAGCATCGGCAGGAAGGACGGCAGGAAGCGCGCGATGAGGGCTGCGGCAACGCTGGCGGCCATCAGGCCATCGAGCCGGTCGAGCACGCCGCCATGGCCCGGGATGAAGCCGGACGTATCCTTGACGCCGTAGAGACGCTTGAAGCGCGACTCCAGCAGGTCACCCGTCTGCGAGACGACGGAGAGCAGCAGGCCGAAGGTCAGCCAGTGCAGGAAGTCGCCATTGCCCGCGCGCGCGATAGCGGCGCCGGCGAGCCCCGCGCACACCAGCGCGCCGATGGCGCCGGTCCACGTCTTGTTCGGGCTGTCACGCGGGCTGAGCAGCGGACCACCAAAGCCACGGCCGGCGAAGTAGGCGCCGATGTCGGTCATCCAGACGATGCCGAGAACCGCGAGCAGCAGGTATTCGCCGCCGGGCGCGAGTTCACGGATCCAGACGAAGCAGCCGAACGGCAGGCTGGTGTAGATCGCGCCGAACGCCACCGAGCTCATCGATCCCTTGCCGACGAAGGTAAAGAGGCTAGCAATGGCGCAGCCCACGAGGGCAGCAAGCGCCACGGCCTCCAGACCATGGGGCGCAGCGAAGACAGCGGCAGCGGAGGTGAGGCCAAGCGTGGTGTATTGCGCGTAGCGGACCCAGCGGACTTCAGTCTGCGCCGCCATGCGTGTCCATTCGAACGCCGCGACGATGCCGCAGGCCGCCGTCGCCAGCAGCAGGCCGAGCCCGCCCGCGTAAACTGCCCAACCGCCGAGGGGCGCAAGCACGCACGCGGTCGCGACGCGCATGATGATCTCGCGCCGCCCGCCCCGTTTCGCCTTCCCCTCAGGCGCCAAGGCCGCCAAACCGTCTGTCGCGCCGCCGGAACGCATCAATCGCCTTCTCGAGGCTCTCCCTGTTAAAGTCTGGCCACCAGACATCCATGAACATCAGCTCGGCATAGGCCCCGCTCCAGAGCAGGAAGTTGCTCAGCCGAAGTTCGCCGCTTGTGCGGATAACGAGATCGGGGTCCGGGGACTCGCCCGACCAGATCATGCGCGAGATCATCGCTTCGTCGATCTGGTCCGGCTTCAGCTGTCCCGCTTCGACCAGACGCGCCATCTCGCGCATCGCGACGACGAGTTCGCCCCGGCCGCCATAGTTGAACGCGATGTTGAGCGTGAGACCGGTGTTGTCCTTCGTCGTTTCCGCCGCGTGATCGATCAGGCCGAGGATGTCCTCGCTGAGACCCACGCGTGAGCCGAGGACGCGCACCCGGACATTGTCGCGGTGCAGGCGCGCGAGGTCGCGCTTCACGAACAGGCGGAGGAGATCGAACAGCGCATCGATCTCCGTCTGCGGACGGTTCCAGTTCTCGGTCGAGAAGGAGAAGACAGTGAGATGCGTCAGGCCGAATTCGCGCGCCGCTTCCACGGCGGTGCGCAGAGCCTCGACGCCAGCCTTGTGACCCAGCGCGCGTGGCAGGCCACGCGCCTTCGCCCACCTGCCATTGCCATCCATGATGATGGCAACATGCTTCGGGGACGACCGCAGGGTCGCCACGTCAGCATTCGGCGAGGAGGGTTTGGGCTCGCTCACACCTGCATGATCTCTTCGGCTTTGTGCTTCAGGAGATCGTCAATCAGCTTGGTGTGGTGATCGGTGGCCTTCTGGACTTCGTTCGATTTGCCCTTGGCCTGATCTTCGCTCATCCCGCCGGCTTTCTCGATGCGCTTGATGAGTTCCATGCCATCGCGGCGGACGTTGCGCACGGCGACGCGGGCGCTTTCGGCGAACTGGCCGGCGAGCTTTTGCAGGTCCTTGCGGCGCTCCTCGCTGAGCGGCGGGATCGGGATACGCAGGGTCTGGCCATCGGTGATCGGGTTGAGGCCGAGCGGGGCTTCACGGATCGCGCGATCAGTCGCGCCGACCAGGCTCTTGTCCCAGACGCTGACGGAGAGCATGCGCGCGTCGGAGGCCGACACGGACGCAACCTGGTTCAGCGGCGTCGGGGCGCCATAGGCCACCACGGTGATCGTATCCAGCAAGTGGACCGAGGCGCGGCCGGTGCGCAGGCCGGAGAATTCCGTCTTCAGCGACGCGATGGCGCCATCCATGCGCTTTTCGATCGCCTTGATGTCGAAGGTCTCGGGCATTGTTTCCCTCTCCTACTTTTTCTTGCCGATTGTTGTGGAGACACCCTGGCCGGTCAGAACGTTCCTGAGACCGCCCTTGTCCCGGATCCGGAAGACAACGATCGGGATCTTGTTTTCCTTGAGCAGGCTGATGGCGGTCGCGTCCATCACCTTCAGCTCCTTCGAGAGCACTTCCATGTAGTCGAGCGTGTCAAAGCGCGTGGCGTCGGCATCGACCTTCGGGTCGGACGTGTAGACGCCATCGACCTGCGTGCCTTTCAGCATCGCATCGCAGTTCATCTCGGCGGCGCGCAGCGCAGCGCCCGTGTCGGTCGTGAAGAACGGGTTGCCCGTGCCGGCGGCGAAGATCACCACGCGGCCCTTCTCCATGTGGCGGATGGCGCGGCGACGAATGAATGGTTCGGCGATCGACATCATCGGGATGCCGGATTGCACGCGCGTGGGCACGCCGATGCTCTCCAGCGAGTTCTGCATCACGAGCGCGTTCATCACGGTGGCGAGCATGCCCATGTGATCGGCTTGCGCGCGCTCCATGCCCGCGTCCACGCCCCACTTGCCGCGCCAGATATTGCCGCCGCCGATGACGAGGCAGATCTGGCACCCGAGGTCGATCGCGGACTTGATCTCTTCTGCGTACTTGGTGACGGCCGGGACATCGATCCCGTAGCCCTGATCGCCCATCAGGGCCTCACCCGAAATCTTCAGGAGGACCCGCTTGAATCTGAGGCCAGCGTGATCAGCCATCTTGCCTTCCTCCGCCACCCTGGGCCGTTTGCGTGAACGGCCCGGACGCATGTCGCGCCGGGCCGCCAAATTCTATCCGCTAAACTGCGGATTCCGCAAAGACTTTACGCTTTCGGCTGCGAGAACGAAGCAACTTCCGCAGCAAAGTCGGAAGCGGCCTTCTCGATGCCTTCGCCGACTTCGTAACGCACGAAACCAACGAGTTTTACGGGCGTGCCGAATTCCTTGGCATGCTTCTCGATGAAAGCGCCGACGGTCACGTCCGGGTCCATGACGAACGCCTGCTCGACCAGGACTGATTCCTGATAGAACTTGCGGATACGGCCCTCGACCATCTTCTCGATGACGGCGGCCGGCTTGCCCGACTCGGACGCCTGAGCGGTCAGGATCTGCTTTTCCTTCTCGACCACAGCCGGGTCGAGCTCCGCCGTCGTGGCGGCGAGCGGCTTGGCCGAAGCAACGTGCATGGCGACCTTGCGGCCGAGGTCGTTCAGGCGCGCCTTGTCGCCGGACGATTCGAGCGCAACCAGCACGCCGATCTTGCCGACGCTGTCGGCAGCCGTGTTGTGCAGATAGGTGGCGACCACGCCATCGTTGACCGAAAGGGCGGTCGAGCGGCGCAGCGACATGTTCTCGCCGATCTTCGCGACGAGGCCGACGAGCATCTCGCCGATCGTGTTGCCGGCCGACGAAGCCGCGTGGAGCGTCTTGGCCGGATCGCCGCCATTGGCGAGCGCAGCGCCGGCGATTTCGCGCACAGCGCCCTGGAATTCGGCGTTCTTGCCGACAAAGTCGGTTTCGGAGTTCACTTCGACGAGCGCAGCCGACGTGCCTTTGGTGGCGAGGCCGATCAGGCCTTCGGCAGCAATACGGTCAGCCTTCTTGGCGGCCTTGAGGATGCCCTTCTCGCGCAGCCAGTCAGCCGACGCTTCGATGTCGCCGTTGTTTTCGACGAGCGCCTTCTTGGCGTCCATCATGCCTGCACCGGTCTTGTCGCGCAGCTGCTTCACGAGCGCGGCGGTGATCTCAGCCATGTTTGTCTCCTGAGTGTTCAATTGCGCGCCGTGGGCGTTTAGCCACACGGCGCGCAAGTTGGTTCAAACTGTTGTCGCGATCGGCAGCCATGCAGGTGATCTGTGTCACCCGCATGGCCGCGATGCGATTTACTGCGCGTCTGCGCCGGTCGTGGCGGCGAGAGCCGGTTCGTTGACGACGGCGGCGGCGCCCAGGTCTTCACCCGAGGCCATCGACGAATCGGCCATGCCATCGAGCACGGCGTCGGCGATCAGGCCGCAATAGAGCTGGATCGCGCGGGCGGCGTCATCGTTGCCCGGGATCGGGAAGTCGACTTCCTGCGGATCGCAGTTGGTGTCGATGATCGCGACAACCGGGATGCCGAGCTTGCGGGCTTCCTTGACCGCGATCGACTCCTTGTTGGTGTCGATCACGAACATCAGGTCCGGCAGGCCGCCCATGTTGCGGATGCCGCCGAGCACGCGCTGAAGCTTTTCCTTCTCGCGCTGGACGCCCAGCAGTTCTTTTTTCGTGTGACCGGTTTCACCGCCGGCTTCCAGCATCTCGTCGAGTTCGCGCAGGCGCTTGATCGAGTTGGAAACGGTGGCCCAGTTGGTGAGCGTGCCGCCCAGCCAGCGATCGTTCATGTAGTATTGCGCGCAGCGGCCAGCGGCCTCCGCGATGGCTTCAGCAGCCTGGCGCTTGGTGCCGACGAACAGCACGCGGCCGCCCTTGCCAGCAACTTCACGCACTTTGACCAGCGCCTGGTGCAGCAGCGGCACGGACTGGGAAAGGTCGATGATGTGGATGCCGGAACGCTCGCCAAAGATGAACGGCTTCATCTTGGGGTTCCAGCGGTGAACCTGGTGGCCGAAGTGGGCGCCAGCTTCGAGCAATTGGCGCATAGAGAAGTCGGGCAGTGCCATGTAGTCTCCTGATCCGGTTGGCCGCCGCGGACAGAACGAGCTTACGCCCGCACCGGAATGGGTCCGCGTGTCGGAATGGCGGGCGATATAGGCGGGTTCTGCGCGGGACGCAAGCCACTCCCGTGACAGGGGTGGAAGCGGCATTTCCGCCGCCTTTTCAGGCCTCTGGCGGCGCGTCGGTCGGGGCGGTGACGCCACCCCATTCCTCGTCCCAGGCGAGAAGCCCATTCTCGGCGTCTCGGGCAATAATCTCAATGAATTCAGTGAGCGATCTGGCGATCAGCGCCCGCGTGGCATCGTCGTGCCACATGCTGATCACTTGCCCAGCCTTGCCGCCGCGCGCCGGATCCATGTCGAGGCAGAGGTGATTACCGCCGCCATCCCCACAAAAGGGGATCCAGCCCAGCCGCCACCACTCGTCGCCCTTGATCGGGCCTTCCGGCGCGCAATCGAGGCCGTCGGGCACGAACTCGTCGCGGCGGAGCTCCTCCCAGATCTTCCACTCGTCGACGATCCGGGCAGGCGAGAACAACTCCCAGCCGGGCAGCACCTGCCGGCCATCGAGACTGCCCGCGTGCTTCAGCAGCAAGTGGCGCAAAGCGTCCGGTAAGGCGTTTCCGATCACCCTGCCCGCGGCATCGATGTCAGCGGCGGGCGCGCCCGCTGCGAAGTAGGCGGTGAAAGCAGGATGTTTTGCGGAGATGGCGCGGACATAGCGGGTCCACGCATCATCGAAGCGTTCCGGATCGAAGGGTTTCTTGCCCAAGCCGAACATCAGGCCGCTGCCGGCCGGACCTGGTTGACGCCGGGCACCGACTTGAAGGCCTGCATGGCGACGAAGTCGACCGGATACTTGCCGTCGAGCACGATGGTGACAACGCGGTCGCCTTCCACCGGAATCTCGAGATGGATGGTTCCCAGCGCATTCTGTGACGGGCTCTTCTTGAGCCCCTCCACCACGCCCGCGATGCGCGCCATTGGCGCGTCCGGGCTGAGACGGACGAGCAGCGTCTCGTGCGTGCCGATGGAAGCCTTGGTCAGCTCCTTCACGCTGTCCATGGAGAAGCGGAGTTCTTCATCCACCTTCCGGACACGAACGCGACAGATCACCCGGTTGCCGACTTCCAGCGTGTCGCGCGCGGCCTGCAGCAGCTCGTCATTGACGAACAGCTCGTATTCGCCCGAGGGGTCCGACAGCGTGACGATGGCGAACTTGCCGCCGGCCTTGGCCGGCTTTTCCACGCGCGCGCGGACAACGCCGATCATGTCGAGCGAATTGCGCTCGTGGCCCACCACTTCGCGCTCCGCCGCCAGCGTGATGCGGGTGCGCATGCTGCCGGTTAGCAGATCATCGAGCGGGTGGCCCGAGAGGAAGAAGCCGACGCTGGCCAGCTCATTGTCCAGCCGCTCGGACTCGCCCCAGGCCGACGCCTCCGGCAGGCGCAGGCGTTGCGGCGGCTCGTCGGCGAAGAGGCTGACCTGGTTGGAATTGCGCTGCTCGTCAGCGGCCGAGGCTACGGCTGACAGCATCGGCGCGGCGGCGAACGCCTTGGCGCGGTTGGGCTCGATCGGGTTGAAGGCGCCAGCTTTCGACAAGGCCTCGAAGCAGCGGCGGTTGACGAGACGGGGATCGACGCGCTCGGCAAAATCCTGCAGATCGCGGAAGGGGCCGGCCTTGCGGGCTTCTTCCACCGACAGCATGGCGGGCTTGCCGACGCCCTTGATGGCGCCGAGCGCATAACGCACAGCGCCCTCTTCCACGGTAAAGTCCGCGCAGGACTGGTTGATATCCGGCGGGCGCACTTCGACGCCCATGCGGCGGGCTTCCTGGAAGAACACGGCCAGCTTGTCGGTGTTACCGGCGTCGAGGCTCATCGAGGCGGCGAGGAATTCGACCGGGTGGTTCGCCTTCAGCCAGGCGGTCTGATAGGTCAGCAGCGCGTAGGGCGCGGAGTGGGATTTGTTGAAACCGTAGTCGGCGAACTTGGCGCACGCGTCGAAGGTGAGGTTGGCGTCGTCTTCGGTGATGCCATTCTCGATCGCGCCCTTCACGAAGCGCACGCGCTGCTTGTCCATCTCCTCGCGGATCTTCTTGCCCATGGCGCGGCGCAGCAGGTCGGCCTCGCCGAACGAGTAGCCGCCCATGTCCCGGGCGACCTGCATCACCTGTTCCTGGTAGGTGATGATGCCGAAGGTCGGCTCGAGGATCGGCTTCAGCCAGGGCGTCAGCGCATCGTTGAAATAGGTGGTTTCCTCCAGCCCCTTCTTGCGGTTGCAGTAAGTGGGGATGTTGGCCATCGGACCCGGGCGATAGAGCGCCACAAGAACGATCAGGTCTTCGAACCGGTCGGGCACCATGTCGACGAGGGCCCGGCGCATGCCCTGGCTTTCAACCTGGAACACGCCAACGACATCGCCCTTCTGGAGCATTTCGTAGGTCCTGGCGTCATCCAGCGGCAGGCGCGCGAGATCGACCGTCACGCCCTTGTTGGCGATCATCTTGATCGCGCGATCGATGACCGTGAGCGTCTTGAGGCCGAGGAAGTCGAACTTCACCAGACCGGCGGCCTCAGCCCATTTCATGTTGAACTGGCTGGCCGGAATCTCGGAGCGCGGATCGCGGTAGAGCCCCACGAGTTCCACGAGCGGCCGGTCGCCGATCACGATACCGGCGGCGTGTGTGGAGGCGTTGCGGTAGAGGCCTTCGAGCTGCTGGGCCGTCTCGAAAAGACTGGCGACGGCCTCATCCTCCTCGATCGCCTCTTCGAGCTTCGGCTCCATTTCGAGCGATTCAGCCAGCGTCGGCGGCTTGGCCGGGTTGAACGGCACCAGCTTCGCGAGCTTGTCGACCTGGTGGAACGGCAGCTGCAGCACGCGGCCCACATCGCGCAGAACGGCGCGCGCCTGCAGCGTACCGAAGGTGATGATCTGCGAGACGCGGTCTGTGCCGTACTTGCCGCGCACGTATTCGATCACCTCGCCCCTGCGCTCCTGGCAGAAGTCGACGTCGAAGTCGGGCATCGAGACGCGTTCGGGGTTGAGGAAACGCTCGAACAGCAGGCCGAAGCGGATGGGATCAAGGTCGGTGATCGTAAGCACCCACGCGACCAGCGAACCGGCGCCCGAGCCCCGGCCCGGACCAACGGGAATATCATTGGCCTTCGCCCACTTGATGAAGTCCGACACGATCAGGAAGTAGCCGGGAAAGCCCATCCGCTCGATGATGCCGAGCTCGTACGCCAGCCGCTCCTCGTAGACCGACAGGTCGGCTGCAGGCGTGACGACCTTCAGGCGCTCCTTGAGGCCCGCCTCGGCCTGCGCTTTCAACTCGGCCGCCTCGTTGCGGCCGCGCTTGGTGTCGAACGGCGGCAGGATCGGCTTGTGCTTCTTCGGACGGAAGGAACAACGGCGCGCGATCTCGACCGTCGACGCCAGCGCCTCCGGCAGGTCCGCGAACACCGCAGCCATCTCCTCAGGCGATTTCAGGTATTGCTGCGGCGAGGCGCGCGGGCGATCCGCCTGGCTGACATAGGCCGAGTTGGCGATGCACATCAGCACGTCGTGCACGGGATGCTGCGCCGGCTTGGCGAAGCGTGCATCGTTGGTCGCCACCAGCGGCAGGCCAAGCTCGTAAGCGAGATCAACCAGCACGCCCTCGGCCGCGACCTCTTCCGGTTTGCCGTGGCGCTGCAGCTCGACATAGAGCCGATCGCCGAAGACCTCGTGCAGCTCTTTCAGGCGCTTGCGCACCTCATCCACCCGGCCTGTGGCGGCGCGGCGATTGAGCAAGCCTTCGGCGCCACCGGTGAGGCAGATCAGCCCCTCGGCATTTTCCAGCACGGTCGCCAGCATCACCTGCCCCTCGGGGCCGGCGGGCGTCACGAAGCCCTCGGTCGAGAG
>Ga0208492_1000519_pt1 | contig 31929 bp, 22 predicted proteins | sample Subbioar_CSW14AB_FD_184820 | JGI IMG/M metagenome (GOLD analysis project Ga0208492, IMG submission 184820) | Serpentinite rock and fluid subsurface biosphere microbial communities from McLaughlin Reserve, California, USA - CR12Mar_CSW14AB (SPAdes) | ecosystem: Environmental > Terrestrial > Deep... | reverse complement strand
TCGCCTTGATTCAAACTGAACGGACTTGGTGATTACCAGCCGCCGCGGCCACCGCCGCCGCCGCCGCCACCACCGCCGCCGTAGCCACCGCGGCCGCCACCACCGCCGCCGCCGCCACGACCGCCGCCGAAGCCGCCGCGACCACCACCGCCGCCGCCGCCACCCTCGCGGGGACGTGCTTCGTTGACGGTCAGGTCGCGACCACCGATGTTCTTGCCGTTGAGGCCGTTGATGGCGGCGCGGGCCGCGTTGTCATCCGCGAACTCGACGAAACCGAAGCCGCGGGGGCGGCCGGTGTCGCGGTCCATGACCAGGGACGCGGAGGTGACCTCGCCGAACGCCGAGAACATTTCGCGGAGTTCCTGCTCGGAGGTCTGGAAAGAGAGATTACCGACGTACAGCTTCATAGCACTGCTTCCAACTTGCCCGAAAACTTTTTACCGGCTGCTTGAACCTGGGCAGGAGGAAGCGTCGGGGACCAGACACCCCAGAACTCGAAACCGAGGCGGGGACTGAAACCGGGGGAATCATACCACGCAGGACGAGCGTGTGCTGGCGGGTCAGGGCGACGCGTCAACCCCTCTGCCGCTGGGTGGGCCGACCGGGACGAGGACTCGGGCCTGCGGGTTTCGCCCTTGGATCGCCACTCCGCTCTCAATTCGCGACAGGAAGGTACGGTCTCTAAACGGGTTTTTAACGGTGTTTCAGGCAAGCCCTGAAGGGGGATGAGTAAGGTCTGAACCAATCCCGGTTGAGCCGCAGGAGGCGCCTCCGCCGCGCGACGACAGGACACATGAGAGCATGGGCGAGAACCGCGATCAGGTCATCACCACCGGCGTTCAGGGCTTAGACGTGGTGCTCAACGGGGGCCTTCCCGCTGGGCATGTCTACTTACTGGAGGGCAACCCGGGGTCGGGAAAAACGACCATCGCCCTGCAGTTCTTGCGCGAGGGTGTCAAACTGGGCGAGCGGGTTTTGTACGTCACCCTCAGCGAGACGCGATGGGAGATCGAGAAGATCGCCCGTTCCCACGGCTGGGATATGGCCGGCATCATGGTCCACGATCTGGCCGAGAGCCTGGGAACTGTCACGGAGGATGACCAGTACACGGTGTTCCGCCCAAGCGAGGTTGAACTGGGCGAGACGTCAAAGAAGATTGTGGCGCAGATTGAGAAGCACAACCCCACGCGGGTTGTGATCGACTCGCTGAGCGAGATCCGGCTGCTCGCGCGCGACCCGCTGCGGTATCGCCGGCAGGTCCTGGGGTTCAAGCACTTCTTCATCGGTCGCGGCAGCACGGTGCTGCTAATCGACGACATGACGGCAGCGGATGGGGATGACCAGCCCCAGTCCATTGTTCATGGCATCATTCAGCTCGACCGCGTGGGCGTGGATTACGGGGCTGAGCGGCGCCGAATTCGCATCGCAAAGCTGCGCGGGCAGGCGTTCCGCGGGGGACACCACGACCTCATCATCAACCGTGGCGGGATCGAAGTTTTCCCGCGACTGGTCGCCAGCCATCACGAGGTCAAGTTCAAGGACGAGCCGACGTCCAGCGGCATCAAGGAACTGGACATGCTGCTGGGGGGCGGGCTTGATCGCGGCACCAGTACCCTGATCACAGGCCCAGCGGGGACTGGGAAGTCGGCGATAGCGACCCAGTTCGCGCACACCGCTCTTGAGCGCGGGGAGAAGGTCGCCATCTTTGCGTTCGAGGAGAACCAACGGATTGCGTGCCGGCGGGCCGCGGCCCTGGGAACCGAAATCACAACGCACATCGAATCGGGCCGGTGTAGTTTCCGCCACACAGACCCGGCGGAACTCTCGCCCGGCGAGTTCGCAGCACTGGTCCGACGGAGCGTCGAGCAGGAAGGTGCCACCACCATCGTGATCGACAGCCTGAACGGCTACCTGAATGCGATGCCCGAGGAGCGGTTCCTCACGGCCCAGCTCCACGAGCTGCTGGCGTACCTGAATCACCGTGGGGTGGTCACGATCATGGTCCTGGTGCAGCGGGGCATGATGGGGCCGTCGATGAGCCCGCCGGTGGATGTGAGCTATCTGTCTGACTCGATCATACTGCTTCGGCACTTTGAGGCCTTTGGCGCGGTGCGCAAGGCGATTTCCGTGGTGAAGAAGCGCTCGGGCAGCCACGAGGACACGATTCGGGAACTTCGATTTGAGCCGGGACGGGTGCGGGTGGGCGAGACACTCGAGCGTTTCCGCGGCGTGCTCACCGGAGTTCCGATGTACGTCGGCACCGAGGGGAGCCTGCTCCGGGACGAACGGGCCGGCACGGCACGCGCGGGCGCCGCGCGCGAGGGCGGCGTGTGACCATGAAAGCCCCGAATACCCACGGCCCTCTGGCGAGCCCAATGGCTCCCAATGGTCCGGTGGCAGTCTGTACGCCCAGCGGACGCGACGCCGAAATGGTCGCTCGCACGCTGATGGGCGACGGCATTCAGACGCACGGGTATGCGGGAATGGCGGGCCTCTGCGCCGCACTCGAGGGGGGCGCGGAGGTAGGAGTTGTGGCGGAGGAAGCTCTGATTCCGGATGCGGTCAGGCTGCTGACGGCCATGCTGGACAGTCTGCCCGCGTGGTCGGATCCGCCGTTGATCGTGCTGGGGGCACCCAATCGGGATGCGTCGGCGAAGCTGTTTACGGAACTCTCGGGCGTGGCGAACCTCACTCTGGTGGAGCGGCCAACGCGTCCGTTCACACTGCTCGCGGTGGTGCGTTCGGCGCTTCGTTCCCGTGCTCGTCAGCACGAAACGAAGGTGCTCCTGGAGGAGGTTCAGGCGTCGCGTGAGGAGCTTGCTCGGCACCGCGACGAGCTCGCGGAGGCGGTCCGGCGCCGGACCGAAGAGCTTCAGACTGTCAACGCGGCGTTGCGTTTGAGCGAGCGGATGGCCGCGATCGGCACGCTGAGCGCGGGGATCGGTCACGATATCGCCAATCTATTGCTGCCGGTGCGGGTCCACATCGACGCACTTGAGCAGATCAACCCGGTGGGCGTGAGCGGGCCGCACATGAGCGTCAGCGACCACATCCCGGCGATCCGCGCTTGCATCAACCACTTGCAGCGGCTGAGCGCAGGGCTGCGGCAGATGGCACTGGACCCGGAGGAGGATGGGGCGGCCGGGGCTGCGGCGGAAGACACGGACCTTGCGGACTGGTGGCTGACGGCGGAGCCGGTGATCCGGAACACGTTGCCGAAGGGCGTGCGGCTGGAGTCTGATATCACGCCCGGACTTCGGGTGGCGATCGCGCAGCACCAGTTGAGCCAGGCCATCGTGAACCTGGTGCAGAACGCGGGCGACGCGATCGCGAGCAAGGGCGGAAAACCGAGTGGAAGAGTGCTGGTGTGGGGCCGCCCGGGGCGCGACGGAGCTCCCCCACTGACGCAGGAGAACTCGCGGACGTGGGGAGTGTGGCCGGGTGAGGATCGGGTGCGGATCGGCGTGACCGACGACGGACCGGGGATGACGGACGAGGTGCGGCGACGCTGCCTGGAGCCGCTGTTCACGACGAAGACGCGCCGGCTTTCGACCGGCCTTGGCCTGGTGCTTGTCAAGGGGATTGTGCAGCGGGCCGGGGGCGAGCTCACGATCCAGAGCGAGGATGATCCTGCTTCGCCGCGCCGGGGAACCACGTTCACGCTGTGCATGCCGATCCCGGCGGCGGCGCGCGCGAGCAGGCCGCGGGCAGCCGTGACCGTTCGGGACCCCCGGTTCCGCGGGTTCATCTCTTCCACGCTCAAGTCATTGGGTTATGAGCCCGAGCCGCACCCGCCGGAGGAACTCCGTGTGCAGGAGGCCCCGTGCGCCAGGCTCATGGGCGCGGGCACAGAGGTGAGGATGGTCGGCTCGGCGACCGCGGACGACTCGGCAAGCGTGGACCTCGATCCCCTGGGAGATGCGGCCCTTTGGGTCACTGACCCGGACGTCGCGCCGGCGAGTGCGTTCAGGCGTTTCACGGAGTCGGGGTCCGGCAGGCGGGTGCTCGTCCTGGGTCCCGGGCGGGAGGCGTCGGTGGATCAGGGGGATGCGCCGGACCCGCGCATCCTGGACTTCCCCGAGCGGCCCGGTCCGACTCAGCTCCGGCAGGCCCTCTCACACCTCTGCGGTCGATGAGGCACGTCGCGAATCCGGACTGAGCGTTCGGAGCGAACTCCCCGTGGGAGTCCCTTGCATGCGTGCGCTCGTGTGGTTCCGGTCTGATCTCAGGGTTCGCGATAACTCCGCCCTCGCGGCGGCCTGCGCTGTCGCGACACGCGGGGTCGTGGGTGTGTTCCTGGTGGCCGCGGAGCAGTGGCGCGAGCATGACTGGGGAGATCCGAAGGCGTGCTTCGTGCTCCGGGGGGTTGAGTCACTCTCCGCCTCGCTCAAGGCGCTCAACATCGCATTGCTCGTCCGGGTCGTGCCCCGCTTTGATGGGGCCGCGGGGGCGCTGGCGCAAGTCTGTAAAGCGCTCGAGTGCGACGGCGTGTACTTCAACAAGGAGTACGAGCTCAACGAGCTGCGGCGGGACGCACAGGTTGCCGAGACGCTTCAGTCGCTCCGCGTGAAGGTCCGGCAGTTCGACGATCAGGTTCTGATGACGCCGGGAAGTCTGCGCACGGGGGAGGGGAGGTACTACACCGTGTACACCCCTTTCCGGAAGGCCGCGAGCGCGCGGCTTGCTGAAGCGGGTGTTCAACTGGTGGCGACGCCCCCGAAGCAGGCCTCGCTTGTTTGCGAGCCTGAGTCTCTGGTCGGAGCGGCCGAGGTCGGGTTTGATGCGCGACGTTCACACGAATCACAGTGGGCCGCGACGGAGCGGGAGGCTGGGCGCCGGGTTGCGGGGTTCGCCGCGGAGCGGATCAACGCGTACGACGTTGATCGCGACTTCCCGGCGTTGGATGGCACGAGCACGCTGTCTCCGTATCTCAGCGCCGGGATTTTGTCGCCGCGGCAGTGCCTGCTGGCGGCGATGGAGACGAACGACGGTCGCATCGACGGGGGGCAGGCGGGACCGTCGACGTGGATCAGCGAACTTCTTTGGCGCGAGTTCTACCGGCACCTGATTTTCGGCTTTCCTCGCCTGAGCATGGGGCGAGCGTTCAAACCGGCGACCGAGCAGTTGGAATGGGAAACTCGGGCGGATCACCTTGAGGCTTGGAAGGCGGGCCGGACCGGCGTGCCCATCGTTGACGCGGCGATGCGGCAGATGGCGGAGACCGGGTGGATGCACAACCGGTGCCGGATGATCGCCGCGATGTACCTCACCAAGCACCTGTTTATCTCGTGGCAGGAGGGGGAGCGGCACTTCATGCACTCCCTGGTGGATGCCGACCTCGCCCAGAACAACGGGGGCTGGCAGTGGGCGGCGTCGACGGGGACCGACTCGGCACCGTACTTCCGGATCTTCAACTACGAGAGCCAGACCAAGCGGTACGACCCCAAGGGGGCGTACATCCGACGCTGGGTCCGAGAACTCCGTGACGCTTCGTCGGCCGATCTTGCGCAGTTCTCTGGTGCGGATTTCGGCTCGCTGGGCTATCCGCCCCCGCTCGTTGACCACGTCCGGGCACGGGCGAGGACGCTGTCGGCATTCGCCGCGTTGCAGGCGTAAGTGCCGATAATTGTGAGAGTTGTGTTTTTTGAGCGAGAATCATGTGCATCATCTTTCAGAATGAGCAGTTCGGGGTACTATCCCCTCGGCTGGGCAGGCTTTTTGTGGTGTCGGCACTGGTGGTGTGCGAACAAAAGCCTTCCGAGCTTTCTGAAGAGAGAAGATCCAAATGCTGCGTTCAACAATCGTCACTGCTGCCGCCGCGCTCGCCCTCGCGACCTCGGCTCACGCGACCCCCGTGTTCGTCGGGTTCATCAATGTTGCCGACAGCTACGGCAGCACCGGCGGCGGTGAGTTCCGTGCCTACGGCGGCGCTGGCTGGAGCATCAACGCCAACAGCACCGGCACGGCGTTCCAGTTCGGCGTCCCCGCCGCGACCGGCGTGTTCGAGACCTTCTGCCTCGAGAAGTTCGAGAACCTGCCCTTCGACATCACCAACTACAAGGCCGACCTGAACACCGAGACGGTGTCCCAGGCGAGCGCCTACGCCGGCGGCAACCTGGGTGGCTTTAACGACGCCCTCGATGCCCGCACCGCCTACCTCTACCACCACTTCCTCGCCCAGACCCTCGCTACGCCCTACGACTACGTCAACGAAGGCGCTCGCATCGATGACTCCAACGCCCTCCAGGCGGCGATCTGGTTCATCGAGCAGGAAGACGCCACGGCCCTGACGGGCAAGGCCCTCGCGCTGGTCGAGGAAGCCAACGCCGCGGTGTCCAGCGGCGCTTGGGTCGGGATCGGCAACGTCCGCATCCTGAACATCTACACCAACACCGCCCGCGCGGACTACCAGGACCTCCTGGTCGAGCTCGTCACGATCCCGCTCCCCAATGCCGCCATGATGGCCGGTGTTGGTCTGGCCGGGTTCGGGATGATCCGCCGCCGCAAGTAAGCGAAGGCCATTCGTTCGCCTTTTCCGAGGCCCCGGACCGCAAAGTCCGGGGCCTTATACATTTCAACCATGGCGAACGCACCGAGTCCGGCAGACCATCCCAACTTGCTCCCCGATCGACTGCCTGTTCCGATCAACGACGGCCTCGCTCAGCATCTCGTGCAGGCTCGCCTGCCTCGCCTGGAGTTGGTGGGTACGGATGGGAGGACTCACCGCCTCTCCGACCTGACGCAGCCAACCGTCCTCTTCTTCTACCCGCGGACTGGTGTCCCGGGGCAGCCGCCCTCACTCGGCTTCCAAGGCGAGACGTGGGACTCCATCCCCGCGGCCCGTGGCTGCACACCCCAGAGCTGTGGCTTCCGCGATCTGTACTCGGAGTTTGAAGCTCTGGGTGTCCGAGTCCTTGGCGTCTCGACGAACACGACGGAGCACCAGCGTGAGTTCAAGGCCCGCAACAACGTCCCCTTTGAGTTCCTCAGCGACAGCGGTCTCGGGTTCACCCGCCGCATGACCCTGCCGACGTTCGACTTCCCGGTCGAGAGCGGCGGGCCCAACACGCTGGTCCGTCGCATGGCCTGGTATTGCGAGGGCGGACGCATTCTGAAGGTGTGGTACCCCGTCTTCCCGCCGGACCAGAACGCCGCCACGGTGCTGAACTGGCTCCGACAGCGAAAACGCATTCAGCTACGCCCCATCGACCACGCGAACGCCGCTGACGTGGAGTATCTCAAAGGGGAGCTGACCCGTCACTGGGGCGGCACGCAGATCTGGTCCAGGGGCGCGATGTACCAGGGGCTTGACATCCCAGGGCTGATCGCCGAGGTTGACGGCCAGCGGGCCGGGGCGATCACGTGGAGTGTTCTGCCCGGCAGCGCGCTGTTCGAAGTCGTCACCCTCCAGACCACCCTCGAATCCGCGGGGGTGGGCGAGAGGCTGCTCGACGCGGCGGTACTCGAGGCCCAGCGGTTAGGCTGTATCCGCGCCTTCCTGACCACCACCAACGACAACATGCGCGGCCTTCAGTTCTACCAGAAGCGGGGGTGGCGGATCTGCATGCTGCACCGGGGCCTGATCGACGAGGCCCGCAAGCGGCTGCCGTTCATTCCCCGGGTTGGGATTGGCGGCATACCACTACGGGACGAGATCGAACTGGAAGTGTGGCTGGAAGACCCGCTGGAGGGCGTGCCGTGAGCGAAGCCAGGCTGGATGTACTCAAGACTTACAAGCTCTACATCGACGGGCAGTTCCCGCGCAGCGAGTCGGGCCGGTCTACGCCTGTCACGGATGCCAAGGGCAAGGTGCTTGCTCACGTGGCCAAGGCCTCACGCAAGGACCTGCGGGACGCCGTGGAGGCCGCGCGGAAGGCGCAGCCGGGCTGGCAGAACGCCACCGCCTACCTCCGCGGCCAGATCATGTACCGCATGGCCGAGATGATGGAGGGCAAGCGGGCGGAGTTCGTCGAGGCCCTCGAGAGTGTCGGGGCGGCGAAGCCTGCAAAGGCGGCTGGCCAGGCAAAGAGCAAGGCCCCGCGTGTCAGGACCCTCGATGCCGATGCGGAGGTCACGGCCTCCATCGACCGTCTCGTGCATTACGCGGGCTGGGCGGACAAGTACTCGCAGGTGCTCGGCTGCAACAACCCGGTGTCGGGCCCTTTCTACAACTTCACCTCGACCGAGCCCACCGGGGTCGTGGCTGTCGTCGCGCCGGACGAGGCCCCCTTGCTGGCTCTCGTGAGCCTGATCGCGCCGGCCGTGTGTGCCGGCAACACCTTGATCGCGGTGAGCAGCGGGACGAACCCGATCCCCGCGGCCGTGCTCGGCGAGGTCTTTGCGACGAGCGACGTGCCCGCTGGCGTCGTGAACATCCTCACTGGCGACCGCGCGGAACTGATCCCCTTCATCGCCGGGCACCGCGACATCGACGCCGTGCATGCTGCGAACGTCTCCGCCGATCACGCCACTACGCTGCGTGCCGGCGCTGCCGAGAACGTGAAGCGTGTCACGGTCCGTGACGGAGTCGTGTGGACCGACAACGACCAGTGCCAGTCCCCCTGGTGGATCGAGTCGTTCGTTGAGATGAAGACCGTCTGGCACCCGGCTTCCGTCTAGCGGTCAGGACTTCCAGCGGTTCCAGCGGCCATCCCAGATCCCGGCCAGTGTCGCCCAGGTGAACTCCGGCCACGGCATCGGCCCGCTGCCCGGTTTGAGACTGCGCACGAACTCGCCCATCACCCGCCAGGTTGCGCGGCATCCTTCGAGCACGCACGACCGAACGACGCGCTCGTTGAGCTGAAGGAGCAGGAGCGTGGTGTCATCGCCGAGCGGTTCGCCTTGTGGGCCTGCGCCCAGGCCGTCGAGGAGCGCGGGGATGATCTTCTCGGGTGCGACGGCGGGCAGTTGGTTGAGGACCTCAACCAGCCCATCAACACCCACCAGCCGACCCGTCGAGTCCTTCGACTCAATCAACGCATCGGTGTAGAACAGCAGCTTGTCCGAGGGCGCGAGCCGCACCCGAGACCGCTCATACGTCGCGATATCGATGATCCCCAGCGGAAGGTCCGAGGGGCCTTCTCTGACTGGCCGTGGGGTGTCGAAGGTCAATCGCCCCCACTTCCCTGCGGCGGCCCGAAAGACCAGCGGCGGCGGGTGACCGGCGTTAGTGATTTCGATCTCCCGCGTCGGGCTCCAGTACGTTGCGACCACGGCGGTCGCAAAGTGCCCGTCCTTCGCCAAGCCGCCGAACTCTCGGTTGAGCCCCTCGACGAGCCGTGACTGGTTTATGTAGTTCATGTACCGGCGCATCAGCGTCTTGAGGCGCTGGGCCATGTCCGCCACCACCCGCCCATGCCCGCTCACGTCCGCAATCAGCAGCCGCGTGATCCGTCCCGTCGAGCACGCGGACAGGTAGTGGATGTCGCCGCCCTCCTGATCTCCCTCGTACGGCCGGCTGTAGACCCACGCATCCAGACCCACCGTCACCACCGCCCGGTCAACCGCGGCGTTCCCGCCCCAGATCTCCGTGCATTCCATCGTGTGGGTTGTGTCGGGTTGGTCTGTCATCGCGTACCGGCCTGAAGATCGAGCAACTACAGCGTATCAGCGGCGGGCAATGGACCCGTCCTAGGGCTGTTCCCCCCTTCGACCACCCCATCCGGCAGGGCACCGGGCGTCCGGCAATAATCAGTCCCGGGCAGGACCGCCCGGGTTTGCCCGTAGACGGAGCTTTTCGTGCCCACTGTCAATCACGCGATCGCGCTCAAAGGCGTCCGTAAGACGTTCGGCCCCATGGTGGCCGTGCATGACCTGGACCTGGTGATCGAGGAGGGCAGCCTCCACGGCTTCATCGGCCCCAACGGCGCCGGTAAGACGACCACCATCCGGATGATCATGTCGATCCTCTTCCCCGACCGCGGGGAGATTTCCGTGCTGGGCAAGAAGTCCGCGATCGAGAGCAAGGATCGGATCGGCTACCTCCCTGAAGAGCGCGGCATCTACAAGAAGATGAAGGTGGGGCCGTTCCTCAAGTACATGGCGGGGCTCAAAGGCGTGCCTGCCTCGGGCTTGGAAGGCAAGGTCCGCGGGTGGTTGGAGCGCATCGGGCTGGACGGGACCTACCGCAAGCGGTGCGAAGAGCTCAGCAAGGGCATGCAGCAGAAGGTGCAGTTCATCGCGGCCATCATCCATGAGCCTGAGCTCATCATTCTCGACGAGCCTTTCAGCGGGCTGGACCCGGTGAACTCGCGGATGCTGCGGGAACTGATCGATGAGCAGCACCGTCAGGGCAAGACGATCATCTTCTCGACGCACCAGATGTCGCAGGCGGAGGCGCTGTGCGACCGCGTCGTGATGATCCACCACGGGCACAAGGTGCTGGACAACACGCCCAGCAACATCCACTCCCGGTTCGATCCGCGCTCGGTCGCGATGGAGCCGATGCGTCCGCTCTCGCCGATGGATGTGGACCGGATCGCCGGGATGCCGCAGGTTGAATCCATCAAGCAGGTCGGGAGGCAGTGGCAGGTCCACGCCCGCGACCGCGTTGACGTCGCGGCCCTCATCCCCGTTCTCGCCGGGTTCGTACCAGTGCGGAAGATCGAGCTTGTCCGCCCATCGCTCGAGGACATCTTCATCTCGATCGTGCAGACCAGCAACAACCCCGCGGAGCACGCAGCTCTTCTGGCAAGCCTGCACCCGGGCGGAGTCGCGGGGGCGGCCCCAGGCGAGGTCGCAGTCTCGGCGGGCGCGGCCGCGTTGGTTACGGCCTCGGGTAGCAGCGGTGATCAGGGGGGTGACTGAATATGTTCAAGATGCTCCAGGTCGCGAAACGAGAGTTTGTTGCGACCGTGCTCACCAAGGCGTTCCTGATCGGCGTGTTCATCCTGCCGGTGGTGCTGACCGCCACGATCCCGATCGCCGGGCTGCTGGTCACCAATAAGTCGCCTGATGTCAGTGGCACCGTGGCGATCATCGACCGCTCGGGCGGGGACGGGCTGGCCGCGAAGGCCATTGAGGCCGCGCTCACGCCCGAGGAAATCGCGCGGCAGCAGAAGATCCAGATATCCGAAGATACGCAGAAGATCAAGCAAACCGTCGAGGATCAGGTCGGAAAAGAGAACGCGAAGCAGTTCGACAGGACGGCGGGGCTCATCGGCGAGCTCAAGATTCCCGACGTGCGGCCCGATGTCCTCCCCGCGGACTCCGATGTCGATGAGGTGAAGCCGTCGCTGATGTCGGGGACGACATTCGATGGGTCGCGGCTGGCCCTCATCGTCGTCGATCCCGACGCGATCCGGCGCGAGTCCGCGGATAAGCCCTTCGGCGCGTACCAGCTGTTCGTCAAGCCCAAGCTCGACGCACGCGCTCAGCGGCTGATCACGGACCAGGTCACCAAGGCGATCATCCAGACGCGTCTCCAGGTGAGCGGCGAGGACCCCGGTCAGATCCTCGCGATGACCAACTTGCCCCGCCCTCGCGCCCGCACCCCCAACGACAAGTCCTCGGGCGAGCTCCAGCAGTTCCTGCTGCCGGTCGGGTTCATGATGCTGCTGTGGGTGTCGGTGTTTACCAGCGGCCAGTTCCTGATGACCTCGACCATCGAGGAAAAGTCCAACCGCATCATGGAGGTGCTGCTGAGCGCGGTTTCGCCGATGCAGCTCATGACCGGGAAGATCATCGGCCAGATGGGCGCTGGGCTGCTGATCATGACCGTCTACTCCGGCTTCGGGATCGCGTCGCTCCTGCTCTTCCAGCGGGGAGACCTGATCGAGGGGGCCAACTTCGGATTCCTGATCGCATTCTTCTTCATCGCCTTCTTCACCATCGCGGCGATGATGGCCGCGGTGGGCTCCGCCGTCACCGACATTCATGAGGCCCAAGCCCTCATGATGCCCATTATGGTCGTGGTGATGATCCCGATGCTGCTGATGATGCCCATCATCTCCGCTCCCTCGGGGCGGATGGCAACCATCATGAGCTTCGTCCCGCCCATCAGCCCCTTCGTCATGGTGCTCCGGATGTCCAGCAGCCAGCCGCCGCCGCAGTGGCAGCTGTTCCTTGCGCTGGGCATCGGCGTGGTGACGGTGTATATCGCGCTGAAGATGGCCGCGAAGATCTTCCGGGTGGGTGTCCTGATGTACGGCAAGCCGCCGAACTTGGCGACGCTGCTGCGGTGGATCCGGATGGCGTGAGAGCTTCCAGGCCTCAGAGTGTCAGCGGCGCAATCACACGATGGACAAGTTCGACTATTACGAGGCGTCGGTCACCAGCGCGGGCCAACTGGCGGCGTTTATCAGGGCGCTCCACGGGCGCGAGCCGCGCGTGTTGCGGGAAGACTTCTCCGGCACCGCCGCTCTGTCGCGCGGCTGGCTGGGCCTTGGCCGCGAAATGCGGGCAGTTGCGGTTGATTCCGACGCCCCCACTCTCGCCCGGATCCCCCGCTCCGCGCGGCTGACCAAGCGGCGGACGGACGTGCTCAAGGCGACGGATAGGGCCGACATCGTCGCCGCGACCAACTTCCCCGTGTGCTACTGGCACACCCGCGCGTCGCTGGTCAGGTACCTGCGTCACGCGAGAGCGTGTCTCAATAAGGGTGGGGTCTTCGTCGCGGACCTGTACGGCGGCCCGCTCGCGTTAGTACCGAGCCGCCGTTCGAAGCGGATTGCGCTGGGCAGGGGCAGGGTGCTCCACTACACCTGGCACCAGCGGTCTATCGACCCGCTCACCATGCGGGTGCGCAACTCCATCCACTTCCGCGTCACGGCTCCTGGAAGGGCGCCGGAGGTCATCAAGGACGCGTTCACCTACGACTGGCGGCTGTGGTCGATCCCCGAGCTGCGTGACGCGATGGAAGAAGCAGGCTTCCGCAGCACCGAGGTCCATGACCGGCTCGGCGCCGCGATCGACCATGAGGGGAACGTCTACGTGCGGGCGGTCGAAGAGCACGAGCTTGATCGCGACTGGGTTGCGTACGTGGTTGCGCGGCGCGACTGATCGGGGCTCGCACGGCGGCATCGCTTCTGCCGGCTGCGGACCGCCTCAGCCATTCCGGTCTCGTGCAAACAGACGATGGGACAAAAACGAAAAGGGCCCGGAGTTCGGAACCCCGGGCCCTGTCGATTCTCAGTTACGGGTCAGGCGATCAGCAGTTGCCGCCGCCCAGGACGCGGAAGAAGGCTTCGATGTCCTGGTCGGTGCCGAAGTCACCATCGCCGTTGAAGTCAGAACCCTGGCAGAAGCAGGTCGCGCAGCAGTTGCCGCCGAGGCACGCGAAGAACGCCTCGATGTCCTGATCCGTGCCGAAGTCGCCGTCGCCGTTGTAGTCCTGGCTACCGCACTCGTTGCCGGGGCAGGCGACGCCCGCGATCTCGATGACCGTGAACTCACCAGGAGCCGCAACGCCGTCGTTGTCCTGGTCGTTCCAGGCGCCGTTGCTGCTGAGCATCTCGGCGTAGAACTCGATCCCACCCGCGTGGTTGGGCTCGCCCGCATTCCAGTTGGTGTAGGTCACGGGGGAGCCGTCGCTCCACACGTAGTTGTTGATGGACGCGGCGTCGTTGAGGCCGATCCAGCCGCGGCGGTCAACACCGCCGAACTGGAGCACCTGGCTGCGGACGAACTCGTTCTCGTCCGCATCCGCAATGCTCGCGAGGTGTCCACCCAGGCTCACGGCGAACGCCTCGGCGTCGGTCCAGAGCGTCACGCCGCCGGCGGTGCGGTCGTAGAGGTAGTAGTTAGAGTTGTTGACGGGATTGTTGATGGGGCCGGCGATCAGGGTGAGAGTGGGCGCGGGCATCGTGCCGCGACCGATGTTCACGGTGACGGGCCCGGTGCTGGTGCCAGTGTTGAAGAAGACGATGAAGTTGTTGCCGAAGGCCGCGGTCGCCTCGGTCACGGCCAGGTAGTAGGTGCCTGCGGGGAAGGTCGCGCCGTCGCGACCGTTGTACGCAAGGCCATCGCCGGGGGCGTTGCGGGTGCCGCGGCCGTAGCTCAGCTGGCTCCAGGAGCCGCTGCCGTCCTCGTCGTCCGTGGAGACGAGCGTGCCGCTGCCGTCATCGCGGAAGAGGCCGATGACGGTATTGCCAATGCTGGAGCCCTCGGTATCGATGTCGAGGTAGGTGCGATCGACCGAGGCGATGTTGCTGGGAACTTCGAACTTGAACCACTGCGTCTCGCCCGCGGCGGCGATGCTGCCATTGCCCACGACGGGGTTGGTGCCGATGATGCCCAGGTCAACGAAGCTCGCGGGGAGCCCGCCCGTGGGGACGGTGCCGAGCGAGAAGTTGATGCGGACGGGGCCGCTGTAGGTCGACGGCGAGGTCACGTCCCACGCCGTTGCGTTGAAAACTGAGTTGTAGCCGGCGTAGGCGAGGTAGTACGTGCCGGCGGTCAGGGTTGCGCCGTCACGACCGTTGTGGGCGACGCCGCCGGTGAGGGGACGCGCCGGGGAGGCCGCGCCGAAGCTGAGGGCGGTGAGGAGGCCCGACCCGTCGTCGTCATCGGTGGCGACGAGGTTGCCGTTGCTGTCGTAGAGGCCCAGCTCGGTGTCGTTGGTCGGCGTCATCGCCGAGCCTTCGGTGTCGATGTCCAGGAAAGTGGTGCCGCCCACGTCGGACGCGATCGTGAGCTTGAGCCACTTCACCTCGGCGGTGTTCAGGCTGTCGTCGTGGACCGTGATGCCGTTCGCCAGCGTGCCGAGGTTAGTCGCGTTCCCGGGGGGCGCGATGACCTGGATCGATGCCGAACCGGTGGCGCTGTTGGAAGACACGTCAGTGACGGTCAGCGGGAGGGTGTAGGTCCCGCCGAGCGCGTCGATCGGCATGACGAAGTTCGCGCTCCAGGTGCCGTCCGCGGCGGTGACGTCACCGTTGACGCCGCTGTCGTTGAGGCCCTGGGTGGTGCCGGCGACCTGAGCCAGGTCGAGGCTGACGCTGGCGATGTTGCCGTTGCTGGGAAGAACCATCGTGACCAGCGCCGGGTCGCCTGCGCGAACCGGGTTGGGGGTGATGGTGCCGCTGGGCAGCGTCATCGTGAAGATGATGTTGCCGGTCGCGGTCCGGGCCTGAGCGTCGGTCACGGTGAAGGGAAGGATCACGGTGCCGGGGGTGGTGTTGACCGGGAAGGCGAGGCTGCGGCTGAACACGTTGTCGTTGGGCGTCGTGTCGCCGTTGGCGCCCGAGTCATTGAGTGAGATGTTGCCCAGGCCGATCGTGCTGGCGTCAACGACCACCGAGGTGATGTTGTTGGGCGAGCCCGTGCCGCGGGAGATGGCGACGGTCATCTTGCCGCTGCCGCCCACGACGAGCTGGTTGGGGGTCAGGGTGCCGACGCCGCCGGGGCCGGCGTCGATGATGTAGCTATCTGGATCACGCAGCGTCGCGGCGAACACGCCGAAAGCCGACTCGACCGCGTTGCCCGCCCCGTTGGGGGCCGAGCGGACGTTGCCGAACGTGATCGCCTGGAGCGTGCGGCCGTTGGCGTCGAAGCCGAGGGCCTGGAGGGAGCTCGTGCTTACAACGGCTTCATTGACCCAGAGGCGGCCCGACGCCACGCCGGCGTCGTCGGCTCTGTCGGTGTTCTGAACCGCGCGCCAGGGGCCGGTCTTGCGCTGGAGCAGCACGCCGGTGCGGGCCGCGGGCATGGCGGTGGCGTTCGACTCGAACCAGTCGGTCGCGTCGAGGGTGACGGTCACGGACCCGTCGATGAAGTCCAACGTCATGTCGATGGAGCCGAAGCTCGCACCGCCGTTGGCCATGTGGTAGAGCACACCGACCTGCGTGCTGGGGCCGAACATTGCGTTCAGCGAGCTCATGCTCGAGGTCGAGCTGGGCTGGCTGTCCTGATTGAGCCACGCGGGGCGGAGGCCGTTGTTGCTGGCCGACGGTGGCCAGGTCGTGCCGGCGATCGACCAGTTACGGAGCCCGCCCGCCGCGAGGGCGCGGTCGCCCAGGTGGATCATGTCCGACTGGAGCGTCGTCGAGTAGACGTTGTAGATCATGCCTTCGTAGCCGATGGTGCCGCCGAAGTTCAGTGCGTTGCTCTGAATGCCGTCGCACAGCAGGCCGCGGTCGGCGATTGCGCGGTACCCGTTGAGGTCCGAGCGATTCTCGTGGGCGACAGGGGTCGTCACCGTCTGCTCAGTGGGCCCGTGGCAGATGCCGTTCCAGTTGAACTGGAGTGGCATAGTGATGTCGACGTGGGCCGGATCGTCGATGTGCAGGGTGAAGTTTCCGGTCGCGCCAGCCCGGCCGGCGACCCGGATCAGGTAGGTGCTGCCCGCGAGGGTCTCGAAGGTGCTGCGCGAGGCGAAGCCGCAGCCGTTGTCGTTGCAGTCGATCACCGAGAGCCCGGAGGTGTACACCGCCAGGGTCGTGTCGAACCCGGCCCCGCACGTGCGGACCTCAACGTTGCCGTTGTTGGAGGCCGTGTAGGAGTACCAGACCGCGGACGTGTCATCCACGCCGCAGGCGGTGGGCGCCGCGCCGAAGGCGTGGGCGTTGTTCGCGACCGTGTCGCCCGCGAACACCTGCTGGGCGGTGCCCGGGGTGGAGTTGGCGGGCTGGCCGGTGCGGGTCGTAACCGAGTAGATCATGTACCCGCGGTCGCGCCCGATGCGGTACAGCTGCCGCTGCGCGGAGCTGCTGCCGTTGACCGGGCTCATGAATGTGAACTGGGTCGCCGAGGGCACCGTCGCCACGCGGAAGCGGCCGTTGTGCAGGCCCTGGCTGGCACCCGAAATCGTCACGAAGTCGCCGACCGCCAGGCCGTGGGCGGACGCGGTGGTTGCCGTTGACGTCAACGTCGCCGCCACGCCCGTGAGCGTCGTGATCTGGAGCGTGTGGTTCAGCTGGATCTGGGCGGTGGTCGCGCCGCTCCCGAGGCTGGGGTAGCTGAACTGTGTCCCGCTCACCACGGTCGTCAGCGGCCCGACGTAGTTGTAAGCGTTGGGCGAAACGCCCGTCACCACGATGGGCTGGCCGGCGATGTAGGTCTGGGCGCTGGTAGTCACGGTCGCCGTGGCGCCGGTGCCGGAGATGGTCGTGAAGGTCAGCGGCGCGAACTGCGCGTTCCCGAAGGAGACCTTCGTGAGCTGCTGGCCCGCGACGCTGATCCCGGCCGCCGTCATCCGGGGCACGCTGATCACGGCCTCAATCACATTGAGATTGGGGCCCGCGTTCGTGAGCGAGAAGTTCTCGAGCTTCGCCGCGTCCGCGTCGGACACCGCCCGGAAGGTCGTGTAGGAGTTCGCGCCGTTCGTGTGCGCCAGCTTCTTCTGGAAGGTCACGAACGGGGAGAGCAGCGCCGGGTCGGCGGCGTTACCGAACCAGTCCGGCGCGTTCAGGCGAACCGGAACGTTGGTCTCGACCGATCCGTTCCAGAACGTCAGGATGCAGTCGAACTGGCCGCCGCTGTCGCTGACCGTGTACAGCACGCCGATCTCGGTCGCGGCGTCAACGGCAACCGGGGCGCTCAGAACCGTCGTCTGAAGCCCCGTGTGATCGATGATGCCCGAGGGGTCCGTCACCCACGACGGCTGCGGGCCGGCGTTGGTCGTGCCAACGACGTCCCAGTTGCGGTACCAGGGGCCGCGGGCGCCCAGGTGGACCAGATCGAAGTTGCCGCCCGCGGCGTTGGGGTCCGTCGCGTTGCCATACCCGGCGGTATCGAAGAACCCGTACGTGATCCCCGTCGCGGACACGAGTTGTGCCCCGCCAAGGGAGTCGGGATCGAACGCCTCGAAGTACAGCCCGCGATCCGAGATCGCGCGGTACCCGATAACGTCCGCGTTGGACGGGGTCGCAACGGTCACGACCTCACCCGACCGGGCCATCCCGTGCCAGTTGTAGTTCAACGGCACCTTGGTGTCGACAACCTGCGCACCCGCCGATCCGGCGGCGATGCACAGCACGGCGGCCGCGGACCTCAGTCCACAGCGACTCATCACCTTCTTCAAGTCACGCACAGCATTCTCCTCAACAGCCCACGAATCCGACTCACCCGCACACAGGCGGGCCATACTCCGCTCCGGGCCCGGCGTAACGAACGCCTGGCCCGATTGAAACTTCATTCATCCAGCATCGTCCACGGATCGACAACCCACGCCAGTCATTGGCGTCAGGCAGCGTCCTGCTTCCACTCGGGGACCTCTCCACTTCTTCCGCGGTACTTACAGCACCGCGTGCCGGCTCTCACCGGCTGAAACTCTCCGCGCCCACAGTACTTACCCGGGCTTCTGTGTCAAGCCTTCGGAAGCTCGCACCCCGGTTCTGAACAATCGCGCGAAGCGCATCCTTCCCCTATGCCGGGAGCGGGGAGTTCAAAAAAGGCCGCGGGCCCCCGGGTTTTCCCGGAGGCCCACGTTTGGCCGTGCGGCTGTTAAGCCGAGTTCTGTCCCGCCGGCCGTATCCGTCCCTATTGACGGGGGCTGGGACGGACGTGCCGACGGTGGCGACCATTTCTCTAGGCCCCCTGTTGCCAGTGGGCTCGAGCGGTCTACCCGCCCCCATCGCCCGAACCGGGCTCAAGCGGGAGCTGTTTGACCTTGCACGCGGCGAGGTTTGCCGTGCCCCCTCTGTCACCAGAGGGGCGGTGGGCTCTTACCCCACCGTTTCACCCTTACCTGATCTCCGCTGTGAACGGAGCCATCGGCGGTCTGTTCTCTGTGGCACTGTCTCTCGCCCAGTGGCCTCCGGGCGGGTGGGAGTTACCCACCACCGTGTCCTGCCGTGCTCGGACTTTCCTCAGGCCCCGGTTGCCCGGAACCCGCGGCCGCCTTGCCGCACTGAACGAATCGTAGCACAAGCAACTGATCGTCAGGTTCATGTAAGATACGGCCATGGCCCTGCCCCGACACACCGCCGCGATATGGGCCAACCCGGACCAGGTCGAGCTGGCACGCTCGATGGCCTCGGCCGCCAACCTCGAGCTGGTCGCCGTGGGCAGCCCGCAGCGGGCGCAGTCCGCGACGGTCGCGTCCGGGCTTGGGTGCGAGCCCGTGGACGATCTGCGGGTCGCGCTCCACGAGACCAAGGTGGACCTTGTCATCCTGCTGGCGGTGGGCGACTTCGGCACCGGCGCCGCGAGCGAGGACGCCGCGGCCATCGTTGCCGCCCACTCGCGCGGCGTCCGCGTCTTCACGACCGAGCCCATCCCCAGCAACGTGCTGGAGCTTGATTCGGGCGGCTGGACCTCCATGACCCCCGCACCCGCCGGGGCCCTGCGGACGCTGGCGCTGCCGCGCCATTCCCGCGTTTTCCGCGACGCGGCCGAGACGCTGACCGCCTTCGGTGATCCGCGCAGCGTGCTGATCGAGCACTGGGCCGCCCCCCATCACGGCAGCCTCGCGGCGCGGGTGGTCGGCGCGATCGACCTCGCCCATTCCCTCGTCGGCGAGACCGAGACGATTGATGCCGTCCACGTCCCCAGCGGTGTCGGCGGGCTCAGCTCACGCGGCACCGAGCGCACGCTCCTCAGCCACCACGGCGACCTCAACGCCACGCTCCGCACCTCCGACGGCCGATCCGCGCTCATCGCCGTGAGCAACAGCGCCGCCCGCTGGAACTGGTGCGTCACCCTCCTGTCCGAGCGCGGCCGCCTCCGCTTCTACGACGACGGCTTCGAGTGGCTGGCCCCCGACGGCCAGAAGCGCGACGAGCACCGAGACCCCGCCCGCACCCGCGGCAGCCCCGCCCCCGACCACGCCGCGAGCGTGCTGACCGACTCGCTGTGCCGCATGCTCGACGACGCGCTGCCCGACCCCGGGCCGCTCAACGTGAGCTCGGTGCTTCCCGTTGCGCACGCGGCGTTCCTCAGCGCCCGCACCTCGCACCCGGAGAACCCGGGAACCATCCGCAGCATGATCCTGACCTGAGGGACCACCTGAGCCAGAGAGCGATGAGCGGCCCGATGGCGGCTCGCGGGCTTATCGGTCCCATTGATAACTGCGCCTGTATCGTCGCTTGGTGGGCTTTTCACGCCCTGTGATGCAGGCATCATGCTCCGTGATGCACCCATCATGCTCCATGATGGGTGCGTTACGCTCTGTGATAGGCCCGTCATGCTCCATGACGGGTGCGTTATGCTCCGTGATGGGCCCATCATGCTCCATGATGGGTGCGTTATGCTCCGTGATAGGCCCATCATGCTCCATGATGCAGGCGTTATGCCCCGTGATTTCGAGGAAGTGGAGTGGTTCGGGGATGGTCCTCGGCCTCTCTTCCGCCCTCGGACCGCGTTTGCGGCGCAATAACGCGTGCGGACGTTCCCCGCGCGCCGCCGGGGACCGACCAACCCCACCCCACGTTCCCCCTCCGCTACCCTCGGTCATGGACACGTCCCTTTTTGGTCGCCGAGCCCTCGTCGGCGGGAGTTCCCAGGGCATCGGCAAGGCCGCGGCTATCGAACTCGCGCATCTCGGCGGCTCCGTGACGCTCCTCGCCCGCGATGAAGGTCGCCTCAAGGAAGCACTGGCCGACCTCCCCACCGCTCACGGCCAGCAGCACTCCATCATGGTCGCCGACTTCAGCGATCCCGCGAGCCTCCGGGCCGCCCTCGCGAAGGATTCCGCCTTCCACATCCTGATCAACAACACCGGCGGCCCCAAGGGCGGCCCCGCCCACACCGCCAACCCTGATGACTTCGAGGCCGCGTTCCGAATGCACGTCGTCTGCGGCCAGCTGCTCGTCCAGGCCCTCCTGCCCACGATGAAGGCCGCGAGGTTCGGGCGCATCGTCAACATCATCTCGACGAGCGTGAAGGCCCCGATCCCGGACCTGGGCGTGTCCAACACCATCCGGGCCGCGGTCGCGAACTGGGCCAAGACCCTCGCGGGCGAGCTCGGTCAGTTCGGGATCACGGTGAACAACGTGCTCCCCGGCTTCACCGAGACCGCCCGCCTCTCACAGCTCTTCACCGGCAAGGCGGAGAAGTCCGGCCGCACGCTCGACGCCGTGCGCGACGAGGCCATCGCATCGATCCCCGCCCGCCGCCTCGGCCGCCCCGAAGAGGTCGCGGCCGCCGTCGCCTTCCTCTGCACCCCCGCCGCGGCGTACATCAACGGCATCAACGTGCCGGTGGACGGCGGGCGTACGCCGTCTCTCTGACCACCTCCGTGCAAAAGGCTGTGGAGCGTTCGCATCGCGGCCCCCTGACTGAAGAACGATCGTGGTCCGACGCAAGTCCAGTTGTTCCAAGACTTAGTGATTGCCTGGCGCACGCCTGAGACTGCGTGGAACCAAATCCCAAAGAGTCGCAGCGCCCACCAGAACCGAGTTTTCGGGTATCTTGTGGCTCGTCCCACATCGCGGGGGCGCAAACGCACGCACTTGGAGGTACTTGCATGAGAATTACGAGGCTTGGAATGCTGCCCTTGGCAGCGGGCTTTCTGTCGGCTGCCAACCTGTTCCTGGCGGCACCGGCGCTGGCGCAGGGGACACCCGCCGCGGCGGGGTCGGAGCTGATCACCGAAGAGAAGGTGATCGCCGGCACCATGGACATCGACTTCGGCACCCGCACGAACCTCGACTCGACCGGGGACCTGAAGAAGGGGTCGCCCGCGCTGGGCGCGAAGGACACCTACCGCTTTGACATCTCGGTCGTCAAGACCACGGCGTTCACAGGGACCATCCAGCGGCAGCCGAACCTCTACAGCTCGACGCTGTCCCGGCGCAAGCAGGACGCCCTCCTCACCTACAACGTCGACCTCGCGGTGCTGAACCCCAGGGACCTCAAGCAGAAGAAGGTCGTCGGTAAGTGGGTCGGCACGGTCCCCATCGACACGGCGACCGGCGCCTACGACCTGGCCGGCGGCCGGGCGAAGGAGAGCCCGCTGCGGATCGCGGTGGACGCGGTCGGCCGCGCGGCGGCGTTCGTCGATCTGTTCCAGGGCAAGCTGGTGGGCAAGGCGGAGAAGAAGGAGAACCTGGCTCAGTACACCTTCAAGCGCGTCGTCGGCAACAAGACGGTGCAGGTCGTGGTGAAGAAGTCGGACCCCATGCGGTTCGACAACGTGGTGCTCGCCAAGGGCCCCAGCGAGAACTACGCCCGGACGAGCGTGAACGGGCGCCTGGACTATGACTACGAAACGGGCAACTGGTACACCGACGGCATCCGCTTCACGTACAACCTCGACGGCAAGGACCACGAGGACGTCGTGACCGGCTCGATCAAGTGGGTCGAGGACGCCGACCGCAAGGCCAACGGCAAGGGGTACTACGAGTTCAACCTGCGCTGGAACGAGGCGGCCAACAAGACCTCCGGGACCGAGGCGCAGGCCTTCGAGAAGATGAGCGACGAGGATGCGTTCTTCGCGGTCGACACCTCCGTCCCGTCCATGACGGGCCGCATCACCTACGTGGACACGATGGCCGGCGAGGATTCGCCCCCCACCGCCAGCAAGATCACCTACGCCCTGGACGCCAACAAGCTCACCAAGCAGCAGATCATGAGCTTCTTCAAGCTGTGGATGGTGGCCGCGGGCCCGACCAACGACGAGTGATGTGAACCAAGCAGCACGGGCTGCGTTGCCAGTACTTTCGCCGCGGCCGGTCGGGAACGGCCGGCCGCGTGCTTTCCCAGTTCGCTTCTTCCGCTCTTCCCTTGGAGTGTGCCATGACGATTTCGCTGATCACCCGTCTCGCGCGGCGTTACAACCCACCCGTTGACCCCGCGGCCCGTCGCGAGTTCCTGAAGGCGTCGCTGGCACTGTCGGCGGGCGCGCTGCTGTCGGTGAACGGGCTGGGGATGGGACGGCTGGGTCGGGACAGCAAGAAGCGAGTGGTGGTGATCGGCGCGGGCTTCGCAGGGCTGACGGCGGCGTACGAGCTGAAGCAGGCGGGGTACGACGTCACGCTGATCGAGCCCCGCAGCCGCGTGGGCGGGCGGGTGCTCTCGTTCAACGCCGCGAACGCGAACGAGTACATCAAGGGCCGGAACATCGAGGGCGGCGGAGAACTGATCGGCTCGAACCATCCCATCTGGGTTGGCTACAAGGAAAAGTTCGGGCTCGAGTGGCTCGATGTCACGGAGGATGAGGGCGACGCGTCATCACCGGTGATCATCGACGGGAAGCTGCTGTCCTACGAGGAAGCCGGAAAACTGTGGGAGGAGATGGAGACCGGGCTCAACACGATGAACGAGCTCGCGGCCAAGATCAATCCCGACGAGCCGTGGACGGCGGAGGACGCCGAGCGGCTCGACCGCACCTCGGTCAAGGCTTGGATCGACGCGCAGGAGGCGTTCTCCCCTGAGACCAAGCGGGCCATGTGGATCAACCAGACGTCGGACAACGGGCAGGACGCGGCGAACCAATCGCTGCTGGGCCAGCTCGCGGCGGTCGCTGGCGGCGGCGGCGAGAAGTACTGGACCGAGTCGGAGGTGTTCCGCTGCAAGGGCGGAAACGACCTGCTCGCGCGGCGCCTCGCGGAAGAGATCGGCAAGGACCGCATCATCCTGGGGCTGCACGCGCGGTCGGTGTCGCTGAAGCGGGGGGTGATGGTGGTGGAAGCGAGTGACGGGCGGACGCTGGAGTGTGACGACGTTGTCCTGACGGCGCCGCCGCCGACGTGGAAGAAGATCGACTTCTCGCCGGGGTTGCCGGCCATGAACCCGCAGATGGGGCTGAACACCAAGTACCTGGCGCACGTGCGGACGCGGTTCTGGGAGAAGCACGACCCGCAGCTGAGCCAGTACGCGCTCTCGGACGGGATGATCAATCAGACGTGGGACGGGACCGACGCGCAGGGAGCCGTGGACGACACCAACGGCGGCGCCTGCCTCACCGGGTTCTCCGGCGGGAAGAATGTCGAGAAGGCGCTCGGCATGAGCAAGGAAGACCGCGACAAGGCGTTCGCGGCGTGGTACGAGCAGTGCTACCCGGGGTTCAAGGACAACCTCGCGAACATCAGGTATATGGATTGGCCCAAGGACCCGTGGGTCCAGGCGTCGTACTCGTTCCCGGCCCCCGGGCAGGTGACGACGGTCGGGCCGAAGATGGCCGCGCCTCACATGGAGGGGCGGCTGCACATCGCAGGCGAGCACACGTGCTACAAGTTCGTGGGATACATGGAGGGGGCGTTGCAATCAGGGGCGCGGGTGGCCCGGAACATCGCGAAGCGGGATGGGGTGTTGAAGTAGGGCCGGCCGCCGGGGAATGCAGGTGGTTGCCAGAGCGGTCGGCCGCTCTGGGACCACGCCACTCCGTAACATCACCGCGTGCCCGACACCCTCTCCAACTTCATCAACGGCAAGCACGTCCCGCCGCAATCCGGTGCGTACCTCGACAACTTCGAGCCCGCGACCGGCCACGTGTATGGCCGTGTTCCCGACTCGGACGGAACGGACATCGGCGCGGCCGTCGCCGCCGCGAAGGCCGCGTTCCCGGCGTGGGCCGCTACTTCGGCCGAAGCCCGCTCCAAAATCCTTCTCAAGATCGCCGACCTGATCGACGCGAACCTCGAGCCCCTCGCCCGCGCCGAGTCCATCGACACCGGCAAGCCCATCACCCTCGCCCGCACCGTTGACATCCCCCGCGCCGCGGCCAACTTCCGCTTCTTCGCCACCGCCATTCTTCACTCCGATTCCAGCTTCCACGACACGGGTGGTGGCGACGGCCAGGCGATCAACTACACCCTCCGCAAACCCCGCGGCGTCGCCGGCCTCATCTCCCCGTGGAACCTCCCGCTGTATCTCTTCACATGGAAGGTCGCGCCCGCGCTCGCGACCGGCAACACCGCCGTGGGCAAGCCCAGCGAAGTCACCCCCGTGACCGCGGCCATGCTCGGCGACCTCTGCAACCAGGCGGGCCTGCCCCCCGGCGTCCTCAACATTGTCCACGGCAGCGGCCCCCGCGCCGGCGGCTCCCTCGTGACGCACCCGGATGTTCCCGCCGTGTCGTTCACCGGTTCAACCGGAGTGGGCAAGTGGATCGCCCAGCACGCGGGGCCGATGTTCAAGCGCCTCAGCCTCGAGCTCGGCGGCAAGAACCCCAACATCATCTTCGCCGACGCCGACCTGGAGCTCGCCGCGAAGACCGCCGCCCGCGCCGCCTTTACCAATCAGGGCCAGATCTGCCTCTGCGGCTCGCGCGTGTTCGTCGAGCGCAGCGTGTACTCTAAGGTGGTCGATCGCATCGTGGCCGAGGCCAAGGCCCTGAACATCGGCGACCCGCTCGAGCCCGACACCCAGTTCGGCGCGCTCACCTCCGCAACCCACCGCGACAAGGTCGCCGGGTACATAGACCTCGCCCGCTCCGAGCACGGCAAGGTCCTCTGCGGCGGCAACGCCATCCCCGGACCCACCGACCGCACCCGGGGCGGCTACTTCTTCGAGCCCACCGTCATCGCGGGCCTCGACTGCCACTGTCGCACGCAGCAGGAAGAGATCTTCGGCCCCCTCGTCACCGTCACCCCCTTCGACACCGAGGAGGAGGCGTTGAAGATGGCCAACAGCACCCCCTACGGCCTTGCGAGCATGATCTGGACGCGCGACCTCTCCCGCGCCCACCGAGTTGCCGCGGCGTTGGACATCGGCATCATCTGGATCAACTGCTGGATGCTCCGCGACCTGCGGACGCCCTTCGGCGGCTTCAAGCAGAGCGGCGTCGGACGCGAGGGTGGGTGGGATGCGGTGAAGTTCTTTACTGAGCCGAAGAACGTGTGTGTGAAACTCTGATCGGGAGCAAGTAGTGACAGAGTCGATCAACTCCACCCGCGCCCCCGAGCCCGTCGGCGCCTACCCCCACGCCCGCCGCGTCGGCAACCTCCTCTTCCTCTCCGGCCAGGGCCCGCGCCGCCGCGGCGACAAGAACATCCCCGGCGTCACCCTCGGCCCCGATGGCAAGGTCGTCACATATGACATTGAGGCCCAGGTCCGCGCCTGCTTCGAGAACATCAAGGCCGTGCTCGAAGAGTCGGGCTCGTCGTGGGACAAGATCGTGGACATGCACGTTTTCCTCACCGACATGAACCGCGACTTCGCCACCTACAACCGCATCTACGCCGAGTACTTTCCCCCCGGCCCCAATCAGCCCACCCGCACCACCGTCGAAGTCCGCGCCCTCCCCACCGCCGGCAACGCGCCGATCAACTTCGAGGCGAAGGCCATCGCGACGGTGTGAGGCATCAGAGGCAGCCTGAAAGGCTGCAAGCCAGTAGCCGTGGACAGATCGACGAGTCTTCGAGGAGCGCCGTCCACGGAACTCACGCGCGTTCGCGGCTCGATCCTGTAAGGATCGAAGTATCCCATCGAACACCTACGTCACTAACAGCGTCACAATCTGAAACGCACTCATCCGGAAGGTCGTCTCACGCCCCGCGTGTGAGAAGCCCGACAGCCCCAAGCTCCGCTCGAGCAAGTCCACGCTTCGCACATCGCAGTCACTCACCCACTCAACTCGGCACACCCCCGCCCTCCCGCTCGACTCCACCACGCGCACCACCAACGCACCACCCTCCTCCGCCCGCTTCACCGCCGCCACCCGCACGCTCGCTCCGCTACTGCACTCCACCCTGAACGGGACGAACTCCCGCGGCTCCCACTCATTCGTCGGCCCCGCCTGCTGCAATCCCACCGGCACCGCCCACACCCCCCGCACCATCAACTCCGCCTCCCGGTCCACCCCCGCCGCACGCCAATCACCCCCGTGCGGCATGAGCGAGTACCGGAACCGATGCATCCCTTTGTCCGCCTCCGGGTCGGGCCACTTGCAGCTCCGCAGTAGCGACAGCCCCATGACCCCGCCGTGGCAAGAGTGCCCGTACTTGCAGTCATTCAGCACGGCCAGCCCGCGACCCGGCTGTGACAGGTCTATCCACCGGTGCGCCGGCACCTCGAACATCGCCTTCTCTTCCGGTGTTTCCCGCTTCGTTGACCGGCGCACATGCCCGAAGGGAATCTCGTAGGTCGCCTCATCCGCAACGATGTTCGTCGGGAACAATGCCCGCAGAAGTGTCCGCTCCTCGCGCCACTCCACCTCCGTATCAATGTCGAGCCGCGCCGACCCCGGCAGGATCGAATACGTCTGCGTGATCCGGCTCTGCCTCCCGAGCGACCGAGTCACACGCAGCGCCGGCCGCCCCGCCCCCACCGTGATCTGCTCAACCCGAGCATCCGTCTCCACCACCCGCGGCCGCTCCATCGCCTCCGCATCCAGGTCCCACGCCTCCCAGTACTTCGGGTGATCGTCATACAGCGCGAGCTGATTCAGCGGCTCACTTACCACGCACTCGCCGCCCCGCGTCTTCAACGCCGTCACCCGCCCGTGTGCGTCGATCCTGGCAGAAATCTGCTCGTTTGCGACCTCGTGCGATCCGTCGTTCCTCGCATTGCACGTCATCTGGCCGAGACCGTGCTGCTTGTCCCCATCAGAGCTCGATGACGCCACCTTCACACCCATCGCCGGCACCGCCTCAACCCACGTCCCCCGCATTTCACCCTCGAACTCCAGCTCCACCCACTGCGATCGCGCCGCAGATCCCGGGTTGAACACCGCGATCGGTTGTTCAAGCCATCGCGTATCCAACCCCGCACCGATCTTCGTCACCGCCTCTTGCTCGATCTGCGCGCACAGCCGCGCCACCTCATCATGATCCGCCGCGGCGTCCCGGTACACCTCGCCGATCGAAGATCCCGGCAGGATGTCATGGAACTGGTTCAGCAGCGTCAACTCCCACGCCCGCCGCAACTTCTCCGCCGAAGCCGAGACTGAGCCGCTCTGGGCGAAGTCTCGGACAGGCTCACCTTGCCTGCTGCATCCAGTCAGCACCTCCAACCACTCTGCCACCCGCAAACTCGCCTCCGCCCACGCGTTGTCCCGCTTGACCCGCGCCTGCGTCGTGTACGTCCCCCGATGCTTCTCCAGATACAGCTCCCCCTCGTGTACCGGAAAGTCCCGCCCCTCGCTGACCATTTCCTCACGCCGCGCGTGCAGCGCCTTCACAAACTCCGCCGCCCCAGCCAACTCCACCCGCGGCAACCCCTCGCGCTCCCGCGACAGCTCCGCGTTCAGCACGTTCCAGTCCGTCGGCCCCCCACCACCATCCCCAAACCCAAACGGCTGCATCCACACTCCGACGCCAAGTTCGTCCTTTCGCTCGGCGATCTTCATCCCCCGCCGGAGCTCAAACGGCGTGTTCGTCGCGTTGTACTCCTGCCCGGGCGTCAGGTGGCTCACGATCTCCGTGCCATCAATGCCCCGCCAGCGGAAGTACAGGTGCGGGAACTCGTTGCTCTCGTTCCACCACAGCTTGTTGGTGATGAACGTGTCGAGCCCCGCCAGCCGGAAGATCTGCGGCAGGCTGGCCGCGAACCCAAACGTGTCCGGCAGGTACGCCAGCCGCTGTCGGCCCCGCTCCCCGAACACCGACTCGAAGTACCGCGTCCCGTACAGCAGCTGCCGCACAAACGACTCGCCGCTGGGCAGGTTCCCGTCGGGCTCGATCCACATCGCCCCCATCGGCTGCCAGCGCCCCTCGTTTACGCGCTGCTCGATCTGCGAGAACAACCCCGGCGCTGACTCCTGCACCCACGCGTACTGCTGCGGCTGGCTGCACAGGAACTTGAAGTCAGGGAACCGCTCCATCGTCCGCACCGCGTTCGCAAACGTCCGGTGCGCCTTGCGTCTGGTCTCCGCAATCGGCCACATCCACGCCGTGTCCAGGTGCGCATGCCCTACCGCGAAGCACCGCTTCGCGCTCGTCACGGGCGCTGCCCCGTCCTTCTTGAGCTCTTCCCGCCGCTGCACCTCGAACACCGCTTCGCGCCACTCCCGCCACGCCACCTCATCAAACACCGCCATCTCGCACCGCGTCAGCCGCCCCGGCGTCGGCGTGGACCACCGTGCCTCCACCTCCGGCTTATCCCAAAAGAACCACCCCACCCCCAGCGGATGGTTGCACGCGGCCTCCACATACACATCCACCTCAGGCCCGAAGTTCGCCGGCAGCAACGCCGCATCACGGTTCAGATCGAACCCATGCCACGGCACACCGCCGATCCACAGCAGCGCCTCCGTCCCCGAATCAAACCGCAGCGCCCACCGCCCGCCCTCTCCCGCGCCCCCCGGCACGCGCCCTCGCACACGGAACCACGCCGTGGACCACTTCGGCCCCCACTCCCAACCCTCGCCCGCCTGCACCGGCTCGAAACGTTCACCCACCACACCCGGCAGCGCACGCCGGTCCGCGCACTGGAACACGCTCACCTCGAGCGGCACGGCGCCGCGCCACACGCGCGGCGCGAGGACTTCGTCGCAGTGCTTGCGGAGTTCGTCGAGTATGGGCAACGCTGGCCTTCAAAGCCCCTCCCTGAGGGAGGGGTTGGGGGTGGGTTCGTGCGACTCATCGCCGCGGCAACCGGGCGCATGCACGCACGCCTCAACAGAACTGCTCCGTCAAGGCGCACCAGAGTACCACTCAAGTTCGATCCGCAACCGCCCGTCGCTGGCGCACGTGAGTCAAACGAACCCACCCCAACCCCTCCCTCAGGGAGGGGCTTCAAGCAGGCCGCTCGCGTCCGCTTACTCGCCCTCGGGCCTCTTCAACCTCTTCACCGCCCCGCCCTTGCAGTCCACCAGCACCTCGTCCGCCTCCCACAGGAACAGCCCGTGGTCCACGATGCCCGACACGTGGTCGAGCTCCAGGGCCAGCTCGTCGAGGTCTCGCTCGGGCAAGCGAATATCCAGCACCACGCCCCCGCCCTCGCTCACGTACAGGTTCCCGTCCAGGTTGTACCGGGCGACGCCGATCAGCCCCATGTCGCGCAGCCGCCGCCGGATCGACGCGATTCCGAAGGGGATGATCGTGACCGCCAGCAGGGCCTTCTCGCCCAGCCGCGGCACGAGCTTCTCCTCGCTCGCGAGGTACACGCACTTGCGGCTCGCCTCCGCCACCAGCCGCTGCCGCGTGATGGCGCCGTGCTGGCCCTTGAGCATCCGCAGCGAGTAGTCAACCTCGTTGGCCCCGTCGAACAGGTAGTCAACGACCTCGATTTCGGCAAACGGCACCGTCGGCAGCCCAAGCTCGCGGGCCAGGTCCTCCGTCGCCTTGCTCGTGGAGACGCAGTCGATGTCGAGCTTCTCTTCCTTCACGCGGTGGGCCAGGGCCCGGATGGCGCGGTTGGCCGTGAGCCCCGTGCCCATGCCGACCACCATGCCGCTCTTGATCTCCGCGACGGCGGCCTTCGCCAGGCAGTCCATCCCCGCGCAGCCGGGGAGCACCACTTCCAGCTCCGGGCACGCGGGCACGTTCTGTACCGGGGCCTTGCCGAAGTTCGCCGCCATGTGCGCCGGGTTGTTGGGGTTTGCCTCAGTCAAAGCGGATCCCCTGTGCAAGCTTGAGCTGTGTTCCAAAGTTGACGGTACACGTCTGGCGGCGCATATACGCCTTCCAGGAATCCGACCCTGACTCTCTGCCACCGCCCGTCTCCTTCTCGCCGCCGAACGCGCCGCCGATCTCCGCGCCGCTCGTCCCGATGTTCACGTTCGCGATCCCGCAGTCGCTGCCCCACGGCGACAGGAACTGCTCCGCCGCCCGCAGGCTGTCGGTGAAGATCGCCGAGCTGAGCCCCTGGGCCACCGCGTTGTTCTGCGCGATCGCGTCCGCGACGCCCGCGGCATCACTGAATGTAGACACGTACAGGATCGGTGCGAAGGTCTCCTCGCACGAGATCGCCAGCGGCTTGCCGCCGGGCATCCGGATGATCGTCGGCTCGACGTAGTTCCCGCTCAGCCCCTCGACGTTCGCCTTCCCGCCGCCGCACACCACCGTCCCCCCCTGGCTCTTCGCCGCGGCCACCGCCGCGAGGAACCCGTCCACCGCCTTGGGGTTGATCAGCGGCCCCACCAGCGTGCCCTCCTTCAGAGGGTCGCCGATCCGCACCGTCCTGTACGCCGCGGCCAGCTTGGTCACCACCTCGTCCACGATCGACTCGTGCACGATGAGCCGCCGCGTCGTCGTACACCGCTGCCCCGCCGTGCCGATCGCCGCGAACACCACCGCCGGAATACACAGCTTCAGGTCCGCGCTCTTATCGATGATGACCGCGTTGTTCCCGCCCAGTTCCAGCAGCACGCGGCCCATCCGCTCCGCCACCACCTGCCCCACGGCCCTGCCCATCCGCGTCGAGCCCGTCGCCGAGATCAGCGGGAACCGCGCATCCGCGACCAGCCGCTTGCCCACCACGTCATCGGTCCCGATCACCAGCTTGAACACGCCCGGGTGCCCCATCGCCGTGGCGACCTTGTCCGCGATCGCGTTGCTCGCCATCGCCGTGAGCGGCGCGAACAGGCTCGGCTTCCACACCACCGTGTCGCCGCACACGGCCGCGAGCATCGCGTTCCACGCCCACACCGCGTTGGGGAAGTTGAACGCGCTGATCACGCCCACCGGCCCCAGCGGCAGCCACTGCTCGAACATCCGGTGCTGCGGCCGCTCGCTGGGCATCGTCATCCCGTACAGCTGCCGCGACAGCCCCACCGCGAAGTCCGCGATGTCGATCGTCTCCTGAACCTCGCCGAGCCCCTCCTGCCGGATCTTCCCGACCTCCAGGCTCACCAGCTCGCCCAGGGCCGCCTTGTGCGTCCTGAACTCCTCCCCGATCGCCCGCACCACCAGCCCGCGCTCCGGCGCCGGCACCTCGCGCCACCTGATAAACGCCGCCGCCGCCTCGGCCACCGTCTTCTCGTAGCTCTCCGCCGTGTCGAGCTTGATGGACGCGATCGGCAGGTTCGTCGCGGGGTTCACGACGGTCGCGATGCCCTTATCAAGGTTCGCGGCCTGCGGCGAAAGAAACCGCGGGTCCTTGTCGAGCCCAAGCTGCGTGATCACCGGATGAAGGTTGGTCGTGGGGGTCGTCATCTCCTCTGAGTCTAGGACCCGGGGAGGCGGGTTTTAGGCCCGCATCTTTCTCCTCCGTCCCCCCATTCCCCGC
>Ga0208492_1000517_pt1 | contig 32034 bp, 28 predicted proteins | sample Subbioar_CSW14AB_FD_184820 | JGI IMG/M metagenome (GOLD analysis project Ga0208492, IMG submission 184820) | Serpentinite rock and fluid subsurface biosphere microbial communities from McLaughlin Reserve, California, USA - CR12Mar_CSW14AB (SPAdes) | ecosystem: Environmental > Terrestrial > Deep... | reverse complement strand
ATAAAATATTGAAAAACAAAAATACAGTCTTGGAAGGAATCATCGGTTATGAAGAAACCGTTATTCCCGACCTTCAGACTGCCATTTTATCTCAGCACAATATTTTATTACTGGGTTTACGCGGACAAGCTAAAACACGTATTGCACGATTAATGATTAACCTGCTTGACGAATATGTGCCCTACATTGAAGGTTCCGAATTGTTTGAGGATCCATTAAATCCAATTTCATGGTTTGGACATCATATCCTCGAAATTAAAGGAGATAACACTCCGATAGCCTGGTTGCACCGTTCCGACAGATATACAGAAAAGCTGGCCACACCCGATGTTACTGTAGCCGATCTGATCGGAGATGTGGATCCGATCAAAGCTGCAACCCTCAAATTAACTTATTCTGATGAAAGAGTTATTCATTTCGGATTGATTCCGCGTGCTCACAGAGGTATTTTTGTGATCAACGAACTACCCGACCTTCAGGCAAGGATTCAGGTTGCACTGTTCAACATTCTTCAGGAAAAAGACATTCAGATCAGAGGATTTAAATTACGTCTGCCTCTGGATATTCAGTTTGTATTTACTGCAAATCCGGAAGATTATACTAACCGGGGATCGATTGTAACCCCTCTGAAAGACCGAATTGAAAGCCAGATTCTGACTCATTATCCACGCAGCATTGAAATATCCAGAAAAATCACCCAGCAGGAAGCAAGACTGACAAAATCTCAAAGGGAGCAGATCGAAGCTGACGGACTGGTAAAAGATCTGGTTGAACAAATTGCTTTTGAAGCGAGAGAATCAGAATATATTGATAAGAAATCGGGGGTTTCGGCCAGATTGACGATATCAGCATATGAAAACCTGATCAGTAATGCTGAAAGAAGGATGCTGCTCAACGGTGAAAAAAGCACTTTTGTCCGTATCTCAGATTTTCTGGGTCTGATTCCGGCAATAACCGGAAAGATAGAACTCGTATACGAGGGCGAACTGGAAGGTCCCGCAAAAGTGGCAAACATTTTATTGGGAAAAGCAATAAAGAGCCTGATGATCACCTACTTCCCTGACCCTGAAAAGTTAAAAAAGGCGAAAGTGGCTAACCCTTACAGCGAAATCATCAATTGGTTTAGTGCGGGTCATACCATCAATCTGGAAGACAGTCTTTCGCTGGAAGAATATAAAAAAGCACTTGAATCAATTCCGGGTTTAAAGGATGTAATAAAACAATTTCATCCGCGTCTAAGTAGTAACCAGCAGCTATTGTTAATGGAGTTTTTACTTCATGGGCTTGCTGAATTTTCATTAATCAATAAATCTTTCCTCGACAACGGATATAGTTTTGCCGATATGTTCAACAGTCTGTTTAATGCAGAATTTGAAGATGATGAAGACGAAGATTATGATGATAATGGACGTTACTAAACACGAACCGGTATTTAAACCTAAGAGAAATTAATGACTAATAGAATAATCGGTCTGATTGTTATCAGTATCCTGCTTTTAATTATTGACATTTACATTTATAAAGCAGTTAGATCAGTCAGCTGGAAATGGAAAGAAAATAAATATCTCTCTTTCGCCTATATCTGGTGGGGATATTCCTTTCTCCTGATTCTGGGGGTATTCATAAGTATATTTTTTAACATAAAATTTATGCTGCGGTCGGTTATTCTGGTTGTATTCTTTCTCACTTTCGTCTCTAAAATATTCATTTTACCATTTCTTTTCGCAGACGATATCCGAAGAGGGCTGATCTGGATAAAAAGAAAGCTAAAGGGCAGGAATCCTGTAGTTTCAGACGGAATTCCGGAGCTTGGAAATCCCATTCCAAGATCTGAGTTCCTGATTAAAGCAGGAACATTGGTTGCAGCTCTCCCACTGGCATCCTTAACATATGGTGTGGTTTCAAGTGCTTATGACTACCGTGTTAAAAAAAGAACCCTGTATTTCCCTAACCTGCCGAAAGCATTTGACGGTATGACAATAGGACAAATATCAGATATACACTCCGGTAGTTTCTACGATAGAAAAGCAGTACTTGGCGGCATAGAAATGATTCTGAAAGAGAAACCTGAAATGATTTTCTTTACCGGCGACCTTGTCAACAATGTCGCATCTGAAATGAGAGATTATCAGGATATCTTCGCAAAATTAAATGCTCCTTTGGGTGTATATTCAGTGCTTGGTAATCATGACTATGGTGATTATTTCTATGGCAAAGACCCCTCTCCGGCTAAAACAAAAAATCTGGCAGATGTTAAAATTACCCACAAAAACATGGGCTGGGATCTTTTATTGAATGAGAACAGAAGAATCAGGGTTGATGGCGAGGAAATTGCAGTTCTTGGTATAGAGAACTGGGGAGCAGGTCGCTTTGCCAAATACGGACAAATGGAAAAAGCTGTAATTAATACCGACGATGTTCCGGTAAAGTTATTGCTTTCTCATGATCCATCTCACTGGAGATCGCAGGTTATTCCTGAATATCCACAGATAGATGCCATGTTCAGCGGACATACCCATGGTATGCAGTTTGGGATAGTTACAGAAAAATTCCAGTGGAGCCCTTCACAATATGTTTATAAAGAATGGGCGGGCCATTATCAGGAAGGGGAGCAACAACTCTATGTCAATGTAGGATATGGCTTTTTAGGGTATCCGGGCAGGGTTGGAGTTTTACCTGAAATTACGATATTTGAGTTACGCACCGGGATGGCGTAATTAAGCATCGCATAATTTATGAATAAATACACAAGGCAATCTCTTGACCTTCTGTTATTCAGCAATATTTTTATTGCTCTTTGTGCTGTTGCACAGGGTTTGGTTACCTACCATCTTCTGGAAGTTAAACCCGATAAATATATTCTGGCTTTACTATTTTCATCAACTTTAGCTCTTTACAATTTCAGTATCCTATTAGCAAAGCCTCAGAAACCTGAAAATTCTCCATTCAGAAGAGTCAGGTGGATTTTTTCACACTATCGGCTAACCATCACTCTAACCATCATTTCAATCCTTTCTATTATTCCATTAATCTTTTTCCTAAGCAGTTCATCTATAATTTTACTGGTCGGACTGGCATTGATATCAGTAAGCTATAGTCTTCCATTCTTTTCATTTCAGGATAAACGTTACAGCTTAAGAAACATTCCAGGAGTAAAATTATTTCTGATTGCCTTAATCTGGTCGCTAAGCTGTGTATTATTACCAATACTTGAGATGGAGAGCAATAATGAAACTGCCATCAGCCTGAATGACACCATGATTCTGATTGTTAAACGCTTTCTATTTATTGCTGCAATAACAGTCCCTTTTGATATCCGGGATCTTTTTCAGGATAAAAGCAATGACCTGAAAACAATTCCGGTAATCCTTGGTGAAAGGAAGGCGCTTCTTGTCTGTCAGGGATTACTTGCTGCATACCTTATTCTTTTGTTTATGTTTACTGACAGCCTTAACAGTAATTACTTTGCCCTCACCCTGTGTACAATAATTACGGGCTGGCTTATCTTCAAATCAAAATGGGAGAAAAACGAATATTACTATTTCTTTTATCTTGATGGAACCATGATTCTGCAGTTTTTGATTTTACTCATTTTCAGCACAATATACCCATGAAAGATCTTAGCATTCTTTCCCTGAATATCCTTGGCTCGCCTGAGCTACTGGTAGCAGATCATCAGAAAGAAATGACAGCGTTCTGCAAAAGACCGCTTAAAGAAGACTCTATTGAGCTGGGAATGACAGGCTTTGCGGGAGATATTGTTGCAGATAAAATACATCATGGTGGTAATGATAAAGCAATATGCTGCTACAATGCAGATCATTTTCAGAAATGGAAGGATGAACTTGGATTTGAACTTGAGCCCGCTGCATTCGGAGAAAATCTTACCCTGACAGGAATTAATGCGGATGAACGGAATGTTTACATCGGAGACCGTTATCAGTTGGGCGAGGCAATTGTAGAAGTATCAGAACCCAGGGGACCCTGTTACAAGATTGGGATAAGATATAATTATAAACAATTCCCTGTGCATCTGCAGGAAAGTGGTTTTACCGGCTTCTATCTGAGAACCATTAAGACAGGTAATGTCAGATTAAGAGATAAATTGATACATATTTATTCCCATCCGGAAAAAATCTCTGTGATGGATGTTAACCATGTGAGATATCATGACTCTGAAAACAGAAAATGGCTTCAACGTCTGATAAACCTTCATGAGCTAACTGCAGAATGGCGTATCCGTTTTGAAAAAATGTTAAATAAACATCAGGCTTAAGTTTATTATTGAACAAGGATCTGCTAAATAATAAACTTATAGCCAACACCTCTTACAGTCTGCATAAAATGAGGTCTGTCTGGATTGCTCTCAATTTTCTTACGCAATCTGACAATATGCATATCCAGGGTTCGGGTATTCACATCTGAATTATAACCCCAAACTACCATCATTAATTCATCACGGTTTATGACAGTATTGGCATTTTTCAGAAAATACAAGAGGATGCGATTCTCCAGAATCGTAAGTTCTATCTTCTTCCCATCGCGCATTAATGAATGAGTATTGGGGTGATGCTCCATATTGCCAAACCTGTAAACCTCAGATTTCTCACTGTTTATGACATACTTCACCTTATTTTCAATAAGAGCAACCAGAACATCCATATTAAATGGTTTGGAAACATAGTCAGACACACCGAAGTTATAGGCATCAATCTTGTCTACATCCTGAGCCTTGGCAGTCATCATTATAATAATATTATCAAAACCAAGTTTCCTCACATTCTGACATACCTCTGATCCCTGCTTACCTGGAAGCATCCAGTCGAGCAGTACGATATCAGGCTGCTCCGTCATGATCAGCTCTTCGGCAACTATCCCGTCAGAGGCTTCGATTACATTATAACCTTCTGTTTTAAGACGGTGAACAACTAAAAACCTGAGGTTTTCGTCATCTTCAATCACTGCAATTTTTATCTCTTTCTGCATATTTATATTTCGAGTGGCAATTCAATTTTAAACTCAGAACCGGATCCTTCGATACTCTCAACAGTAATAGTTCCGCTCATAAATTTAACCAGTTCTTTACAGAATGCCAAACCAAGGCCCACACTACCCTGTTGGTTATATTCATTTTGAATCCTGAAAAATTTCTTAAATATATTTTCAATATCTCCTTCCGGGATACCAATACCCTGATCAATAAACCTGAAGACGACATTCTTCTTGGATTTCGAAATATCGATCATCAGTACCTTCCGGTCAGGTCTCGAATATTTATAAGCATTATCAATCAGGTTTTGAAAGATACTACCCAAAAGTACAGGATCTGATTTAATATATTCTATATCCCTGATATTACACCGGATATTAAATGAAGGATATTTTAACTGATAAGAATCAATCATATTCTGACAGAACACATCCAGATTGATATTTTCAGGCTTGATCTTAATTGCTTTATTCTCAATTTGAGTAAACGACAATAATTTATTCAGGAGATCATTTAACTTTTCTGCCTCCTCATCAAGAATCTTTCCATAATGAAGTCTTTCCTGGTCGCTTAGTTTGGTGGCGCTTCTGATGTTATTGCCGGCAATCTTAATAACACTCACCGGGGTTTTGAACTCATGCGTCAGATTATTTATAAAATCATACTGCAGTTTGAAAAGCTTACTGTTAATATTTAAATTTCTGTATATCAGGTAGGCAATCAATATCAGTATCGCATAAGTGAGAAACAATCCACCGGCAATCGGTCTGAATCTGGAATTTATTTCCTTTCTGAGATAATTCTTGCTGGAACTGAAGTATAATTTATATCCTGAAAATGGCCCTGACAATGGTAAGTCATTACTTATCAGATCAGGATTATTCTCAAGATACTCATAGACCAGAGGCTTAATACTGATGTATTCATAAAGCTCGGGATTTGTATTTATTATATGCAGATGCAGGGGATTCAAATAAAAGGTCATCATATCCAACTGATAAACAGGTGAAAACTGTCCTTTCTTATCCATTAAATCCTTATATATTCTGATTTCTTCATTTCGGGGGATGTTCATAAACGTGATTCTGCCCGAATTAATGCTGTAAAATACATTAAATCGGTCTGCGTCACTGAGTACTTTAGTGGTATCCGCCGAACTGATAAAGCCGCCAAACCTTAAAGCCATTCTGCTGAATTCATCACCGGCTTTTATCGTAAAGATATTTTGAGACCGGTGCTCTTTATAAAGTACTATTGAATCAGGATCAATATCTCTGGAAAACTGATAAACAGACTTGGGAGCCATTGTAAAGTTCCTGACTCTGATCCCATCAGGAATCTGATGGTTACTGATTCCGGCATCGTAAAATAACACCCTGTCTACAAACCGGAATTTATTAAAAACCGTATCAATAAACTTGGTTGCCTGGGCAGAATCCAGATATCCCTGATAAAAAGAAATTTCAGGAATGGTATTTTGAAAGAAATCGTTGTAGGGTTTTACCGTTTCCTCAAGAACTTCAATTTTCTGGGAAGTAAATTCATTTTCAACGTATTTTGACGTAAGATTGAATGCCAGAAAAAAACCGGCTCCCATCAGGGTAGTAATCAACATCAGAAAAAGAATAACCAGAGAAAAATTCTTACGATAATTTTGCTGATACTCTTTCATTTCAAACTACCGGCCAAGGTTCTTTGCAAGAAATATTTCAAGTTCTTTGTAAAGCTCAAGTCTGTTTGTGCTATTTCTGAAGACCTGCCCCTCCCCATCCTTTAACAGATAAGTTACCGGCACATTACGCTTCCTAAGCTCCTTAACAAACTGATTGGTTTCATTCATATTCACCCGTGGGTCTCTGGTACCCTGAGCTATAAGCACCGGCGACTTTATTTTATCAGTCTGAAAGACCGGTGAAACTGCACGAAAGTAATCAGCATCAGTTTCAGGATTACCTACTGTTTCATAATACATCTGAAGGTATGGTCTGAAATATGGTGGAATATCCTTAAGATAAGCAAACAGATTTGTAAATCCGGAATAGGAAGCCCCGCATTTGTAAAGATCAGGCCTTGTAAATAAACCATGAAGTGCCGAAAATCCGCCAAATCCAGATCCGTATATAGCAATGCGTTTTGGATCGGCAACTCCCTCTGAAATCAACCAGCTTACTCCGTCAGTAATGTCATCCTGCATTTTCCCTCCCCATTCCTTAAATCCTGCAATCCAAAATTTCTTTCCAAAGCCTTTTGAGCCTCTGAAATTCACCTGAAAGACTGCATAACCTCTATTGGCGAGAAACTGAACTTCGGCATTATAGCCCCAGCTGTTTCTGGAATCAGGACCGCCATGAGGTATCACCACAACCGGAAGTTTTTTACTTTTGCCTCCTTTTGGTAATGTGAGATATCCGTTCACCAGTAAGCCATCCCTGGCAATAAAACTTACTGACTTCATTTCTGCAAGTTCATCCACATTTAAAGTAGCATTAACATCGCTCAGTTTTACCAGCTTATTATCTTCCGGAGTATAGAGATAAAAGGATCCGGGGTTACGGTCAGTAAAACTACGGATGATGAATTTTTTCTCCTCTGAATCAGAACTGCCTATCCGTATTTCGGTATTCGGGAGTAACTTGTCAAGTTTTTCAAATATCGCTTTTACTGAATCATCAAGGTAATAGCGATTCTTTTTCCATGTCTCATAGCCCGCAAAAATAAGCTTACCTTTTTTTAAAGAATAAGTTGCATCCGTAACATCTACCTCGGGGTTACTGTAAATAACTTTATGCTCCTTACCTGTCACACAATCCAACTCAACCAAAGCCATTCTGTCTCTGTTCTGATTGGATAATGCATAAATACAGCTGTTATCAGCGCTGAACGCAACGGGCAATACACTTGTTTTAAAATTGTTTGTTAAAACCGTCCTGAATTTCTGATTCTCTGAATCACGATATAATATCGTTTCATTTACTCCATCACTGGCCACCGCCATTCTTAGTTTACCGGCAGGGTCGGAGAACCATTTTGTGATATTCCCCGGATTCTTCAGGATCAGCGAAAGTTCTCCGGTCTGAATATTTACCCTGTAGGCATCAAAAACGGTAGAATCGCGTTTATTCAAAGCAAGCAGAACATGATCGTCCTGAACCTGACCGGTAGTAATTAATTTGATCTTGGTATTTTTAAAGGTAACCAGTTCTCTTTTATTGGTACCATCAAATCGTATTGCAAACAGGCTGGGATCCTGTTCTTCTGAACCGTCCTTCAGGTAGACAATCTCACTGTTATTTGCCCAGAAATAACCGGAAATACTTCTGTTTGAATCGCAGGTTAACTGCAAAGTATTTTTCCCATCCCAGGTCTCCACATAAATATGAATACGGTTATTATCAGGCTTGAGATAAGAGATAAATTTTCCATCCGGCGATACCAGATAGTTATTTTTAACAGGCACGCTAAAGAAATTTTCAATAGGTATCTTCTTCGCAGCCTTTTCACCCGAGCAGGAAATCAGTGTCAGAAGAAATATAAAAAAAAGATAATTCCTATTAATAAACATTCCCAGGTTCTATAAAAAATCAGCTCAAAAATTTACATGCAATATCCAAAAGGATAAAGCAACTACATACAGTTACCTAAAAAGATGTAAAATGAGACCTTGGTTAATACTAAGATCTCAAGGTAATAAATTCATTTAAAATCGTACAAATCTTATCGTAACATTTAAACTACACGCCATTTCAGTAAAATCAACAATAATTTTGCCAGCCTGCAATATATTCATCAGCTGTATAGTTTTCAATGTATTAGCATTAACTTTATTGGTATGAGAAACTGTAATCAATGCAAACGAATGAAAAAAATCCTTTTATTTCTTTTCATTATTGTGGCATCACTGAGTGCTAAAGCACAATTGAGTACAGAAGAAGCCCTCGCACTTCAATACTATCAGACAGGTGATTTTGAAAAAGCAGCTGTCGTTTATGAGAAGTTATTCAATCGTACAAAAAACTTAAGCTTTTACGACCCTTACTTCAATAGTCTGTTAAAAACCAGACAATATAATGAAGCAGAAAAACTGGCACGATCTCAGATGAAAAGCTATCCGGAAGTATTCACTTATAGTGTTGATATAGGACGGGTATATCTGGAAAAAGGTGATGAGTCTAAATCATCCGAATGGTTTAACAGCCTGATTCAGAATTTACCGGCTAATGAATTCGCAATCAAAGATCTGGCAATCACATTTTACCGGGCCGAAGCTTATGATTTTTCAATAAAAACCCTGCTCACAGGCAGAAAAATAATTAATAATGAAAACGCATTTATCTATGATCTGCTCAGCCTTTACAGGTTCAGAAAAGATAAAGTCATGCTGATTCAGGAATATATTTTGCTTTTAGGCACCAATCCGCAGGCATTACAACAGGCTCAAAATGTTCTTGCCAATATACTGGAGGATAAAAACGATTATGACATACTCAAATCTGCTATTTTAAGAAAACTGCAGAAAGATCCACAGAATGTCGTCATGACAGAATTTTTAACATGGCAATACGTACAGCAAAAAGATTTTGATATGGCTGTACGGCAAAGCCTTGCACTTGACCGAAGGTTGAAAGAGGATGGCGGGCGGATTTATGATTTGTCCCGGCTCCTGATTGCCAATCAGGCTTACGAACAGGCTATTGAAGTTCTGAATTACTTAACCGCCAAAGGACAGCAGGGCCGATACTATATTCCCGCCCGGATTGACCTACTGAATGTAAAAGCCCTACAGCTTAAATCCGAGAAATTCAGCAAAACTGACCTGGACAAACTTGAGAGTGAGTATCTGTCCTTATTAAATGAATTCGGGTGGAATGCAGGAACAAGCTTTGCAATCAGACAGCTCGCAAAGCTACAGGCTTATTATCTGAATAAACCTGCAGAAGGGGCAGAACAGCTCCAAAAGCTAATTGAACTGAAAGGCATTCCACCACAAGTCGTCGGAGAAGTCAAAACCGAACTGGCAGATATTTATCTGGTTAGCGGTGAAATATGGGAATCTGCTTTACTCTATAGTCAGGTTGAGAAAGCTTTTCCGAATGACATACTTGGTCAGGAAGCACGATTTAAAAACGCAAAACTGGCATACTTTCAGGGCGATTTCACCTGGTCAAAAGCACAACTGGATGTTCTGAAAAGTTCAACATCGCAACTGATCGCAAATGACGCTCTTGATCTCAGTTTGCTTATTTCAGATAATCTTCAAAACGAAACCGATTCGGCAGCACTTCTGAAATATGCACAGGCTGATCTGCTTGTTTTAAAAAACCAGTCGGGAGCAGCCATAAAATCACTGGACAGTCTTCACATTCTGTTCCCCAACAACTCTCTTGCCGATGATATTTTAATGGCCAAAGCAAGAATATTCATAAAGGATAACGACATACAAAAGGCGGTTCATGAACTTCGGGAGATTCTTAATAATTACAGCACAGAACTTTGGGGAGATAATGCCGTATTTATGCTTGCCGACCTTTATGAAACCCGGCTGAATCAACCCGAAAAGGCCCGTGAATTATTTCAGAAAATAATAAGTGATTATCCGGGAAGCATTTTCGTTATCGAAGCGAGAAAGCGGTTCAGAGAGCTTCGTGGCGACAAGCTGGGTTAATCCTGAGATATAAAAACCTATTCCTATATTCGCAGCATGATTTTATATAACGTGACCGTAATTCTGGACGAAAGTATTCATAACGAATGGCTGGAATGGATGAAATCAGAGTATATCCCGAACGTAATGAATACCGGATATTTTGTTTCAAACCGTTTACTTAAGGTTCTTGATTCTCCGAATGAAGGAATCACCTACTGCGTTCAGTATATTGCTGACACCTCCGAACAGGTAAACGAGTACCAGCAAAAGCACGCCGAGGAAATACAATCAAACTTTCCTGCTCAGTTTATCAATAAGTTCGTTCTGTTTCCCACAACCATGGAGTTTGTAGATAAGCCATGAATTTTATAAAAACCAAAATCAAAGACCTTTACATCGTCGAACCAAAAATCTGGAAGGATGAGCGCGGATACTTCTATGAAAGTTACAGCAAACGATCCTTTGATGAAGCCGGTATTCAGGCCAATTTTGTTCAGGATAATCAGTCTCTTTCACAAAAAGGTACCTTAAGAGGGCTGCATGCGCAGACGCCGCCATTTGCACAGGGTAAACTTGTCAGAGTTATTCAGGGGAAAGTGATCGACGTTGCCGTTGATTTCCGCAAAGATTCTGACACATTTGGCGAACATGTCTCAATCGAGCTCAGTGGCGAGAATCACAGGATGCTTTGGATCCCACCCGGTTTTCTGCATGGTTTTGTTACCCTTGAAGATCAAACGATATTTACATACAAAGTATCCGGAGGACTTTATAATAAAGCTTCCGAAGTTGGCGTAATCTGGAATGACCCTCAGCTGAATATTAACTGGGGAATCGCTCAGGAGGAAGTGATTTTATCTGAAAAAGATCAGGTTTTACCCCTGTTCAAGGATGTAAAAAGTCCGTTCTGATAAAAAAAATCTATTTAATCAGATTATAAAGTTCATCCAGTTTAGGGGAGAGAACGATTTCAATTCTGCGGTTACGACTTCTGATCTCTGAGCTTGTACCCTCTTCAATTGGCTGAAATTCACCTTTTCCGGTTGCGGTAAGACGACTGTTCTCTATTTTCTCCGTTTCAGTAAGATATCTTACCACCGAGGTAGCACGTAAAACACTCAGATCCCAGTTGTCCTTAATCTGTCCAAGATTTACCACCTTCTGATTATCGGTGTGTCCTTCAACAGAAATATTGATTTCAGGCTGTGTTTTCAGTACTTTGGCCAGCTCCTGAAGTGCGAGTTTACCTTTCTCATCAATAATAATACTGCCACTGCTAAACAACAGTTTGTCTGTCAGCGAAACATACACTTTTCCGTTTCTGATATCTACACTCAGACCACTCTGCTGAAAGCCAAGTAAAGCCTTTTGTAATTTATCTTTCAGGGCATTGGTCGCCTCATCACGCTTTTTCAGGATGTCTTCTACTTCTTTCAGCCGCGCTTCCCTTCTTTTCAGATCTGCCGACAACTTATCAATTTCTGAAGAGGTGTTTGAACGCAGTGAAGCATAGTTATCATCCAGTTTCTTCATCATTGAACTGAGATCAGCAATACGGGCACTAAGCGTTGAAGTATCTGTTTTCAGTCTTGAAATTTCCTGATCAAGCGAATCAATCTTTAATCTTGAAGCTTCCCAGCCGAGCGAAAGCGAGTCTCTTTGTGCCAGCAAGGCATTGTATTTCTTTGGAGAAGTAACGATACATGAGCTTATAAAGCCGGTGATCAGGAAAATAAATACTGAATAAAAAATGCTCTTCATAAAAATCTGTTCAGGAAATAGCGTTTCTCAAAAATGTAATAAATGGAGATAAAATCTGAAAGCCCTTTGCAACTTCATTAATAGCGCCCGGGCCGGTTAAAGTCTTGTTACTAAGTTTATGGCTGAAAGAAAAACTTTTCAGTTTTAAAAGTTCGATGTCAGGGTGATTTGCATCATAGCCCTTGGGTACTGTTTTTAGCTTATACTCATCATCTATAAGCCCAAAATATTCCTTAAAAGCGGAATTATCAATGACATGATGAAGGTCGGCTCCGTTATAATCAATCTCCTGTCTGATTGAACGAAGTAATTCCGGCTCAGGCATCCAGCAACCTCCGGCCAGAAAAGATTCATCCGGCTGGATATGTAAATAATAGCCGGGGCCATTGAAGTTTTTACCATTGGGACTGATACCGACACCAAAATTCTCTTTATAGGGTGTTTTATCCTTGCTAAAGCGGATATCACGATAAATTCTCATGACGCAAGTTCCGGGATCAAGATTCTCAGGAATTAAAACATCAATCTTAGCTAAATGTGGTATCAGATCAGCTGTAAAATCCAGTACATCTTTACGTGCGGCATCATGTCTTGCCTTGTTCTGATGAAACCAGTTGCGTTCATTATTTGCGGCAAGATCATTTAAAAACTCAAACGTACTTAACTTTATCATCAGTATCGTATTCCGGATTGTATTTCACCTTTGGTGTCAGAAAGTGAAGAAGTAATACTCTGGAGTAACGGTAATTAACCGGGCTGAGTATTAACACTGCCAACAAAATTACTCCGATATATAACCAGGGCGAAGTGTCATTACCTGTTATAAGATAGGTTAAGAAACCTATATTCAGCATTTCAGCAACTACAAAAGCGTAGCTAACATACATTGCTCCATAGAAATACCCCGGTTCAATTTCAAATTTCATATTGCAATGAGAACAGTTCTCATTGGTATTCTGGATATTGAAGCCATAAAGAGAACCGGAAAAAATTTTGCCTCTTCTGCATCTTGGACATTTAGAATGTAAAACTGCAGAAAGAATGGACGTCTTAGCCATTAGAAATAAGTTTGGTAATAAATCAGTAATAAAGAAGCGTAACACTTCTAAAATAAGACCTAATTCAGATTAATCTTCCCTCCCTTGATATTCACGTTGACATTTTTACGTCTGTACTTTTTATACCACAGAAAGCCAACACCTGCTATTGCAAGATAAGGAGCCGCCAGAAGATATAGTATGCCGTCGTTTAAGCCTTTACCCTGAGTGTTACCATTCTGTACAGAGTTTTCAGCATTTAAGGTACACATTGAGCACTGTGCAGAAACCTCTGAATAGCCCAGAGATAAAAAGATCAACAGGAAACTTACAAGAAAGATTTTAAGAGATCTCATGATACAAAGATACGCTATTTGTAATAATTTAAACCTACTAAAAAACTCACAAATTGGGTCTATCTCAAATCTTTACGCAGAGACAACAAAGATTTTCTGATCAGAAACTGTAATACGGAGAGATCATGAGATAAACAATCACACCGGTAACCGTAACATACAGCCATATCGGGTAAGTCCAGCGTACAAGTTTCTTATGACTTTCCACCTGCATCTGAAGTCCCTTCTGAAAGCTGAATAAAACCAATGGCAATACGATAGCAGCAAGAACAATATGCGTAATCAGGATGAAGTAATAAACAATCCGGATACTTCCTTCACCTCCATAAGTGGTTTTTATACCTGTTGCATGGAAAATGATATAAGACACCAGAAACAAGGAAGACAGAATGAAGGTCAGAATATTAATCTTCTTATGAGCTTGAATATCTTTTCTTTTAATAAAATAGAGTGACAGCAAAAGCAGTACGCTACATGTTCCGTTAATAATGGCATTTAACTTAGGGAGAGAAAATACCCATGAAGGGATTGAACTCTTATCAGGAAAAATGTTCAGAACTTTCGACTGTAATACAACTACAACAATTAATACTATTATTGAAACTATGGTAATGATGCGTGAGGCGAGTTTATCATTCATAATAAAAACTGTAAAGAATTTCAGATTAAAGTTTAACGATCTTCAACACTTCTAAGTTCTTCGGTGATGAGAACTTTTATTTCATCAATCAGAAGGGCTGTTTGCTCATTCCCTCTGCTTGAATCATAATACCCTCTGATCCGTTTCTGAGGATCAACCAGAATGAGCATTGGGCTGTGAATAATATGAAGCTTCCGTGTAGTATCGGTTATTGCATCTACTAAAAAATCATCCTTCGCAATTGAAAACACTAAATCCTTATCAGCATTAATGAAATCCCATTTTTTATTAACAGAAGTAAACTGCTTACTGTACTCAGATAATACTTCAGGAGTGTCATATTCAGGATCAACACTAATTGAAATAAATCTCATAAGTCTGTTATTGGCATATTTCCTTGCTACCTTCTCCATTTCTCTGTTCATTGCTGTACAGGATGAAGGGCAGCGGGTATAGAAGAAATTAAATACAGTAATCTGATTACTATCCGCAGGAAATTTTACCGGGTCAGCTTGCTGATTAACATATTTAAAATCTCTTATTACGTGATAAATGGTATCAGGAATTTTCTTTCCGAATCTGGTATGAAAAGTATTGGCAACTTTCTTTTCACCGAAAACCGGAAGAGGCCGGTAACGATTCTGGCCTTTTTCTTTCAGGAGATAATACAAAGTTCCCGGCACTGCAAGTAAGATTAACAGTACCAGGAACTTTTTGAATTTAAATGAGGTTGAACTCATTAATTTACATGCAGGAACTGATAAGCTCCTTCAGTTAACATTAAAATAATAAAATAAACGATAAAAATCAGAGATAAAACTATACCTGCTTTGAACGCATATCTTTCATATTTCAGGTGCATAAAATATGCAACGATATAATAAGCTTTAACAAGTGTTAGAATGATATAGGCAAAATTACCAATTCCATGACCTATTAATCCTTTAGGTATCATGTAAAGGGCTATAAAAAATTCTACAGCGGTAATTCCTAAAAGGTAAAAGAAAACCTGCCATATCTTTGACTTGGTCATTCCCTCATGCTCATGAGCATGTTCTTCGTGTGTGTGTTCTGCTGACATTGTATATGATTATCAGAATATTAAACTAAATAGAAAAATGTGAAAACGAATACCCATACAAGGTCAACGAAGTGCCAGTATAAGCCGACTTTCTCAACCATAAGGTAACTTCCGCTTTTCTGGAAAACATTACCCAGAACCATTAACAAAATGATAATGTTAATCAGCACTCCTGTAAATACGTGGAAACCGTGGAAACCGGTAATTGTAAAGAAAAGGTTTGAAAACTGCAGAGCTCCAATGGTATCAACACCAGTATATGAAGCCGGGAAGCTTCCCCACCAGTATCCTTCATGATTAAGGTGAGACCACTCCAATGCCTGACAACCCAGAAACATAAAGCCTCCGATAATTGTAGCAATCATCCACCAAACCACTTCTTTCTTGGAATTACGGTGACCTGCCTCTACAGCAAGAACCATAGTTACAGAACTCATAATCAGAATAAATGTCATGATACCCACAAATACAAGAGGATAACCATGGTCAGCAATTCCGGGAATTGACTGGAATACTACATCCGGATCAGGCCAGCTGATTTTACTGAAACGTTGAGCTCCGTAGTAAATCAGAAATGCAGAGAATGTGAATGCATCAGACAGTAAGAAAAACCACATCATGATTTTTCCATATTCTACAGCAAAAGGTGACTTTCCGCCACTCCAGGCGTCAGTTTTTATTTCATCAAGTTTTGATACAGTAGTACTCATTTAAATGACAGTATTATGATTTATTATTGATTCAAAAGTAAGAAAACATATAGATAAATCCATAGGATATCTATAAAATGCCAAAAAATGGAGGCAACTTCCATTCTGAACAGATTACGTGCCTGAGGAATGTGCCTTAATTTACCTATAAACGCATAAATCAGGAAGAATAATCCTAGTAAAATATGCAGCAAATGGGCACCCGTAAACACGTAAATAAATGACTGGGAAGCATTATAATTAACAAAATAAGCTCCGGATTGATAAAGAACTTTCCAGGCAGTAATCTGACTGTAAAAGAAGCCAGCCGCCAACAATATTGTTACAATGATATATAGCTTCTGCTTGTCAAACTGAAGCTTTCTGGCAGCATCCTGAGCCAGATGAACCGTAACACTGCTTAAGATAATAAGCATCGTGCTGTACATAAATGCCTTTGGCAGCAATACCTTAATCCCACGTTCAACATTTCCTTCTGTATAAACGATGAAACCGCTGGTTAAGGCTGCGAACATCATAAATGATGAAATGATAAAAAGCCACATTAAAAACTTTTTAGCTTTTAAATTCTGCTTGTCTGCTGTAATAATCTCTTCAGTTTCCATAGCTGTTTTTTAAGCAATAAAATCAAACAATAGTGTTAGCTGCAATACCGGGAGATAGAAGAACGAAGCATACATCAGACGCTTTGCTGATGGTACATCCCGTAGTCTGAGCAATTTATATGCCTGCAGGGCAAAATACAGTCCCATTCCTGTTGCAACAATCGTATAAATAAGTCCTCCAAAAACCTGTCCCGATGGATTTAACAGATACGTTGGCATCAAACTAACCGGTATTAAAATTATAGTAGAGACAAAGGTAAAGACTGCACTCGTTTTATCCTGAAAAGTAGTTGGTAATAAACGAAAACCGGCACGCTTATAATCTTCATCCAATACCCAGGCAATCGCCCAAAAATGAGGGAACTGCCATACAAACTGAATCAGAAACAGAATAACTGGTATCCACGAGATTCTTGGTTCATTGAAAGCAGCAAAATAACCGATCAGGGGTGGTAATGCTCCGGGAAAAGCACCAATAAAAACAGCGATAGGCGATTTGCGTTTCATTGGTGTGTACACAAAAGCATATAAAAAGATAGAGAATACAGCCAGAACTCCGGTCGGGAAATTAAGTCTCACTAAAAGCATGGTACCCGAAATACCCATAATCAGACTAAGAACAAGTGCCTGTCCCGTTGTCATCTTGCCCGATGGTATTGGTCTGTCCATCGTACGTCTCATTAACCTGTCGAGATCCTTTTCTATAATCTCGTTAAACCCGTTGGCTGCACCGGTAACCAGGAATCCTCCGACAGTAAGTATTATCCAGTTAATCCAGTTAATATCCCCCTGAATCTTACTCCCCATTAAAAAACAGATGGAAGCAGAAAAAACTACTGTAAGAGTTAGCCTTAACTTGATTAATTTATTGAAGTCGGATATGAAATTCCTCACTTTTATTCTATATCAATAATGCTCAACCTGAAGATTAAAAGCATTTAGGTCATTGTTAGTTCAGGCAGAACATTTTAAATTGAAACGCAAAATTACATTGAAAAAATGTTTAATGCGGTATGCTTGTATCTTATATCTTATCAATCAGCTGATAAATGATATTGCATAAACAATTCCATGAATAAATGGATGGCAATATCATCGTTTATGCTTCAGTACCCTTATACTTCCTGTCCACCCCCTATAATCAATCACTCTCAGATTATATAAAGAGAAAAGGCAGCTCTTAACCAAGAAATTCTCCTGAACATGATGAAAGCCACGGGAGATCAGGCACCTCTATTAATCAAGCAGGCAGTACTATTAATACTGCCTGCCTGTTATTTATATTTTAATTAAACATGCTCTGAAGCCCTGGCCTGGGAAGGATTAGCCTTTTCCCATTCTTCCTGAATCCGAACAGCTTCAGGATTGTCTTCAAAATCATGATGAAGGTTAGAACTCATTGTCTCAGAAAACGGAGTTGTCTGAGGGATAAAGTCGGCATGATGACCTGGCTTACTGTAATCATATGGCCAACGATAAACTGATGGAATTTCTCCAGGCCAGTTACCGTGAATATGCTCAACAGGTGCAGTCCATTCTAAGGTATTTGAATCCCATGGATTTTGAGTTGCTTTCTTACCATAGAAAATTGAATAGAAGAAATTCCAAAGGAATGCTACCTGAGCAAGTGCTGAAATAATTGCTGCCCATGTCACAAATACGTTCACGGTTAACCACTCCTGCATGAATGCAAATTCAGTGAATGCATAGTAGCGACGAGGAACACCGTCAATACCCATAAAGTGCATCGGGAAGAATACCAGATAAGCACCGATAAAGGTCAGCCAGAAGTGCAGATAACCCAGACGCTCATCCATCATACGTCCGAACATTTTCGGATACCAGTGATAAACACCGCACAACATTCCGAAAATAGCAGCACAACCCATTACAAGGTGGAAGTGAGCTACGACGAAGTAAGTATCATGCAAATTAATATCCAGAGCAGCGTTACCAAGGAACAAACCGGTAAGACCACCAGAGATGAAGAATGAAACCAATCCAATTGCAAACAACATAGCCGGAGTAAAACGAAGGTTACCACGCCAGATTGTAGCCAGATAATTGAAAGTTTTTACAGCTGATGGTACAGCGATAATCAAAGTTGTGATCATAAATACACCACCCAGGAAAGGATTCATACCGGTCACGAACATATGGTGTCCCCATACAATGAATGACAATACGGTAATACCGATCAGAGAGTAAACCATCGCATGGTAACCGAAGATTGGCTTTCTTGAGTTGGTTGCAATAACCTCTGAAGTAATACCCAATGCAGGCATAATTACGATGTATACCTCAGGGTGACCAAGGAACCAGAATAAATGCTGCCATAGAACCGGACTACCACCCTGATTAGGAAGAATCTGTCCTGCAACTACGATATCAGATAAATAGAAACTTGTTCCGAAACTACGGTCGAAGATCAGAAGTACAACAGCTGAAACCAATACAGGAAATGATAATACACCCACGATAGCAGTTAAGAAGAATGCCCATATAGTTAAAGGCATTTTCCACATATCCATTCCGTTAGTACGCATATTCAGGATTGTAGAAATATAATTCAGAGCACCAATCAAAGAAGATGCAACGAATAATACCATACTGATTAACCACAGGGTCATACCTGTTCCTGAACCACTGATAGCTTTAGGCAAAGCCGATAATGGTGGATAAACTGTCCATCCTGAACTTGCCGGTCCGCTCTCTACAAAGAAAGAACACATCATAATCACACAGGAAGTAAGGAACAACCAGTATGAAATCATATTCAGGAATGGCGAAGCCATATCTCTTGCACCTAACTGCAAAGGAATAAGAAGGTTACTGAAAGTACCGCTCAATCCTGCAGTCAATACAAAGAATACCATCATGGTACCGTGTATAGTCACAATAGCCAGATAAAAATCCGGTTTTATACGACCACCTTCAGCCCATTTCGGGCCTAAAAAAGTTTCCAGTAAAGGGAAACTTTTATCCGGCCAGGCTAACTGTAACCTGAACAGGATAGATAATATCATAGCAACAACAGCCATAATAATCCCTGTAATCAGGAATTGCTTGGCGATCATTTTATGATCCTGGCTAAAGATATATTTAGTTAAAAACGTTTCTTTATGATGTCCGTGATCATGACCGTGATCGTCGTGGTGAAGTACGGCTGTATCGTGTAATGCAGTGCTTGCCATAATTATTTTATGATAGTATTAGAATTTAAAGCAATAGTATTATTCTCTCCGGTCTTGTTATTATCTGCAAGCTGAAGTTCTCTCTTCACATCATCATTATAGTAAAGAGGCTGTTTAGCTAACCAGGCAGTATATTCAGCTTCTGAAACTACAGTAACCTTAACCTGCATGTTGTAATGTCCTGCACCACAAATCTTAGCACAAAGAAGTACATAATCGTATTCAGGATTCTTACGTTCTTCTCTTGCCTGTGCAGTAGTTAAACGAGGAGTAAACTGAAAATAGGTCGGCATACCAGGAACAGCGTTCATCTGAGCTCTGAAATCAGGCAGATAGAAACTGTGCAGTACATCTTTTGAATTAATGGTAAATCTTACCGGTCTGTTAACCGGAATTACGATCTCACTAACCAGTTTATCATCCCAGCTTTTCTGATCTTTAAAATCAATACCAAGACCATTCGTTGGAGTAGTTAATTTATAGTTACGCTTACCAATCTGGTTATCACCTCCGGCATAACGTAAAGTCCACTTAAACTGTTCTGCAGTTACCTCAACGCTGATAGCCTTTTTCTGATCCTCAGGAGAAACGTTAGTAATACCTCTCCAGGTAAAGAAACCAAGCAATACCAGAATGGTCAGAGCAATAGCCGGAATAATAGTCCAAACCCTTTCAAGTGCATTATTATGAGGATAGAAATATGCTTTTCTATTTTCAGAACCTCTATACTTAAAGGTAAAGCCGAACAATGCGATATGTGTCAGAACAAACACAATGGTTGTCAGAATCAAAGTTACCTTGAACATGAAATCAATATCCAGTCCGTGGACAGAAGCTGATTCATGCATACTCATTGGACCCTGAACTGTATAAGACCAGTAAACTCCGTAAAGTCCGATTATCAGGAAAATTCCAAACAGAACACCGTGGATTCTTCTTCCTTCAGTGCCTACTTTCTTACCCTGCATTTCCTTACTTAGCTCATATACCTTTAAGATTTTACCAATGATTGCAATGAAGATGCAAACAAGGATAAACATAAATGTATAATAAGTCCCTGATTTGTAAGCAGCTGCAAAATCTGTTTTCACTTCCTCTACCGGTTGTTTGTTTTTAAAGTACTCAACAGTATCAACAGCAGTACTGATCAATGGTTCAGACGACGGAGCAAGAACTTCAGAAGCTTTTATGGCTGTATCAATGACAGCTGTCGTAGAGCTAACAGTAGAATCCTGCGCCTGTGCAAACAATTCACCCGACTGTGCAGTCAGCGTGCATATGGTAAGCAGTGCAGCTACAGCTCTGATATTAAAAATTTCTCTTAACCTCATTTTATTCGTAGTATTTTCTTTTTGCTATTAAGAACTGTGATTAAATCTGGTGATTAATACTTTCTTCCAGGAACGGATGATTTTTAGACACCAAAGATCTTTTACTTAGCTGATTCAGTGTCAGGTATGTAAATAACCCCACAAAACCTACCGCTACACCTATTTCAATTATTCCGAAACCTCTGTGTGATTCAACAGTTCCAGGCATAATCATCATATAATAATCAAGCCAGTGTCCACCTAAAAGGATGATACAAACTACCATCAATCTGTTTAACTGACGCTTTGAATCTCTTGCCATTAAAATAAGTATCGGTGCTACAAAGTTAATAATGATATTCAACCAGAACCAAGGTAAATATTCAGGCTCCCAGCGCTTGTAGAAATAAACGGTCTCCTCAGGCATGTTTGCATAATAAATTAACAGGAACTGAGAGAACCAAACATAAGCCCAGAATATTGAGAAAGCGAAAATGAACTTTCCTAAATCATGCAAATGGTTTTCATTTACCCAGGTTAGATATCCTGCTTTTTTCATCAGGATAACAATCAGTGTAATGACACAGATTCCGCTTACCCACATCGCAGCAAAGTTATACCAGCCGAACATGGTAGAAAACCAGTGTGCCTCAAGTGACATGATCGTATCAAATGCCCATAATGGAGTGGTAAATCCAAAAATAACCAGAAATACAGCAGACCATTTAAAGCTCTTATCATAGAATACTAATCCGCCTTCCATCTCTTCGCGCTCTGCATATTTGGCAAATAACCATGCAAAAAATGAATAGGCACCTAAAAATACCACCAGCCTGGTTAAAAAGAAAGGAACATTCAGATAACCGGCTTTACCGGCAATAATTTTATCATAGTGCGGACTGGCCGGATCAAGCAGGCCATCAGCATTCCAGTGGTGGTATAAATTATGAGTTAATAAGCCCGCTGCTGAAACGATAATTAAGACTAAAGCAGCAATTGGCAATACTCTTGACATCGCCTGAGGTATTCTGATCAGACCAATTGCCCAACCTGCCTGTGCAACATACTGCAGTGCTACAAAGAATAAAGCTGCAGCACAGACACATGCAAAATAATAAGCCATTAGAAGCAGATTGGCGTATGTACGCTCCTGCTGACCTGTCAGTAAACCAAAGGCTGTAGCAAGAATACCAACTACTATTGCTATTAAAGTCCAGGTTTTTAACTTTCCCGAAAATTCGAATTGTTCAGTGAAATTATGAGTATGATTATGATTTCCCATCTGGTTTTAGCAATTGACTATTGTAATTTTTGTAATTCGTGAACGTACATAACAACTTTCCATCTTTGAGTAGGAGTTAGTTGTGAACTGTGCGAACCCATTAAGTTAACACCATATGTGATTGTATGATAAATCTTGCCATCAGTAAGATCTTTCATTAATCCACCTCTTGATGAATTACCTGTTCCATAAGATGGAGGTGCAGGAAACTTACCAAGTTTTACTATTGAACCATCACCCTTGCCTTCAAGTCCGTGGCAGTGTGAACATCTCGACAGATAAAGTGACTTACCTTCTTCAAGAGCTTTAACACTTACCGGAAGAGGATTAGTCAAAGACGCACCTGCAGCCGCATATCCTTCAGGAGTATTCGGATAAGCATCAATCTTTTCGAATCCAACCGGATTGGTTCCGGCAGGAGGAGTTTGAGCCGTCTTACCGTCTTTAAAGTTTTTATTTGGCTGATCCGGATTATAAGCAATCGGATCATACATATTACGGGCAAACTCTAACCCGGTACTTCTGTTATCTGAACAGGATGAAATAACTGAGGCTGCTGCAACAGTTAAGAAAACGGTACAAATTATTAGGAGCTTATTCATAACTAACATATTTCCTTTCGTTGTGCTTTACTTCAACAGCACCGGCTTCTTTTAAAATGTTGTCAATTTGATCATGTGCAGTATTTGTACGTGCATCGATTGCAATAACAAATCTGTCGTTGGTAGCTCTCAGATCCATCACTCTTGGCGCACGTCCGGGAGCTAAATGGTTCACGAAGAAATAAGTTCCTACCATACCAAAGGCAGAGAAAAGAACAGTTAACTCGAACATGATTGGAATAAAATCAGGGAATGCAAAATGAGGCTTTCCGCCGATATTCATAGGCCAGTCTATAACCAGCATATAGGTTATCATGGAAATAGCTGTTATTGTACCAGTTAAACCGAAGCAAAAAGCTACTTTACCCAAACGCGAGCGTTTAATACCTAATTTATCTTCAATACCGTGAATAGGCATAGGAGTATAGACATCATAAATATCTACTTTGTTCTCCTGAAGTTTGTCTATTCCATGCATCAGATCATCCGGATCTTCAAAATGGCCTAAAATATATTTTATATTACTCATCTTTAAACTTTTTGGAATTCAGCAACTTTAGGTGAAACACTGTCATATTTTTCCAGAGATTCCAGATAATATTCAGCATGAACTGGATCTACTGCTTTTTCGCGGATCAGCTTTTGCTTAGCCTGATCACTTGAACTCTTAAGCAATAATTTAACCTCGGCCATTGCAATAGCAGGTAAGAATCGCAGGAACAGAAGGAACAGGGTAAAGAATACACCTATTGATCCGATGAACACAGCCACGTCAACCCAGGTTGGATAGAACATAACCCAGCTTGAAGTAAGGTAATCGCGGTGCAGAGAAGTTACGATAATTACGAAACGCTCAAACCACATACCGATGTTTACTACGATAGATAATATCCATGAAATAGCAATGCTTGTACGGATCTTCTTGAACCAGAACAACTGCGGAGAAATCACGTTACAGGTCATCATGATCCAGTAAGCCCAGGCGTAAGGACCACTCACCCTGTTTAAGAATGCATACTGCTCATATTCAACTCCTGAATACCATGCAATAAATAACTCAGTCAGGTAAGCCACACCCACGATAGAACCGGTAACAATGATAATCTTGTTCATCGATTCGATATGGAACATGGTAATGTAATTTTCGAAGTTCATTACTTTACGTGTAACCAGCAATAAAGTCTGAACCATCGCAAATCCTGAGAAAATCGCACCCGCAACGAAGTAAGGAGGGAAAATGGTAGTGTGCCATCCCGGAATAACTGAAGTTGCAAAGTCCATGGATACGATAGTGTGTACTGAAAGTACCAGTGGAGTAGAAACACCCGCCAAAATCAGGGATACCAACTCAAAACGCTGCCAGGTTTTTACTGAACCATTCCATCCGAAAGAAAGGATAGAATAAACACGGCGGCGTGTTCCTTTTGCACGGTCACGTATTGTAGCGATATCAGGAAGTAAACCTGTATACCAGAATACTAATGAAACCGAGAAATAAGTTGAGATCGCAAATACGTCCCATACCAGCGGAGAGTTAAAGTTAACCCATAAAGAACCAAACTGGTTAGGAAGAGGAAGTGCCCAGGTAAATAACCATGGACGACCCATGTGCGAAATGATATAGGTAGCAGCACAGATTACGGCAAAAATGGTCATTGCCTCTGCAGAACGGTTAATGGAATTTCTCCAGTTTTGTCTGAACAGTAATAATACCGCCGAGATAAGGGTACCGGCGTGACCAATACCTACCCACCATACGAAACCGGTAATATCCCAAGCCCAGCCAACGGTTTTATTTAATCCCCATTCACCGATACCGAACCAGAAGGTCCAGCTAACAGCAAATACCCAAAGTCCCGCACCAAGTACAGATACAATGAAGCCTATCCACCAGGCTTTATTCGGTTTATTTTCTACAGGAACCAATATTTCTTCGGTGACCCTGGAGTAGGTAATATTTTCACCGGTTACTAAGGGTTCTCTAAGTATAGACTCGTGATGAGATGACATATGTTTATTAAATTGCTTGTATTAAACCTCTACAGTATTTCTAACTTTTGTTTGATATCCAACACCTGGCTTCACATTGATCTCTTCCAGAACATAGAACGTACGCTCGCTCTTCAATGCTTTAGCCACTGCTGATTCAGGATCATTTGCATCACCAAAGATGATTGCATTTGTCGGACAAGTTTGCTGACAGGCAACTTTAACATCACCGTCTTTCAACGTGCGCTTCTCTAATTTAGCCTGAAGTTTACCGGCCTGAATACGCTGTACACACATGGAGCATTTTTCCATAACCCCTCTTGAACGGGTTGTTACATCAGGGTTAAGAACCAGCTGAGTGAATTCATTATTCAGGTAGTTATCGAAACGAGAATCATTCCAGTAGTTAAACCAGTTGAAACGACGTACTTTGTACGGACAGTTGTTCGCACAATATCTTGTACCGATACAACGGTTGTAAGCCATCTGATTTAAACCTTCCGATGAGTGAACGGTTGCTAAAACCGGACAAACAGTCTCACAAGGAGCATGGTCGCAATGCTGACACATCATTGGCTGATGTATAACAGACACGCTGTCCAGATTCTCGAGCTTCTCGATTTCTTTTTCTTTAGTTACAGAACTACCCTTATCATTGATTGAATAATAACGGTCAATTCTGATCCAGTGCATTTCACGACGACGGCGAACCTCATCGCGGCCTACAACCGGAACATTGTTCTCAGCGTTACAAGCTACCACACAGGCACCGCAACCGGTACATGCATTTAAATCGATAGCCATCACCCAGTTATGACCCGGTCTGTCATATTCATTCCACAGATCATACTTATTAACATGAGCATGTCCTGTTCCTGAATTCGGATCTTTCAGATAATCCTTAAGAGTAGTTTCGCGAACGATATTTCTACCCTCAATAGTATGGTGAGTCTGAGTCTGAGCAAGCTCATAAGTTCCTGAAACTTTGCTGATGCTCGCTGCTGAAACATTCTGTAAAGTAGCATTAACCAAACGAAGGAAAGGATAAGCATTTTTACCAACATCTGACCCGGCTTTACCTGCTTTGGTTCTGCCATATCCAAGGGCTACAGATACAGTTCCGAATGCCTGACCCGGCTGAAGTAATACCGGTAAAGTAACACTGTATTTATCAGTCTTAACTTCAACCATATCTCTTTCAGAAATTCCAAGTTTCTCAGCGTATTTCGGACTGATAGCAGCATAATTATCCCAGGTTACTTTTGATACCGGATCAGGTAATTCCTGTAACCATGGGTTATTGGCTGACTTACCATCGCCAATAGCAACGTTCTGATAAACATGAAGTTCTACAGCATTCTCACCCGCTTTTGCAATATTATTGCTTTCTGCAAGGATAGTCTGTACAACTGAATTTAATTCGCGTGAAAATGTATATGAACCTGCTGAACGTTCAGGTAAGGTAACTGAACCTTTCTGAAGCAATTCTTTCCAGCTAACACCGGCCTGAGGTAAAATTGATTTAGCCCATACAGCCTGAACATACTGATAGTAATCAGTAACCGGGCTCTCAGACCAGATCAGTAATCCCTGTTCTGCACTACGTGAGTTATAAACAGGATTAATGGTAGGCTGTGCAATTGTATAATAACCTTCTACAGGGTTTGAATCACCCCACGACTCCAGGAAATGAAGATTAGGAGCAATAACCTGACATAATGAAGCAGTTTCATCTTTGCGGTCAGCAAAAGAAACACGTAGTTTCACTTTTGAAAGCGCATCAGTGAATGCTTTTGAATCTGCATATTCGTAAGCCGGATTGCTATCCAGGAAGAATATTGCATCCACTTCACCACGATTGATTTCATTGATTAATGCAACAAAATCAGCATCATTTCCCTGATACTGGTATGAAGGATTATCCAGATCAATCGTAGTACCATAACTTCCGATTAAGGAGTTGATCGCATTTACCAGAATCTGAACAGAAACATCATTGGAACCGCTGATTACCAGAGAGCGTCCTTTTGCAGCAAGAAGTTCTTTTGCAACAATTGAAATCGCTTTATCTGCGTTCGGATTGTTAGCAAGAGGCTTATTGCCTGTTACTACTCCGCCTAATGCAGCATATAAGTTTAACAATGCAATACCTTCTTCAGATGGTTTTAACGGAAGACGTGTATCGGCATTGGTACCGGTAACACTCATTCCTGCTTCAAACTGAATATGGCGTGACATTTTCTTGCTTTCCAGAGCAGCATTATTTCTTTTAGAAACATATGCGCGGCTGAATTCAAGAGGTGAAATCCAGGTGCCCAGGAAATCAGCTCCAAAACTCACAATCAGGTCTGCTTTATCAAAACGATATCTTGGAAGAACAGCTTTACCAAAGCTGTTCTCATTAGCCTTAATTATTCCGGTATAAGAAACTGCATCAACCTGTACAAGTTTAGTAGTTGGGTATTGAGCAGTAAAATCAGCAATTGCAGATTTTGCAGACGGGCTATTGATAGTGGAAGATACGATACGGATACCTTTTCCTCCGGCTTTAACCTTCTGTAATTCTGCTTTTACAAACTGGTCAACCTGATCCCAGCTAACTTCTGAATCGTTAAGTACCGGTGATTTAAGTTTGGATGCATCATACAGATCAAGAACTGCTGCCTGACCTTTAGCATCCATACTTCCTTTACCGATAATACAGTTTGGATTTCCTTCGATCTTAATCGGACGACCTTCACGGGTTTTAACCAGAATACTGTGTCCGTTAAAAGTTGAAGTATAGTAGTTAGGAATACCCGGAATTATTTCTTCAGGTTTAATCAGGTAAGGAATTGATTTATGAACGGGAGTTTTCTGACAAGCAGCCAGAGTTACTGCACCTAAACCAAAACCAAGCGCTTTTAAAAAGTCGCGGCGAGGAGCTACGGTACTTAAACCGGCCTCATTCAGAACTTCATCCATCGGAATTGGTTCAGCGAACTCGTTTTTGCTATTTTCAACAAAATCTTTCGTGTTCTGCAGCTCTTCTAAACCTTTCCAGTATTTTTTGTTGCTTTCCATTTAAGCTATATAACTGTATACGTATGTTATCTTAAAATTTATTCTCAATTAATAGTGGCACTTTGCACACTCCAGTCCGCCCAAAACAGCAGCTGTAACTTTCTCACCTTTCTTCAACTTATCATGAGCCGCGATCAACTTGTCATAGTAAGGGTTATCTTTATGATTAACCTCGGTCTGTCTGTGACAATCAATACACCATTTCATGGTAAGTGGTGAATACTGGTATACCTCTTCCATTGTCTGGATCGGACCATGACATTTCTGACATTCAATTCCTGCAACTGAAACGTGCTGTGAGTGATTGAAATAAGCTAAATCAGGAAGATTGTGAATTCTGATCCACTCAACAGGTTTGGTGTTAGGACCATATTGCTTGGTATCCTCATTGTAGTCGAGGGCAGCGTAAATTTTCATGATCTCAGGAGAGGTCTTTCCGTCGTACTTTTCTGAAGCTGTCACGTAGTTGTGGCAGTTCATACAAACGTTTAACGAAGGGATTGATGCATTCTTGGAAGTAGCTGCACCGGTATGACAGTTCTGACAATCAATCTTGTTAACCCCTGCGTGAAGCTGGTGAGAGAACTTAATTGGCTGTACCGGCTGATAACCTGTATGAACACCTGTTTCCCACATGCCTTTCCAGCCTGCTGAACCAAGGAAAATGATACACAGAAGAACGATGAAAAGAATAAACTTTTTGTTCTTGGATAATTTTTTTAATCCGGCTAAACGATCTTTAGCTTCAGTCTCCTCATCTTCAACAGCGATCCCTTTTTTCTGCAGCATTACGCGCTCCAGAGTAGAGATAACACGGTTTAAAACAAGAATGACAATGAAAGCAATAATGATCACTGCAAGCAAACCGAAAAGCATGAAGTTACTGATTCCTTCTTCTTTTACAGGTGCACCTGATGCAGCACCCGCAGCTCCTGCATCAGCAGCAGGCTTGACATCGCCAACCTTCACATACTCAATGATGTTCTTAACGTCATCATCAGAAAGCTCCGGAAAAGCAGACATCATTGCCGGAGAAAATTCAGCTGCTTTAACAGCCTTAGCATCTCCTGAAGCAATAAAAGAAGGAGCGTTTTTGATCCACTTGATCAACCAGGCTTCATCATACTTCGTGTCTAGGCCTTTCAGGGCCGGACCAACTACCGCTTTATCAATGGCATGGCAAGCGGTACACTTTTGCTTAAAAATCGCTGCACCGGCTTTAGCATCCTGAGCGCTGGCCGATGAAACAGCCGCTGAACTCAGGAAAGAAACCAGTATCAGTGATTTTGCAACATTTCTAAAAAACAATGAGATGCTTCTCATATTGAGTATTTAATTCTTAAAATTTGAAACGTATAATTAAAAACTTGACAGAATCTGCCCATCAATATTTTCAGTTGACAAAAGTATACTTTATATAATTATAGATGACATTAACATGACCTAAATTAACAATTTATAATCATTCTAAATTATACTGTAAACCCCTGTATTTGAAGCTATTTAGACTTTTTGGCAATTTTTGTTCAATTTTGGATGCTTATGGCATTTCCACCAGTCAAAAGATTTACTATTGCTTCAACACCCATGCAAAGATCAAAGGGGCTACAATCGTAGCATCTGATTCCACAATAAACTTTGGGGTATGAATATCCAGCTTACCCCAGGTAATTTTCTCATTAGGCACAGCACCTGAATAAGACCCGTAGGAAGTTGTTGAATCTGAAATCTGACAGAAATAACTCCAGAACGGAATGTTTTCCATTTCCATATCCTGATAAAGCATCGGAACTACGCAAATCGGGAAATCTCCGGCAATTCCGCCACCGATCTGAAAGAATCCAACTCCTTTTCCTCCGGAGTTCGCAATGTACCAGTCAGCCAGCCAGCCCATGTATTCAATTCCGCTCTTCATGGTAGTAGCCTTCAGATCTTTCTTCATCACATAGGATGCGAAAATATTGCCCATCGTTGAATCTTCCCATCCCGGAACCACAATCGGCAAATTTTTCTCTGCTGCGGCAAGCATCCAGGAGTTTTTCGGATCAATCTCGTAATACTGTTCCAACACACCGCTCAGCAACATCTTGTACATAAATTCATGAGGAAAATAACGCTCGCCGGCAGTATCCGCATCCTTCCAAAGCTTGTAAATATGCTTTTGCAATTTTCTGAAAGCTTCTTCTTCCGGAATACAGGTATCCGTAACACGGTTGTAATGATTCTCTAAAAGATCCCACTCATCCTGCGGACTCAAATCGCGGTAATGAGGCACACGCTTGTAATGTGAATGAGCCACCAGATTCATAATATCCTCCTCCAGATTCGCGCCGGTACAGGAAATGATAGAAACTTTATCCTGACGGATCATTTCTGCAAGTGAGATACCCAGTTCGGCAGTACTCATTGCTCCGGCAAGTGTAATCATCATTTTACCCCCCTCATCCAGGTGGGTTTCATATCCTTTAGCTGCATCTACCAGGGCGGCAGAATTAAAATGCAGGTAATTTTTCTCAATAAACTGAGAAATCGGTCCTCTTTTGATACTCATAATTCGAAATTAAGCCGCAAAACTACCCTTCTTTAGGGTATGAAGCAAATTTTGCAAGTATTGAGTAGTGAGTATGGAGATTAGATACAGGTACATTTGGGATTAAGGTTTATAAAAATTATTTCGTAGTTGAGTTTAAATGGACTGATATTTTAATGTTTTAGAAAGCAGGGCTGTGCCTCTTCTGTCCCGCCAGTCCCGTGTTCTGCCCTAGTTTTTGCCCAAAGATTGCTTGTTTAGATAAAAATTTTGTTTGGGCAAAAAGCTAGAGCTGACACCCGGGTTTATTTGACAGGGGTTGTGGTTCTTTTGCCGGACTGCCCGCACCTATGAAAAACAGCAGCGGGTAAAATAAACCTTGCCGGAGGTAGTATCTTCCGGCTATTCCAAATTTGAAAAATAACGCAATTTCTTGCCGGAAATACTCCGGAGGAAAGGACTGAAATAGCCTGTAAAACACAGGTATTGCTTTCCAAAAGCAAAATATTTGGCTCCGGAATCTTATCCGACAATTATAAGCTGATTATAGTACTCTTCCTTATGTCGACCGCAGCCTAATAAAATTAAAAAATTACAATCCATGCTACCTTATGCTATCATCTGGAAACAGGTGCTATTATATTTCCGGCCCAATCATAAATTAATTTCTGCATCTCTGTGCTAAACCTGTTGAAATCATCGGGTGTATTCAATATTAGTTGATCTGAGGCTCCTGAGAATTTGTACATTTTCCCTGCTTCAGCAACAGATGCTCTGATATCCTGAAGATTAGCGGTATGATCCAGTTGGGGAGCAATCAGCAATACCGGTCGCGGAGCAATGGCACCAATAATTTCATCATAATCATAAGGAATACGGTCCTCATGACCAACAAAGAAGCCCAGTCGCGGGATTAATCCATGCAAATGAGAAAATGATTTTATACCTTCTAAGGCTCTGTCAGAACTTGCAGTGCGCAGAGGACTAAACCCGCTCACTGAAACCACTCCGGCAATTCTTTCATCCAGTGCAGCGGCATACAGACTGACCGTGGCTCCTAAAGCATAACCTCCCGCAATGATTTTGGTCTGATCCACAAAATCCATCCGGCTTAGTGCATCCACTGCACCCCTGACATCTGCCACCATCTTTCCCATCTTCGACCAATGTGGATAGCGTTCATAAAAGCGTGTTCCTTCTTCAATACGATTGCCGAAACCGATCATATCATAGGAAAAAA
>Ga0208492_1000516_pt1 | contig 32083 bp, 20 predicted proteins | sample Subbioar_CSW14AB_FD_184820 | JGI IMG/M metagenome (GOLD analysis project Ga0208492, IMG submission 184820) | Serpentinite rock and fluid subsurface biosphere microbial communities from McLaughlin Reserve, California, USA - CR12Mar_CSW14AB (SPAdes) | ecosystem: Environmental > Terrestrial > Deep... | reverse complement strand
AAATGACGATATTCAATAGTATTGTAGGAATAATCGGAAGATAAAGTGGCAGGGAAAATCTGAAGCCACAGATATTTTAATAATACAAAACCTTTGGTCGCAAAGCGTTCTTCGCCATTTGCAAGCAGGTAAGGGTTATTCAATATTTCTGTATCAGGTACCCCCGGCTTTAATTTAACCGCAACCAAACGCATGGCAAGATAAAACAACATCACAAAGTAGAACCAGCTTAAAAGTTTGTGGAAATTGTTCTTTTTATTGGAGCCCATCATAAACACACCTACAAGGATATACAGGAACGGGAAGATCCAGAAGGATCGGATCGGTTTGGCTCCCGGCTGCGCGTGAATGTCAAAATCACGTTTTAAGTAAAGCATCATAACAGCGCAGAAAACAAAGGCCAGTCCTACATAAAGTGTTTGTTTGAATTCTTTTGTATCGAAGAATGTTTTGATATCAAAATCGTTTTCGGTAAAAGTATAAACGGCCAGCGGTACAAGTATGAGCAATGTTACTGCATATTCCTTAGAGAGCAAGGCAAGCAGGAACATCAGTGAAGACCAGAAGAGGTCCAGGTTCTTTTTTGTTTCCAGGTACTTAAACGTATAGAAAAAGGTGAGCGAAAGGAAAATAAGTGAAAAGATCTCGTCGCGGCTTTTTACATTGGCGATGGCTTCTGAATGGATCGGGTGCATGGTGAAGAGCAACGCGGCTAAAAAGGCAAGATCCTGGTTGGTCCTGAAAAAATAGCGTGAGAAAACCAGGTACAGGAACATACAGCCCAGCGCGAATGTCCAGATATTATTAAAATGGCGCACTTTAGCGCCGTATACCTGGCAGTCGATTTCATTAAAGATCCCGTCAATGTTCAGGTCTTCATCCCATTCGTTCTTAAAGTTTTTATTGAGGTCCCAGCAGTTGTAGCACTCATTGCCTTCTGCCAGTCCATTGTTATTCAGATCGACGAAATCATTGTATTCATAATTGGTTTCAGGTCTTCCGCAAGGTGAAGTATAATTCACCATGTCTTTGTCGAGCACGCCATTTTTGTTGGAGTCTTCCACTTTCATATACAATCCCGTGCGGTAACTACCTATTAATTGTTGCTCGATAGCAAAGCTCACCACAGAAAGAGGACGGTAACGACCACCGGCTAACTGATCGGTAGCGCACATACGACGGTAAAAACTTTCGTAGGCGTCACGTGTCATGATATCTTTAATGCCTCTTACCCCTTTAATTACATGGTCGTTCTGGTGAATAATGATCCCGTCATCGAGCGCGTACTCTCCATTAATGGAGGTTATGTAAAATACAAAACCAACAATGCCAATAAGCACCATGGCAATTTTCTGATTCAAAAAAGTAAAATACTTAAAGGTTTGGCTTAATGGTGGAAAAGTAGGAGCTTTTAAAGTAGGGACTTTTGTGGATGCTGATGTTCTTGACGGTGTCTTGTTTACCTGTGCCATAAATAATATTGAATAATCTTTTCTAAAATTTTTTGTGCCGGGGAAAAAAATTCAGTTTCATCCTAAATGAAAAAGAGAAGTTTTTACGCCTGACACCAAATATCTGCAAATTACAAATATAAAGCCAAATTAATAATCATCCCCAAATTTTTTTTACCGTTTCATGAGAATTATCCTTATTTTGCTAATGTGATATCCGGTTTACACAATTTATTTCATGGGTTTCGTACTGGCATAAAATGAAAAAGGCAAGTGTTAATCTTATTTTATTAATTATTAGTGTTTTTCTTATCACAGGAGCCCTCGTATCAGGTCGCTACTCTGTTTCCACGCTGGATGAAATCGCGTTAAAGTCCACCCGGGCCATTTTCCGGAAATCAATTGAATGCAAGAACGGCCTGACGGTATTAATGGACAGAGATCCTGATGAAGACTGGCAGGAACTCGTCGCATACTATGATGATCAAAGGATCGGGCTTTATCTTTGGGAGAAGGACAGCATCGTTTTCTGGAATAACTCACAGCTTCCTTTAAAACAATCTCTCTCTGTATTTCCGGAAACACATGGCCTGGTAAAGTTCACGCAAGGGTATTATCTATATTTAAAAATAAATAAAGGTATAAGAACGGGGATTGCTCTCTGCCTCGTTAAGCCATCCTACGAACTGCAGAACAACTACCTGAAGAATGATTTTCGTGACTGGACGGGTATTCCAAACGGTATTAAAATTGACACGAACCGCGTATCGCCCTATAGGATAGAACTGAGCGGACGACATCTCTTTTCTATTAAAGGAAATGAAAAAGAACATTATACTCCCTGGGCTGATAATTTGAATTTTGTAATATTCTTAATTGGTTTTTTGGCTGCGCTGGTGGCCGTTTTATTTTATGTGAAAATCAGTTCAGATATTGGCCGGATTTCTTTATCCATGGCACTTATAGTTCTCTTTAGAATCTTAATGATCTGGTTGGAATGGCCTGCCTTTTTTTACAGGACAGTTTTGTATGATGTGCAGTTGTTTGGGAACGCGCAATCATATGTAAACGGGTACCTGGGAGATATTTTACTGAACGCCCTTACACTTTTGTTTTTAGCCTCTGTATTTCATTTTAAGCCGGGTGATTTTTCAAAAAGAATGGAAAGGTTTTTCTTTTCGTTTTTTCTGATCGTTTTAGTTTTTCTTGTATTCTACCAGTTTAATCAAACGGCTGAAAGCCTTATCAATAACTCCACTCTGAGTTTTGATTTTCTGAGTATCTTCAACATAAAATTTCAGGCTTTTATTGGTCTGGCGGCGCTTAGTATTTATTCGCTCGCGCTTTTTGTATTAGTGAACCGCTCGGTGTATTTTTTCAGCTCCAAAGGCCGGGGAGATGGATTGAAATTTTTTATCCTGTATCTGTGCCTTTGTGTGATACAACAGGTTTTTTCAGGGAGGACCAGCTTTATTGAAAATTACTGGCTCCTGTTTTACGCCTGCGCGCTTTTTGTTCTGCTGCGGTTCTATAGCTTCAGGATAGCCCTGGCCCTGGGCCTGCAGATCGTGTTCATGTCTGTTGTTACCTCTAAATTTTTTAATACCTACATTGAAAAGAACCAGCGGCAGGACCTGGAAATATTGTCGGCAAAGCTCAGCGAAAAGCAGGACGCCATTCTTGAAAATGAGTTTACAGACATTCCAAACCGGATGGCAAATGATGAGCCTCTGAACATGATGCTTAATTTTCTGGCCGATATCCCAACTGCGGAAAAAGAAGCCACGCTGTTGCTGAAACAAAAATACTTCAGTGGTTATTTTGACCGCTACAGCATCCAGTTCTCTTTATTTGATTCGGATTGTAAGCCCCTGTTGGCGGTAAAGGACCCTGTTCTGCTCAACCAGGGCTTTTTCGAAGACCAGGTGAGATATAATTCAGATTCTACCTTTGTGAATGGTTTGTTCTTTGTGAAAAATTATAAAAAGAACGCACAATATATTGGCAGAATTAAACTGAAGGATAAAACCCTGTTTGTGCTTATGGAGCCAAAACAATTTGAGGAATTGGGAAGCTTTCCGGATCTTTTACTTGACCAGTCACAGCAAAAACCTGAAAAATTAAAGAGTTTTAGCCACGCTGTTTACCGTTCACAGCAGATCACAAACCGTTTTGGTGATTTTAATTATCCTTTTTCATTACAGGATTCGGTGACCCTCGCGAAATCTGATCCACGCTTTATTCACAACTATTACCGGCCCGATGAGAATACCGATGTTGTAATCAGCCAGAAAGCAAAGAACTGGAAGTATTTTTTCACATTTAATTCGTACCTGTTCCTCTTCTTTTCCCTGATGACTTACGTTTCATACCTGGCATATTCTGCTATGTTTACAAGTCATTTCGCAAATCCTACCTTAACCCGGCGTATCCAGACAATCATAGTGGTGCTTTTATTACTGGCCATGTCGGCTGTGGGTATTACCTCCGGAAACCTTGTAAGCAGCCAGTTCGAGAAGAACAATAAAAAACAGCTGGAGGAAAAAACGCAGATCATTATAAATGAACTCACAGGCCAGTTTAAACCGGAACAATTTTTTGATCCTTCGCAAAAGGAACTGATCAATTTAAAATTAAAAGAATATTCAAGGCTGTTTAATACACCGATCAGTTTATTTTACGGGAACGGCGTCCTCTTCAATACCAGTGAATCCAAGCTGTACGACCTAGGCCTGGCGGCTTCCCTGGTTAATCCAAAAGCATACTGGAAATTAAAGCACAATCAATCTTCTTCTGAAAGCGTTACGGATAAAGCAGGAACATTAAGATATCTTTCACTTTATACACCTTTGTTTGATAACAAAAAGGAGCTTACCGGGTTCATCAATCTTCCTTATTTTGCAAGGCAGAGCGACCTGGTGAATGAATTGTCCGGCATTATCAGCGCGTTGATCAATGTCTATGTGATCTTATTTGTGATCAGTATTCTTGCGGGGTTGATCCTTTCGGGATTTATTACACAGCCTTTACGCCTGATCAAACAACAGTTGAGCAATGTTACGCTTGGACGGCAAAATGAAAAAATTGTATGGCAAAGCAATGATGAGATCGGGAAGCTGGTATCGGAGTATAACCAAATGCTCGTGAAGCTTGAAAACAGCGCCAACCTGCTGGCTCAAAGCGAGCGTGAAAGTGCCTGGCGCGAAATGGCAAAACAGGTGGCGCACGAGATCAAGAACCCGCTTACTCCCATGAAGCTGAACTTACAGTATCTGCAACATCTCATGAAAAACAATCCCGATGATTTCAGGGAAAAATTTGAACGGACCAGCGCCGGGATCATCGAGCAGATCGATTCCCTGGCCAATATCGCGAATGAGTTCAGCAACTTCGCAAAACTGCCGGGAACTCAGCTTGAGAACATAAACCTCTCTGAAATAATTGCTTCGTTAGTGCCCCTGTTCGAAAACCAGGCAAATGTGCGGATCATAAATAACCTCCCGCACGGGGAGCTTTGGGTAAAGGGCGACAGAGATCAATGCCTCCGAGTATTTAATAATGTTTTAAAAAATGCAGTACAGGCCCTTGAAGATACTGAGGATCCTGAGATCCGCATTGAATCTGAAACAAAAGAGCACACTGTGGTGGTTTCCGTTAAGGATAACGGTTGCGGAATTGACGAAAGTCTTCGGGGAAAAATATTTACACCCAATTTTACGACCAAAACAACAGGGTCAGGCCTTGGATTAGCCATGGTAAAAAATATCATGATTGGTTTTGAAGGGTCAATTTCATTTGTTTCCGGGAAAGGTACCGGGACTACTTTTTACCTGGAGTTCAGGCTCGCTTCATCAGATTCAGAGTCCGCCAGGGTTTAGCCTACCGTTTGATAAACTTAACAATCCGCCATGCCTGCCGATCAAATACTAAGTAATAGATCCCTGCTTCTAAGGAACCAAGATCTATTTGTTGGTTTTGCCGGGAGCCAAGTTCTCCTTCCAGCACAGCAATGCCCAACAGGTTGGTGACGGAATAGTTTTTGTTTTCAGACGCTTTATTTAAGTTCACTGTGATGAAATTTTGTGCAGGATTGGGATAAACGGAAACCTCTGCAGTATTTACCTCCCTGACATTCGTTGTAATTATTTCAGGATGTTCAATTACATAGTATAGCTGGTTGGTTTCGTCTACATCGTTCCATTGTCCTGCCAATCCCAGCGGCCAGTTAACAATAGCAAGTCCAAGACCGTCCTGCCCGTTCCAGTTATCCGGTTCATTTCCCCAGTTGGTATAGGATCCGTTTACCGCCGATCCTGATGAAGTTCCCTGCCAGAACTGGTCGGTGCTGCCGGCGTTTTTCCCATCCCACATCCAGGAGCCTTCAGCGGCCAGGTCATTTCCTCCCAGCCACACATAAGAAGCGCCACCTCCGTCGGGCGCAACGGTATTTGCCGGCAGGATGCCTGCCTGGTTGAGGTAATAGAACAAGGTATCCTGTTCTGTTTCAGAATTTATCTCGGCGAGTTTTCCTCCCCTGGAAACCGCACAGGCTGAGGCTTCTGCCCAGGTTTTATTTTCTTTCACGATTTCATAGAGGCTGTTGTTGTAATTGAATGAATACACTGCTGTAGTATCTGCAACACATTGCGGGGTCCCTTCCAGGCTCATCGCCATGATTAAGATCGGGAATAAGTATTTTTTGCTCATGGTTTTTTTGGTGAGATGCTTATTTTGTTTTGGGTAATTCTGTTAGTTTTCAATCACTGTTATTTTGTAAAATTAGGCTAAAAAGCCAGGGTGAAATAGAACAAAGTATCTGACATCTTGTGCTTTTCAACTTATTTTAGTGATAGCGCTTTGTGATCCCCTCAAATAGTGGTAAAAAGTCCTGATTATACAGGTAAGAATATTGCAAGGAAAAGGCCTGTATTTTAACAGTTTTTCCCTTAAAAATATTTGACTATCTTCGTTTTCCGTTTTAAAAAAATATGGCAAAATTTAGAAGAGAAGATGCGTTAGATTACCATTCACAGGGGCGTCCTGGTAAAATTGAAGTTATACCCACAAAACCATACAGTACACAACGCGATTTAACTCTGGCATATTCGCCGGGAGTTGCAGAACCATGTCTGGAAATTGAAAAAAACCCGGAGGATGCCTATCGTTATACGGCCAAAGGCAATCTGGTGGCGGTTATTTCGAATGGTACAGCCGTATTGGGGCTGGGTAATATCGGGGCTCTGGCATCAAAACCGGTAATGGAAGGCAAGGGGCTTCTCTTTAAGATCTTCGCGGATATAGATGTGTTTGACATAGAGATCGACACGACAAACATTGATGAATTTGTAAATACTGTAAAAAATATTGCCCCTACTTTTGGTGGAATAAACCTCGAAGATATTAAAGCTCCGGAGTGTTTTGAAATAGAGCGCCGTTTAAAGGAAATACTGGATATTCCATTAATGCACGACGATCAGCATGGTACCGCTATTATCAGCGCTGCCGGCATGTTAAACGCTGTGGAAATTTCAGGTAAAAAAATGTCCAACGTCAAGGTCGTTATTAATGGCGCGGGAGCCTCCGCCAATTCCTGTGCCAAAATGTATATCGCCGTTGGGGTTAAAAAAGAAAATATTTTAATGCTTGACAGTAAAGGTGTGCTGCACAAAGGGCGCACCGATCTTGATCAGTATAAGTCTTTTTTTGCCGCGGAAAAAACGGATAAGAACACCCTGGCCGAGGCAATTAAAGGAGCCGACGTTTTTGTTGGGCTCTCTAAAGGAAATATTTTGAACCAGGACATGGTAAGAAGTATGAATTCAAATTGTGTTGTATTTGCGCTCGCCAATCCTACTCCCGAAATTTCATATGAAGAAGCGATTGCTGCAAGACCGGATATTATTGTGGCTACCGGCAGAAGCGATAATCCTAACCAGGTGAATAATGTGCTCGGGTTCCCTTTTATTTTCAGGGGAGCAATGGATGTGCGTGCTTCAACCATCAACGAAGAAATGAAACTTGCCGCAACACTTGCTATTGCGGCGCTTGCTAAAGAACCTGTACCGGATTACGTAAACCTGGCATATGGATCGAAGAATCTGAGTTTTGGAGCCGATTATATTATTCCCAAACCTATTGATAACAGGTTGATAAGCGCCGTGTCTTCAGCAGTGGCGAAAGCCGCTATTGAAAGCGGAGTTGCCAAATTAAAGATCAGCGACTGGGATGCTTACCGCACGGAACTGGAGAACCGTCTTGGCAAAGACAATAAATTAATGCGTAGTCTGGCTGATAAAGCCAAGAGCAATCCAAAACGTATCGTGTTTTCAGAGGCGGATAATTATAAAATTCTCAAGGCGGCGCAGGTGGTGCGCGACGAAGGTATCGCAAAACCTATTCTTTTAGGCGACAAACAAAAGATCCTGAAGATAGCGGAAGACAACTTTATCGACCTGTCGGATATGCAACTTATTGATCCGCTGGTAGAGCACGAAGATAAACGCAACGAGTTTGGCGACCTTCTCTGGCACAAACGCCAGCGGCGCGGTTTAACACAATACGACGCGCGTAAACTCATGCGCGACAGGAATTATTTCGGGGCCATGATGGTGGAGAACAGCATGGCGGATGCCATGATCAGCGGACTAACCAGGAAATATGGACAACCTATCCGTCCGGCACTCGAAATTATTGATACACTGCCCGGAGTGAGTAAGGTGGCCGGCTTATACATTATGGTGACCAAGCGCGGACCTTATTTTTTTGCCGATACAACCATGAACGTAGACCCTACCGCGGAAGAACTGGTGGATATTGCCGTTTTAACCGCTAACACGGTAAAACAATACAACATCAGTCCGCGCATGGCTATGCTTTCTTTTACCAATTTTGGGTCTGCACAGGGTGAAGTTCCGAATAAGGTAGCGAAAGCCGTGAGTATTTTACATTCAAATTACCCGGGCCTCGTGGTAGATGGAGACATCCAGGCAAATTTTGCGACTAACAATAATTTATTGAAGGAGCAATTTCCATTCAGTACACTGATCGATAAAGATGTAAACACCTTTATTTTCCCCAACCTTGCCGCGGGCAACATTGCCTATAAACTAATGCAGGAATTGGGTGGGGCAGAGGCCATCGGTCCTGTTTTAATGGGTTTAAACAAGCCGGTTCATGTTCTGCAGCTTGGAAGCAGCGTAAGGGAAATTGTTAATATGATCACCATCGCTGTGGTGGACGCACAAAACAAAAAGTAATTTTCAATGTCACTTATCAATTACATTAAGGGCCGTGTAACTTCTAAAAATCCGGCTTTTATGGTTATCGAAACGCATGGCGTGGGTTACGGATTGTATGTTTCATTGCAAACCTATTCAAAAGTCGGTGACCAGTCGGAAGCCCAGCTGTTTATTGAAAGTGTTTACATACGTGACGATAATCCCCGTTATTATGGATTTGCCGATGAGGAAGAGCGGGAATTATTCAGGAAACTGATCTCGGTTAGCGGCGTTGGCGGTGCAAGCGCGCTCCTGATGCTTTCAAGCATGAGCGCTGGTGAAATAGCCGGGGCCATTAATACGGCAAATGTCACCCTGCTCAAAAGCATCAAAGGAATAGGCGATAAAACAGCACAAAGAATTGTGGTTGACCTCAAAGGAAAAATGGGCAAACACGAAGGAGGAATTTCGCAGATTTTGACAACTTCGTACAATAAAAATAAGGATGAGGCGTTAATGGCTTTGGTTACGTTGGGTTTCCCTAAAATTGCTGCTGAGAGGGCTCTTGAGAAGGCCATAAAACAGCAAGGAACAGGAACGGAAAATGTGGAATTATTAATCAAAGCAGCGTTAAAGAACTTTTAGTCATTAAGTGAGAGCCAACGGACTTATAAATTTTGTATTGATCACCAGCGCAACGGCTTGTCTTTTTGGCGTGGTTACGAAAACAGATCTGAAAGAACAGGATGATGATCTTTTATATACTCGCCCAAAGCATGTCCTTCCGCCCGATACACCTGTTGTAGAAGGAGAAGAGCCGGATCTGCTCTTTAAATTTAAAGACCATAGCGGCAATACACCGTTACAGGATCCCAAATCGAAATTATACCTGGAAGATCCCGAAAATGTTAAAACGGAGGTAGAGTATGATCCAAAAACCGGGAATTATATTGTAAAGCAAAAGATAGGCGACCAGGAATACCGTCCCGAAACATATATGAACCTTAAGGAGTACAAGGAATATATGTATAAAAAACAAATGAGGGAATACTGGCGCTCCCGTGTTGCCGCAGACGAGCTTAACAATCAGCCCCGAAAAGGGATTCTGCCAAAACTCCAGGTAAACAGCGAGTTATTCGACAGGATCTTCGGTGGAAATACCGTAGACATAAAGCCTACAGGTACAGCTGAACTTATTTTTGGATTAAACAGGAACAAAAATCTGAATCCGGCCATTCCACAAAGACAACAAAAGGTAACAAATTTTGACTTTAACATGCGGATCCAGTTAAACCTGATCGGTAAGATCGGGGAAAAGCTGAAAGTAACTACTAATTACAATACCGAAGCTTCTTTTGACTGGGAAAACCAGGTGAAAGTGGATTATACAGGAACAGAGGACGAGATCATTAAAAAAATAGACGCGGGAAATGTTACCCTTCCGCTCAACAGTTCCCTTATTTCGGGAAGTCAGACCTTATTCGGATTTAAAACAATTCTTCAGTTTGGTAAGTTAACCGCAACCACCGTTTTCTCGCAACAAAAAGGAAAAAAGCAGGAAATTACAGTGCAGGGAGGCGCACAGATGCAGACCTTTACAATGGGTGCCGACAATTACGAACAAAATAAACATTATTACCTCGGCCATTATTTCAGGAAAAATTACGATGCGTGGATGGGGACGCTACCTGTTATTCAAACGCCGGTTGTAATTACAAAAGTTGAGGTTTACGTATTGAGTAATAATGGGAGTTCAGAGCAAACACGCAACATTGTTGCATTTCAGGATTTAGGAGAAGATGTTGCTGATGTGGAACCGGCAATGGCTGATACGGCTAATATTACATCTAAATACGGGATTAGGAATTTATCTAACGATAAGATCCCCTATAATAACCTGAACAATTTGTATCCTCTTTTAACGGGCACACTCGGTTATCCAACTGGTCTTTTGTCTACCAGGTCTTTTTCTGATGTTGCAGTATTATCCGGTAACGTAACTTATACCAATGCAGCTAATCCCAACGGTGTATACATGGCGGAAGGCCGCGACTATGTTAAAATTCAGAATGCGAGAAGGTTAAATTCAACAGAGTATTTCCTTAACACACGTACCGGCTATATTTCCCTGAACCAGCAGCTCAATAACGATCAGGCCCTTGCCGTTTCCTACCAGTTTACCTACAATGGGAAAACATACCAGGTAGGGGAATTCAGCGAACAGGTTCCGGATAATACACAGTTGCTCATTTGTAAACTATTAAAAACAAATGCCGTAAGTGTGAAACATAAGATGTGGAAACTGATGATGAAAAATGTTTACGCATTGGGGGCTTACAATTTAAATCCACAGGATTTTAAGCTGGATGTGTTTTACAACAACAGTGAAACGGGTGTGGATATGCCATATCTTCCTTTCGGAAAGAATGTGAACGGGAAACAACTCATCCGCGTATTGCAATGCGACCGCTTAAGTGTTAACGGTGACAGGGGAAGCGATGGTGTGTATGATTTTATAACAGGTTATACGGTTTCACAGCTCAACGGGCGTGCATACTTTCCAACGGAAGAACCGTTCGGAAGAAGCCTGATTGCTACCGCTGCGGATATTACCAATGGAAGTGACCAGTATAAATTCACCGAAGAAGAGTATCTCGGTGAAGGAAAAAACTATGTCTTTACCGAGCTTTACGATTCTACAAAAACAGCCGCCTCATTTATTCAGAATAAAAATCGTTTTAAGATCAAGGGAACTTACAGGTCTTCATCGGGATCTGAAATTGCTTTAAATGCGCTCAACATTCCACAAGGAGCCGTAGTAGTTACTGCTAATGGGATTGCCCTGGTTGAGAATACAGATTACACGATCGATTACACGCTTGGTCGCGTAAAGATTATAAACGAGGGGATCCTGAACTCCGGTGCAACCATAAAGGTTTCCCTTGAAAGTAATTCTCTTTTCAGTGTGCAACAAAAGAATTTGTGGGGAACACGGCTGGACTATAAGGCAGGTAGGGATCTTACTCTTGGCGGAACATTCTTAAGATTCAGTGAAAGACCCATTACTCAAAAAGTGACGATAGGTGATGAGCCGGTAAATAATATAATAGCAGGCATTGATTTTACCTACAAAACAGACGCTCCGTTCCTAACGCGTTTGCTTGATAAACTTCCTTTCTACAGCACAAAAGAAATGAGCAGCATTTCAACGAGGGGCGAGTTTGCCAAACTTTTCCCGGGTAATGCCAAAGCCATTCGCAAAAACGGGGGCAACTCGTACATTGATGATTTTGAAGGGTCCATTTCCCTCATTGATATTAAAGGAGCCACCAGTTGGATCTTGGCAAGTATCCCGAAGAATATTCCCGGTGCGTTTCTTGAATCTACGCTCACCAACACAGCCGTTATTTATTCAGGAAACAACCGCGCCCGCCTGAGCTGGTATAATATAGATGCCATGTTCACACGCGAACAAAGTGGTACAACGCCTGATTATTATGGTAATACCACCAGCAGTAAAGTGAAATTCTCAAATAATATGTGGCGCCAGGTGTTTGAAACCGAGTTATTCCCAGGTAAAACCCCTCCTAACGGTCAGCAGGTTGTTCTTCCTCTTCTTGATCTTGCCTTTTACCCATCGGAACGCGGACCTTATAACTATGATGTGAATCCCATTCAGGGTATTTCAAAAGGGATCTTTCCAGATGGCTCTCTCCGGAACCCTGAAGAGCGCTGGGGTGGCATCATGCGCAGGCTTGAAACCAATGATTTCCAGGCGGCAAACATTGAGTATATCCAGTTCTGGATGATGGATCCGTTTAACGAGGATTATAATTCAGAAACAGATCCTGCATTTGATAAAAATGATCTGCCAAGCGGCGATATGTATATTAACCTGGGGAATATTTCGGAGGATATTGTGATGGATGGGAAAATGACCTATGAGAATGGTCTTCCGGGTCCTTCTTCGTATGCCAGTAATTTAACCTTCGAACAAACCCCGCTCGCCAATGTACCGCTTCTTCCTCCGGTGATCAACTCCTTTTCGCAGGAAAACCAGGACAGGCAGAAACAGGATGTGGGATATGACGGTTTAGATGATGAAGCTGAAAGAGAGCGTTTTGCCAAAGCTGTTGATGATATGAGGACCGGCGCTTTCGATCCGGCAGCAATAGCTGCTTTTGAGGCAGATCCTTCTTCGGATAAATATCATTTTTTCAGGGGGGATGATTATGATGCCGCGGATGTGCAGGCCAATACCTTAAAAAGATATTCCAGATACAACAACCCCGAGGGAAATTCACCTACCGAAGAACAATATAAAGAACAGAACAATACGGGTTACCCGACCGGCGCTACAAATCTTCCGAACATTGAAGATGTGAACAGGGACAATACGCTTAGCGCGGTAGAAAATTATTATCAGTACCATGTGCGGATCAATCCGAATGATGTAAGTCCTACACGCGTAGGAACGAATTTTATCGTGGACGCTTTTAACGGAACGGCTGAATTCAGCGGAGTGACCAAGACCGTGAAATGGTACCAGTTTAAAATTCCTATTTCACAATTTGAAAGTAATGTGGGAGGGATAGAAGGGTTTAACTCCATCCGTTTTATGCGTGTATATATGAAGGGTTTTAAGAGGCCGGTGGTGGTTCGTTTGGCCAGGTTTGAGCTTGTGCGCAGCGACTGGAGGCGTTATCAGTATGACCTGAAACAGCCCGGCGAATATATCGCGCACGACGATAACGGGGCTTCGTTTGACGTGTCGGCGGTGAGCCTGCAGGAGAACTCAAATAAAGTGCCTGTAAATTATGTAATGCCTCCTGAAATTGATCAGCAGCAGAATGTTCAGACAACCAACCTGGTTTTATTAAATGAACAGGCGCTCTCATTACGCGTATGCGATCTGAAGGACGGAGACAGCCGCGCTGTTTTCAAGAATGTGGAGCTCGATACCCGTATGTTTAAAAACATTAAAATGAATGTGCACGCGGAGGCCCTGAACAATATTCCATTAAATGATGGAGACCTCACTTTGTTTTTCAGGGTGGGTACTGATTACAATAACAATTTTTACGAATACGAAATACCTTTAAAATTAACACCCAAAGGCGTATACAATGCAACCAGCGTGGATTCACGCGCGCAGGTATGGATGAAGGAAAACGAAGTGAATTTCAGCTTTGATGAAATAAGCGGGGTGAAACAGGCGCGTAACGAATTGAAAGGATATTTCAGCGAGCTTAATAAACTTTCTGAGCCATTCTCACAGGACATGGGTGGATATACTGTTACCATTGTTGGTAACCCGAACCTGGGTACTATAAAAAGTATCATGGCAGGTATCAGGAATCCCAAGACTGCGGATAAACAGGCCCATTGCGCGGAGGTGTGGATAAATGAACTGCGTCTGACGGATTTCAACAACAAGGGCGGCTTTGCTACAACGGGTCAGATCCAGGCCAAGCTTGCGGATCTCGGTATGGTGAGCCTCGCGGGGACCTATAAAACCCCATTCTGGGGAAGCGTTGAAAGTAAGATCAACGAAAGGAGCAAAGAAACAAATCTGAACTGGGATGTGAGTGCCTCTATAAATGGGGGTAAATTTTTTCCGGATAAATGGAAAGTAACGCTGCCGGTATTTTATAACTATGGACAGACAGTTATCACCCCTTTATTCAATCCGCTCGACCCGGATGTGAGGATGAAAGCGTTAGACGATGCGGAGATGCGTGAAACCCTCAGAGATAGTGTAAAAAAGCAAACGATCGATTATTCCGAACGAAGAGGGTTTAATCTTACAAATGTGCGGATAGATGGACTAAAACGTCCTAAAGCCAAACCCAGGCCCTGGGATATCAGTAATTTTTCTGTTACCTACGCGTTTAATGAGATCCACAAACGGAACGTAAATATTGAATACAACTATATCCGTCAGTATCGTGGTAACCTGCAGTACTCCTATAGCATCAGGAACCCGCTCACGCTTAAACCTTTTACCAAGGTGAAGTTCCTGCAGAATAAATGGTTTGCTCTTATCAAAGATTTTAATCTTCAGCTGATGCCTAACAGTTTCGGAACCTCAATTGATGTAAACAGGAATTATACTTCTCTCAAAAACAGGGATATCACAAGTTTTTACCAGGGATCTGACGTGTTTGAAAACCAGGCTCTGATCAATAAGAATTTTACCATGACCCGGAATTATAATTTTGTCTGGGCGTTTAACAAGTCTTTGAAATTTGATTATACCGCTGCAAATGACGGAAGGATACTGGAACCGGCCGGAGAAAGAATTACCAAAGCAACTAAAAAACAGATAGCGGATGACTTCTTTAACGGAGGTAAGGATTCAATTGGAAATACGGTTTACAGATTCGGGGAGAATATTTTATACAGGCAGCAGATGAATCTTAATGCGGACATCCCAATTAATAAGATCCCGATCTTTGATTTTGTAAAAACAACTTATCGCTATAGTGGTACTTATACATGGACACGCAGACCATTTGCAGCTAATGACAGCATCGGGAATACGATCCAGAATACACGCAGCCACAATGTCACCGGCAACCTGAACATGGTACAACTTTATAATAAGATCCCATATTTCAGGAAAATTAATAACCCGGGAAGCAGCAAACCTCAGGTAAAAGGAAAAGGCGTCGATCTTAAAACCTCATCTGCCGAAGACTCCAGACAAAAAGATCCCGCCCCCAAAGATTCCAATTTTAAAGCTATCGGCGAATTTCTGGCACGCACTGTTATGATGCTGAAAACCATTTCGGTTACAGGGCAGATCCAGGGAGGACAGGCGCTGCCTAACTTTATGCCGCGCTCACAATATGGCGGAATGGATTTTGGAAGTGGTCAGAACCAGGCTCCGGGTTTCCTGTTCACAACAGGGATGTATGACTCGCAGATCCGGGAAAATAGTATTAAAAATGACTGGCTTTCTAAATATGGATCACAAACTACCCCTTACACAGAAACCTATTCAAAGACCTATTCATACAAAGCCAACCTGGAACCACACGGGAGCCTGAAAATAGAACTGAATGGAAACTATTCCCTGTCGCGGAATAAATCTTCCTACATGCTTTATAACAAGGACAGTATGAACGCGGAAGGTTACATACGTGGTTACAAACTTAACTCCAGCCCTACCGAATCGGGCAACTTCAATATATCCACCTTCACGTTCTTTAATTCGTTTAAGGATGGCAAGGATCCTGTAAATTCAAATCTCTTTGAGGATTTCAGGAATACAAGGAGGGATGTGGCAAACGAACTGGGTGCCGCGGGACTTGCAAAGGGTACGTATACCAATACGGATATTGTCAAAACATACACGGTACTTACCGCCCAAGGAACCAAAACCTTATCCTACATAGACGGTTATTCCGATAACCAGCAGGATGTTTTACTCGGGGCGTTTTACAGAACCTATACCGGCAGGGATATCAAAGGATACAGTACCACAAATATCTTTCCTAAAATTCCATTGCCGAACTGGACGATCAGCTGGGATGGCCTGGGAAAACTGAAACCGATCAAAAAGATCTTTTCGGGGATCACAGTGAGACATGCGTACCGGAGCACATATGGGATCAGCGGTTTTTCAAACAACCTCTATTTTAATGAAGACGGCAAGACCCAGGATCAACGTGTTTTTGTTACGCAGAGTGCGGGCACTGAGACAGTAAGTTCTAATTTTGTTCCATACTATACGATCGGTTCGGTAACAATGAGCGAGCGGTACGAGCCATTACTTAAATTTGATTTCAGGTTTCCGAAACCAACCTGGGGAGCTAATTTTGAGATGCGGCGCGATAAGTCAACCACCCTCAACCTCACGGCCTACCAGATCATCGAAACAAAAGGCCAGGAGTATATTGTCGGGGGCTCTTACCAGATCCAGAAACTTCGCTTCAAAAATTTAAAGATCCAGGGTAAAGTACTCGAAAGTAACCTGAACATCCGTCTCGACCTGAGTTTCCGTAAAAATATTTCAGTGATCAGGCAGATCGAAACAGGCCTTAGCGTACCAACTGGCGGAACAAACATCATTACCCTCCGTTCTTCCGCCGATTACCAGCTCACACAAAATATTACGCTGAGGTTGTTTTATGACTGGGTGCATACCAAGCCTCAGACCTCCGCTTCCTTTCCTACCTCCAGTACGAACGGAGGATTTAGTTTAAGGATCACTTTCCAATAAAATGGAGATTAATTTGCTAAACTTCTGAAAAATTAAAACAAACTCTTACATTTGTACCACAAAAAAAAACACACATATGAATTTTCCAGCAGATCTTAAATACACAAAAGACCACGAATGGGTAAAAATTAACGGTAACGAAGCAATAGTCGGAATAACAGATTTTGCTCAACGTGAACTAGGAGACATCGTTTATGTTGATGTGAACACTCTTGGTGAAGTGGTCGAAAAAGAAGCGGTTTTCGGAACAGTGGAAGCGGTTAAAACAGTGAGCGACCTTTTTATGCCACTAAGCGGTGAAGTGCTGGAGATGAATAAAGACATTGATTCCGCGCCGGAAAGCGTGAACCAGGATCCTTATGGAAAAGGCTGGATGATCAAAATTAAAATTACAAACCCCGCCGAAGTTGATACGTTACTTAGCGTTGAAGATTATAAGAAACTGATCGGGGCTTAATAAAACTTCCGGATCATTGAACCCTTTTAAGATAAACTTAAAAGGGTTTTTTTATTTGCAATGCAAAAATTCATTCTTAAATATTCACTCCCACTTTGTTTCTTCTGGACCGCGACGATCTTTGTATTATGCGCCACACCCGGACAGTATATCCCTTCGGCAGACTGGCTCGAATTACTGAGTTTTGATAAATTTGTGCACGCCATTATATTCTTTGTACTTGCCACACTTGCATTTGTGAACGTAATTAAAAAGCAGCATGGCCCCGGCGTTTTATTTATTTTTTGGCTGCTATGCGTCTGCTATGGCGCCTTGCTCGAATTTATGCAGGCTACCTGCTTCAGTAACCGCAGTGCCGACTGGAAGGATATTGCCGCAAATACTTTTGGCTGCTGTCTGGCTCTTTTTTTGATAAAGAAGATCAGAAAACTAACCAGTACCACCGGTCAGAGAATCAGTTGATAAAGTTGATCAGTTAGGTTTATAAACCGGTGTTTGTTTTTTGGGATCCGGTTTTTTTGAATCTTTAAGTGGCGCAATATCGCTGTTCGCATCAACATCTTCTATCAGGACCCATTTATCATTTTTTAATTCCAGCGCATCGAATCTTCCATCGGGACCATAGTACTGGAATTGTCCCTCGAGAATGGTCCCTTCCTGTTTGGCGCTTAAGTGGCTGTATACGATCTGATTTCTTTTTTCGTTATACTTTAAGCTCATGCTCACCTCGCTGCTATATTCAAACATCAACCGTTTGGGATTTTTGCGCTCAAATTTAAAAACATCTTTGCCAAAAACAGGCGCGCCATTTGACCGGAAATAAAGCACATCTACAAATTTACGCGTGGTTAATTTATCATTTCCATCCCAGCCAATAAGAGTATAAAAGCCGTCACATTCTATCAATTGAACATAAAGCATTCCGAACCATTTATCAGGGCTGCCTATAAAGGTTTCCGGATATTTAATCGTTGGGGAACGGTCTAAAAGCCTGAAAAATTCATATTCCTCCACCAATTCGTGTTTCATGAACCCTTTTTTTATCTTCTTGCTGTTGTTCACGAGAAGATACCCGAAAAAAGCGTGCGTGCCATCATCTCTGAAGAGGTTCCAGGTGATCAGTTTAAATTTTTTGTCTTTTGGAGAAAGAACAGAGATGTCCTTCAGGCTATCCAGCGGATATTCAAGAATTGCCGGATTGGAAACGATTTTTTCCCACACCCTCATAAAAGCTTTGTTGCCTTCAATTCTTTCTTTCTCGCTTCTGCTATGAAATGTTGGTTTCTGAAGTTCCTTCAATTCCCTTTCTGCCTGCTTAAAAGCAAGAAAGGTGGAATCGTTCTTTTGTCCAAAACAAAAAACCTGAATTATTGCCAGGAAGGGAAATATAATTTTTTTAAACACTATTTTTATAATCCGGTGTGTACACAAAGATACAAATAAGCTCCAATGAACGATAGATTAAGATGGCTGAGGTCTTTGGCAAATGCCTGCCTGTTTGTTTTTCTTGGCATTGCAGCCCTGAACTATAATACCTCCGTTTATCTTATTTACCAGGCAAAAGGGCAACTCTCCCTGTTATGGAATACCGGCTCCTTTGAAGATTTTGAACACCGCAATACACTGACACGGAAACAAAAAAATAATATTACTCTGATAAAAGAAATTAAAAGCTATTCAGTTGACAGCCTGGGTTATAAACCGACGAAGAACTTTACTACCATTTACGATCAGAAGGACGCGCCCGTATTATGGGTAATAACGGCCTGTGAACCATATGGCTTGACTCCATTTAAATGGAGTTTTCCAATCGTAGGAGAGGTAAGTTATAAGGGTTTCTTTAAAAAGGAGCTTGCGAAGTTCGAGTATGATCACCTGTCTGCCCTTGGTTATGATGTTGATTGCAGAAGTGTTTCGGCCTGGAGTACGCTGGGATGGTTCAACGACCCGGTTCTGAGCAGTATGCTCAAACGTAACAAGGGAAGCTTGTGTAATTTGCTTTTCCATGAGTTATTTCATGCAACGTATTATGCGGCAAATTCTGTTGATTTTAATGAGAACATTGCAAACTTTGTTGCCCATAAAGCCACGTTGCGGTTTCTTAGAAATGATCCCGTTGCTCTGAGTGAATATCTGGCCGGGTATAGGGACCAAAATTTGTTTAACAGGTATATGCTGCGCTGTATAGATCGTCTGAAAAAATATTACCCTGAAATTAAAAAAAAGGCCGATGTTTCTCTCCTGAAATTAAAACTCATGTTTCAGATAGCAGACAGCTTAGAGCAGCTTCCACTCATCGATAAAAAGAGGTATCTTTCTAGGAAAGAGGAAATTTTAAAATCTAAAAACGCGTATTTTGTTGGTTTTGTGCAGTACGACAGCATGCAGGATAGTCTGGAAGAAGTTTTTAACAAAATTTATAAAGGCAATATTGAAAAAATGGTCCAAGATTTGAGGCTAAACTAAATCAATTATTAATTTTGGTAACTCATTACAAAATCCGCTCATCTATGAAAAAAGTATACCTTTTTTGTTTATTTACCATTGTGTCATTTTTTGGAAAAAGCCAGGGGGGATACGATATAAAAATCAATTTAAAGGGCTGTACCGATTCAACAGTTTACCTGGCGAAGTATTTTTTCGACCAGGTACCGATAGCAGATAGTTGTAAAAACGTAAAAGCCGGCAAGATCCATTTTAAAGGAGACATGCCTCTTGACAAAGGGGTTTACATTCTTGCCAACCAGGGAAGAAATTCATTTTATTTTCAGTTCATCGTTGATGCTAACCAGAAATTCACAATTACCGGTGATGTAAACGATATTGCGGGAAGCCTTAAAAGTGCCGATGATAAGCAGAACGACTTGTTTTTTTCTTATGTGAAATTCATGACCACCAGGAATAAGGAGTTATATCAGTTCCAGGCCCAGTTAAAGGGAAAAGCAGACAGTTCTAAGCTGGTAAATGAAAAACAAACGGCGCTGAGCGCGGAAATGGTTAAATACGACACCGATTTTAAGCTCAAAAATAAGGACCTGCTCGTGGCTGATCTGATGAACCTGAAGACAGAGAAATACCCTACAAATGTTCCATTAGCCTCTAACAACAGGCCGGACAGCATTTACCAGTTCTATTATTATAAAAATCACTTTTTTGACGGGGTCAATTTTAAAGACGACAGGATTGTTTACACTCCTTTTTTTGCCGATAAGATCAAAAAGTATTTTGATCAGCTGGTAATTCAGCACCCCGATTCGGTTATTAAGGATCTCGACAAGATATTAACGCAATGTGTTCCGGGAAGTATTATGTTTAATACACTTGTAGGACACTTTACGTATAAATTTGAACAAAACAAATCGATGAGCTTTGATCAGTATGGCAGGAGCAACACGTTTGAAAAAGTTTTTATTCACCTGGCTGACAAATACATTGTAAATGGCAAAACCGGCGGGTATTATTCAGCTGAGACAATCGTAAAGATCAAAGAAAAGATCGATGTTCTCCGTAATCTCCTGCCAGGCGCAAAAGTATCAAACCTGTACATGATCGATACTATTCACGGAAGGCAGGTTTTAAAAATGGGCTTTGATACGGCCCAGAGCAGTCAGAGCGTGACCTATCTCTACAATTTAAATAAAGACAGGCTTGATCCCATGTACAAATCCCTGTACAATGTAAATGCTAAATATACGGTGCTGGTTTTTTGGGCTGCGGACTGCAGTCATTGCACAACAGAGGTTCCTAAGTTGCATGAGGACCTGAAAAAGCTGAAAGGAGTGGCAGATGTAAAAGTCTATGCCGTTCAGACTAAAGAAGAGCTTTTCGAAACCTGGAAAAAATTTCTCGTTGAAAAGAAGCTTAACGATTTTACACACGTGTTCGATCCCATCCACCTCAATAACCTGAAGGAACAATTTGACATCACCGCTACACCGGTTATTTACCTGCTTGACAAGGACAAAAAGATCATCGCGAAAAAATTAAGTCACGACCAGGTTGTGGAAATCATTGATAAACTGGAAAGCATCGAAAAAAGCGCAAAAAAATAGCATCCCTAATTTAAGTCCCCCGTGAAAAAAAGTATATTACTGATACTCCTGGCGTTATTTGCTGGCTTTAGTCCAAAAGCGCAGGTAGCCTATGATATTAAAATAAACATTAAGGGAGTAAACGATACGGTATTTTTTCTTGCAAAATATGTGTTTGATCAAACCTATATTGCAGATACCAGTAAAAATGTAAAAAACGGCGCGATACGTTTTATAGGCAAAACGGAGCTGGATAAGGGCATTTACATTCTCGTAAACCAGGATAAAGCACCTGTTTTTGAATTTCTTGTAAACGAAAGCCAGAAGTTTACAATCAATGCCGATGCTTCTGATATTGCGCTCACCATAAGTGTTCCGGGGAATAAGGAAAACGAACAGCTTTTCAGTTATTTAAAGTTTACCGCCGCTAAAAATAAAGAGTTTAATGCGGCCCGGTTAAGCACAATCGGTAAAAGCAGCGAGGACAGTGCAAAGATCATGCGTGAAAAAATTATGCAGCTGGAAACGGATGTCAGGAAATTCGATGTTGAGTTTATGCAAAAGGTCAAAGGCACCTTTGTATATGACTACATGAACCTAAAGATGGAAAAAACAGCTCCTGAGATCCCTAAAGCTTCAAACAACCGTCCGGACAGTCTTTACCAGTATTATTATTACAAAAACCATTATTTTGATGGTGTTGATTTTAAAGACGACCGTCTTGTATGCACACCTTACTTTGATGACAGGATTAAAAAATACTTTGAAAATGTATTAGTAACCAGCCCCGATACGGTTGTCACAGAGATCGATAAAATACTGGCGCTTTGCATTCCGAACAGTCTTACCTTTAACGCGCTGATCACCTATTTTGCCTATAAATATGAGCAGAGCAAAATTGTAGGCTATGACAGAGTGTTTTTACATGTAGTGGATACTTATATTCTTTCTGGAAAAACGAAGAGTTTATATCCTGAAGAATCGATGAAAGCATTTAAAGAGCGCTCTGCGATCATGAATCCTTTACTGGAAGGTAAAAAAGTGTCGGAGTTATACATGATAGACACGGTGTATGCCCGTGCGGTTAAAAAAATGGGCTTCGATACCGCGAGTTCCGGAAAAAGCATTACCGATCTGTATTATAAGAACCAGGAGAAGCTTGCCCCGATGTTCAGGACCCTTTACCAGGTAAATGCCAAATACACGGTTCTCCTTTTCTGGGCCGCGGACTGTGGGCACTGCCAAAAGGAAGTGCCAAAGCTGCATGAAAGTTTAAAAACCTTAAAAGGGAAAACGGATGTAAAGGTATTTGCTGTTCAGACAAAAGACGATCAGTTTGAACCCTGGAGAAAATTTATAATTGAGAACAAGCTGACGAACTTTATAAATGTATTTGATCCCGTGCATATCAATAATGTTAAAGAGAAATTCGACGTAAATTCCACGCCTTTAATTTATATCCTCGATAAGGATAAAAAGATCATAGCAAAAAAAATAGCGTCAGAGTATGTGGTTGATCTGCTCACAGCGCTTGAAAAACAGGAAAAAAAACCATAACAATATAAATCAAACGTTAACATCATCATCTAAAACAACAATCACACATGAAAAAATTTATTCTCCTTCTTGCGTCAATAAGTATCTTCTCATTAAGCACGAATGCGCAGGGTTACGACATCAAAATAAATTTTAAGGGTTGCAAGGATACCATGGCTTACCTGGTGAAATATACCTTTGATCAACAATACATAGCAGATACCTGCAAAAAAATTAAGAACGGAGTGATCGAGTTCAAAGGAAAAAAGGATCTGGATAAAGGAGTGTATACGCTTGTAAGCGATGCGAAATCCATCTACTTTGATTTTTTTATTAATGAAAACCAGAAGTTTGTAATCACAACCGATGCCTCCGATATTGTTGGAACTCTTAAGGTAACCGGCAACAAAGAAAACGAGCAGTTCTTTTCCTATATCAAGTATATTACAGCCAAAAACCAGGATTTCAGTAAGATCAGGGAGCAGACAAAGGGCAAAAGCAAGGAAGACAGCGCTAAATTCATGAATGAAAGGATTAAGCAGCTTAATGACGAGGTAAAGAAGTTTGACGCTGACTTCATGCAGAAAGTAAAAGGAACTTTTGTTTACGACGTGTTGAATTTAAAAACGGAAAAAGAACCGACCGACATCCCAAAAGCCAAGAATGGCCGTCCGGACAGTGTTTACCAGTATTATTATTACAAAAATCATTTTTTTGACGGGATTAACTTTAAAGATGAAAGAATAGTGCGCACTCCGTTTTTTGACGACAGGATCAAAAGGTATTTTGACAATGTTATCTTAATGCACCCTGATACGGTTATCCTGGAAATTGATAAAATACTGGCGAAATGCGATGAAAATAATCTCATTTATAATTTATTGATCGGGTACTTTACCTATAAGTTCGAGCAAAGTAAAATTATGGGCTTCGATAAAGTATTTGTGCACATAGCAGACAAATACATTATCAGCGGAAAAGCTAAAAATGCTTATACGGACGAAACCGTCAAAAAGATAAAGGAGCGCGTGGATATTATGCGGAACCTGTTGCTTGAGGCAAAAGTTTCTGAACTTTACATGATCGATACAACCAATGGTAAACCAGTACGTAAAATGGGCTTTGATACGGCAAGTACAAGCAAAAGCATTACCGACCTCTACTACAAAAATATCGACAAACTCACGCCTATGTTTAAGACCCTGTATTCGGTAAATGCGAAATATACAGTTCTGGTATTCTGGGCTGCTGATTGTGGCCACTGCCAGACAGAAGTTCCTAAACTACACGAGGATCTTAAGGCAATTAAAGGCAGCATCGATTACAAGGTGTTTGCCGTGCAAACCAAAGATGAGCTTTATGATAGCTGGAAAAAATTCATCGTCGAAAAGAAACTCACAGATTTTATTCACGTATTCGACCCGGTGCATTTAAACAACTTAAAAGAGCGTTTTGATATTTATTCTACTCCGGTAATTTACATACTGGACAAAGATAAAAAGATCAAAGCGAAACGTTTGGGCGCTGATCAGGTCGTGGAGATGCTAAAAACACTTGAGATCATTGATAAGGAGCAAGCCAAAAAACAAAGTCAGAACCAGAACTAGCAGAGCAAAAAAATCCCGGTTAATTTAACCGGGATTTTTTGTTTAAAGAACTAATGCTCCTGCTTTAATATCCTGATCTCATCGATCAGTCTTTTTACCTGGGCTTTGTCTGTACCATCGTAAATACCTCTCATCCGGCCTTTTGTATCAATAAGAAAGAACCATTCCCCGTGTATAAATCCTTCCGGGCTCCCATCGTCCTCAATTGCATTTACGAGGTAACTGGTCCTGGCAAGATCGTAAATCTGTTTTTTATCGCCTGTGAGCAAGTGCCATTTGCCCTTTTTAGCGTTATATGTGCTGGCATAATTCATTAGAACCTCAACGGTGTCGTGAAGTGGGTTAACAGAGTGGGAGAGTATCAGCAGAGAATCGTCTTTTTCAAAAGCCTTTTGAACGTCTATCAGATTTGTGCTCATTTCAGGGCAAATGCTCTGGCAGGTAGCAAAAAAGAAATTGGCTACATAGATCTTGTTTTTTACCGTTTCTTTTGAAACGGTTTCTCCGTATTGATTGATAAGGCTGAAATCTCCTATGGTATGATACACTGTGTCTTTGTCAACCGCTTTTTTTTCGCCAAACACCGGTAACAATAGTTTTTGTCCTTCCTGTTTACAGCCCGGCAGTAATAAGAATGGAAGCGCTAGCGCAGCGCTACGAATCAGATTTAATTTCATTTGTTTCTATTAGTTTTTGTTTTTCTTCTTTTAAACGTAAATGCTGGTATTCCTCTATAAGCCGTTTTAGTTCAGAAACATAACGTCCATCGTAATAACCGCGTACATGCCTGTTACCGTCTATGAGCATAAAAAAACTGTAATCGATATAATAAGGTTTTTCAGCGAAATAGCTTTTTGCAAGGCTGTCAAAACTGAGTTTGCTCCACGAATAAAAATGCACGTTGTTATGCTTCTTTAATTTTTTAAGTTCCATAAGTGCGCGCGCTTGTTCACTCTGGTATTCAGGCACCGGCGTTTCATTTTCAGTTACAAGAATAAAAGGGATGTGTTCTACTTTTTGTTTTTTATAATTGAGATACTCCCAAAGGCCTGCTAAGCGGTAAGAGTCTTTGCGGTAGGCGTCGCTAATGAACATAATAGCATAAATGGGAAAGTCCAGGGTATCTTTAATGACTTGCTGTGGTCCGGAAGATCTTTCATCTGTTTCAGTGTAGAAGATGTCGCTTACTTTATGGAATAGGGTGTCACCGGTTGCGTTTACTTTTTTTGGTCCGTAAAAGGGAAGTCTGCGCGAATTAATAGTGCTGGTTTCGAGGATCAGCCAGAAAAGGGACGGAAAAGCAATAATTGCGAGCAAAAGCCATTTTTTATTTTTCACGGAAGTAGTATTAATAATATTGCAAAGATACAGCTGTTATCAGAATTAAAAAATCCCGGAACACAAGGTTTTGAGCTTTGTCTGATAAAAGACCTGACAGCAGGGATAGATGTTTTTGTGAGATGTATGATTAGGGTTAATGATCTTTTATCATTTTTTTCCTCGCCAGGCCTTTATCGGTTCTGATCTCTACAATATAAATTCCGTTGTTCAGGTCGCTGATATCAATTCCTTCACGTTTTGATGTTTTCAAAACAAGCTGTCCCAGCTGGTTATAGATGCCTATTTCTGCCTGATTGACGGAGCCATGAAGTGTTATATTCAGAACTGAGTGTACCGGGTTGGGAAATAGTTTCACGTCTGTTTCTTTTAGAACAGTTTCTTCCAGACCTGTTACGAAATAATTTGTGCTGCCTGTTGCAAAGCCTGTAATAGTAGGAGTGGAACTAAAAGAACTGGTGAGCTTCGAGTAGTTGACACTCAACACAGGAAATTTTTGAGAGGAAACGTAATAATTGTAAATAGTTTGTTTCATGGTTGCTACGGGTACAAACGCGGTAAGGGTCAATGTCTGAACACTTTTAACGCGCAATACATTCGTTAATACCAGGCCTTCCGGGAGATTTAAGGTGCCTTGTCCGTCTGCAGTGGTGGTAATGCTTCCACTGCATGTGCCACTAACAGAAAAACTAAATGTCCCGGAGATATTATCAGTGAGAGAATATCCATAGCTGATCGGGTATTTTGCGATGATCCCGGAGTTTGTAAATGTGATCGAAACGGTGCTGGTTTTTATTCCCAATACTTCTGTTTGTGTTGTGGGAGTTGTAGTTGATTTGTAATAGGAATAAATTCCTCCCGATTCTTCCACCATGGTGCAGCCGGGATAATTCGCGGAAGAGGTCTCGCTTGCAGCGCTCAGGTAATAACTATCCAGCGGGGGTTGATCTGCCTTAAGATTCGTAAAATTCCACACCGCGTTATTTCCTGTAACGTTAAGAGGCATTCCTGAACTAAAGGCTGAGGTGTCAAGATCATATCCCGATTCCATATCCCCGGGCTTGGGCTCGTTAAATGACTGGCTGAGCGTTGTCTGGGCATCAAGATAAAAAGAAAGAAGGACACCGCAATAAAGTAGGATTTTTTTCATGGCCGGAATTTATTCACATAAAGATACAAAAACACCTGGAACCAAGGAAGATGCCGGAGGTTATACAGCCCGGTCTTCTATAAAAACAGTTTGTTCCAGTAAAAACGGATCTGTCTTTGTTTTTATTTCATCCAGGAAGGGTTTCCCATAGGTAAGGTAGTGGGAGGAAAAATTCTCATAACGCTCCTGGGGGACATTTTTCGGGAACATCCGTTGTTTTACCCAGATCAGCTGGCTGATCTCTGTTTCATATTTACGCCGGATCGCCCGGTTCGTTTTGCCGACTATTCTTTCAAAGCCGTTAAGTGTGCGTTGCAGTTCTGCGGATACACTTCCTGAAAGTGTTTTGTCCGTTGCACTGGCGCGTTGAAGGATCCTGGAATAGAACTCAGTAATGTTTTCCGTTTCGGAAGAGAGGTCGAACACAGTATCTTTTTTTACCTGAAGTTTTTTAATAAGATCTTGTTCGGACGTGTAGAAATCCTGTATTGAAAAATTTAATTTCTCTATTTTGGATACGGTTTGTTTATCCACCACGGTAATAAAATTTCTCGGCACAAGTATGGGGAACAAAATACCCAGCGCTTCAAACATTTTTTTAAACTCAAGCCAGTAAGCCAATTCGCCTGGCCCCCCTACATAGGCTATATTTGGAAGGATGGCCTGCTGGTAAACAGGTCTTAACACTACATTAGGACTTATTTTCTCCGGCGAATTTTCAAGGATGTCTTCCAGTTCTTTTTTGGTAAAGCTGCGTTTTGTTCCTACCAGGTTATATACCTCGCCGGATTTTTCAATACGTGTTCGTAATCCTTCTTCAATGTAAAAACAATTAATATTCCTGGGCTTTACCTGCGCGGTGTACCCTGATTTTTCAAGCTCTTTTACAGCGGAATTTACAAGTTCAAACGGTTCCTGATCGAATATGTCTTTTTTAAACTCTTTTTTAAACTGCTGTTTAAAATGTTTGTCGTTGCCATCAATAATAACAAGACCATGTGCGCCAAAAAGCTCATTAACCAGGAAACGTGTCGCGTCCGCAAGCGTAGCGTGTTTTAAATAGGCGTTCTCAAAAAGTGAAAGCAGGTATTCTGCATTTTCCGACCTGCCAAATAGATCCTGGATCGACGGAAAGATGTTCTTTAATTCTTCTGTTTTAAAATCTCCCACTGCACCATTTTGCCCGCTTTTCCAGGTAATGGTTTTTCCGGACACATTAAAATTATTCACTTCTTCAAAATCATGGTCTTCACTCGCCATCCAGTATACCGGCACAAAATCATAAGCGGGGAATTTTTTCTTTAGACCTTCAGCAAGATTGATGGTTGAAAAGATCTTATAGACAAAATATAAAGGTCCCGTAAATAAACAGAGCTGATGGCCCGTAGTAACGGTAAATACATTTTTATCGCTCAGCCTGGCAATATTGGCAAGAGAAGCCTCTGAAGTATTGGCAACAAGGCGGCTTTGTTCTTTTAACCGCGTGGTAAGAATGTCGCGGTTAAAATCCTGGTAAGGTTTCTTTGCCAGTAATTGGGCAAAACCCTTTTCATCGGGAAAAAAATCATAGAATGATCTGAGTGCATCATTCTTATTCAGATAATCAAGAACGATCGTGTTGAGCACGCCGGCCTCTTTAAAATCAACCGTTGTTTTTTTAAACATAATTACAACTTATTTCCGAAAGCAAGATCTCCTGCATCACCAAGCCCCGGCACAATATATGCCTGTGCGGTGAGCTCCTGGTCTATCGCCCCACACCACAGCGAGTAATTGGGAGATGGCATATTTGCTTTTACATAATCAAGGCCTTCAGCGCTCGCAATAGCAGATACAATATGAGTGTGTTTTGGAATCCCTTTTGACAGCAGCGTTTTGTATGCAAGTACAATGGAAGACCCGGATGCAAGCATAGGATCACAAAGGATCAGTGTTTTGTTAGCAAGATCAGGACAACTTGTATATTCAAGAGCAATTTCAAAGGTATTGTTTTTATGGTGCCGCCTGTAAGCGCCGATAAAAGCACTTCCTGCTTTGTCAAAATAATTCAGGATGCCAAGGTGCAGGGGTAGCCCGGCGCGCAGGATGGTGGCAATAACCGGCTGGCTGTCCAGGATCTTTGAATCCGCGATTCCAAGAGCCGTTGTGGTTTGAACCGTCCTGTAAGGAAGAGATTTGCTGATCTCATACGCGAAAATCTCACCGATACGCTCCAGGTTTTTTCTAAAACGCATGCTGTCTTTCTGGATCTCCACGTCCCGGATCTCAGTTATAAACTGATTTAAAATAGAATTCTCAAGCGCGAGGTTATGTATCATGCTATTTTATTTTTAGTTTGTAATCCTTTAATTTTTTCGTATTCACATGTGTTCACTGCCAACTGCAACATTCCTTAGTGCTTCCTGGTGTCTCGGTCATTTCCCGAAAACTGCCAACTGCTTCCTGCCAACTGCGACTGTACTTAGTGATCTCAGTGCCTTAGTGGTTTATCTAAACTGCGACTGTCTATGCTCTCTCGATCACAACAGCATATCCCTGTCCGACTCCAATACACATGGTAACCAGTGCGTATTTTTTGTCATGAAGTTGAAGATCTATTGCTGCTGAATTTAAAATGCGTGCGCCACTCATGCCTAAAGGATGCCCTAAAGCGATGGCGCCACCGTTCACATTGATACGTTCATCGTTGTCGGCCAGGCCCCATGCGCGGGTACAGGCGAGACTCTGCGCAGCAAAGGCCTCATTGAGTTCGATCAGGCCAATGTCCTTAAAGCTTAAACCTGCGCGCTTTAATGCTTTATTTGCGGCCTCTACCGGACCAATTCCCATTATTCTCGGTTCAACACCAACCACGGCACTTGAAACGATCCTTGCCAGTGGTTTTAAATTGTACTTTTTTATTCCGCTTTCACTGGCCAGTAATAATGCAGCCGCGCCATCATTTAAGCCACTGGCATTTCCGGCGGTAACTGTTCCGTCTTTTTTGAAAGAGGCTTTTAAGGCGGATAATCCTTCCAAAGTAGTTTTTGGTTTCGCGAATTCGTCTTTCGAAAAAACAAGCGGGTCTCCTTTTCGCTGAGGAATTTCCAGGGCTGCGATTTCTTTTTCAAAACGTTTGGTTTCAAAAGCTTTGGCAGCTTTTTGCTGGCTCCACAAGGCAAACTTATCCTGGTCGGCGCGGCTTATTGCATATTTTTCTGCAACATTTTCGGCGGTATCGCCCATAGCATCTACACCAAACTGTTCTTTCATTTTTGGGTTGATGAAGCGCCAGCCGAAACTGCTGTCATACAGTTGCTGATCACGACCAAAAGCGCCGGTGGCCTTGCTTAATACCAGGGGCCCCCTCGTCATATTTTCGACTCCTGACGCGATCATCAGCTCCTCATCGCCAACCTGTATCGCTCTTGCCGCATCAATGGAGGCGCTCAGGCCGCTCGCGCACAAACGGTTCACAGTTTGTCCGGGCACAGTAACCGGCAGTCCGGCCAAAAGCCCCGCCATTCTCGCTACATTGCGGTTATCTTCACCTGCCTGGTTTGCACAGCCCATAATAATATCACCGACCTGTGAAAAATCCACGCCCGGATTTTTTTTCATAAGTTCTTTTAAGACAAATGCAGCCATGTCATCGGCTCTCACTGTTGATAAAGTACCCCCGAAATTACCGATAGCCGTTCTTACGCCATTTATTATGTATGCCTGGTTCATCTGTATGTTTAATTTGTAATTGGATTGTTTTGCAGTGAAAAAGGGCGCTAAAAAATATTAAAACCCTGTATCCGGGGTAAAAATACAGGGTTTAATTCATTAATAAAACTAAAATTTGTTAGAAAATAAGATCAGCAATTTCAGTTTTTGTGGTTAACGTTGTACATATAAACAGCATCTTCATCATCGTAATCTTCCTCCAGTTCTCTGCTACGCGCTTTTTCAAGATTTACATTTATAATAAATGAAGGAGCTGAAGGCCGGGAAATCCAGACACTCCCGCTTTGGTACACATAGTGGTTTCTCCAGTTGTCCCAGTACAGGTCATATTGTGGAAAATACACCCACCTTCTGTGATAGGTGTAAGCGGGGTGCCAATGCGGATGATAAACAACCACACTGGCGGGCCTATAGGGACTTCTTTTTTTCTTTACAACAACCTTTCCCGGAGGATGGCCATGTTTATGATCTTTGCCATGTCCGTGTCCTTTCTGCGCGAATAAGCCCGGTGTTATAAAGATAAAGGCAAGCAGGATAACTATTTTAAGTGTTTTCATGTGGTGTTTAAACGTTTAATAAGACAAGTGTTAAACATCTTCCTCTAAATCTATGCCAATGCGGAAACTATTAAATAAAGGTTAACAGCTTAGCTCTTAGACTTCAGGATCTTAAAACACTTTATAGATCACGGGTCAGGTCCGTAGCATTTGAAATAATGCGCAGTCGCCATTAGTTTTTAGTTAATAATATCACCCCTTCGGGGTTTAAAAAAGAGTTATTGGATTTATGTAATATAATTTCATCCCTTCGGGATTAAAAAAGCAGAAAGTTCTTATCATTGTAGAGCAGATTAATATGAATCGTGGAGTGCTGGAAGTGCATAATAACAAAAAATATAGATCAATCAAACCGTAAGGGTAAATTATTATATGGCTGGAACATATTCACAGATTTACATTCAGGTTGTTTTTGCAGTTAAAAGAAGAGAACATTTAATTCAAAAATCCTGGAGAGAAGAATTGCACAAGTACATTTCCGGAGTCATACAGGCAAAAGGTCAAAAATCCATTATCGTGAATGGTGTGGGGGATCATGTTCATTGCTTTATAGGCTTAAAACCATCAGTATCAATTTCAGATCTTGTAAGAGATATAAAAAACAATTCATCCAAATTTATTAACGAGCGAAAATTCATTAATAACCTGAGTTCGGGATAAGGAGTGTTTATAAATTAGCTTATAACTTATTGATTATCAGATAAATACAGCAATGAAAGTGTTTATATTTGTAGTGCAAACCAACAAAAAAAACACTAACAATGCTGCAAGATAAAATTACTGAAATCTTTATGAAAGTGG
>Ga0208492_1000515_pt1 | contig 32086 bp, 30 predicted proteins | sample Subbioar_CSW14AB_FD_184820 | JGI IMG/M metagenome (GOLD analysis project Ga0208492, IMG submission 184820) | Serpentinite rock and fluid subsurface biosphere microbial communities from McLaughlin Reserve, California, USA - CR12Mar_CSW14AB (SPAdes) | ecosystem: Environmental > Terrestrial > Deep... | reverse complement strand
TCCATGTTCACCGCCTCGCTCCGCAACGTGATCGACAAGCTCGATCAGGCGCGCCGGCAGGTGTTCATCGAGGCGGTGATCATGGAGGTCGCCACCGATCACACCAACAAGCTCGGGTTCTCGTTCCACGGCGGCTACAACCTCGACACGATCGGCCCCGACGGCGCGGTCATGCTCGGTGGCTCGAGCCCGACCGGCGGCAACGGGTTCCCCGGCTCGCTCACCTTCCCGGTGGCCGACCCGACCGCGCTGCAGGGCCTCGCGCTCGGCGTGCGTTCGAACACCCTGCTCACGCTCGCCGGCGTCGGCGTGTCGGTTCCCGCGTTCGGCATCGCGCTCCAGGCCGTCACGACGTCGAGCGACTCGAACGTGCTGGCGACGCCGCACATCATGGCGACCGACAACATCCCGGCCGAGATCAACGTCGGCGAGAACGTCCCGCTCCAGTCGTCGATCCTCGGCGGCATCCCCGGCCTCGGCGGCCTCGGCGGCGCAGCCGGGCAGCCGGGCGCGGCCGGTCTCGGCGGTCTCGGCGGGTTCGGCGGCGGTCTCGGCGCGTTCGGCGGCATCACCCGGCAGAACGTCGGCACGAAGATCAAGCTCGTCCCGCACATCAACGACTCGAACGAGGTCCGCCTCGAGGTCGACGAGGAGATCAGCGAGCTCGGCCCCCCGCGCGGCGGCAGCCTCAACCCGTCGATCGTGCAACGCAACGCCAAGACCCAGCTCGTGGTTCAGGATCAGCAGACGATCGTCATCGGCGGTCTCGTCCGCGACGCGGTCAGCAACGGCGAGACCAAGATCCCGATCCTCGGCGACATCCCGCTGATCGGCGCGCTGTTCAAGCAGCGCTCGACCCAGACGACCAAGCGCAACCTGCTGCTCATCCTCACGCCGTACGTCATCCGCGATCCGGTCGACCTGCGGAACATCTTCGAGCGCAAGATGCGCGAGCGGCAGGAGTTCCTCGACCGTTACTTCGTGTTCGCCGCCAACAAGGAATACAAGGCGACCATCGACTATTCGCGTACTCGGGGCCTGCTCGAAGAGATTCGTCAGGCCTACATGAAGGTCGACGAGAAGGCGGCGCTCGAGGAGCAGACCAAGCCCAAGGACATCAAGAAGCACGGTGCCAGCAAGCCCATCAGCGAGGTGCCGGTCTCCAGCGGCGGCGGTGGCGGTGGCGGTGGCGCTCCGGCGGGCCCCGGTCCGACGCCGACCCCCCTCCCCGCTCCGGTGATGGTCCCCGCGGGCAAGCCGCCGGGCGTGGTGAAGCCGGCGGCGCCGCTGATGAAGGGGGCGATCATCGAGAACTGATCGGGGAGAGGTCTAGAGTCTAGAGTCTAGAGTCTAGAGTCCGAGAAGGAGCCCCAGCGAAGACAGCTCAGATCGTCCAGAAAAACAGAGCCGAGAGACATCGAGACCATGACGACGAAGCGGATGCAGTCGACCACAGCGGACGGACTCTCTTGTCTCGTCTCGGACTCTAGACTCTGGACTCTAGACTCTCGACCCGCGGCCGAAGGCCGCCCGAGGAGCGCCCGATGATCGAGCAACGCTTTCTCGGCGAAGTCCTCGCACGGCGCGGCGTTCTGCCGACGGCCAAGCTCGAGGAGATGCTCGCGACGCAGCGGGAGCGCGGGGTCGATCTCATCGACCTGCTCGTCTCCACGCGTACGGCCGACGAGTCGACCATCGGCCGGGCGCTCGCCGACGAGGTCGGGGTGGCTTTCGTCGAGCGGATCGACCCCTCGAAGATCCCGAGCGACATCGCCACGCGGCTGCCGATCACCTGGTCGAAGCAGCACAAGGTCGTGGTCGTCGGCGAGGACCCGCGGAGCATCCACGTGGTCGCGGCCGACCCGCTCGACCTGACGGCGCAGGACGACGTCCGGGCGATCTTCGGCAAGCCGGTGGAGATCACCGTCGCCCCGGCCAGCGCCATCGTCGACGCGATCAACACGTTCTTCGAGCGACTCAACACGGCGGCCGAGGACCTCGAGAAAGAGGACGAGGACACCGAAGAGCTCACCGACATCATCGACCAGTCGGAGGACGACGCGAAGATCATCCGCTGGGTGAACTCGCTGTTCGCCGAGGCGAGCAAGCGTCGAGCGAGCGACATCCACATCGAGCCGGAAGAGCGCGAGGTGATGGTCCGCTACCGGATCGACGGCGAGCTCCACGAGGCGCGCCGCGCCGGCCGCGCGGTCATGCCGAACATCATCGCCCGCGTGAAGATCATGGCGGGCCTGAACATCGCCGAGAAGCGCCTTCCGCAGGACGGCCGCATCACGCTGAAGATCGCCGGCAAGGGCGTCGACATCCGCGTCAGCACCATCCCCACGTCTCGGGGACACGAGCGCATCGTCATGCGTTTGTTGAACAAGTCGAGCGTGCTCCTCGACCTGCCCGACCTCGGGTTCAACGATCGCGACTACGCGCTGATGGATCACCTGATCCAGCGCCCGCACGGGATCATCCTGGTCACGGGGCCCACCGGCGCCGGCAAGACGACCACGCTCTACGCGTGCCTCAACCGGATCAACAAGCCGAACCTCAACATCCTCACGGCCGAGGACCCGGTCGAGTACGAGCTGCCGCGCATCCACCAGGTGCACGTGAACGCGAAGATCGGGCTCACGTTCGCCAGCGCGCTCCGCGCCTTCCTCCGACAGGACCCCGACGTGGTCATGGTCGGCGAGATCCGCGACAAGGAGACCGCCGAGATCGCGGTGCACGCATCGTTGACCGGTCACCTCGTGCTCTCGACCCTCCACACCAACGACGCCCCCGGCGCGATCACCCGCCTCGTCGAGATGGGCGTCGAGCCGTTCAACGTCACCTCGTCGACCATCGGCATCCTCGCCCAGCGCCTCGTTCGCGTGCTCTGCCCGCAGTGCAAGGAGCCCTACGAGGCGCAGGACTACGAGCTCGAGGAGCTCGGGATGCACGCGGCGGGCATGGACGCGAAGCTCCGTCGCAAGATGTCGAGCGCGTACCTCCCGCGCGGCGTGACCTACACGCCCCCTTTCCCGATGGACGGCATTCGTCCCATTTTCTATCGCCCCAAGGGCTGCGAAGCCTGCAACGGCAGCGGTTACGGCGGGCGCCGCGGAATCTACGAGCTCATGCTGATCGACGACGCCGTGCGTCCGTTGATCCTCAAGCACGCCGACTCGAACGCGATCCGCAAGGCGGCGATCGAGAGCGGCATGGACACCATGCGCGACGACGGTGCGCGCAAAGTGCTCGCGGGACGGACCTCGGTCGAAGAGGTCCTCGCGTCGACGCAGGATGACGTCGAGTAATGGCCGTCTTCCAGTTCCGTGGCGTATCGGCCTCCACCGGTAAGGAGGTCAGTGGGGTCCGCGACGCGGACAACGCCAAGGGACTGCGCGTGATGCTCCGCCGGGAGGGCATCGTGCTCACCAACGCGACCGAGGCGCGTGCGGCCGAGGCCAAGCGCGGTCGCGAGCTCAACCTGTTCGCGTGGTTCCAGAAGCCGAACGTCAGTGACGTCGCGGTGATGACCCGCCAGCTGGCGACCCTGGTTCGCGCAGGCATTCCGCTCACCGAGGCGATCGCCGCGCTGACCGATCAGGTCGAGAAGGAAGAGCTCAAGCGCGTGCTCGCCGGCGTGCGCGATCAGCTCAACCAAGGTACCGCGTTCGCCACCGCGCTCGCCGAGCACCCCAAGGTGTTCCCGCCGTTGTACGTGAACATGGTGGCCGCGGGGGAGGCCTCCGGAACGCTGGAGAGCGTGCTCGAGCGGCTCGCCACGTTCATGGACTCCCAGGCCAAGCTCCGCGGCAAGGTCTCGGCGGCGATGGCCTACCCGATCCTGATGCTCGCCATCGGATCGATCCTCATCACGGTGCTGATGATCGGCGTCGTGCCGAAGGTGACGGCCATCTTCGCGTCGCTCGATCGCGCCCTGCCCTGGTACACGTCGCTCCTCATCTTCGTCTCGAACTCGTTCGCTTCGCCCATCTCGCACGGCCTCTTGTTCGGCGCGATGGTCGGCGCGGGCGCGTACCTGCTCGTGCACAAGCCGCTCGAGCCGATGCGCCTTGGCGTCGTCGCCGCGCCGTCCGCGACCAAGAAGCCCGGCAAGGGTGGCGCGAGCGCGCTCCTGGCCGTCGGCGGGTTCGTCGCCGTGCTCGAGCTCGTGTTCCGCGCCGAGTCGCTCAAGTTCCTCCTCGCTCTCCTGCCAGGCCTGCTCCTCGGCGCAGCGTTCGGCTCGTTCCTCGCGTGGCTCAAGACCGAGAAGGGTCGGTTCGCCCGCGACTCGCTGATGCTCGAGCTGCCGATCTTCGGCTCGCTGTTCCAGATGATCGCGGTCGCCCGGTTCGCGAGCACGCTGGCGAGCCTCCTCGCCAGCGGCGTCCAGCTGCTCCGCGCGATGGACATCGTCCGCGCGGTCATCGGCAACGCGGCCCTCGAGAAGGTCGTCGAAGAGGCCGCGACCGCCATCCGCGAAGGCGAGAGCATCGCCGAGCCGCTCAAGCGCTCGAAGAAGTTCCCGCCGATCGTCACCCACATGATCGCCGTCGGCGAGAAGTCGGGCCAGCTCGAGCAGATGCTCGAAGCCGTCAGCTCGAGCTACGAGTCGTCGGTCGAAATCCGCATCACTGCGCTGACCTCGATCCTCGAGCCGCTCATGATCGTCATCATGGGCGGCGCGGTCGGGTTCATCGCGTTCGCCATCCTCATGCCGCTCATCCAGATGAACGACTTCAATCAATGAGGATCCGTGAGTAGCCATGGCCCTCTCCAGTCGACGCCGGCGCCGCGAGCGCACCGTGTACTTCCCGTGGGAACGACGGGGAGTGCTGGGCGCGCTCGACTTGCCCCGTCGACGGGCGGGCGCGTGGGTGCTGGCGATCCTGTGTCTGCTCGGCTTCCTCTGGATCCGCGAGCGCGACCAGCGCGCGAAGCTGGTGCGGATCAGCAGGGCGTCGATCGAGCGCACGCGCGAGGCCGTGGACGCGTACCGGGCCGATCACTCGGGGCGCTGCCCTCGCGATCTGGTCGAGCTCACCGCGCCGGCCGATCACGCGGCGTACCTCTCGAGCCTGCCGCTCGACGCGTGGAAGCGTCCGCTGCGCTTCGCGTGCCCAGGACGCGACCCGGCGCGCGCCTACGAGTTGCTTTCGGACGGTCCAGACGGTGAGCCGTACGGATTGGATCGCATCGAGTGAACAGTCACGCAGTCAGAAGCGTTGAAGGAGCAATGGTCATGATCGGGTCGAAGAGTCTCAGGTCCATGAAGGCGTCGAGGAAGCGTCTCTCGCGAGGCGTCACGCTCGTCGAGGTCCTCATCGTCGTCGCCATCCTCAGCCTCATCGCGGGCGGCGTGGCCATTTTCGCCATCCCCAAGTTCCAGCAGGCGCAGAAGGACACGGCGAAGACCGACTGCAAGACCCTGGTCCAGGTCGTCGAGACCTGGAAGCTCAACCACCCGGGGGCGACCACCGAGTGTCCGACGGTCGAGGCGCTGAAGAACGACAAGGCGCTCAAGTCCGACCAGAACACCAACGATCCGTGGGGCAAGCCCTACCGCATCACGTGCAGCGGCGAGGACTTCGGTGCGTCGAGCGCCGGCCCCGACGGCAAAGAGGGCAGCGAGGACGACATCTGGGCGGGGGCGAAGCCGACCAAGTGAACGCCGTTGCTCGCGCCTTGGAGAATCGACGGCCCGCTTCGGCGCGGCTGCGTTCTCGCGCGCGCGAGCGAGGCCTCACGCTGGTCGAGGTCCTGATCGTCCTGGTGATTGCCATCGCGCTCGTCGGCGGGATGGCGTTCACCAGCGGTCAGATCCAACGCTCGCGCCTGAAGGCGAGCGCGTCCAAGGTCGCCAACGCGATGCGCGTCGGCTATCAGCGCGCGTCTTCGAGCGGAAACGATCTGCGGCTGGTCGTCGACATCGAGCAGGGAACGATCTGGCTCGAAGAGTCGCACGACAAGATGCTCCTCCAGTCGAAGGACCTCGCCGGAACGGGCGGAGCCGATCCCGCGACGGCCGCCGAGAAGACCGCGAAGGAAGAGGCCGACCGGATCTCGCTCGGCCCTCAGTCCCCCCGCGCCTCGTTCTCGCCGGTGGCGGGCGCCGCGGGCGAGCCGCAGTTGCTCAGCCCGGGCATCCTCGTGCGCGCGGTCGACGCTGCGCACGACGACAAGCCGAAGACCTCCGGCCGCGGCTACGTCTACTTCTTCGGCTCGCAGGCCGAACGCGCGAGCGTCGCGCTGATGATCAAGGGCAGCGAGGACGAGAAGGACACCTTCTCGGTCGTGCTCGCGCCGTTGACCGGACGGCCGTCGATCGCCGAGGGGCTCGTCGCCGTCCTCCACCCCCGCGACGACGCGGAAGCCAGCGAGGCCGAAGATGACGGCCGCTAGGCTTCCGAGAATTCACAGGGAGGCACGGAGGCACGGAGATTCATTTGGTTGGATGCCGGATGAGCCGGCGCACACCATGCCGCAGAACTGGAACGTTGAAGTTCACCAGCAGTCCAACGGGCGCCTTCGTCAGGGCGAGGTAGGTCAGCACCTGAGCGGTATGGATGGGGAGCAACTCGGAAACGGACTTCAGCTCCACGACCACCCGACCCTGGACCAGGAAATCCAGCCGGTAGTCAGCGTCGAGACGAAGGCCATTGTACTCGATCGGCACCTGCAGTTCGCGCTGGAAGGAGAGTCCACGCAAAGCCAATTCGTGGGCAAGGCATGTCTGGTACGTGCTCTCGAGAAGCCCGGCGCCGAGGTGGCGATGAACCTCGATGCAAGCCGACAGGATCTGATCGGTGAGTTCCCATTCAGGCCTCCGTGCCTCCGTGCCTCCGTGGTGCATTTCTCAGGTCGGCAGAGACGGCCTCGCAGTTGCGCGAGCGGCTTCACTCTCCTCGAGGTCATGGTCGCCCTCGCGATCCTCGGTCTCGGGTTGAGCGCCATTCTTTCAGCTCAAGCCGGGCTCTACGGCGCGAACGTGCAGGCGCGGAACCTGACGCAGGCGACGAGCGCGGGGCGCTGCAAGATGGACGAGCTCGAGGCGGAGCTCCTCGGCAAGGGATATCCCGAAGCCGACCAGGCCGACGAAGGGCCGTGCTGCTCGGGTGAATCGCCGCCCGGCATGATCTGCAAGTGGAACGTCGAGCGGGTGACGCTGCCCAATCCTCCGGCGCAGAGCCTCACCGATGGTGGGGTCGGTGGCGGCGACGCCGGGGCCGGTGGCGGCATGGGTCCGCTCGGTGCGCTCGCCGGCGCGGCGGCGAATCCCGGTGCCCTCGCCGACGGCGGGCTCTCTGCGTTGACGTCGACGCTCGCGTCGACACCCGGTCCCAATGGCCAGACCGGCGCGGCGGGGATGATCGGCATGGCGATGAACATCGTCTACCCGCAGCTCAAGCCGCTGCTCGAGGCGTCGATTCGTCGCGTCACCCTCGACGTGGTGTGGAACGAGGGACCGATCGAGCGGAAGCTCCACCTCGTCCAGTTCGTGACCAACCCGCAGAAGGGTCTGCCTCCGTTCGTGCCTGGCGCCGGCAGCGCGGGCGGGCTCGCGCCCGGAGGCACCCAGCCACTCGCTCCGACGGGCGGGGTCAACCCGGGCGGTTTCGGCGCTCCGCCGATGGGGCTCCCGCGATGATCCGCACCCGCGCTCCCCGTGCCTCCGAGCGAGGCCTGACCCTCATCGAGGTGATGGTCGCGGTCGCCGTGCTCACGTTGATCTCCGTGCTGGTCTACGGCGCGTTCAGCACGATCACGCGAGGAAAACAGGCGGCGAGCGGCATCGCCGAGCGTTATCGCGTGGGTCGGCTCGCGATGACCCGCATCTCGCGCGAGCTCTCGATGGCGTTCATCAGCGCGCACGTCGCCGCCACGCCCAACCTCATGACCCGCGTGACCGCGTTCACCGGCAAGGGCAACCGCGTCGACTTCGACGCGTTCGCGCATCGTCGCCTCGCCAAGGACGCCCACGAGAGCGACCAATGCGAGCTCTCGTTCTTCACCGCGGCCAACCCGAAGAAGCAGGGGCAGCTCGACCTCCTGCGTCGCGAGCAGGCGATCATCGACGACCAACACGGCAAGGGCGGCGTCGTGCAGGTGCTCGCCGACGACGTCGACACCTTCGCGCTCAAGTACCTCGATCCGATGTCCGGCCTGTGGACCGAGATGTGGGACACGACCTCGACGATCGGTCAGCCCAATCGCCTGCCGCTGCAGGTCGAGATCTACCTCGTGCTCAAGTCCGGCCCCGCCGGCGAGCCCATTCGTCTCCGCACCAAGACCAAGTTGGACATGCTCCAACCGCTTTCGTTCGCCCTCAAATGACCACCCGTCCCAAGCGCAAGAAGAAGACCGATCAGCGGGGCGTCGCGCTCCTGCTCGTCATGTCTTCGATCGCGCTGATGACGATCACGGTCGTCGACTTCCAAGAAGAGCAGATGTCCGATCTGCAGTCGGCGCACGCCGAGAAGGACGCGCTCGTGGCCGAGTACATGGCCAAGAGCGCGGTCAACCTCTCGCGGCTGTGGGTGGCGAGCGAGCCGGTGATGCGCCAGTCGCTCGGCATCTTGCGCTTCCTCTTCGGCGGCCGTGCCGTGCCGCAGCTCCCGGTCTGGGAGTTCTCCGATCAGGTGCTCGGCGCGTTCAGCGACAAAGAGGGGCAGAAGAGCTTCGGGTCGATGGGCGGGTTCGACATGAACGGCGCCAAGAACATCTCGAGCCCCGACGGCGCGTCGTTCAAGGTCGTGGTCGTCGACGAGGACGCCAAGATCAACCTCAACCTCGGCGCGCGCGGCAACACCATCGCCGAGAACCGCTTCGGCGCTTCGTTCATCGGCCTCACCTCGTCGCCGCAATACGACCCGCTCTTCCAGAAGAACGATCGCGACAACAACACGAGCCCCAGGCAGGTGATCTGCGGCGCGCTGATGGACTGGGCCGATCCGGACGAGGCGCAATACACCTGCGAGCCGCACAAGTTCCAGGGCGGCGGCTCGGGCGTCGGCGGCGAGGACCAGAGCTACTCGATGCTCCCCCGCCCCTATCGCGCGAAGAACGCGCCCTACGACTCGCTCGAGGAGACGCACCTCGTGCGCGGCGTCGGCGACGACTTCTACTCCACGTTCATCGACCCCGATCCGAGCAACCCCAAGAAGCGCGTGATGACGGTCTGGGGTCAGGGACCGATCAACGTCAACACCGCGCCCCCGCAGGCCGTGTTCGGCGTGGTGTGTGGCCTCGCGCCGACGGCGGACCTCTGCAACGACCTCGGCAAGCAAGCGCAGTTCCTCACCATGTTCGGCGTGCTCCGCTCGTTCACCGCCGGCATGCCGCTGTTCGGCTCGCCCGCGGAGTTCGTCCAGACGGTCCAGGGCGCCGGCATGTACGGCAAGATGCTGTTCGAGACGCTGAAGATCACGCCCTTCAAGTTCCAGTCGCCGGCAGAGGCCGCGAAGAACTTCACGACCGAGTCGAAGGTGTTCAGCATCTACGCGACCGGCGAGGTGCAGGGCCTCCGTCGCACGACCAAGGTGCGCATCCACACCGTGGTCGATTTCCGCAACGCGCCGGCCATCCCCAACTTCCCGCCAGGCATGGCGCCGCCGGGAATGCCGGGACAGCCGGGGCAGCCGGGCATGCCTGGACAACCGGGCCAGGGTGTCGTGCCGTTGCAGCCGGGTCAGGGCGTGGCCGGTGCCGCAGGCGCGGTCGGCGGCGTCGACGCCATCTTGGGCGCGATCAACCCCAGTCCCGGCGGCACCATCGTCTACTTCCGCATCGAATGACTTTTTCGTGGGACCGAGAACCGAGGTAAGGAACCGTCATGGCTCGCTACGTGGGGATCGACATCGGGGCGACACAGGTCAAAGTGGCCGTCGTCCGCGGCTCGCCGCGCAAGTGGATCCTCGAGGATCTTCGAGCGATCGATCGGGTCTCGGCCGAGCTCGCGTACGCGCAGGGGCAGCCCGCTGCAGTGCAGTCGCTCGACGAGATCGTCACCGAGGTGGCGACCGAGCCGGCCGCGAACAACGACCCCTTGTCGGTCGGGTACGACGGCGAACGGACGTACGTGCGCTCGCTCGACATCCCTGCCGCCGTGCGAAGGCGCCTCTCGGAGGTCCTGCCGTTCGAGCTCGAGGCGCAGCTGCCCTTCGACATCGACGACGCGGTGTTCGACTACCGCCCGCGTCCGGGTGTCGCGATGAACCTGCCTCAGCCGGTGCTGGTCGCTGCGGCCAAGGTCGACGAGGTCCGCGAGCGCATCGACCTCGTCAAGCGCGCCCTCGGACGCGAGCCCGACCACGTGGCGCCGAGCGCGTTCCCCCTCGCCGATCTGGCGGCCGCCCTCCCCGCGTTCAAGGGCCCTCCCGGGACCACGCGCGCGATCGTCGATCTCGGATTCGACGGTTCGGAGCTGATCGTGCTCGACGGCGCCGAGCCGGTGCTCGCGCGCACGCTGTCGCGCGGCGTGCAGGGAATGCCGCAGAGCGCGGCGGCGCTCGCCCGCGAGATCCGCCAGACCTTCGTTTCGTTCCGCGCGTCGGGCGGTTCGGCGCCGACCGAGGTCCATCTCTGTGGGGGCGGCGCGCTCGTCCCCGATCTCGCCCGCTGGCTCGCCGGCGAGCTGCAGATGCCGATCGAGGTGCTCCCGATCGCGATGGAGGGCGCCGACAAGCGCCCCGACGTGCTCAGGTTCGCGCGCGCCATCGGCATTGCGCTCGCTGCGGCGCCGAAGCCCAAGGGCCTCGACCTTCGTCGAGGGCCGCTCGCGTTCGAGCGTGGGTACGGCTTCCTCCGCGAGAAGATCCCGCTCCTCAGCGGCCTCGGGGCCACGATGCTGGTGGCGTTCCTCTTCGCCACCTGGACCCGCGCGCGCAACCTCTCGGCCGACCGCGGCACGCTCGAGCAGACGCTCGAGGCAACGACCCGTGAGGTCCTCGGAGAGGCGACCTCCAATCCCGACCGGATCCAGGAGCTGACCTCGGGGAAGGGACCTGCCGGCGACGACGATCCGCTGCCCCGCGCCGACGCGATGGACGTGCTGGTGCAGATCGCCGAGCTCGTGCCGACCGACAAGATGAAGCACGACATCGAGAAGCTCGACATGCAGAAGATGCCCGCGGGCGGCTTCCGCGTGACCCTCCAGGGCATCGCCCCCACCGGCGCCGACGTCGCGACGATCGAGCAGAACCTCAAGGCGTTCCGCTGCTTCGTCAACCCGACCGTCGTCAAGAAGACCAAGGCGATCGCCGACGACCGCCAGAAGTACACGCTCGAGACCGAGCTCCGTTGCCCCGAAGAGGGCGGCGGCGCGAAGAAGCCCGGCACCGCGCCCGGCACCGCAGGGAGCAAGTAGATGGCTGGCCTCGATCAGCTCTCCAGCCGCGAGCGCAACATGGCCATCGGCTTCGGCGTGGTGTTCGCCGCGCTGGTGATCATCCTCGTGCCGGTGCGCGTCTCGGCGTATCTGAGCAGCAAACAGCAGTACAACGAGGACCTGCGGCAGGCCCTGATCAGCGTGAACAACGCTCGGTCGCGCATCGCAGCGCGCCGCCTCGCGCTCGGGGACGTGGCCGCGCGCTACGCCAACAAGGCGCCGCAGCTCGGCGTGCTCGTCGACACCGCCGCCAAGACGGCGGGCCTCGAGATCGCCGTGCAGACCGACGTGCCGCCGATCCCCCGCGGCAAGCTCTACTCCGAGCGGGCGACCAAGCTCTCGATCCAGAAGACCGGCCTCAAGCCCCTCGCCAACTTCATGGAGGCGATCGAGAAGAGCGGCCATCCGGTCGCGATCACCCAGATCGACATGACCAAGCGGATCGAGCCCGACAGCTATACCGTCAGCATGACGATCACCGCCTGGGATCGCACCGAGGCCCCGGCCCCGGCGAGCTCCGCGCAGGGAGCCGGCAAGTGAGCACGCAGTCGCCCATCTCGCACCGGGCCCCGCCGGAGCAGGCCTACCGCGAGGAGACTCCAAAGGACGGTCCTCCCGAGGGCGGCACGCCCGATCGGGTGCCGGATCAGCGCTTCGAGGCGCTCCGCGAACGCCTTCGGACCTACGGACCGTGGGTCGCGTACTCGACGTTCTTCTTCTGGTCGTTCCTCCTGTTCGTCTATTGGACGTTCCCCTACGACCGCGTCCGCGACCGGATCATCTCCGAGTTCGAGAAGTCGCAGCGCGTGCCACCCGGCGGCGTTCGGCAGGCCCTCACCATCGGCAAGCTCGAGCCCTCGTGGTTCACCGGCGTGGTCCTCAAGGACGTCGCGCTCACGACCTACCCGGCCGACCCGAACAAGCCCTCGAGCGTGCTTCGCGCCGACGAGATCCGCGCGCGCGTCGCGTTCGGCTCGCTGTTCGGCGCCGCCAAGGACCTCTCGTTCTCGGCCAAGGCGCTCGGCGGCACCGTCGAGGGCTCGATCACCCACAAGCTCTCGGCGACCACCGGAGCGCCGAGCACGCCGGTGCCGGGCAAGAAGGACACCGGCCCGAAGTACGACCGCACGATCAAGATGGAGCTCGACGGGATCTCCCTCGCCGATCTCGGGCCTCTTCGCGACGCCATCGGGACCGCCGTGGGCGGCACGCTCAAGGGCTCGATCGACGTCACCTACGGCGAGACCCGCATCGACAAGGCGAACGGCACCGTCGCCCTCGAAGTCGAGAACTTCTGGGTCAGCGACGGCAAGACGCCGTTCAAGATCCCCGCGCTCAAGGCGGTCTTCGGCAGCGAGGACATCACCCTCCCGCAGATCAACATCGGCAACGTACCGATCCAGGTCAGCGTGAAGAACGGCGTCGCCACCCTCGAGAAGATGGAGGGCAAGGGCAAGGACCTCGAGCTCGGCGTCGACGGTCGCATCGTCCTCCGCGAGAGCGTCCCGGAGTCCGACCTCGGGGTGAACCTCCGCTTCAAGTTCAACGACAGCTACAAGAAGAAGGGCGAATCGACCGCGGGCCTGCTCCTGGTCCTCGACAGCGAGCCCAAGCTCCGAGCGTCCAAGCGCCCCGACGGGTTCTACGCGCTCCGATTGCACGGGCCGCTCGGAAACCCGATCGTCGCGCCCGCCTCCGGTGGGGGTGGCGGCGGCGCGTTCCCCGGCGGCATCCCTCTCCCAGGAATGAAGCTCCCGTGATCCAACTCGTCGGTGTCATCCACCTCCCCGCCCTCCCCGGAAGCCCGCGCGTCGAACGCAAGGGCGGTGTTCACGCAGTCATCGCGAAGATCGCCGAAGGCGTCGCGCGCGACGTCGATGCGCTCGTCCGCGCCCGCTACGACGCGGTCGTCGTCGAGAACTTCGGCGACGCCCCCTTCGAGCCCGGCTCCGTCTCGCCGCTCACCGTCGCGGCGCTCACGGTCTGCGTGCGTCGCGCGTGCGAGGCCTCGAAGGGTCGCCTCGCCGTCGGCGTGAACGTACTGCGTAACGACGTACGCTCCGCGCTCGCCATAGCCAGCGCAACCGGAGCAACCTTCGTCCGCGTCAATGTCCACGTCGGTGCCGTTGTCGCCGATCAAGGCATCATCGAGGGCCGTGCCCACGAAACCATGCGCGAGCGAGCGGCCTGGAACGCCGACAACATCGGCGTGTGGGCCGACGTCGACGTCAAACACGCCGCGCCCCTCGGACGTCGCCCCGTCGACGAGGTCACCAAGGATGCCGTGCTTCGCGGGCTCGCCGATGCGGTGCTGGTGACGGGCGCGGCCACGGGCGCGAAGGTCGACGGCGACGCGCTCGCGAAGGTTCGCAGCGCGACCCGCACGCCGATCTACGTCGCGAGCGGCGCGGTCCCCGACGACCTCCCACGCCTCCGTGAGCTCGGCGCCGACGGCGTCATCGTCGGCTCGTGGCTGCGCAAGGGCGGCAAGGCGGGTGGTCCGATCGACGCCGCGCGTGCCGCGTCGTTCGCGAAGTCGTTCCGCGCCGCCTTCCGCTGAATCCGGTGTGCTTTCGATAGGTTGAACGGCAACTCGTCATGTGCATTCGAGAATGCACAGGGAGGCACGGAGACACGGAGGCGAGAACCAGATTGGTCTGCCGATCGTGTCCATGACGTCCTCGTTGCAAGACGCAGCCGCGAGGCCGTGGCGATCATCGGCAGGCAATGACTGCCTCCGTGCCTCCCTGTGAATCTTCTTCACGGGCTTGAATCAAGCCTTGGAGAAAAGTTGGTCGTTGGTGTCGAGGCGGCGCTTAGCTCCCGGCACGATGTACCCGCTCCGAAGATTGTTGGTCCCGACCGCGGCCACCATCTCGCTCCTCGCGGGAACGGCCACGCTCGTCCTCATGGGCCCTCGCGAGATGGTCACGTGGATCGAACGCGAGGCACACGCGAAGTCCGGAATGGAGTCCGCGTACACCTACGATCAGACCTGGAACTCCGCGCTGCGGATGATCCGCGTCGATCTCGGCCTCAAGATCCTCGAGAAGGACGAGAAGGCCGGCTACATCCTGTTCGAGTACGTCGACAAGGGGACGACCTCGAGCGCGTCGCTCGAGCTCCTTCGCGGCGAGTCGACCATTCGCGTGGTCTGCCAGATCCCGAAGTTCCCGAGCTACCACGAGACGGTCGTCCTCGATCGCCTCGGCCGAAAGCTCAAGGAGGAGCACGGTCTCCCTCCCGAGAAGCCGAAGCCGAAGCCGGACGCGGGTCCGCCGCAAGATGCCGGCGACGACGCCGCGCCGTGACTCACATGTCGTGGACGATCGTGCGCACGGTCTCGAGATCGGTGTGCTCGCCGAGGACGATCAGCGTGAGGCCGGCGCGGATTCGTGTCTCGGGGCCCGGGTTGTAGTGAAACGTTCCGTCCTTGTCGCGCGTGGCGATCACCAGCGCCTTGGTGCGCGGGCGGAACGCGGCGTCACGTAGTTGCTTGCCGACGAGGCTCGAGCTCTCGGGAATCGGGATGTCCTCGAGACGCAGCGAGTGATCCGCACGCTGCATCTGATCGAGGAACTCGACGACCTCGGGGCGCACCAGCTCCGAGGCCATGCGCTTGCCGCCGATGGTGTTCGGGCTGACGACCGCGCTCGCGCCGGCGCGGCGCATCTTCGGCTCGGCCTCGGTCGAGACCGCCTTGGTCACGATGCGGGCGTTGGCGTTGAGGGCACGCGCCGAGAGCGTCACGTACAGGTTGTCGGCGTCGTCCGTCAGCGCTGCGACGACGCCGCTCGCGCGATCGATCCCCGCGGCGAGGAGCGCCACGTCGTGGGTCGCGTCGCCCACCACGAAGCGCATCTCGCCGCCGCAGACCTCGTTCGCCACCTCGCGGAGGCGCTCTTCGCCGCGGTCGACGACCACGAACGGACGGCGCGTCGCGTGGAGCTCCTCCACCACGTACCGACCGGTGGAGCCGCACCCGGCCACCACGATGTGCCCGCGGAGCTTGTCGATGTCCTTCTGCATGCGATTCCTCCGAAACGCGTCTCCGAGCGCACCCTCGACCAACAACGCGGTCACGTTCGCCTGCACGTAGGCCACTGCGGCCACCCCGAGGACGATCAGCACCGTGGTGAAGGCGCGCGCGCCGTGCACCTGGTCGGTGTGCGGCAGCTCGCCGTAGCCGACCGTGAAGATCGTGATTGCCGTGTGGTAGACGCAGTCGCCGTACGTCCAGATCCCGCGGCCGAGTCGATGCAGACCGAGCGCGCCGAGCACCCAGACGCCCGCGAGGGCGACGACGGACATCCGCAATCGTCGGGTCGTCGGGTCGACGGAGTCTCGCCGCGGCAGCATCGGAGCGGCCGAAGCCTAGCGGGACGCGTGCGCGTTGGGGACGCGCGATTGGCCGGTGTGCAGCTAGCACACCGGCACTCTCTCCCTCCGAGTCGATCGCGAACGCTGGTTCGCGGAACATCGGGGCACCGCGAAGGATCGTTCGCACACGCTCGTCGCGCCGAGGTCTGGTTTGACGCACCCGTCGCTCGCGCATGGCGAATGTCAGGACGTTTCTGCGTTCGCGTCGCGACGCGTCGAAGAAATCCTGCCGCACCGCACAACGGGCACGTCGCGTGCTTTGACCCGAGCCGATACTTGGTCGCCTGTCGACCGGAGGAAACAAGCCAGATGTCGTTCGCTCCCCAGACGGAAGTAACTTCGGACCCGCGCGCGGTGAAGGTCGTGGCCAAGTCGATCTACCGTGAGCTCGTCGAGGGCGGCTTCGCCGAGGCGGATGTGATGGCGTTGGCCGGTGAGCTGCTCGCGCTGGTCGCGAACGGCGTCGCGTCCCGCCGCGATGGCGACGACGAAGCTTCTTCCTGAAGCTCAGGCGTACTGGACCGTGCGTACTTGTGCGTGGCAGTGCGCGCACCACGGATCCGCCGGAGGCGGGACGTGGGCATGAATTCAACAGCGACTGTCGCGTTCCGTCGACTGCGTGATCCTTGACCGCAAACGCACGGAACCGTAGCCTTTCGGCTGCCCCGGCGTGCTTCCTTGCGATCGGTCTCCGTTCCGCCAATCGTGGCGACAACGGTGGCCGGTGAGGTAGCGTGCACTCCGGAGGCGAGGAACCGACGTCGTGGCGATCGACAAGGAGAAGACGCTCCAAGCGGCGCAACGCGCGGTCGAGAAGAAGAAATTCGACCTCGCAATCGACGAGTATCGGAAGCTAGCCGCTGCCGAGAAGAACGATCCGCGTTGGCTCCTGAAGATCGGCGACCTCCAGCAGAAGAAGGGCGATCCGGCGGGGGCCATCGCGACCTACGAGGAAGTCGCTCGGTTCTATGGCGCGCAGGGGTTCCACCTCAAGGCGGTCGCCGTCTACAACACGCTGCGCGATCTGCTCCTGCGTCAGCCACCGATTCTCCAATCGAAATACGCGCACGTCCCGGTGCGACTCGCGGAGCTCTACGAGAAGCTCCAGCTCACCTCCGACGCGCTCGCGACGTGGGACACGATCGCCGACCGCCTGCAGAAGGAGGGTCGCGACAAGGACGCCGTCGACGTCTATCGGAGAATCGTCGCGCTCGACCCGTCGAACCCCCTCGCCCACCTGAGGCTCGCCGAGGCGCTCTCGCGGGTGAAGGATGTCGAGGGTGCGATCGCCGAGTTCGCCGCGACCGCCGAGCAGCTCACCGCGCAGGGCCGCGTCGACGACGCGTTGAAGGTCTACGAGCGCCTGCTGCACCACCGGCAGGATCCGAAATACGCGCGTCCCGCCGCCGAGTTGTACCTCCAGCGTGGCGGTCAGAACGACGGTGTCGCGGCGATCGCGAAGATCCAAATCTGCCTCAAGAGCGATCCCAAATCCGTCGAGCTCATCGCCCTGCTCGCACGCGGGTTCGTGGCGCTCGGCCAGCTCGACAAGGCCGTCACCATCTACAAAGAGTCGGCCCGACTCGCGGGCGATCAGGGCAAGCACGACCTCCGCAAGGACATCGTCAAGCGGCTCCAGGGCATCGCGCCGAACGACGAGCAGGTGCGCGCCCTCGTCGCCGAGGTGCTCCAGGGGCGCGCGCAGCCGCAGCAGGCCCAACAGCCCCAGCCGCAACAGCCGCAGCCCGCACGCGCCGCGCAGCAGCAGGCACAACAGCCGCAACAGCCGCAGCCCGCACGCGCCGCGCAGCAGCCGCAGGCCCAACAGCCCCGGCCGCAGCAGCCGCATGCGCGGCATCAGCAACACGTCGAGGAAGACCTCGAGCTCGAGGACGACGACGACGATCTCGAGGTCGAGGAGCGCGAAGCCGCCGAGGAGCTCGGGGCGGAGTTCGCCGCCCAACGCCCGAAGGGCGCGCGCGTCGCCGAGGTCGTCGCGAACGCCGACGCGTTCCGCAAGGTCAAGCTCTACGCCAAGGCGCTCACCACGCTACGCATCGGCCTCGAGCTCGATCCGCGCAGCATCGCCATCCGCGAGCGCATTCGCGACATCCTCATCGAGACCGGCGAGACCGATCTCGCCATCACCGAGATGGTGACCCTCGCGGCCATCCTCCTCGAGGACGGCGACCTGCAGGGCGCGTACGACAACCTCGCGTGGATTCTCGAGGCCGACCCGGAGCACGCCCAGGCCGTGCAGCTGATGGAGCAGCTGCAGGTGCTGGCCGGCAACGCCCCGCCCGAAACCGCCGCCGAGCTCGAGGTCGAGGAAGAGCCCGTACCCGCCCGCGACACGCACGCTCAGAGCCGCGCCCAGAGCCGTCAGTCGCACGCCGCGCAGTTCGACGAGCTCGACGAGCCGCTCGACGAGCCGCTCCCCAGCTACGCCGACGATCTCGACGAACCGGGGGCGGCTCTCGGTCGCACCGGCGAGAGCGGCCTTCCCGCCTACGATCTCGAGGAGCCGTCCCTCGAAGAGCCCGCCGCCATCAGCGGTCCCTCGAGCAAAGAGGCGCGCGACAGCGGCACCTCCGCCGAGATCGAAGCCGCGCTCGAAGAAGCCGACTTCTACGCATCGCAGGGCGAATTCGACACCGCCCGCGAGACGCTCGACGAGACGCTCAGGAGCTCGCCCAACCACCGGCTGCTCCTCGAGAAGCGCCGCGAGATCGACGAGCTCGCACGCAGTGGCGCGCGCGAGGCCTCCCCCGCTGCTCCACTTTCGCGCAGCGACGACCGCGCGTTCGACATCGCGGCTTCGCTCGACGCCCTCGACGAGATGGAGCCGGTCGCGCCCGCGAAGGCGCACGGCAGCGAGCAGGTCGACGTCGAAGAGGTCTTCCAGAAGTTCAAGCTCGGCGTCGCGCAGCAGGTCGAGGAGTCCGACAGCGCGACGCACTACGACCTCGGTGTCGCGTACGACCAGATGATGCTCTACGATGACGCGATCGGAGAGTTCCGCATCGCCTCGCGCGATCTCGCCAAGACCGCGCTGTGTCACTCGATGATCGGCGTCATCTACGAGAAGCAGGGCAAGGTCGTCGAGGCGATCGAGTCCTACAAGGCCGGCCTGCACGCCGAGCAGATCACGCCTGACGAGGAGCTCGCCCTCCTCTACCAGCTCGCGTACGCGTGGGAGCACCGCAACAACAAGAAGGAAGCGGTCTACTACCTCAAGCGGATCATCGCCCACGATCCGAACTACCGCGATGCGCGGCAGCGCCTGCAGAGCCTCGAAGGCACCGAGAAGGGCAGCGGCACGCGGCGCCGGGACAACATCGACGACGACCTCGACGCAGCGTTCGACGAAGTGATGAACAAGCCCAAGGGTAAGTAGCAGTCGCTTCTTCGGAGGTTGGATGAACCGCGCGGTGAATTTCACGAGCCTGATCGCAGGCGCCGTCGTCCTGTGTGCCTTTGCCCCGGAGTCGCGCGCAGCGTCGATCATCCGAGATCCGAACCCGCCCAAGTACGGCCTCGAGATCGAGCCGCACCTGAACGTGCAGTACTTCTACCGCGACAAGTTCGGTGGCCACGGGTTCGGGCCGGGCATCCGGTTCGGGATTCCCCTGATGAGCCCGGGCTTCATCAAGAAGATCAACGACTCGGTCGCGCTCTCGTTCGGCGGCGACTTCCTCTACCTGCGCCCGTTGGAGAGCCGTTGCGACAACAACGGCTGTTACGAAGCCAAGGCGCTCTGGGGCTTCTACTCGCCGGTCACCCTGCAGTGGAACTTCTGGCTGACCGAAAAATGGAGCGCGTTTGGCGAGGCCGGCCCCGTGCTCCGCACTCCGTTCGGCACCTGCGAACGCAGCGCGGGTTGCAAGGACAACGAGTCCCCCATCTGGTTCTCGACGTACGTCGGCGGGCGGTACCACTTCGGTGATTCGCTCGCCCTGACGATGCGCGCCGGCTACCCGACCGGGTTCTCCGTCGGACTCTCGATCTTCTGAACGCGCCTCGCGGCTGATGACTGATGACTGATGACTGACGACTGATCTACGCTGCGCGCTCGATGCGCCTCCCTGCCTGCCTTCTCGCCACGGTTGCGATCCTCGCGCCGGCCGCCCTCGCGCACGCCGACGACGCCCCCGCGCCCGAGGCGGGACCGCGGTCCAAGTGGCATCCCCGGTACGGTGCCGAGATCGAGGCGCACGGGTCCATCGCCGCGTTCGACAAGTTCTTCGTCGGCATGGGCGGCGGAGCACGGGTGACGGTGCCGGTGTGGAGCCACACGCCGTTCAAGGGCTTCGACAACGACCTCGGCGTCGGCATCGGCCTCGACGTGATCCGGTACGCCGCCTACAAGCCGAACGATCCGAGCGGGAGCTCGCTGAGCCTGGTCGCGTACTACGTGCCGCTCTCGCTCCAGTGGAACGTCTGGCTCGGCGCGCGCGCGTCGCTCTTCATCGAGCCGACGCTGCTCTATCGCTACGCCGAGTACATCGACAGCTGCGTCGGGGTGGGGCCCAAGCCCTGTGCGCCGACGACACGATTCCTACCGACCGGCTCTGCCGGCCTGAGGTTCCGCATCGCGGACAGGGTGTCGGGCACCATCCGCATCGGCTGGCCGGTGGCGAGCCTCGGCGCCTCCTGGCTCTGATTCACGAATAGAGTCCGCGCGCGCGGGCGTATTCGATCACCGTGCGCGGAACGTGGTCGGTCGGAGCTTCGCCTGCCGCGAAGGCGGCGCGAATCGCCGTGGAAGACACGTCCGGGAGGACACACGGAGCGTCCTCGAACCCGGGCGGAGGGGTGATCCCCAGCCGACCGAGCACCAACGGAGGCGCGATCGCCTTGACCCGCTCGGGGTTCCACCACCGATCGAGCTCGTGCACCACGTCGGCGCCGACGATCAGTCGCATGCGCCAATCCGGATGGAGTGCCTGCAAGTGCTCGAGCGTGCGCACGGTGCGGCTCTCGCCCCCGAGCTCCTCTTCGATCGAGGAGACCTCCACCCGCCCGAGATCCGCGAAGGCGAGCCGGCACATCTCGATGCGATCGGCGAACGAAGTCAGCGCCTTGGCGAACGGATGACGGAAGGCGGGCACCACCAGCACGCGATCGATCTCACGGCACGACAGGACGTATGCGGCCGCGAGCACGTGCGCCACGTGCGGGGGGTTGAAGCTGCCGCCGTAGATGCCAACGCGCACGATGCTCACGCGCCTTGCACCTTCATCTTCACCGACCGCGTGGTGTCGAGCATCTCGCGCTGGACCACCCCGCCGTCGATGTCGTGAATCGTCGCGAGCACGGCGCCGGCGGCCTGCCCTTCGTCGAGCACGAGCACGCCTTCGGAGCGGCGCGACGGCGTGCCCGGGCAGAAGAACACTCGTGAGCCGACGCGCCGGATGACCGGCTCGCCCTTGCCGAAGACGATGAACGAGGCCGGGAGCAGGTCCTCTTCGTCGAGCTCGCGCTTGTCGTCGACCAGGAGCAGCACACGGTCGTGGAGGATCTCGACGGCGCGCAGGCCCGGTCCGGCGAGCGCGTGCAGGGTCGACAGGCGCGAACGGAGCTGTTCGCCCGCTATCGCGGCGTCGATGGTGTCGGGATCGGCGTCGAGCAGCTCGGGAACGCGCGCCTCGAGCGGATCGAGCACGCCGAGCACCTCGGCCCACGCGAAGGCCACGGCGTCGAGCGCGTCGTCGGTGCCGAGGTAGATCGCTCGATCCACGCCGAGCCCGACGAGGGCCGTCCGCGCGGCCCGCGCGAGCGCGGCGACGTCGCCTTCGCAGGGACCGAGGAGCGCGAGACGCACGGAGCGATCCTAGCGAACCACGAGCGCTCCGTCATGGATTGTCCCGTCATGGTTGTGATCGCAGGACGATTTGCTGGATGGGCAAAAGGCGCGTCGGGATGAAGCCCACGCGCGCGCCGTCGCGGGTCGAGAGCACCCGCAGACCGGGGTTCTCCTCGGTCCGGTCGGCAACCAGGAGGAGCCCCTCGCCCGCGGCCGTCGTCAGGGCCGTGACGTCCCACAGCTTGTAGCCGGAGGTCCTGGCCCAAGGGCTCGCGTCGAGCAGCTTGCCCGTCGTGGGATCGAAGCGAACCAACGAGGTCGGGTTGTCGGGGGCGAAGTCGCCGACGATGGCGTAACCGGTGTGATCGTCGACGAGATCGAACGCGGTGACGAAGCCCTTCGCCGCCTCGGCCGAGAGCGCGACGGTCGCCTTGCGCGCGCCGAGGTCGATGCGAACGAGCCCGGCGCTGCGATCCGGATCGGGGTTGCCCACCGCGTCCTTCGTGAGCGGGCCGCCGATGCACGAGATCCACAGCTCGTTTCCGCGTCGGAGAAACCTCGCCCCGGGGTCTTTGACCGGCAGGTCGAGCAGCAGCGACGGCGTACGGGTGTTCACGTCGATGGCCACGATTTGCGAGACGTTCTTGCGCGTGCCGAAGCCCTTCTCGAGGCGACGCAACGCGACGTAGGCCACGTCGCCCACGATCGCGATCGCGCTCATGTCGGGGATGCCGTCGTCGTCGGCGAAGCTCGCGAGGTCGACCGTCGCGCGGACGGTGCCGTCCGGCGCGAACACCAGGAGCGAACGCTCGCCGTGCCGCGTGATCCACACGCTTCCGTCTGCGGCGAGCGCCACGTCGAGCGGGTTGGCGCTCGATGGACCGCGCGCCTTGTCGTAGACCACGTACCGGCGTCCTTCGAGCGCCCTTCCCTCGCGATCGCGCTCGATCACCAGCCCCTGATCGCTGTGGACGGTGAAGATGTGCTCGCCCCCCTTTGCGTCGACCAACCTACGCACCTGCAGGTCGGTGCCGAGCAGCAGACCCTCGGTTCGCACGCGGCGATGGGTGCCGGGGAGGATCGACTCGATGGCCGCGCCGTCGAGCGACGAGGACGACTCCACGATCATCACGCCGGCGTCCTTACCGAGCACCACGGCGTTCGGGTCCGACTCCGGGCTCGCGCCGTCGAGGCCCTCGTTGCACGAGGCCGTCACGAGCGTGAGGAAAACCAGAAGATTCGACAACCGCATGACGGGCTCCCGCGCACCGATCCCGTGCGCGTGGGCGAAACCGTCGTGGGCCAGGTCTCCGGACTTCCGGATTCCCCGGTTACCGTGGTGGAGCCGCGCCGGATTCACACCGGCTTCCCTAGCTCGAGAGCCCGGTTCCCGCGGCGCGGCATTGCGCTGCATCGACCGAACCCACGACGTGCGACAAGACAAGGACAGCGGTACCCCCCGAGGAACGCGCCGGCAAGGCACGTCCTCGGGTAAGCTCCGTCTGTGACCGAGCCCGAGGAGCAGGAGCCGGACGAGCCGGTCGGCGATGAGACCGCGCCAGAGGCCGTCCCACAGCGCTCCCGATGGAGGCGCTTCGGCGTAATCGGTGCGATCATCGGCATCGCCGCGGCCGTCGTGGTGCCGAACGTCCCTCGCGCACAGCAGGTGCGGCTGCACCTCGGGCCTGGATCGAGCCGGGTCACGCACCTCGCGGCCCGCGTCGCGGCCGGGAATTCACATACCCACGTCCCGCCTTCGGCGGATCCGTGGAAATCGGAGGGCGCCTGGGACCGCCAGGCAACCTGGCGGTTCGACCACGGCGCGCCTCCGAGCGTCACGTGGAGCTTCGAGCTCCAGAACGGCGAAGCCGACATCGAGATCGAGCTCGCGAGCTCGATGGCCACCACACTATCGAAGCGGTTCCACGTCGAGCTCACGGGCAAGGAGACGAACGTCGAGCTGGGCGAAGCCATGCGAGGTCTGGAGTGAGCGAGAAGCACGAGCCATACGAGCGAACCCGCGCCGAGGGCCTGATGGTCGCGTCGCCCGACGGCGCGCTGGTCGCGGCGCTGTCCGGCGGGGCCAAGGGCACCACGGTGCGTATCCCTGGAGACCCGGGTGGAGTGGTGCGCATCGGCAAGGCGCCCGACAACGATCTGGTCCTGCCCGACGACACCGTGTCGCGCTACCACCTCACCATCGGGCGCGTTCCCGACGGTCTCCTGGTGCGCGACCTCGGGAGCACCAACGGGGTGCGCATCGGCGGCGCGAAGATCAAAGAGGCCATCGTCGACCCGGGCGCGGTCATCCGCGCGGGCGAGGTCGAGCTCGCCATTCGCCTGGAATTGCAGGGCGCCGAGGTGCCGCCGAGCAACTCCGATCGTTTCGGGCTCGCCATCGGCGCGAGCGTCGCGATGCGACGCATCTTCGGCCTGCTCGAGCGGATCGCGCCGACGTTGGCGACCGTGTTGCTCACCGGCGAGACGGGCACGGGCAAGGACGTCCTGGCCCGCTCGATCCACGCGCAGAGCCCGCGCGCCAACGCGGCCTTCGAGGTCGTCGACTGCGGCGCGGTCACCCACACGCTCATCGAGAGCGAGCTCTTCGGCCACGAGCGAGGCGCGTTCACCGGTGCGGTGGCCGCGCGCGCGGGTGCGTTCGAGCGCGCGAGCGGCGGCACGATCTTCCTCGACGAGGTCGGCGAGCTGCCGCTCGAGCTCCAGCCGAAGCTCCTCCGCGTGCTCGAGGCCAAGGAGTTCCGTCGCGTGGGCGGCAACAAGACGATGACCGCCGACGTACGGGTCATCGCGGCGACCACGCGCGACCTCCCCCGCGAGGTCGAGCGCGGCAAGTTCCGCGAAGACCTGTATTTCCGGCTCGCCGTGGTGCCCATCCCGGTGCCGCCGCTGCGCGCCCGCCCCGAGGACATTCCCTTGCTCGCGCGGAAGATCCTCGATGCGGCCGGTGGCGAGGGCAACCCGCTGCGCATCCCCGACGACACGCTGATCGCGCTCCGCGCACACGACTGGCCGGGCAACGTCCGCGAAATGCGGAACGTCCTCGAACGCGCGGCCTACCTCGCGCGCGCGTCGGGCGAAGAGGACCTCCGTCTCGTCGGCCTCCCCACACCACGACGCTCGCTGCCCCCGGGCGCCGACCCGTTCCAGTTCGATCCGTCGCAGAGCTACCGCGACACGCGGGCGAAGTTCGATACCCTCTTCGAGAAGCGCTACGTCACGTGGCTGCTCCAGCGCCACTCCGGCAACGTCTCGGCCGCCGCGCGCGAGGCCCAGATGGACCGCAAGCACCTGAGCGACCTCGCCAAGAAGCACGGCATCGCCGGCCGCGACTGAGCAAGAGCCTTTCTCGACCGCGTCGACTCTGGTGGCCCGTCCCCCCCGGCTTGAAAAGCCGGGGCCCCTTCGCGAATCGCACGAACGCAGTCGTCGTCAGCTTGAAGCCCTGACGGGCTCCTTGCGTGTACGCAGCGGCGGATCGCAACTCAGCTGAGGACCTGCGCGAAGGAGCCCGCGGGAGCGGGCTTCAATCGAAACGCGCGATAGGGCCCCGGCTTTCCAAGCCGGGGGGAACGGAATCCCTTCGGATCGACCCGGGTGAGAAGTGCTCTACTCTAGTCGTCTTCGCGGTTCTTCTTCGCCAGGTACTTGCCGAGGCCGAGGGCGGTTTCGTGCACCAGCGGCACGATCGACGCGTAGTCCATCCGGGTCGGGCCGATGACGCCGACGGTGCCGTGCAGGTGGCTCGCGTCGTCGTCGTCCGGCGAGTAGCGCGTGCCGACCAGCGTGACCTGGAGGCCATCGTCGTCCTCGCCGGGGAGGACGATCTTCACGCCACGGGTCTCGAGGGTGCGGTCGAGGATCGTGACCAGGCGCTCGCGCTCCTCGAGCATGCGCACGAGCTGTTTGATGCGGTCGACGTCGGCGAACTCCGGTTTGTCGAGCAGCTGCGCCTGGCCTTCGATGACCACGTCGACCTGCGCAGGACTCTGGCGGAGCGCCGCGTCGCCGAGCTCGAACGCGCGACGGCGGAGCACGCCGATCTCGTTGCGGGTGTCTTGCAGGCGACGCGCGAACAGCTCGCGGACGTCGTGCAGCGAGCGGCCTTCGAGCACGTCGTCGAGGAGGTTGTGGATGCGCTCGAGCTCGTCGGACGGCGGCTGGACCTCGACCCGGAGGAAGCGGTTCTCGACGCCGCCGCCGGCGGTGACGATCACCGCGAGCAGCTCGCCGGGACGCGTGGGGATGAACCGCAGCTGCTTGAGGACCTGGTTTTCGATCCGCGGCGCGACGACCACGGCCGCGGTGCCGGTGAGGTTCGAGAGCAGGCGTGCGGTCTCGCGCAGCGGGTTGGCGTCGGGCTCGAGGTCGCGGAAGCGTCGCTCGATGGCGCCGCGCTCGCCCTCGCTGATGTCGCGCACCTGCATCAACGCGTCGATGAAGAAGCGGAACGCGCGATCACTCGGGACCCTGCCGGCCGAGGCATGGGGCTGGTGGAAGTAGCCCGCCTCTTCGAGATCGGAGAGCACGTTGCGAATGGACGCCGGCGACAGGTCGATGTCGTACTTGCGCGAGAGCGTGCGGCTGCCCACCGGCTCGCCGGTCGCGATGAACTCGGTGAGGGCGGCGTAGAGAATCTTGCGGGCGCGGGCGTTCAGCTCCATTCGAGCTACGACAAAAGTAGCACGGGCCCTCTCACTCGACCTCCGAAACCTTGGCCGGCTCAGCCGACGCAGCGGCCTCGCCCGATGGGCTCGCGGTCGCGTCGCCGTGCAGACCGTCGCACTTGGGGGCCGCGTCCGGGTCGAGCCGGCACTTGCCGGTGAGCAGATCGCCGAAGGGATGCGGGCCCTTCTCGAGCTTCTTGGCGACCGGATCGTTGTCGCCGTTGGGCAAGGGCCGGAGGCGGATGGTCAACGGCGGCGTGCGATCGCTGAACGCGAGGGAATAGCCGTACAGGACCTTGTTCGGCGGCCCCGGCACGAGCGGCCGGCGTGCAGGTAGCACGCCGGCACTCTCTCCCTGCGAGTCGATCGCGTCCCAGACGAACCGGAGCCGCGCGATGACGAGCACGCGGGTCCACACCGTGCGGATCGGATCGGGAACGCCGTCGACGTCGAGCAGCTCGACGCTCATGCCCGGCGTCCACGCGATGCCCTGGTTGGACACGAAATTTCCGAGCGATTTGAAGACCGGCACCGAACGGCCGACGGAGCGCCCACCGGCCGCGCTCGGGTTCTTTGGCGCCGGTGAGCTCAGCGCCTCGACGCCGTCGGGCACGTGCGGGTGGGTGATGATCACCGCGTCGACGTAGGCAGAGGCCGCCTGGGCCTGCTCGAGGACCGGCCGAATCTGCGCGCGGTACTCGCGTCCACCGTGCACGTACGCGATGCGCGCGTCGCAGCCGAGCCAGCGATCGTCCTTGCCGAGTTGCTCGTGGATCAGGTCGAGGCCCTTGGGGCCGAGCTCGGCACGGGCGACCTTGGCCCCCGCCGACCCCTCGAGACAGCCCTTTTGTTTGCGGCCCTTGTCGTTGAGGAACGTGGTCCAGGCGACGAGACAGACCTTGTGGCCGCCCTTCTCCACGACCTCGACGCGGCTCCACGGGTCGGACTCGTCGGCCCCCGCCAGCGGTGCGTGGATCTTCTTGGCTTCGCTGACGGTGGCGGCGAGGCCCTCGGGACCGAGGTCGCAGCTGTGGTTGTTCGCTCCGACGAGCGCGTTGGCCTTGGACGCGGCGAAGAGGTCGGCGAACCACGCCGGCGGCGCGGCGAACGCGAGCAACGTCTTGTCGCCGGGCAGTCCCTTGCGCTCGCCGACCGGCGCCTCGAGGTTGAGCACGCGTGCATCGGCCTTGGTCCAACAGGACGGAATGCCCGCGAACACCTCTTTGATGTCGTTGGCGAGGACCTTCACCTGCGGAATCGCGTCGCCGCCGAGCGCGACGTCGATCAGGGTCGGTCCGACCGGGGCTGCGCTCGCCGACGGCACTGCCGACGCCGACGGGGGCGCGACCGCGTAGGTGCTGCCCGAGAGCGCGGGCGCAGGCGCGGGCGGCTCGTGGTCGGGACTGCGCTTGCAGGCCCCCGCGAGCGCGGCCGGGACCAGGAGAGCGGCCGCCCGAAAGAGGGCAACGGGCGGGCGAGTCCTGGGCGGCACGCCCGAGGTGTGCCAGACCTCTCGCGGCGGGTCGAGCTTTCGGCGTACCCTGCGCGGGAAAAATGACCGAGCTGATCCGTGACATCGACCCGCTGCGTGAAAAGCTCGCCCTCGCCCGCGAGCGCGGCCGTCGCGTCGGGGTGGTCCCGACCATGGGCGCACTCCACCGCGGCCACCTCACGCTGATCGACGAGGCGAAGCGCCGCGCCCAGGTGGTGGTCGTCACGGTGTTCGTCAACCCGACCCAGTTCGGCCCGACCGAGGACTTCGCCAAGTATCCGCGCATGCTCGACAAGGACGTGCACGCCTGTCGCGAGCGCGGCGCCGACTTCGTGTTCTCGCCCCGCGATCCGACGGTGATCTACCCGACCGGCGACGAGACGCGCATCCGCGTCCCCGAGACCGCCAAGCACCTCGAAGGCGCGTTCCGCCCGACCCATTACGAGGGTGTCGCCACGATCTGCGCGAAGCTCTTCCAGATCGTCGGGCCCGCCGTCGCGATGTTCGGGCGCAAGGACTACCAACAGCTCCAGGTCGTCACGCGGATGGCGCGCGATCTGTTCATCCCGATCGAGATCGTCGGCGTGCCCACCGTTCGCGAGGACGACGGCCTCGCCCTCTCGTCGCGCAACGCGTACCTCTCGGCCGAAGAACGCAACAAGGCCCGCGCCATCCCGGAGGGGCTGTCGGCGGCAGTAGCGGCCTGGGACGCCGGCGAGCGACACGTGCAGGCGCTGGTCGCCGCGGCGCGCGCTCCGATCGCCGGGAGCGCGACCTCCATCGACTACGTCGCCCTCGCCGACGCGACGTCGATGGTCCCGCTCGACGAGATGGCTCGCGTGGAGGGCAAGGTCGTGCTGGCCGTCGCGGCGAAGTACGGCACCACACGGCTGATCGACAACGTGGTGCTCGGCGAGGATCCGGCCCCGATTCGCAGCTGACGCGGAGCGCGTGCTAGAGTCGGCGCGATGCGCGTCGGACAGGTCTTGCGCGAGACCAAAGAGACGAAGATCGAGGTCGTGCTCGAGCTCGACGGCACGGGCCAGCACGAGGTCTCGACGCCCCTGCCCTTCCTCACGCACATGGTCGAGCAGCTCGCGCGGCACGGGCTGTTCGACCTGACCGTGCGCGCCACCGGCGACGTCGAGATCGACGGGCACCACACCACCGAAGACCTGGGCATCACGCTCGGACAGGCCTTCGCCAAGGCGCTCGGCGATCGGCAGGGCATCCGTCGCTACGGGTGGGCGGTGTTGCCGATGGACGAGGCGCGCGTCGCCTGCACGCTCGACCTGTCGGGTCGACCGTTCTTCGTGTGGGAGGTGCCGATGCCCAAGGCCAAGCTCGGCACGTTCGACACCGAGCTCGCCGAGGTCTTCTTCGAGGGCTTCGCGCGCGGCGCGCAGTGCAACCTGCACGTGGTCAAGGAGCGCGGCGACAACCTCCACCACATCATCGAGATCACGTTCAAAGCCTTCGCCAAGGCGCTCGAGGCCGCCACGCGCGTCGATCCACGGGTGATGGGCGTGCCGTCGACCAAGGGCACCCTCACGATTTGATGACATGACTACCGATCTCGCCATCGTCGATCTCGGCCTCGGCAACCTCCGGAGCGTGGAGAAGGCCGTCGCGGCCGCTGCGGAGCACGCGGGCGCCGGCGTGCCCTCGATCACGCACGATCCGGAGGTCATCGCGCGTGCGACTCGCGTCGTGGTGCCCGGGCAAGGCGCGTTTCGCGACGGTGCCGCGGCGCTCGCCAAGGACGGAGGCGCGCTCGCGCAGGCGCTCCGCGAGACCATCGGCAAGGGCACCCCGTACCTCGGCATCTGTCTCGGCCTGCAGCTGCTCCTCGACGACAGCGAAGAGGCCCCCGGCAGCAAGGGACTCGGCGTCTTCGCCGGCTCGGTCCGTCGCATCCCCGACGACCTCGTCTTCGAGGGGCGTCGCTTGAAGGTGCCGCACATGGGCTGGAACCAGCCGCACCTCCTCGCGAACCGCGCAGGTGAAGCCGCGCGCGACGCGCTGGGCGCCGCCGGCGAATGCACATACCCACGTCCCGCCTTCGGCGGATCCGTGGATTTGCCGTGGTTCTACTTCGTGCACAGCTACCACGCGGTGCCGGCAGACCCGTCGCTCGTCGCGGCCACGGCCAGCTACGGGTGCTTGGAGATCACCGCCGCGTTGGCCGAAGGCCCCCTGCTCGCAACGCAGTTCCACCCGGAAAAGAGCCAGCGCGCCGGCCTCGCGATGCTCGAGGCGTTCCTCCGCCGTCCGAGTCGAATGTAGACTCCTCCGCATGGAGCTCATCCCGGCGATCGACCTGCTCGACGGAGCGGTCGTGCGCCTGCACCAGGGCGACTACGCGAAGGTCACGAAGTACCCGCTCGATCCGATCGCGCATGCACGCGCGCTCCGTGGACGGGTTCGTCGGTTGCACCTCGTCGACCTGGAGGGGGCACGCACCGGCAAGCCCGCGCAGCACGAGTTCATCGCGCGGATCTGCGATGCCTTCGGAGACGGCGTGCAGGTCGGCGGCGGCATCCGCAGCGCAGAGACGGTCGATTCGCTGCTCGGGCGCGGAGTCTCGCGCGTCGTGCTCGGGACGGCGGCCGTGCGCGATCCCGCGCTCGTCCGGAGCATCGTCGAGAAGCACCCGGGCCGCGTGATCCTCGCGGTCGACGCCAAGGACGGCAAGGTCGCGATCGAGGGCTGGACGCAGGCGTCGGACGTGACCGCGCTCGACGTCTCTCGACGGTTCGACGGGCTCGAGCTCGACTCGCTGCTCTACACCGACGTCTCCCGCGACGGCACGCGCGTCGGGCCCGCGGTCGACGCCACGGCCACGCTCTCGCGCGACAGCGGCCGTCGGGTGATCGCGTCCGGCGGCGTGGGAGCGCTCGAGCACCTCGCAGCGCTCGAGGCCACGCGCGAGATCTTCGCCGTGGTCGTCGGCCGCGCGCTGCTCGACGGCGCGTTCGATCTCGACGCCGCGCTGGCGACCTGTTCCGGCTAGCGCCCATCGCATGACCAACGTTGACGCCGCCCGAATCGCCACGGCCACCGAGCGGGCCGCGCCGCTCTCGGGCGGGATCACGGTGGGCGACGACGTCGTGCGTCTCTTGCGCGATGGTGCCGAGGCCTACCCGGCGATGCTCGCGGCGATCGCAGCGGCGGAGCGCGAGGTGGTGGTCGAGTTCTACTGGTTCGGCTCCGACGCGGTCGGTCAGCAGTTCTGCGATGCGCTCGCCGAACGCGCCCGCGCGGGGGTCAGCGTGCGTGTCGTGTTCGACTCGTTCGGCAGCCGACCCATCAACGAGGAGATGTTCGCAGGGCTCCGAGCTTCGGGCGCCGACGTGCGCGCGTATCACCCCCTGTTCGGCCTCGCGGGCTCCCAGCGGCGCCTCGCCTTCCGCGACCATCGCAAGCTCCTGGTGTGCGACGGCGGCGTCGGCTTCACCGGCGGGCTCAACATCGGCCGCGAGTGGGCGTCGCGCGCGCAAGGGGGCGAGGGCTTTCGCGACGACATGGTGGAGGTGCGGGGGCCAGCCGCCGACGAGCTGCGCGTGCTGTTCTACCGAACCTGGCAGCGGGTATTGCCCCGAAAGCAGCGCCGCGATCCGAGTCTGCTGCCGACGCTGCGTCCGATCGATCACGTGCCCCGGCGGCCCGTGTGGGTGATGGCCAACGGCCATGGTTGGCGCGCCCGACGCGCCATCCGCGCGACCTATCTCCGGTGGATCGTGGAGGCGAAGAACTCAATCGACATCGTGAACGCGTACTTCGTGCCGGACCGGGGCATCCGCCGAGCGCTGATTCGGGCAGCGCAGCGCGGCGTGCAGGTCCGAGTGATGGTCCCGGCGAACGGCGACGTGACCTTCGTGCAGTGGGCAGTCGAGGCGCAGCTCGAACGCCTGGTGAAGAACGGCATCCGGGCCTGGGCGTTCGCCGGTTCGGTGCTGCACTCCAAGACCGCCGTCGTCGACGACGCGCTCGTCACCATCGGCTCCTACAACCTCGACCACCGGAGCTTCCGGTACAACCTCGAGGTCAACCTCGCGATCGACGCGGCCCCGTTCGCCAAGATCGTCAAATCCTCGATCGATCGCGACCTCGAGGCGTCGGTCGAATGGACGCACGAGGTGCTGCGGAACCGCGGCTTCTTGCGGCGGCTGCTCGGCGAGATCGTGCTGCTCTTCGCCCGCTTCCTGTGAAGATCTGTCGAAAAATCCCCCGGACTGAAGTCTGACCATTGGGGTCATTTCTGGCTGCGACGCATGGCGAGCACACCATCGACGGCCGCCGCGAGGTGCAGCAGGCCTCGAGTGAGCACGATGGAG
>Ga0208492_1000514_pt1 | contig 32099 bp, 29 predicted proteins | sample Subbioar_CSW14AB_FD_184820 | JGI IMG/M metagenome (GOLD analysis project Ga0208492, IMG submission 184820) | Serpentinite rock and fluid subsurface biosphere microbial communities from McLaughlin Reserve, California, USA - CR12Mar_CSW14AB (SPAdes) | ecosystem: Environmental > Terrestrial > Deep... | reverse complement strand
TCCGTAGTTTCGAAAAATAAGGTGACTTGTCTTTTTCTTAACTCACGAATTAATAAAAACGCAAGTTATTAAACAACTATTGCATATTTGATAATATGCCTTTATATTTAAGTTAAGTATGTCTTTTCGGGAAATCCCCCAATGCCGTTTCAGACAATTCGGTATTCAATCAGGTTTTATTAATGCTATCAGGATGCAGGGGATTAAAAAATCTATTCAATCTTACTTTAATTTCTCCAAAAGAGAACTTAATGGAATTTTATTGCTAATAGCTTTAATACTGATGACATTATCATTTCCGGTAATTTACCGTTATTACAATGTGAAACCGGCTTATAAAATGGAAGTTTTTGAAACAGAAATTCGTGAATATGAGGAACAAATTAAGTTATCTGGCAGTATTCAGTCTGGAAAAAGATCTGTTAAAGCAGAGTATTTTGTTTTTGACCCGAATGGTCTGGATGAAAAATCATGGAGAAAACTCGGTCTTTCGGATAAGCAAATAAAAGTGATTTATAACTATGAAGCGAAAGGGGGTAAATTCTACAATAAGGAAGATTTCAAAAAAATGTATTCTATAAGTACTGAGCAGTACCTGCTACTGGAGCCTTTTATCCGTATTGTTAATAAATCATCTCCTGCAAAGCAAAATGTCAGGATGTCTCTGTTACAATCCAATCCTTTGAGGAGAAATGCGAAGAAAGTGCTGGTTGAAATCAATTCCGCTGATTCAGCTATGCTAACTGAAATTCATGGGATTGGTCCTGCTTTTGCATCAAGAATAATCAAATACCGTGACCGCTTAGGAGGTTTCTATAAAATGGAGCAGTTAAAAGAGGTGTATGGTATTGACTCAGTAAAATATGAGCAGATAAAAGATCAGATAAGCCTGAATTCTGGAATGATTATTCAAATAAGTATTAATTCTGCGACATTTGAAATTCTTAGAAAACATCCTTATTTAAGTTATAAACAAATGAATGCGATACTGCAATACCGTCGTCAGCACGGAAATTTCAAAACTGCTGAAGAATTAAAGAAGGTGGCTATTCTCAATGAAGAAATTATCCGTAAAATTGAGCCGTATATTTCATTTAATCCATGATCAGTAAAGAGCTTGATAAGGCTATCAGAGATATAGCCGATTTCCCTAAACAAGGTATTATTTTTAAGGATATAACACCAATACTCAAAAATTCAGCTTTATGTACTGCTGTAATTGATGAGTTTGTGCAGCGTCTGGAAGGTGTAGAGATTGATGTGGTTGCAGGGATAGAAAGCAGAGGTTTTTTATTTGGTTTGATGCTGGCTAACCGGCTACAAGTTCCTTTTGTTCCTGTTCGGAAAAAAGGCAAACTGCCGTTTAAAACTGTAGAAGAGCCATGTGAACTGGAGTATGGTTCAGCAATTCTTGAACTTCATGTGGATGCGATTAATCCTGGACAAAGAGTACTTATTCATGATGATCTTTTGGCTACAGGAGGGACAGTTAGTGCAGCGACACGCCTGGTTCAGAAACTGGATGGTGTAGTGGCCGCGTATGCTTTTGTTGTCAGCCTCGATTTCCTTAATGCAAATGAAAAACTGATGGAGGTTTCAGAAAATATTATCAGCCTGGTATCCTATAAATAAATCTTTTCTTTCAGTTTGCACTTTTCCCGCTTTAATTTAGTTTATTATATCGGGAGCATATGTTATGCCAATGGTTTCAGGATGATATTAATCTGAAACTACAGGAGTAATTGCTATTATTGTATAACTAACCAAAATTTATGCAAACAATTATTAACCCCGGGCAGGAAGGTATGAATTTCAGCTTGTCTGAAAATCAGAAAATGATTACCGACATGGTTCGTGATTTTGCAGAGAAGTATATCCGCCCCCACGTTATGGAATGGGATGAATCTCAGGTATTTCCGGTTGAAGTCTTTAAAAAGCTGGGTGAGCTGGGTCTGATGGGAGTTCTTGTTCCAGAAGAATACGGAGGGGCAGGTTTGGGATATTTTGAATATGTAAGCGTCATCTCGGAGATTGCCAAAGTATGTGGTTCAATTGGGCTGTCGGTAGCAGCCCATAATTCATTATGTACAGGTCATATCCTTGCTTTTGGGAATGAAGTACAGAAAAAACGCTGGCTACCTAAACTGGCAACTGCTGAATGGCTGGGAGCCTGGGGATTAACCGAAGCAAATACCGGATCTGATGCCCTGGGAATGAACACCACTGCAGTTTTAGATGGAGATCATTATGTAGTAAATGGTTCCAAGAACTGGATTACCCATGGTAAATCCGGAGATATTGCTGTAGTGATGGTACGTACAGGAGAAAAGGGGGATTCCAAAGGTATTTCTGCTCTGGTCATTGAAAAGGGTACAGCGGGATTTTTCCATGGCAAAAAGGAAAATAAACTGGGGATGAGAGCTTCTGAAACTACCGAGCTTATTTTTGATAATTGTCTTGTGCCTAAGGAAAATCTGTTAGGCAAGGAAGGAGAGGGGTTTAAACAGGCTATGTATGTTCTCGATGGAGGCAGGATATCCATAGCAGCTTTATCTTTGGGTATGGCAAAAGGCGCCCTCAAAGCCGCGGTCAATTATTCAAAACAGCGGTATCAGTTTGGTCAGTCGATCAGCTCTTTTCAGGGAATTTCATTTAAAATTGCTGAGATGGCTACCGAAATTGAGGCTGCTGAATTGTTGATTATGCAGGCGGCAGATTTAAAGAACAGAAAGATTGAAGTAACCAGAGTTGCGGCTATGGCAAAGTATTATGCTTCCGAGGTTTGTGTCAGGGCAGCCACAGAAGCTGTGCAAATCTTTGGAGGCTATGGATACACCAAAGACTTTCCGGTCGAAAAATATTACAGAGATTCGAAACTGTGCACAATAGGTGAGGGAACTTCAGAAATTCAAAAAATTGTAATAGCCCGGGAAATACTGAAATAAGAATATTCGGCTTTAGTTATAATAGATGGTTTTTTCTAATTTTGAAGAAACCTTAATATATAGCTCTGAATTCTTCTTTTTATCCCAACAGAAGTTATTTGATAGCTTTTAATAAATAATATCAATATTTAAGGGATGAAGTTCGGTCATAAATTAATTTCTTTAATCAAAGCTGCCTTAAATTCAGATTCAGATCCTATAAATAGGGCAAGAATTAATATTCTTGTTTACATAGGATTGTTTTCTATACTACTTTGTAGTTTCCTTGCTGTTGCTTATGCACTTTATGGCCCTCCTTTTCAGTTAATAAGGGTTTTAGTTGTATTAGTGGGCCTACTTATCGGTATGAGAGAGCTACTTAAATCGCACAATTATAAACCTACCGCACACATTATAATTATTCTTTTTAATATACTGGTATGGTCAAACATCTTGTTTCTCATACAGGCAATAAACATTGTTACAGTTCAGTATATCATTCTGGGGATAACCTGTAGTTTTTATCTTTTGAATAGTCGCTGGGGTATTTTTTATTCAGTTACTATTCTTTTCCCTGTGGTAATTTACTTCATCATCAAAGGAATCGGATACTCTCAGGTTACAGTTAATGCACAACAGGTGAGTGATCCCATTTTTGTTGCCTTGCTGATGTTTAATTTCCTGCAGATTATATTCATTAATTATCATTTTTTAAGCGGATTTTATCTCGCGCTTTCTCAGCTGAAAATAGCAAAGAAGGATGAAGAAGATTTGAATGAGCAACTCAGAGAAGCAATTTCTATGGTGGAAAATTCTTCAAGAGCAAAATCAGATTTTCTTTCTACAATGTCTCATGAATTGCGTACTCCTTTGAACTCAGTGATAGGAATGAGTTATGTTTTAATGGCTGATAATCCCAGAAAAGATCAGGTAGAAAATATTAAAGTGCTCCATTTTTCAGCAGAAAGCCTTTTGGCATTAATCAATGATATTCTGGATTTTAATAAGCTTGATTACGGAAAACTGGAATTGGAAGAAATAGGTTTTTATCCCTCAGCACTAGTGAAGAGCATTTATGCCGGACTTAAATATCAATCGGATGAGAAGGGCCTGGATTTCGAGCTATCATTTGATGAGAAGTTGAATGGGGTGGGAGTAATCGGAGATCCAACCAGGTTACTTCAAATTCTTTATAATCTTATAGGAAATGCAATTAAGTTCACTCCGAAAGGGAAAATAGCACTTAAGGTCAAGTTAATTAATTTTAGTGAAGATTCCCTCAGTATTGAATTTATGGTACAAGATACCGGGATTGGAATTGATGAAAACCAGGCTGAGCGAATTTTTGAACCATTCTCTCAGGCCTCAAGCAACATTACCAGGGAGTTTGGAGGTTCGGGACTTGGACTTGCAATTACCAAGCAATTGCTGGATCTGCATCGAAGTAAAATGGAATTGCATAGTGAAAAGGATGTAGGTACTATTTTTAAATTTGCTTTAGTTTACAAACGGGCTGAAAAGGATCAAATAGAAGTACATCCTCTTTTCTCGGGACAGATTGAACAGGAACTGGATTTAGGTAATGTAAGTATTCTGGTTGCAGAAGATAATGCAATGAATATTCTTTTAATGAAGAAGCTACTATCAGGTTGGGATGTGAAAGCAGACTATGCAGAGAATGGGGAAGAAGCGGTTCGTATGTCTATGGACAAATGTTATGATATTATTCTGATGGATATTCATATGCCTGTAATGGATGGTTATGAGGCCACGGTTAAAATCCTTGACCATTATTCCAATACTGGAAAACGGCCGCTCATTGTTGCACTTACAGCTTCCGTTGCTATTGATGTGCAGAGGAAAATTCAGGCAGTAGGAATGGATGATTACGTATCAAAGCCATTTAATCCATTAGATCTTAAAAACAAACTTCTAAGCCTGTTGAAGCTAAAGTTGAAAATGAATCAGCGCTAAAACTAAACTTATTTTGTTTTAAACTAATTAATTGTTTTTTCGGTGTTTGATTGCTCAATCAGCATTTTGAATACCACAGTAATTTATTTTTCGGTGTTTTTTATTGAATACTAATATTTTTTTTAACTTTGCAGTCCAAAACTGAAAGGGGGTATCTGTAAATTATGATCATTATTAACGTTAAAGACGGCGAATCATTAGATAAAGCATTAAAGCGTTTTAAAAAGAAATTTGAAAAGACCGGTGTTTTGAGAGAACTTCGTAGCCGTCAGGCATTTGAAAAGAAATCAATTACCCGCCGTACAGAAATTAAGAAAGCTATTTACAAGCAAGGATTAAACATCGAAACTGTTTAAATTTTCTTTATAATAAAGCAATAAAGTCTTAAACTATTTGTATATTCAATTCGTTGGATGTGCAAATAGTTTTTGATGTTTATAGACCATTTTATACGATACCTGCAGTTTGAAAAACGGTTCTCTCCGAATACGGTAACTGCTTATAAAAAAGATCTTGAACAATTTTCCGGATTCATTCAGGCGACGGATGATGATCTGCTTAAAACAGACTATCAGAATGTCAGAAGCTGGATAGTTGAATTGATGGATCAGGGTGGTGATCCTAAAACCATCAACAGAAAAATTTCCACTCTAAGGTCTTTCTATAAATTTCTGCTCAGAGAATCTTTGATTGAATCCAATCCAATGGTTCAGGTTAAGGGTCCTAAAACTCCCAAGCGACTACCTGTGGTTGTTACTGAAGAGAAAATGGATATCCTTCTGGATAGTTCTTCTGTTTTCGACAGTGACTTTTCCGGATCCCGGAACCGTCTGATTATTGAGCTTCTTTACGGAACCGGCATACGACTCTCAGAGCTTGTAGGGTTGAAGGAGGAAGATTTTAACAGATATGAACAACATATTAAGGTTTTAGGTAAGAGAAATAAAGAGAGGATTATTCCGCTGAATAATGCTTTGGTCGCATCAATAGAAAATTATATCGATTTAAAAAAAGCACAGCAGTTTAATACTGCTTCTTCGGTTCTGATCGTTACTAACGAAGGCAGGGATGTCTATCCTCAGTTTATTTACCGAACCGTGAAATTTATATTGTCAATGGTGTCAACACATAAGAAAAAGAGTCCCCATATCCTGAGACATAGTTTTGCCACCTCATTATTGAACCGGGGTGCGGACTTGAATGCCATTAAAGAGTTATTAGGACATTCCAGCCTGGCGGCTACCCAGGTGTATACACATAATTCAGTTGAGAAATTAAAATTAATTTATAAACAGGCCCATCCTAAAGCCTGATTTTTAGAAATGGGATTTTGACAATATTAAGACCTGGAAGGCAAATTAAAACAGCAGATTTATACTAATTTTTAACATAGGAGGAAATATGAAAATCAGAGTGCAATCGATTCATTTTACAGCAGATGTAAAGTTGTTGGATTTTATTCAGAAGAAGGCAGATAAACTTGATCAGTTCTATGATCAGATTATAGGAGGGGATGTTTATCTGAGATTAGATAATTCGGAAAATGAGGCAAATAAAATTACAGAGATCAAACTAATGATTCCGGGTAATGATCTTTTTGCAAAAGAGCAGTGTAAATCCTTTGAAGAAGCTACTGATAAGGCGATCGAATCACTCAGACGCCAGATTGATAAACATAAGGAAAAGCAGCGTTCGCATGTGAGTAATCATAAAACAGCGACAATACCCCAATAATTTTTTAATTTATTTTAATTTGTAAAACCCTGTGAATTAAGGGCTTTTTCGGCAGTCAAAAAGACTGCCGAATTTTTTTTGTAAAAAATTTTGACCGACTTATAATTTTCGTAGATTTGCAGTCCATTTCAGAGGGGGTTGTTCTTCGGGAATAACTAAACACTGAAAAGAGAAGTTCTTTTAAATTTAAAGATTAAAAGGTTTATACATTTCGCCTCCTTAGCTCAGCTGGTAGAGCAACTGACTTGTAATCAGTAGGTCATTGGTTCGATCCCGATAGGAGGCTCAGAAATGTTGGGGGGGTTCCAGAGCGGTCAAATGGGACGGACTGTAAATCCGTTACTTCGGTTTCGAAGGTTCGAATCCTTCCCCCCCCACCAATTTAATTGCAAATTGGTTAATTACGAATTACGAATCTTACATTCGTAATTGATAAATCGTAATTGAAAATGCGGAAGTAGCTCAGTTGGTAGAGCGATAGCCTTCCAAGCTATAGGTCGCGAGTTCGAACCTCGTCTTCCGCTCAAGGGTTAATTTGTCAACAATTGGTTCGTTGCTTAGAATGAACTTAGGCAAATGCCCGAGAGCAAATTAAAAGCCGACGTAGCTCAGCGGTAGAGCACTTCCTTGGTAAGGAAGAGGTCATGGGTTCAAGTCCCATCGTTGGCTCAGAATTGTATTTTAGAATAAAACAATAATAAAATTAACCTATTAAATTAGTATAAAACAAAATGGCAAAAGAAAAATTTGACCGCAGTAAACCGCATTTAAATATCGGTACAATCGGTCACGTTGACCACGGTAAAACTACGCTTACAGCAGCTATCACTAAAGTTTTGGCTGATGCAGGCCTTTCTGAAGCACGTTCATTTGATTCAATTGACTCTGCTCCGGAAGAAAAAGAAAGAGGTATCACCATTAATACTGCACACGTGGAGTATTCAACGGCTAACCGTCACTATGCTCACGTTGACTGTCCAGGTCACGCTGACTATGTGAAGAACATGGTTACTGGTGCTGCTCAAATGGATGGTGCTATCATCGTAGTTGCTGCTACTGATGGTCCGATGCCACAAACTCGTGAACACATCCTTCTTGCTCGTCAGGTAGGTGTACCTTCATTGGTTGTTTTCATGAATAAAGTTGATATGGTTGACGATCCAGAATTACTTGAACTAGTAGAGATGGAAATTCGTGAACTATTAAGCTTCTATGAATTCCCTGGTGATGAGATTCCTGTTATTCAGGGTTCTGCATTAGGTGGATTGAATGGTGACCCTAAGTGGGTTGGTAAAATTCTGGAGTTAATGGAAGCTGTAGATAACTACGTTCCAATCCCTCCACGTTTGACTGATCTTCCTTTCCTTATGCCTGTTGAGGACGTATTTTCGATCACTGGTCGTGGTACTGTAGCAACCGGACGTATTGAAAGAGGTGTAATCAACTCAGGTGAGGCTGTTGATATCTTAGGTATGGGTGCTGAGAACTTAAAATCGGTTGTTACTGGTGTTGAGATGTTCCGTAAGATATTAGACAGAGGTGAAGCAGGTGATAACGTAGGTTTATTGTTACGTGGTATTGAGAAAACTGATATCCGTCGTGGTATGGTTATCTGTAAGCCAGGTTCTGTAACTCCTCACACTGAATTCAAAGCTGAGATTTACGTATTATCAAAAGCTGAAGGTGGACGTCACACTCCATTCTTTAATAAATACCGTCCACAATTCTACTTCCGTACTACAGACGTAACCGGTGAGATCACTCTTGCCGAAGGAGTAGAAATGGTTATGCCAGGTGATAACGTTACTATCAATGTAAAATTGATCAACGCGATTGCGATGGAAAAAGGTCTTCGTTTCGCTATCCGTGAAGGTGGTAGAACCGTAGGTGCCGGACAGGTAACTGAAATTGTAAAATAACAATTTCTTATAAAGGTTAATTGGATAACATAAGTCCCATAGTGGGCTTATGTTTTCTTATAATACACGGGCTTAGTTTACAGATTGATAAACAGAGCTTATACTGAACGGGAATAGTTCAATGGTAGAATAGAGGTCTCCAAAACCTTTGATCAGGGTTCGAATCCTTGTTCCCGTGCTTATGCAGAATTGAAAATGGCTAACGTAGTAGAGTTTTTGAAAGAATCATATACAGAAATGACCCAGAAGGTTACATGGCCTACCTGGACTGAATTGCAAAATTCTGCTGTATTGGTATTGATTGCATCCATTATTATTTCTCTGGTGATTTTAGCCATGGATGAGTCAGCAGGTAATGCATTAAAGATGTTTTATAAATCTCTGGCATAATTAAAGCACTATGAGCGATCAATTGAAATGGTATGTGGTAAGGGCTGTTAGCGGCAAAGAGAAAAAAGTAAAACAGTATTTAGAAGCAGAAATTAATCGTTTAGGTATATCTCATCTTTTGCCTCAGGTATTAATCCCCATGGAGAAATACTATCAGATGAAGGATGGAAAGAAAATTGCCAAGGAGCGTAATTACTATCCTGGATATGTACTTATCGAAGCTGCTTTAGATGGCGAGCTTGAGCATATTATTAAAGGTATCAATAGTGTAATCGGTTTCCTTGGAGATAAAGCCGGTAATGCTGTTCCAATGCGGGTTGCCGAAGTTAACCGTATCTTAGGTAAGGTTGATGAGATGGCTGAACAAGGCGAGTCAATGAATGTACCTTATTACGTTGGAGAAAATGTGAAGGTAATGGATGGCCCATTCAATGGGTTTACCGGCGTTATTGAAGAAGTTAATGAAGAGAAAAAGAAACTTAAGGTAATGGTTAAGATTTTCGGAAGAAGAACACCACTTGAGTTGAATTATATGCAGGTTGAAAAGGAGTAAAAAGTAATAAGTTATAAGTTTTAAGTCGTGTGCGACACTTATAACCTAAAACTTATCACTTACAACTTAACAAGGTCTTAAATGTTACATAGCTTCCACTACTAACATTGAGTTAAAAACAAATCAATTAAAATGGCAAAAGAAGTCGGTGCTTTAATTAAATTACAAATCAAGGGCGGCGCTGCTAATCCATCACCACCGGTTGGTCCTGCACTGGGAGCAAAGGGTGTGAACATCATGGAGTTTTGCAAGCAATTCAATGCACGTACCCAAGATAAGCCAGGTAAAGTTTTACCGGTTGTAATCACTGTTTATGTCGACAAGTCATTTGATTTTATCATTAAAACTCCGCCTGTAGCGATCCAGTTACTGGAAGCAACAGGTTTAAAGAGTGGTTCAGCAGAGCCTAACCGTAAAAAAGTTTCCAGTGTTAGCTGGGATCAGGTTGAGGGGATTGCAAAAGATAAAATGAGCGACTTGAACGCATTTACTGTCGAGTCAGCCATGAGAATGGTTGCTGGTACAGCACGCAGTATGGGAATTACCGTTAGCGGTGATGCACCCTGGAACAATTAATTATACAAAATCAGTTTAAGAAGTGGCTAGATTAACAAAAAATCAAAAACAGGCACATTCCAAAATTGAGGCAGGAAAAGCTTACTCATTAACCCAGGCTTCGGCATTGGTTAAAGATATTACCACTACCAAATTTGATGCATCGGTAGACCTGGATATCCGCTTAGGCGTGGATCCACGTAAAGCGAATCAGATGGTACGTGGTATTGCTACTCTTCCTCATGGTACAGGTAAGACTGTCCGCGTTTTGGTTCTTTGTACTCCTGATAAGGAAGCAGAGGCTAAAGCAGCAGGTGCAGATTACGTGGGTTTGGATGAATATATTGCCAAAATAGAAGGTGGATGGACTGACGTTGATATCATTATTACAATGCCTAGTGTTATGGCTAAAGTAGGTAAACTCGGCCGAGTTTTAGGTCCGCGTAACCTGATGCCAAATCCTAAGTCAGGAACTGTAACCACGGATGTGGGTAAAGCAGTAACTGATGTTAAAGGTGGTAAAATTGATTTCAAAGTTGACAAAACAGGAATCATTCATACTTCAATAGGAAAAGTATCATTTGATGCTGAGAAAATTTATGAAAATGCGTTGGAAGTAATTCAAACCATTTCTAAATTAAAGCCATCGGCTGCAAAGGGAACTTATTTTAAAAGCATTCACATGTCTTCTACAATGAGTCCTGGAATCGAAATTGAAACTAAATCAGTAGCGGGAATCTAATCATGAGAAAAGAAGAAAAACACGAAGTTGTTCTTGCTTTAACAGAGACGATTGCTGAGTATGGTAATTTCTACATTACCGATACTGCAAACCTTTCTGTAGCAAAAGTAAATGATATTCGCCGCAAATGTTTCGAGAACGGTATCAAAATGCAGGTTGCTAAAAATAAACTTATCAGAAAGGCTATGGAAGCTTCTGAAGGTGATTTTAGCGAAATGTTTGATGTACTTAAAGGATCATCATCTATTTTATTCTCAAAAACAGCGAATGCTCCTGCAAAGCTGATTAAACAATTGAGAAAATCAGGTGATAAGCCGGTACTGAAAGCTGCATATATCGATTCAGCAGTATTTATTGGCGATAATCAACTGGATGCCCTTGTTAACCTTAAATCTAAGGAAGAATTGGTGGCAGACATCATTGCATTGCTTCAATCTCCTGCTAAAAATGTTATTTCCGGCTTACAGTCAGGTGGTAATAAACTTGCAGGAATTGTTAAAACATTACAAGAAAGAGGTTAACGGACACCTTAAAGTTCGATTGAATTTATTAAGTACAGAATTTTAAAATTAAAATAAAATGGCAGATTTAAAATCGTTTGCTGAGCAATTAGTAAACTTAACAGTAAAAGAAGTAAACGAATTAGCTCAAATCTTAAAAGATGAGTATGGTATTGAGCCTGCTGCAGCAGCAGTAGCAGTAGCAGCAGTAGCTGGTGGTGGTGAAGCCCCTGCAGCAGCAGCTGAGCAAACCTCTTTTGATGTTATATTAAAAGACGCTGGTGGTTCTAAATTAGGAGTTGTAAAACTTGTTAAAGATCTTACCGGTTTAGGTTTGAAAGAAGCTAAAGATTTAGTTGACGGTGCACCAAAAGAAGTTAAAACTGGTGTTGACAAAGCTGAGGCTGAAGCTCTTAAAAAACAATTAGAAGAAGCTGGAGCTACTGTTGAGATTAAGTAATATCCTTAACTCATAAATTATGGTATTAGACTCCGATTTTCGTCGGGGTCTATTGCCATTTGTATTATACCCATTTAATGTTTGATCAACATTTTCACCCAGGTGAATAAACAGATCGCAGCAGTTTATTTACTAAACTAAATTCGCAATCCCTTGGCAAACAAAATTAAGCACAACGAAAGAGTAAATTTTGCTACCAGTAAGCATGTGATGGATTATCCGGATTTCCTGGATGTTCAGTTGCAATCTTTCAGGGAATTTTTTCAGCTTGAAACCACTTCAGACAATCGTCATCAGGAAGGATTGTTTAAAGTTTTCTCTGAGAATTTCCCGATCTCTGACTCAAGAAACATATTCGTTCTGGAATTTCTTGATTACTTCATAGATCCTCCGCGTTATGATATACACGAGTGTATCGAGCGTGGATTAACTTACAGTGTTCCATTGAAGGCAAAGCTTCGCTTATCCTGTAATGATGCAGAGCATGAAGATTTTGAAACAATAGTTCAGGATGTTTATCTGGGTACTATCCCATACATGACTCCTAAAGGAACTTTTGTAATTAATGGTGCTGAGCGTGTAATTGTATCTCAGTTACACCGTTCTCCTGGTGTATTTTTTGGCCAGAGCCGCCATACAAACGGAACCAAGCTGTATTCAGCCCGTGTAATTCCATTTAAAGGTTCATGGATCGAATTTGCTACTGACGTAAACAATGTCATGTATGCTTATATCGACAGAAAGAAAAAATTCCCGGTTACCACATTATTACGTGCTATCGGTTATGATTCTGATAAGGATATTCTTGAGTTATTCGAGCTGGCTGATGAAGTAAAAGTTAGTAAATCCGGATTGAAGAAAGCTGTTGGCCGTAAACTGGCTGCCAGAGTTCTTAAGAAATGGGTTGAAGATTTTGTGGATGAGGATACAGGCGAAGTTGTTTCTATTGATCGTAATGAGATCATTATGGAACGTGAAACTATTTTAGAAGACGAGCATATCGATATGATCATCGAAGCTGGTGTTAAAACGGTCATCTTAACTAAAGAAGATGCAGTAAACAGCGGTGATTATACCATTATATATAATACCTTACAAAAAGATACATCCAATTCAGAGAAAGAAGCCGTAGAGCATATCTATCGCCAGCTTCGTAACGCTGAACCACCTGATGAAGAAACAGCACGCGGTATCATTGATCGTTTGTTCTTCTCAGATAAAAGATATGATCTTGGCGATGTGGGTCGTTACCGCATTAACCGTAAGCTGAAATTAACTACTCCTGTTGAAACCAAAGTTTTAACAAAACAGGATATCATTGCCATTGTTAAGTATCTGATCAAACTGATCAATTCTAAAGCAGAGGTGGATGATATTGATCACTTATCAAACCGTCGTGTTCGTACAGTAGGCGAGCAGTTATATGCACAGTTTGGTGTTGGTCTGGCCCGTATGGCCCGTACCATCCGCGAAAGAATGAACATCCGTGATAACGAGGTGTTTACTCCAACCGATCTGATCAATGCACGTACTTTATCTTCTGTGATTAATTCTTTCTTCGGAACGAATCAGTTATCACAGTTCATGGATCAAACCAATCCACTTGCCGAGATTACGCACAAGCGTCGTCTTTCAGCATTAGGCCCGGGTGGTCTTTCGCGTGAGCGTGCAGGTTTTGAGGTTCGTGACGTTCATTATACTCACTATGGTCGTTTGTGTACCATTGAAACTCCTGAAGGACCAAACATCGGTCTGATTTCTTCTCTATGTGTTCATGCAAAGATTAATAACCTTGGTTTTATCGAAACACCTTACCGTAAGGTAGAAGACGGACGTGTTGTTGTTGAGGAGCCTGTAATTTACCTTTCTGCTGAAGATGAGGAAGGTAAAACAATCGGTCAGGCAAATGCAGTTTATGACGATAAAGGTAATTTCCAGACTCAGCATGTTAAGGCACGTTATGAGGGTGACTTCCCTGTAATTGAGCCTAAAAAGCTGGATTTAATGGATATTGCACCAAATCAGATTACCTCAATAGCAGCTTCATTAATTCCGTTCCTTGAACATGATGATGCAAACCGTGCGTTGATGGGATCAAACATGCAGCGTCAGGCAGTTCCTTTGTTGCGTCCAGAATCGCCAATTGTTGGTACCGGTCTTGAAGGCCGTGTTGCCCGCGATTCACGTACTCTGATCAATGCTGAAGGAAATGGTGTGGTTGAGTATGTTGATGCGAATGAGATTCGTATTCGCTATGAAAGAAATGAGGATGATGTTCTTGTATCTTTCGAAGGAGAAGTTAAATCTTATCGTCTGATTAAATTTAAGAAAACAAACCAAAGTACCTGTATCAACCTGAAACCAATCGTTAAGAAAGGTGAGAAAGTTGTCAAAGGGCAGGTTCTTTGCGAAGGATATGCTACTCAGGATGGTGAACTTGCACTAGGTAGAAACCTTAAAGTGGCATTCATGCCTTGGCAAGGGTTTAACTTTGAGGATGCGATTGTAATTTCAGAGCGTGTTGTTTCTCAGGATATATTCACTTCATTACACATTGAAGAATTCGAGCTTGAAGTTCGTGATACTAAACGTGGTGAAGAGGAGTTAACTCCAGATATTCCTAACGTTTCTGAAGAGGCAACTAAAGATCTTGATGAAAATGGTATCATTCGTATTGGTGCCGAAATCAAAGAAGGTGATATTCTGATTGGAAAGATTACCCCTAAAGGAGAATCTGATCCATCTCCGGAAGAAAAACTTCTTCGTGCAATATTTGGCGACAAAGCAGGTGATGTGAAAGATGCATCGCTTAAAACTCCTCCATCAATTCATGGTGTGGTTATCGATACTAAGCTATTCTCCCGTGCTAAGAAAACAACGAAGCAGGAAGAAAAGACAATGATTGAGAAACTCGATGCTAAACATAACAAGGCAGTTAAGGAATTGAAAGATACCTTAATTGAAAAATTGTTCACCATCGTGAACGGTAAAACTTCACAAGGTGTTTATAATGTTTACAAAGAACTGTTGGTAGCTAAAGGAGTGAAATTCACTCAAAAGATACTTGCTGAGCTTGAATATGCAAATGTAAACCCTACCAAGTGGACTACAGATGAAGATAAGAATGAGTTAATCAAACAAACTCTTCATAATTATAATATTAAGCTTAACGAAGAGTTAGGTGCTTACAAACGTGATAAGTTTGCGATCAGTGTAGGAGATGAGCTTCCATCCGGAATCGTTCAGATGGCTAAGGTTTATGTCGCTAAGAAGCGTAAACTGAAGGTGGGGGATAAGATGGCTGGACGTCACGGAAACAAGGGTATCGTTGCCAGAATCGTGCGTGATGAAGACATGCCGTTCCTTGAAGACGGAACTCCTGTGGATATTGTATTGAATCCGCTGGGTGTACCTTCGCGTATGAACCTTGGACAGATCTATGAAACTGTTTTAGGATGGGCAGGTAAAGAGCTGGGAATTAAGTTTGCAACCCCTATTTTCGATGGAGCATCTCATGATGAAGTTGAAGAATGGGTAGCGAAAGCTGGTATTCCTAAGTCAGGCAGAACTTATTTGTACAACGGACTTACCGGAGATCGTTTTGATCAGCAGACTACAGTTGGTATTATTTACATGCTGAAGCTGGGTCACATGGTTGATGATAAGATGCATGCTCGTTCAATCGGACCATACTCATTGATTACACAACAGCCATTGGGTGGTAAAGCTCAGTTTGGTGGTCAGCGTTTTGGTGAGATGGAGGTTTGGGCTCTTGAAGCATTTGGTGCTGCCAACATTCTTCAGGAGATCTTAACCGTTAAGTCTGATGATGTAGTAGGACGTGCCAAGACCTACGAAGCGATTGTTAAAGGTGAAAATCTTCCGACTCCGTCTGTCCCTGAATCATTCAATGTATTGGTTCATGAATTAAGAGGTTTAGGTTTAGATATCACATTGGATTAAGTTATAAGTTATAAGTTGTAGGTAATAAGTTTCGACCGATTTACTTACAACTTACTACTCAAGACTTACAACTCAAAAAAAGCTATGTCTTACAAGAAAGATAATAAAATCAAAAGTAATTTCACCTCGATAACCATTAGCCTGGCATCTCCTGAATCAATTCTGGAGCGTTCAAGCGGTGAGGTGTTAAAACCAGAAACTATCAACTACCGGACTTACAAACCTGAGCGTGATGGCTTATTCTGCGAGCGTATTTTTGGTCCTGTAAAGGATTACGAATGTCATTGCGGTAAATACAAGCGTATCCGTTACAAGGGTATTGTTTGTGATCGTTGTGGTGTTGAAGTAACCGAAAAGAAAGTACGTCGTGAGCGTATGGGGCATATCAATCTGGTTGTCCCTGTAGCGCACATCTGGTATTTCCGCTCATTACCGAACAAGATTGGTTATTTGTTAGGTCTTCCTACCAAAAAACTCGATCTGATCATTTATTATGAGCGTTATGTAGTTATTCAGCCGGGTCTTAAGGAAGCTGACGGAATTCAGAAAATGGATTTCCTTACTGAAGAGGAATATCTGGACATTTTGGATACCTTACCTAAAGAAAACCAGTACCTGGATGATAAGGATCCGGAGAAATTTATTGCGAAGATGGGTGCCGAAGCACTTCAGGATCTTTTAAGTCGTCTTGACTTAGATCAGCAGTCGTATGACCTTCGTCATCAGGCAGCAACTGAAACTTCTCAGCAGCGTAAAACTGAAGCTTTAAAGCGTCTTCAGGTTGTTGAAGCTTTCCGTGGTGCTAATACCCGTATTGAGAATAACCCTGAGTGGATGATTGTAAAGATTGTTCCGGTTATTCCACCTGAATTACGTCCATTAGTTCCTTTGGAAGGTGGACGTTTTGCAACATCCGATTTGAATGATCTATACCGTCGTGTAATTATTCGTAATAATCGTTTGAAGCGTTTGATCGAGATCAAAGCCCCTGAAGTGATTTTACGTAACGAGAAGCGTATGCTTCAGGAGTCTGTCGATTCATTGTTTGATAACTCACGTAAAGTTAATGCGGTTAAAACCGAAGGTAACCGTGCTCTGAAATCACTTTCAGATATTCTGAAAGGTAAGCAGGGACGTTTCCGTCAGAACTTACTGGGTAAACGTGTGGATTATTCAGCTCGTTCGGTAATTGTCGTTGGGCCAAACCTGAAACTTCATGAGTGTGGTTTACCTAAGGATATGGCAGCTGAACTTTTCAAGCCATTTATCATTCGTAAGATGATCGAAAGAGGAGTGGTAAAGACAGTTAAATCGGCTAAGAAAATTGTTGACAGAAAAGACCCGATCGTTTGGGATATTCTGGAGAATGTATTGAAAGGTCACCCGGTATTATTAAACCGTGCTCCTACACTACACCGTTTGGGTATTCAGTCTTTCCAGCCAAAACTAGTTGAAGGAAAGGCTATTCAGTTGCATCCACTGGTATGTACTGCATTCAACGCGGATTTCGACGGTGACCAGATGGCTGTGCATTTACCATTAGGTAATGCGGCAATTCTGGAAGCACAGATGTTGATGCTTGCATCACACAATATTCTGAACCCTGCAAACGGCACTCCGATTACAGTTCCTTCACAGGACATGGTATTAGGTCTTTATTACATTACCAAAGGCCGCAGAACGGATGAGACCAGAGTTGTTAAGGGACAGGATCAGACATTCTACTCTCCTGAAGAGGTAATCATCGCTTACAATGAGCGTAAATTAGATCTTCATGCTTTCATTAAGGTTAAAACTAATGTGAAAGAGAAGGATGGTTCAATCGTTAATAAGCTGATTGAAACTACTGTAGGTCGAGTATTATTTAATCAAAGAGTACCGGCAGAGGTAGGATATATTAACGAACTTCTTACCAAGAAATCACTTCGTGATATCATCGGTGAGGTTGTAAAGATTACTGGTATGGCTCGTGCTGCCCAGTTCCTTGATGATATCAAGGAATTAGGATTCCAGATGGCTTTCCAGGGTGGTCTTTCCTTCAACCTTCAGGATTTGAACATTCCTGCTGAAAAAGCTCACCTGATCGATCAGGCAAGTAAAGAAGTTGAAGAAGTAATGAATAACTATAATATGGGATTCATTACCAATAACGAACGTTATAATCAGATTATTGATATCTGGACCCGTATCAATAACCGTCTGACAGCCAATGTGATGAATCAACTTTCGAGCGATAATCAGGGCTTTAACTCGGTATACATGATGCTTGATTCAGGAGCCCGTGGTTCTAAGGAGCAGATTCGTCAGCTTTGCGGGATGCGTGGTTTGATGGCTAAGCCTCAGAAATCAGGTTCGGGGGGTGAGATTATTGAGAACCCGATCTTGTCTAACTTTAAGGAAGGCTTATCGGTACTCGAATACTTCATTTCTACACACGGTGCTCGTAAAGGTCTTGCGGATACAGCATTGAAAACAGCTGATGCCGGTTACCTGACTCGTCGTTTACATGATGTTGCTCAGGATATGATTGTTGGTGAAACTGATTGCGGTACTTTAAGAGGTATTTACACCACTGCACTTAAAGATAACGAGGATATTGTTGAGCCATTATACGATCGTATTTTAGGTAGAACTGCTCTTAATGATGTATTTGATCCACTTACAGGCGAACTTTTAGTTGCTGCAGGAGAAGATATTGAAGAAGATGTAGCTATTAGAATTGAGAATTCACCATTGGATGGAATCGATATTCGTTCAGTACTTACCTGTGAAAGTAAGCGTGGAGTTTGTGCACTTTGTTACGGACGTAACCTGGCGACAGGTAAGCGTGTGCAGATGGGAGAGGCTGTTGGTGTAATCGCTGCTCAGTCAATCGGTGAGCCTGGTACACAGTTAACACTTCGTACCTTCCACGTGGGTGGTACTGCATCAAACATTGCTGCTGAATCTCAGATCAATGCGAAGTTTGATGGTATTATTGAATTTGAAAATATCAGAACCGTAAGTCACGAAACTCCTGAAGGAACACTTGAGGTTGTATTAGGACGTTCAGGAGAGTTCAGGATCGTTGAACCGGGAACCAAAAAGCTGATCATGTCTAATAACATCCCTTATGGAGCATTCTTGTACGTTAAAGATGGTGCAAGTGTATCCAAAGGTGATAAGATTTGTAGCTGGGATCCATACAATGCGGTTATTATTTCTGAGTTTGAAGGTAAGGCAGAGTTTGAGGCAATCATCGAGGGTGTTACCTTCCGTGAGGAATCTGATGAGCAAACCGGACACAGAGAGAAAGTTATTATCGATACCCGTGACAAGACCAAGAATCCGGTTATCCGTGTTGCGGATAAAAAAGGAAATGGTCTGAAAGGATATAACATTCCGGTAGGAGCGCACATCGCAGTTGATGAAGGTGAGAAAGTGAAGATTGGTCAGATCATTGCTAAAATCCCTCGTTCAACAGGAAAAACTAGAGATATCACCGGTGGTCTGCCTCGTGTAACTGAATTATTCGAAGCCCGTAATCCATCAAACCCTGCAGTTGTAACTGAGATTGATGGAGTGGTAACTTTAGGTGGTGTTAAACGTGGTAATCGTGAAATTTCTATTGAATCCAAAGACGGACAGATCAAGAAATATCTTGTTCCACTATCCAAACATATTCTGGTACAGGATAATGACTTCGTGAAAGCGGGTATGCCATTATCTGATGGATCTATTTCTCCTGCTGATATCCTTGCAATTAAAGGACCTGCAGCAGTTCAGGAATATCTGGTAAACGGTATTCAGGAAGTTTATCGTTTACAGGGTGTGAAAATCAATGATAAGCATTTTGAAACAATTGTCCACCAGATGATGCAAAAAGTAATGATTGAGGATGCCGGTGATACCCGTTTCCTTGAGAAAGAACTTGTTGATCGTTGGGATTTCCAAATGGAGAATGATGAAATTTACGATAAGAAAGTAGTTACTGATCCTGGAGATTCTACTAATCTGAAGGCAGGACAAATCATTTCTGTACGTAAGCTCAGAGACGAAAACTCAGTGCTTAAGCGTAAAGATATGAAGCTTGTTGAGACCCGTGATGCAATTGCTGCTACTTCAAGCCAGATGCTTCAGGGTATAACCCGTGCTTCATTGGGAACTAAATCATTCATTTCTGCAGCTTCCTTCCAGGAAACTACTAAAGTATTGAATGAGGCAGCGATTAGTGGTAAGCGTGATAATCTGCTTGGTCTGAAGGAGAATGTAATCGTTGGTCACCTGATTCCTTCAGGAACCGGATTACGTCAATACGAAAGAATTATTGTGGGTTCTCAGGAAGAATACGATAAATTAATGGCCTCTAAGCAGGAAGAAGTGGAAGCTTAATCCACTTCTCTGTTTATCATAAAAAAAGTCCTGATGAAAATCAGGACTTTTTTTATGATAAAAATATGGTCTGATATTTCATAACTTTATAGAATGGAAGAAAATAATAACGAAAACCAACTAAATATTGAGCTCTCTGAAGAAATTGCAGAAGGAATTTATTCAAACCTTGCTGTGATTACTCATTCAAATACTGAATTTGTTCTTGATTTTATTCGCGTCATGCCTGGTATTCCGAAGGCCAGAGTTAAATCCAGAATAGTTCTGACTCCGGAACACGCCAAGCGATTCATGATCGCTCTGGAAGAGAATATTGATAAGTTTGAAGCAATAAATGGACGTATCAAAATAAATGCAGATCAGGGTGGTTTACCAATGAATTTCGGAGGACCTACAGCACAGGCATAAATTGAGAAAGCGTTTAAATAAACTTGTATTTGGTGCGCATGATTCAGGTAAATTAAAAATACCTGAGAGTACTTCTCATTTTAGAAAAATTTTCCATGTCTGGAATAATTCTCATTACAATGACTTTGGGATAGAACGTTTTGTGAGATTGTTTTTGGTTACTTCCAAGGTTTTTTTTCCGGGAATATATATTGATCTGCTTACAATGAATTTATCCGCTCATGCGCGTAAAATAAGCGGTGAATTATATGTTGTTTTTAAAACGATAGTACCTTTCATTTTACTGATATTCAATCTTGGGGATATTCAATTGTTTTTTTGGGTAAATATTTACTTTCTGATTGAAACTTTCATTTATATCTTTCATAAGATATTCTTACCAGAACACAATACAGATACACTCGCTAACAGGTCACTGATTTTACTTTTTTTGAATTTTAGTGAGGTTATTGCTTCTTTTGGATTGATCTATGTAGTCGGAAACTACTTTAATCAACCCTTACAAGGTTGGGTAGATGCATTATATTTTAGTTTGATTACTGGAGTTACGATAGGTTTTGGCGACATTTATCCTATTAATGATGAGGGCAAGGTGATGGTTATGCTTCAGGTAATAAGTACCCTTTCATTTATGTTCCTGTTTTTTAACTTTTTTGCTCCCCGCTCAAAGGAAAGGGTACAAGCTGATTCAGATAGTTGAGAATACTATCGTAATCTTCAGGATCAAACCATCTGATACTATCAGATTTTTTAAACCAGGTTATTTGTCGTTTAGCGAATCTTCTGGTGTTTTGTTTGATTCTTTCAATCGCTTCTTCAAGGCTGAACTTTCCATCGAGGTAATCGAAAATTTCTGAATAGCCAACGGTTTGCAAGGCATTCAGATGGCGGTATTTCAAAAGCCCTTTAACCTCATCTATCAGCCCTGAGTTTATCATTTGATCTACCCTCGAATTAATCCTTTCATATAATTTCTCGCGATCTGTATTCAAAGCGATACTGATGATGTTAAACGGTCTTGGCTTTCGGACATTGCTGCGATAAGAGGAAAATGTCTGTCCGGATGTTTTGTAAACCTCAAGCGCTCTGACCAGACGCTGGGGGTTATGTATGTCGACCTCGGCGAAGTAAACAGGATCTACCTCTTTTAACATTTCCTGAAGGTATTCAATACCCTGTTCTTTCAGATCTTTATTTAATTGATTACGGATTTCATCTTTAGCCACAGGTAGCTCATCAAATCCGTTGCAAATTGCATTGATGAAAAGCCCGGATCCGCCAACCATGATTACCTGATCATGCTTAATAAAGAGCTTCTCAAGTACTTTTAGAGCTTCTTTCTCAAAGTTTCCGGCTGTAAAGGTATCTTTTACAGAATGAGAGTCGATAAAATGGTGTTTAACGGTACTAAGTTCTTCCGGATCCGGCTTGGCTGTACCAATAGCCATTTCCTGATAAAACTGACGTGAATCAGCCGAAATGATTTCTGTTTTGTAATGCCTGGCAAGTCTGATGGCAAGAGCAGTTTTACCAATGGCGGTAGGACCTGCAATAATAATAAGCGTCTTTACCATAAGCCTTCATTTTAGAGGCTGTTTAATAGTCATCCTTTTGAAGATCATCGGAATCATACCCTTCATTGTCAGAGAATTCATCATCCATGAATTCATCTTTTTCTTCCTCCTCCTCTTCTACTAATTCAATATCTGAATTGATTCCCATATCATTCATCCTTTCAAGATCATCAGTGTCTTCCGGCTGAAAATCAATTTCATTAAGGAAGTCAAAATCATCAGATGATGCAACTGCTGCTGCTGCAGGCGGAATAATTCCACTTCCGACTATTTTAGGCACTTCTCCAATGCTTCGTGCGACTGAAGGATAGGTTTTGCCCGGTTCGTCTGTCAGTAATATTTTGATCAGCTCAACATGAAAATCATAAGGCCTGTCAAAATTATAGGTATAATAAAATTTCTGGTGGGGGTCATCAATAAAACTGCTAAGCTTTGAGTTTTCCATCAAAGCAACACCATTATTGATTTTTCTCTGATTAGGCAGAAAGGCAATTTCCTCATTTTTTATCCATTGATCATTGCTGACGTAAAAAGAGGATGATACTTCAGAATTATACCCTGTTGATTGGTGGATAGCACGATGAAGGTCTTCAAATGTCTGATTTGATTTGATGTCAATATCTCTTTCGATATCGTCATAATCCTCAAAGGAGACCCTGAATCTATATATTGCCATGAGTTGATTTATAGTTTAATGCAAAAATACAATTTGACGTCAGCCTTAACGAATCTGACTTTGTTTTTTTAAAATTTCTCCGAGTCAGGTGCTGCAGGAATCAAGCCAAGTTCCTTCCCTTTTTCCAGCATATATTTATACGCTTCTTCCCTCGAGTTTTTTATTTCTCCTTCCAGGATTGCTTCTCTGATCTGATTTTTAATAATACCAACATTTCTGCCTGCATTCAGATTAAATGCCTTCATGATATCTTCTCCGGTTACTGGTGGCTGCCAGTTTCTGATTTGATCACTTTCTTCAACATCTTTTAATTTTTGTTTAACCATGTCGAAGTTTTGGCGATACTTCTTGATTTTATACTCGTTTTTGGTAGTCACATCTGCATTGCACAGCAACATCAGACCATCAATATCATCACCCGCTTCAAACAGCAATCTTCTTACCGCTGAATCTGTTACAATATCTTGTGCCAGAACGATCGGTCTGAGATGAAGTTGAACAAGTTTCTGTACCATTTTCATCTTATCGTTCAGAGGAAGTTTAAGCTGCGCAAAAATTTTAGGTACCATTCTTGCCCCGCGGTCTTCATGCCCATGGAAAGTCCAGCCGTGTCCCGGTTCGTATCTTTTTGTTGCAGGTTTAGCGATATCATGAAGAATAGCAGCCCACCTTAGCCAAAGGTCATTACTGTGTTCTGCAAGATTGTCAAGTACCTGCAGGGTATGATAGAAGTTGTCTTTATGGCCTTTACCATTGATTACTTCTACTCCATGGAGTTGAGCCATTTGCGGAAAAACATGCCAAAGTAATCCGGTGTCAAATAGATAAATAAACCCAATCGAAGGTTTTGGAGCCATGATAATCCTGTTGATCTCATCGGTAATCCTTTCCTGAGAAACTATTTTAATTCGCTCAGCATTCTTTTTAATTGCATCTATAGCATCGGAAGCAATACTGAAATTGAGCTGTGTAGCAAAACGAATTGCACGCATCATTCTCAAAGGGTCGTCTGAAAAGGTCTCAACAGGGTTTAGAGGAGTGCGTATAATTTTATGATTCATATCGCTGATGCCATCAAAGGGATCAAGCAATTCGCCGAAATTAGATGCATTTAAGCCTAAAGCCATAGCATTGATACTGAAATCACGTCGTCTCTGATCATCATCCAGTGTACCATTTTCAACAATTGGTTTACGCGACTCTGTACGGTAGGATTCTTTTCTGGCACCTACAAACTCCACTTCAAGATCTCCTTCCCGAAGCATGGCTGTTCCAAAATTTTTGAATACTGCTACTTTGGTATGTAAGAGTTTCCCTGCGGCTTCAGCAAATTTAATTCCATTGCCGATTACCAGAATATCGATATCTTTTGAAGGACGTTTTAAAAACAGGTCTCTGACAAATCCTCCGATAACATAAATTTCTGTATTTGTCGAATCAGCCAGCTGACCAAGTTTTCTGAATATAGGATGTTGTAAATGCTCTTTCATATAAAATCAGACAGGATTTACTGAGAATACGGGAATCATCGGCCTGATCTGAATGGATATTTATCTTTCCGCAAAGGACAGCATATTTATGCACTTTTCAAATACATAAAAAGGCGATATAATTATTCTATTTTCTGATAAATGAAAATAGTCCGTCGGCTTCAAGTTTCATAATAGTTGAGGCTTTCCTTTTTGAACGGTCATGCTGCTCGAGATTTACCACATAGTCAACTCCGTTTTTAATTTCATCGCTGATTTCATCGAAACAGGCAGGTGATGCCTCCCCGCTTATGTTCGCAGAGGTTGAGATCATGGGTTTTCTGAATCGTTGCAGTAACTGTTCACAAAAATCATGTTTAACAATCCGGATTCCGATACTGCCGTCTTTGGCAACGGCATTAGGAGCAAGATTTTTTGCACCTGAATAAATGATTGTCAGCGGGTTTTCAGCAAACTCTATCAGGTCGTAAGCGATTTCAGGAACATCCTTTACATAACTTGGCAGTTTTTGATCACTGTCGAGCAAAACAATAAGGCTTTTTTCTTCAGCCCTGCCTTTCAGTTTGTATACCTTATCTACAGCTTCTGCATTTGTGGCATCGCAACCGATTCCCCAGATCGTATCAGTAGGATAGAGGATTAAACCTCCACTTTTTAATACTTCCAAAGCCTTATTTACTTCGTCTTTTAGCATTTAAATCAGGTTTTTATACAAATTAATTAGTTTTTCGGCAATTTTATCATCTGAAAATTGCCTAAGGTGTTCGTTGCCTGAGCTGATCATTGATTTTTTTTGCTTATCATCATAAAATATCAGATTAATTGCTTCGGCAAGTTCGGTACTATCCTTAGGACTGACATAGAAACTTCCAGGCCCTCCGGCTTCCTCCAGACATGAACCTTTGGCACCAATCACAGGAATGCCTGAACTCAATGCCTCAAGAATCGGTATTCCAAATCCTTCAAACTCTGACGGATAAATGAAGATCTCTGCCAGCTGATAAATAATTGGAAGGGCACTAAAAGGAACGTTCTTTAGAAAATAAACCCTTTCTTCAAGTCTGTTGCTTTTAATATAATTCTTTATCTGAGCGGTATATGGAGTCTCACGCCCAACAATAACGAGCTTGATGTCAGAGCTGAGCTCTTTAAGAGCCTTAACAATGAGTAAGGCGTTTTTTCGGGTCTCAATTGTGCCTACATTCAGCAAAAACCTTTCCGGTAAATAATAAAGGTCTCTGATTCTTTGCTTTTCTTCTTCACTTGCCTTGACAAGGAATGATGGATTACAGTTTTGATAAATGACTTCTATACGGGATTCATCGGTGCCGAAAAAATGAATTATATCGCGCTTGGTCTGTTCGCTGATCGCTATGATCTTATTGGCATGCCCGGCCGCATATCTGAATTTGTAATCATAGATTTTTCTGTCGATAAGGGGGTAGTATTCCGGATATCTTAAAAAGATCAGATCATGAATCGTTACCACCGAGGCTATTCCGGCTTTATTCAGGCCGAATGGCAACTCGTTACTCAGACCGTGAAAGAGATCAGTTTTGGATTTTTTCAGATCACTAACGATTCCGAAACTACGCCATAAGGCTGATGAAAGCTGATTTTCAGGATGATGGAATGTAACAGAGGGATAACTCAGGAAATCCTGGTTATTTACTGCCGGTTTGGGCGAGTAAACTGAATATTGGTTTTGAGGATAAAAACGGGCCAGAGTTTTAATGATGTATCTGCCGTAATTTCCTAAACCCGTAAAGTTTTGAGTGGTGCGCTTACCGTCAAATCCTATATTCATGTCATGGCTATAAAATTAAAAAGGATGACCGAATCATCCTTTTTAATTAGATCAGCATGTTTGCTGTATTTATACTGCAACATTATTATCTCTTAATGCATCATTAAGAGAAGTTTTCTTGTCCGTAGATTCTTTTCTCTGACCGATGATCAATGCGCAAGGCACCTGATACTCACCGGCAGGGAATTTTTTAGTATATGAACCAGGAATTACTACCGAACGTGCCGGAACGAATCCTTTGTATTCTATCGGATCCTCACCAGTTACGTCAATAATTTTAGTAGAAGCAGTCAGGACAACGTTTGCTCCTAATACTGCTTCCTTCTGAACATGCACACCCTCAACCACAATTGCTCTTGAACCAATAAAGCAATTATCTTCGATAATAACCGGTGAAGCCTGAACCGGCTCTAAAACTCCTCCAATACCAACACCGCCGCTGAGATGAACATTTTTCCCGATTTGAGCACATGAACCTACTGTAGCCCAGGTGTCTACCATGGTACCTTCATCTACAAATGCCCCAATGTTTACATAAGATGGCATTAAAATCACTCCCTTTGCCAGATGCGCACCATAGCGTGCAATTGCATGAGGAACAACCCGTACTCCGGTTTCCTTATAATCGGTTTTTAATTTCATCTTATCGTGGAACACGAACGGACCTACTTCAATTTCCTTCATCTCGCGAATCGGGAAATACAGGATAACAGCCTTTTTTACCCAGTCATTGACATGCCAGCGGTCCCCAATCTGTTCTGCAACTCTGATTTCTCCTTTATCAAGATGGTGAATTACACTCTCAATAGCATCTCTGTATTCTTTGAAATTGATGAGATTACGATCTTCCCATGCACTTTCTATCAGTTTTTTAAATTCGGTAATCATACTTTTATTTTAAAGCAAATTAAAGGATTTTTCTTCCAATTTTTGTATCAATACGTTAATTCTTGCTTAATTTTGACCTATGCAGGAATCTGAAAAACTTCGCATCGATAAATATTTATGGGCTATCAGAGCCTTTAAAACCCGTAGTATTTCTACCGAGGCCTGTAAGGCCGGAAGAGTGAAGCTTAATGGACAAAATCTCAAACCTTCGCATATAGTTAAAGTGGGAGAGGTATATACGGTTCAAAAGGGAAGTGATAAAAAAATAGTGGAGGTTGTGGCTTTGCTTGAAAGAAGAGTGGATGCTAAAACAGCCGTAAATTTTTATAAGGATCTTACCCCTGTGGAAGAAACCCCTGCCTATAAATCAATGTTTCACAGTCCGACACTCAGCAGAGATCGAGGTACAGGCCGACCAACCAAACGGGATCGAAGGGAGATTGATGAACTTCAGGAGGGCTGGTTTGATCAGGATTGATAGTCAATTGTCAGTAAAATCGGTTGATGATCAGGCAAATTCTACTCTTCTGGTTTTTAGTGCATCAGTAACTGATCTTTAGTTCAGATTCTTCCCAGAGTCTGAAGGCGTTTAAAGCTTCATTCTGAAGTATCTGCTCTGATATGAGTTTACGTTTATTGCCCGGTTTGGAAATTTCCTGATAAATGAATTGATCATCAAATCCGATACCGGCGGCATCCTGCTTCGTGTTGGCATAGTAAATTTTGTCGATATGAGCCCAGTAGAGAGCACTCAGGCACATTGGGCATGGTTCGCAACTGCTGTATATCACACAGCCGCTCAGGTCAAAAGAATTTAGTTTTTTACAGGCCATCCGGATTGCTGAGATTTCAGCATGTGCGGTAGGGTCGTTCTTCAGTGAAACCTTGTTTGCGCTTTTTGCTATGAGTTTTCCGTCTTTTACGATTACTGCTCCAAATGGTCCGCCCAAAGCTTTTTTAACATTCCTTTCAGAAAGCTGGATCGCCATTTTCATAAAGCGGATATGCTGATCATTGGTGTTCATTTTCAAGGTGGTGATAGCGCTAAACTAAAACAAATCTAAAAAATAAAAGCCCCGGTATTACCGGAGCTTTTGAAATCAACTATTTTTAGTAAGAACTGAATTACTTCTTTTCTTTCTTGTATTCAGCATTTAATCCTTCAACAACCTCTTTGGTTACATCCAGACTTGCATCAGCATATAAAACTGAAGGATTTGATTTTGAATAGGTCAAAACCAGTTTATAGCCTTTGGCTTTGGCATGGGTTTTTAAATAGTCAGAAACTTTATTGTATAGTTTTTCGTTTTCAGCAGCCTCTTCATTCGCAAGTGCATTACCTGCATTTTGGTTAAATGTTGCAAGTTCCTGTTGCTTTCTGGCCAGGCGCTCTTCGGTCGACTGGCGCTGATCGGCGCTCAGACTTCCGGCACTTTGCTGATAAGCTGCAACCTCACGCTGAAATGCGGCACCTTTTGCCTGAAGGTCAGCCTGGGCTTTTTTAGACTTTTCCTGAAAAGTTGCTTGTACGGCTTTGAAATATTCGTAATTGTTCAGTAGTGAATCTGAATTTACATAAACGATTTGTTCTGCATTTGCTGCCGAAGCGGATGCAGTAGACGTGCTACTCTTTGATTGCTCTTTATTGCAGGAAATCATTATCGCTGCAATTGCAAAAAGGCCTGTTAATTTACTTATGCCTGCTACTAATTTCTTCATATTCTCTTTTAAAATTTAGACAAATATAAAATTTCAAAGCATTTTCCCAACCATTTAATTTCCTGACTTCGCTATGTGAAGAAACGTCGGGATAATTTATCCACAATGCAATTTATTCCCTCAAAAATGGTTATTTTTGATACTTGTTGTAATATGAAAATATGAGCGAAGAAACAGAAGACAGATCTAATTATTCAGCGGATAATATACAGGTATTAGAAGGCCTGGAAGCAGTACGAAAACGCCCATCCATGTATATCGGTGATACAGGCTTTAAAGGTCTTCACCATTTGGTTTATGAGGTAGTTGATAACTCAATAGACGAGGCTCTTGCTGGTTATTGTACGGATATTTTCGTAACCATCCATAAGGGAAATTCAATTAGTGTTTCAGATAATGGCAGAGGAATTCCTACTGCCATGCATACCAAAGAGAAGAAGTCGGCATTAGAGGTTGTAATGACCGTTCTTCATGCTGGTGGTAAATTTGATAAGGACACTTATAAGGTTTCAGGAGGTTTGCATGGTGTGGGTGTGAGTTGTGTGAATGCGCTTTCAACGCATCTTAAAGTGCTGGTTCAGCGTGAAGGAAAGATCTTTACTCAGGAATATGAACGCGGAAAGCCAATGTTTGATGTTAAAGTCATTGGCGAGAGCAGTATTACCGGTACTACGGTTACTTTTCAGCCGGATCCGGAGATTTTTACGCTGACTACCGAGTACAAGTTTGATACTCTTGCTGCCCGTTTAAGAGAACTCGCTTATTTGAATAAGGGAATTCATTTGACACTTACTGATGAGCGTGAAACCAATGAGGATGGTTCATTCGTTTCGGAGCACTATTATTCTGAAGGTGGTCTGAAGGAATTTGTTAAGTATCTCGATGGAATGCGTACTTCAATCATTCCTGAACCGATTTATGTTGAAGGAATTAAGCAGGGTATTCCGGTTGAACTTGCCCTTCAGTATAATGATACTTATACAGAGAACGTTCATTCTTATGTAAACAATATCAATACTCATGAGGGTGGAACACATGTTGCAGGATTCCGTCGCGGATTGACCCGGACACTGAAAGCCTATGCTGAGAAATCGGGTATGCTGAAGAACATGAAAGTAGAGATTACAGGTGACGACTTCAGAGAAGGCCTGACGGCAGTTATTTCAGTTAAAGTTCAGGAACCTCAGTTTGAGGGACAAACCAAAACCAAACTGGGTAACAACGAGGTAATGGGAGCGGTTGATGTGGCTGTGGGTGAAATTCTAGGCGACTATCTGGAAGAAAATCCGCGTGAAGCGAAGATGATTGTGAACAAGGTAATTCTTGCCGCAACAGCCAGGGCAGCCGCACGTAAAGCCCGTGAAATGGTTCAGCGTAAGACCGTAATGGGTGGGTCGGGTTTGCCCGGTAAGCTTGCTGATTGTGCAAATAATGATCCGGCCATGTGCGAACTTTACCTTGTGGAGGGAGATTCTGCGGGTGGTACTGCCAAGCAGGGACGCGACCGTAATTTTCAGGCTATTCTTCCGCTGAAAGGTAAAATTCTGAATGTGGAGAAGGCAATGGAGCATAAGATCTATGAAAATGACGAGATCAAAAATATGTTCACAGCTATGGGGGTTAGTATCGGAACAGCAGATGATGCCAAGGCGCTAAATATGGAAAAACTACGCTACCACCGTATCATCATCATGACGGATGCTGACGTAGACGGTTCGCATATTACCACGCTGATATTAACATTCTTCTTCAGATATATGAAGGAACTGATTGAGTACGGATATATTTATATTGCTGCGCCACCTCTTTATATGGTTAAAAAGGGTAAGGAATTCCAGTATGCATGGACTGATGAGCAGCGCGATGCTGCAGTACAGGCACTCAAAGGATCAGGAAAAGAAGACAGTGTGAATATCCAGCGGTATAAGGGTCTTGGAGAGATGAACGCAGAACAACTTTGGGATACCACGCTGAACCCTGAAACACGGACACTCAGAAAAGTTACCATCGAGAATGCCGCAGAATGTGATCACATATTCTCTATGCTGATGGGTGATGATGTTGGTCCTCGCCGTGATTTTATTGAGAAAAATGCCAAATACGCCAGGATTGATATTTAATTTCCTGTCCTTGATTTATAAAGCCCTTCAATTATTTTGAAGGGCTTTTTTCTTCAGGTACATACCGTAAGTAAATCACAGCGCTCACCTCCTTGCTGGATCTGATTACCACTTCATGTGCTTTATTACCATCATAAACAATAAGATTAGATGTGTTGGGGGGTATCTGCCCCAGATTTTCTGCGTACATAATAATTTCATGCAGTTCCATATTCCGGTTCAGCCTGAGGGTATGAAAAGATGATTTATTGAGAATGTTCTGATTTCTGATAAATGGTCTCCGGTTATGATAAACAGATACGATATCTCCATCTTCCTTGAGGTAATCTTTAATTTCCAGCTGGATTACGTTATTCTGAACTTCAAGCACAATAGGGCGGGCAAGTTTAGTCTGAAGAAAAACATTGGGATCTCTGCCATCGAGCAAGATTTTACTCAGAATTTCAGGAGGAATATTTTTTTGATTGATGGAATTAAAACGCTGAAGGTATGCATTGCCTGGAAAGCATTCAATCAGATTCTCACCTGCACCGGTAAAGGTGCCTGTCAGGTTTTCTATTCCATTTTCTTTGCTGAGTCTTAACTTTAATTGCTTAATACATAGAAACCGGGTACTGTCGCTCGGGATTTTGGAATGAAGTATTTTCAGTTCATTGATATTCAGAGTATTATTATTGACAATTCCGATGAAATCAAGAATTCCTTCAGCACGCAGTGGGTTATCTCTGAATAAATAGGCCTTTCCATTTACAATATTCTGATCCTGATCTTTGATGTGCAGAACATAGTTAACTTCCAGTGCAGTAATATTTCTGACATCAGTATCCAGATAACCAATCCAAATTCCTTTCAGGTCTTGTCCGAGGGCGGATAGATTTAAAGTAATCAGAATCAGGATAGCTGATAGTTTCATGATTTACTGCTTTTTCTTGATTTGAGGGGCAGGAGTCTTAATAATATGGTTGCTGATTTTTCATTATCTGAGGAAATCATTATTCTGTGCCTGGATTCGCCATCGATCAGAATTAATTCTGAAGTGTTTGGGGGAATCATTCCTAGATTTTCTGCATACATCAGAATTTCATGAAACTCAGTATCAGGGTTTAGTTTAAAATGAATAACTGATGGTCTTTTAGATATACGGATGTTTCTGGCAAGTATATTCCGGTTCAGATAAATAGAAACGGTATCATTGTCGGTTTTCAGATAATCCAGAAGTTGTATTTGCAGCTCCGGATTATGCACTGTTATTTCGGTAATTTTTTTAGGCTCTGTATTCAGAAACAGGGAATTGAAATCTATTGCTGCCGGCATTTCGGTCTGATTTGCGGC